>SDBV01014109.1_pt1 | contig 10093 bp, 3 predicted proteins | sample 2277081 | NCBI WGS metagenome assembly SDBV01 (sample SAMN10402039, study PRJNA504765) | marine sediment metagenome | isolation source: marine sediment core GS10_PC15, 223 cmbsf | place: Arctic Ocean: Southern Knipovich Ridge | collected 2010 | reverse complement strand
ACCGGCCGTGGCGCCGCGGATCTCGCCGGAGTAGCCAAACATCTCCGCAAGAGGAACACGACCGTCAATAACCCGCATATTACCGTGCACATGCGCGTCGGTGATCGTTCCACGACGGCTGATCAGATTGCCCTGAACAGCACCGTAATTGGCCTCAGGCACAACAATCTGGATCTTCATCATTGGCTCCAGCAGAATCGGCGAAGCCTTTTTTACGACTTCCTGGACGGCAATGCCCCCGGCCTGCTCAAACGCTAATTCCGACGAATCAACTGCATGATACGAACCATCAAGAAGTGTAACCTTAGCACCCACAAGGGGATAGCCTGCGACAGCCCCCGTGGAAAGCCCGTCAAGGACGCCTTTTTCTACCGCCGAGATGTACTCTTTAGGCACGGCGCCGCCGACGATTGCGTTCTCGAACTCGTTTTCACGGCGATAATGACCCTGCTCATCCACCTGGGGCTCGATTCGAATGACGACATGACCGTACTGGCCCCGACCGCCGGTCTGACGCACAAACTTGCCTTCCGCCTCAGCTATGCTCGTAATTGCCTCCTTATAGGCCACTTTCGGCTTGCCCACCCGCACATTGACACCCATATCACGGGTCAGCTTGTGCTGCAGTATCTCCAGGTGAAGCTCACCCATGCCGCTGATTATCGTCTGGCCGGTCTCAGTGTCGTACTTGCACCCAAATGTCGGATCCTCGCGACGCAATACACCCAGGGCATCGGCCAGTTTCATGCGCTCTCCAGCCGTTTGAGGCTCGATTGACATGCTGATCACCGTCTCTGGAAAAGTGATACTCTCCAGAATAATCGGGTGTTTTGTGTCGCAAAGCGTATCCCCTGTAAGCGTGTCTTTGAGCCCTACGACCGCCACTATGTCCCCCGCAGAAGCCGAATCCAGAATATTACGGCTGTTGGCGTGCATCTCAAAAATGCGGGTTACGTTTTCTCTTCGCCGGCGGTTGCTGTTGAGCACCCGGCTGCCTGTTTTCAAAATCCCCTGGTAAATCCGCACAAAATACAGATCACCGTGCTTGTCGCTGGTAATCTTAAACGCCACAGCCACAAGAGGCTTGGTCTTGTCGCAACGAACCTTGATATCTTTCTCGGCGTCATCAGGCTTATGTCCGATAATAACGGGGCTTTCCAGAGGCGATGGTAGATAAGCGATTGCCCCGTCGAGCAGCCGCTGCACTCCGACGTACTTCAGGGCCGAACCCACAAAAACGGGGTTCAGCTTGTTGGCCAGCGTGCCTTTTCGAATTGCTCTGGTCAGCACACGGGCATCGATCGCTTCATCCTGGACATAGGCGGCCATCAACTCGTCGTCGAATTCAGCCGCCGCTTCGATCATTTCATGTCGATAGTGCTCAGCCTCATCGCTCAGGTTTGCCGGGATGGCTTCTTCAGAGAATCTGGCCCCGAGCACATCCTGCTCATAGAAAACCGCCTTCATGGTGACAAGGTCTATGAGACCCCGAAAACCCGCCTCAGCGCCGATCGGCATCTGCACACAAACGGGGTTGGCAAGAAGTTTGTCGCGAATGCTCTCGATGGACATCTCAAAATCGGCGCCAACCTTATCCATCTTGTTGATAAAACACATACAGGGCAGCCCGTACTTGTGTCCCTGCCGCCAGACGGTTTCGCTTTGGGCCTGGACGCCTTCGCTCGCATCAAAAACCGCTACCGCGCCATCGAGAACGCGAAGCGACCGCTCCACTTCCGCCGTGAAATCCACGTGCCCCGGCGTATCGATCAGATTAATCTCATACCCGTTCCAAGGGCACCTGGTGGCCGCCGACGTAATCGTGATGCCCCGCTGCTGCTCCTCCTCCATATAATCCATGACCGCAGTACCGTTGTGGACTTCGCCCATCTTGTACGTCTTGCCGGAATAATACAGGATACGCTCGGTGACAGTCGTCTTGCCGGCATCGATATGAGCCATAATTCCAATATTGCGAAGTTTTTCGAGATTGCCTGCCATGCGTTTCTTTCTCGGCCAAACAGCCGAGCCACCTTAATTGCCAAATACTATCCTTTAACCGCAAACGTCCGCCAGGAACAAAAAAAACTGCCACGGTCGTTTGCGTCTACAACCGTGGCAGATAACAGCGGAAAATTACCATGCAAAATGAGCGAATGCCTTGTTGGCTTCGGCCATCCTGTGTACGTTTTCGCGAGTCGTCATAGCTGCGCCTTCCTTCCGATAAGCATCCATCAACTCCGAAGCCAGCCGAATGCTCATCGGTTTTCCCTTCTTGCCCCGGGCGGCGGCCAGAATCCAGCGAAAGCCAAGAGACATCTGACGCTTGGGTCTGACCTGCATCGGAACCTGATAGCTGGCGCCGCCGACACGCTTGCTGCGAACCTCAAGCATTGGCTTGACGTTGGCTACAGCCTGCTCGAAGACTTCCAGCGGCGGCGTATCTTTGATCCGCCCGGCGATAATGTCCATCGCGTCATAGAAAACCTTAAAGGCGATGCTCTTCTTGCCGTCCCACATCAGGCAATTGACAAATTTGGCCACCAATTTGCTGTTGTATTTCGCATCGGGCTTCAACTGCCAACTTGATGCTGTAAACTTCTTTGCCATTGATACACCTATTGATTACCTTATTTCTTCCTCACAGTTCAAAAACACAAACGTCCGACAGCGGCCTACTCTAAGATTTCTTGGCGCCGTACTTGCTTCGCCCCTGTCTGCGACCGCTGACACCGGCAGTATCGAGAACACCACGAACGATGTGATACCGCACACCCGGCAGGTCCCTCACTCTGCCGCCGCGGATCAATACTGTGCTGTGCTCCTGCAGATTATGATCGATACCGGGTATGTACGCAGTTACTTCCTTGCCGTTGGTAAGGCGTACACGTGCGATCTTGCGCAGGGCGGAGTTGGGCTTCTTGGGCGTCTGCGTTCTTACAATAAGACAGACACCCCTTTTCTGCGGGCATCCGGTAATATCCGACACACGCTTCTTGCCTTTCTTTCTTCTTCCCTTCCGTACCAATTGGTTGATAGTCGGCATAATTTCTCCAAATGAGCAATCTCAATTATCTCTTTGTCTGACAAATACCTTCTCTCTGATCGTTTCTGCCATCCTTATCCGTCCCGGACGATGACACATCCGCACAGAACAAGCCTTCCCATCCGATTCCCGTGGGGCAACCGGGTTATTACAGACCCAGTGCGGCCTTGATAGCCTGCTCTGCCGCGGCTTCAGCCTCTTTGACCTCTCGAAGTTCTTCAAGCTGCTTGGGCACCGGAGGTTCGACCAGATGCTTGACTCGCAATTCGAGATGGGGCTTAAATGCCGTTCCTGCGGGAATCAGATGCCCGAGGATTACGTTTTCTTTCAAGCCCCGCAAATTATCCACTTTACCCGACAAGGATGCCTCTGTCAACACCTTTGTGGTTTCCTGGAAACTCGCCGCGGAAATGAAACTCTCCGACTGCAGTGAGGCCTTGGTGATCCCCAACAGCAGCGTCATTGCCGAAGCCGGACGCGGCTTCTTACCCTTGGCAGGCGTACCGGCCAGCATCTCGACCTTTTCCTTGGCCGCTTCGAGTTCCTTCTTCGTCACAAGCTGATCCATCGCAAGGTCGGTATCGCCCGTATCCGTTATCCGAACACTCCTGCTGAGTTCCTCATTCGCCCTGCGGAAGACCAGTTTGTCGACGACTTCGCCGGGCAGAAAGTCACTATCGCCGACCGAGTCGATTTCGACCTTGCGCATCATCTGGGCAATAATGATTTCAATGTGCTTGTCGCTGATATTCACACTCTGGGCTCGATAGACATTCTGAATCTCCCGCAGCAGATACCGCTGCAGCGCCTCTTCACCCTTGATCCGCAGGATATCATGCGGAACAAGCGGGCCGTCCGTCAGCGCATCACCGGCCTCGACCCGGTCGCTCGTATGGAAGTTCAGATGCCTGTCACGCGGCACATGGTGTTCTTTTTCCATACCGCTTTCGTTGCGAATGGTGATGGTCATCTTGCCGCGACGCTTATCACTCTTCAGTTCCACGGCGCCGCTGATCTCTGCCATGGCGGCCGGATCCTTTGGCTTGCGTGCTTCGAAAATTTCCGTAACACGCGGAAGACCGCCGGTGATGTCCTGCGTCCCGCCGGTGCCTCTCGGCAGGCGAGCCAACAACCGGCCGGCTTCGACTTCCTGTCCCTCATCGACTTCGATCCGCGCCTTGGCGGGCAGATAGTGAACGTCAAGGATCTTGCCCTCGCCATCCTCAATAATAACCTGCGGATGCTTGTCGCCCTTGTGCTCGATAACCACGGGGCGTCCCACCTGACCCTTGCGTTCCTCTTCGACCCGCATTGTCTCGCCTTCGACAACGTCGACGAGGCGCACAAGCCCCGAGACTTCCGCCAGGATGGGAACCCGGTGGGGGTCCCATCCATAAAGTCGCTTGCCCTTCTCGACCGCTTGGCCGTCCTCCACCTGAACAATAGCGCCATAGGGGACTTTGAACCGGTCAAGCTCGCGGTCCTTATCATCGACAAGCAGCATCTCCCCATTGCGCCTCAACACAATACCCTTTGATGTGACAGGTTTCTTTTTCGTGGCGTCTTCCTTCTCGTCTGAAGCATCCGACCGGGATTTTTCATCCCTGGAACCTCCCTGCACCTCGGGATCGGGCACGACATTCAGGTCGTCATACTTGACAAAAGCTGCGCGCGGCGACTTCTGTTCGCTCTCCAGAATCGTAATCTCTGCAATACCTCCCGTATGGAAGGTCCGCATGGTGAGCTGTGTTCCCGGCTCGCCGATCGACTGGGCGGCGATAATGCCGACGGCAAGACCTTCCTCGACAAGCTGGCCGGTACTCAAATCCCAGCCGTAGCATTTTGCGCAGATGCCCATTTCACTTTCACAGGTCAGCCCACTGCGAACCCGAATCGAATCAAGGCCCAATTGCTCGATCTTCTCGGCGGCATCGGGCGAGATCACTTCATTTTCGCGAACGATCATATCATCCGCGATCGGATTGCGAATGTTGTCCCTTGCTGTCCGGCCTATGATTAACTGCTTCAGCGGAACGTCCACTGCTTCACCCTTGTAAACGGTGGTCTTGGTTATCCCCTGGAGCGTTGAACAGTCAATCTGTGTAATCATCACGTTCTGCGCGACATCGGCAAGTTTCCGTGTCAGGTACCCCGAATCGGCCGTCTTCAGCGCCGTATCGGCCAGACCCTTTCGGGCGCCGTGCGTCGAACTGAAGTACTCTAACACATTGAGCCCTTCGCGGAAGTTGGACCTGATCGGTGTTTCGATGATCTCGCCGCTGGGCTTGGCCATCAGCGCACGCATGCCGGCCAACTGCTGAATCTGATCGACGCTGCCGCGGGCGCCCGAATCACGCATGACCCAGATGGGGTTCAGATACGGTATGCCGTCCCGCACGTCATTCTGCAAGGCGCTCATCATGGCGCCGGTCACCATCACGCGGGCGTGGGTCCAGGCGTCGATGACCTGATTGTAACGCTCACCCTCGGTGAGTACACCGCTTTGGTAGTTCCTTTGTATGCGATCGACACGCTTTTGTGTCTTGTCGATAATATCATGCTTCTCTTTGGGAATACGCAAGTCCTTGAGGCCGAAGCTCAGTCCCGCTAATGTCGCCTGTTTGAAGCCCAGGTCCTTGATATCGTCAAGCAGATCGATCGTAGGCCCACCGCCGGTGATTTCATAACAATCCTGAATAACCACGCCCAGTTTCTTCTTGTTCATCAGCATATTGTAGAAAGGCATCCGCGCATCCAGGATGTCGTTGAACAGGCACCTGCCGGGCGTCGTCTCTATCACCCCGCCGGCGCTCTTGCCGGAGTCGGTAATTACCTGCTTATCCGCCGGCAGACGAACTTTTACCCTGGCGCCAACGCTGACCTTGCCCATTTCATACGCCGTTATCGCCTCAAAAATGTCCCTGAAGACCATCCCCTCGCCCTTTTGATCCCCACGCATACATGTGATATAGTAATTGCCTAACACTATGTCCTGCGAAGGACCGAGCATCGGCGCGCCGCTCTGTGGCGAGAAAATGCTGTTTGTCGACAGTATTAGAATATGCGCCTCCACCTGAGCCTCGATGCTCAAGGGCAAATGCACCGCCATCTGGTCGCCGTCAAAGTCCGCGTTGAAGCCCTGGCAAACCAGCGGATGCAACATGATTGCATTACCTTCCACCAGCACCGGCTCAAAGGCCTGAATACCCATGCGGTGAAGAGTCGGGGCGCGGTTCAAAAGCACGGGGTGCTGATGTATCACCTCTTCCAGAATATCCCACACGTGCTCTTCTCTGCGTTCGAGCATTCTCTTGGCGCTCTTGATCGTGTCGGCCAGACCGCGGTCTTTGAGCTTTCGGATTATAAAGGGCTGGTAAAGTTCCAGGGCAATCTTCTTGGGAAGGCCGCACTGATGCAGTTTCAGACTCGGACCGACAACAATAACCGAACGGGCCGAGTAGTCCACACGTTTGCCCAACAGGTTTTCACGGAAACGACCCTGTTTGCCTTTGATCATGTCCGTCAGGCTTTTCAGCGCTCGATTGTTGCTGCCCAGAACCGGACGTCGGCATCTGCCGTTGTCCAGAAGCGAATCCACCGCCTGCTGAAGCATGCGCTTTTCATTGCGAATAATCACTTCAGGGGCGTTCAAATCGATAAGCTTCTTGAGACGGTTGTTGCGGTTGATAATTCGCCGATAAAGGTCGTTGAGGTCGCTCGTTGCGAAGTTGCCGCTTTCCAGCATGACCAGCGGACGAAGATCCGGCGGGATCACCGGAGCCACTTCGAGCACCATCCATTCCGGCTTGTTCTCACTGTGGCGAATACTGTTGACGATCTTCAGCCGCTTGGTCAGATCCTTGATCTTCTGTTTGCTGGAGGTTTTCGTGATGCCCAGACGAAGCTCGACGCTGAGATCGTCAAGATCAAGTCTGTTCAGCAGTTCCCTTACGGCCTCGGCGCCCATCAGTGCGCGGAAGCAGTTGCCGTAGTTGCTGCACGCCTCGCGGTATTCGTCCTCCGTCAGCAGTTGCTTGGCGTTGAGCGGGCTTTGCCCCGGGTCGGTTACCACGTAATCCTGGAAGTAAATGACCTTCTCAAGATCCGATGTCTTCATCCCGATAAGCGTGCTAAGGCGGCTGGGCATAGCCTTGAAAAACCAGATGTGCACAACCGGAGCGGCCAGGTTGATATGACCCATCCGTTTACGACGGACCCGGCTGTGGGTTACTTTGACCCCGCAGCGATCACAGATAATGCCTTTGAACTTGGTCCCTTTGTACTTGCCGCAAGCGCATTCCCAGTCACGCTCAGGACCGAAAATCCGTTCGCAGAACAGACCGTCTTTCTCGGGTCTGTACGTGCGGTAATTGATCGTTTCGGGCTTGCGCACCTCGCCGAAAGACCAGCTTCGTATATCAGTTGGGCTGGCCAGCGATATCTTTACCGAGCCATAATCGTTAATGCGATCGTAAATTGATTCTACCATTTTATGACCAACTCCGATTAACCGTCAATAAATCCAACCTTTTGCCATCGAGTCCTTCAAAACCGACTGCCCTAAAGGCGCCCGCCGCCAACGCGTTTTTTCTCGAGCTGAATATTCAACCCGAGTCCGCGGATTTCGCTGCAAAGCACATCAAAGGAAATCGGTGTACCCGCCTCGAGTGTATTGTTGCCTTTGACCATAGACTCATAAATCTTCGTACGACCTTCGATGTCGTCGCTCTTGACTGTAAGAAGCTCCTGAAGGGTATAAGCGGCCCCATAGGCCTCCAGCGCCCAGACTTCCATCTCACCGAATCGCTGACCGCCGGTCCGGGCCTTGCCCCCCAAAGGCTGCTGCGTGATAAGACTGTACGGGCCCGTCGCACGGGCATGAATCTTGTCGTCGACAAGATGGTGAAGTTTCATCATATAGATATAGCCGATTGTCCCTTCCTGTTCGAACCGCTCGCCGGTTCGGCCGTCGTAGATCACAGTCTTCAAATCCGGCGGAATAGCTGTAAACAATTCGTCGGCCGGCGGCACTTCGTTGTTCTCCTGAAGTTGTGTCATTCGCTTGCTCACCGATTCATTGGCTTCGGCGATCACTTCGCACACGTGTTCCTCCGTAGCGCCGTCGAAAACCGGCGTGACAGCATTGAAGCCCAATATCCTGGCCGCCCAACCCAGATGGGTCTCCAGAATCTGACCTACATTCATACGGCTCGGAACGCCAAGCGGATTAAGACAAATATCAACCGGCGTACCGTCTTCAAGGAATGGCATGTCCTCTTCAGGCATGATCTTGGCGATGACGCCCTTGTTACCGTGGCGACCGGCCATCTTGTCCCCTATCGACAGCGTCCGCTTCGTTGCAACATAAATCTTGACCATCTCGAGCACGCCGCTCTGAAGCTCGTCACCGTGTTTCATCCGCTCTAAGCGACGCTTCTTCTCTTCCTGCAGTTCCTCCAACTTGGGCCAGTACTTGTCGAGAATCTTCTGGACATCGCCACGCAGTTTCGCGGGCTTTACCCAGGAGATATCGAAGTTCTCAATCTGCTCGCAGAGAACGTCCTGATCGTCGCTGGCGCCGACTTTCTGACGTGTCGACGGGTCAACAATGTCAACTTCCAGAGAACTGTAAATACTCTCCATCATCCGCCGGAACAACTGGCATTCGCCGGTGACCATTTCGGCCTCATAACGCTTTATGTCCTCTTTTTGCGCCTGGCGCTGCTCTTCGCTGCCCGCACCGCGCCGCATGAACCGGCGAGTACCGATGACAACACCTTCAAAGCTGCTCGGAGTCTCCAGCGAATCATTCTTGACATCTTCGCCGGCCCGACCGAATATCGCATGAAGCAGTTTTTCTTCCGGGGTAAGCTCCGTCTTGCTCTTGGGCGAAACCTTTCCCACCAGGATATCACCCGGCCCCACGCGAGTACCCTCACGAATAATGCCGTTCTCGTCAAGGTTGTGAAGGGCCTTTTCACTGACATTGGGAATGTCCCTCGTGAATTCTTCACGTCCCAACTTGGTCTCGCGAATCTCGACGCTGAACGCATCGATATGGATACTCGTAAAGACATCTTCCTTGACAAGTCGCTCGCTGATCACAATGGCGTCCTCGAAGTTGTAGCCGTCAAACGGCACAAACGCCACTAACACATTCTTTCCTAATGCAAGAACACCTTCGCAGGTCCCGCCGCCGTCGGCGATGATCTGGTTTTTCTTGACCTTCTCGCCGAGCTTGATAATCGGTACCTGGTTCAGACACGTCCGCTCGTTGAGGCCCACGTACTTGAGCAGTTTGTATTCATCGGTCTCGTTCACAATAATCCCGTTGCCGTCCACCGCCGTAACCACGCCAGCGTTTCGGGCGCGAACGACCATGCTGGAGTTCTGAGCCACCTCCCGCTCCATACCGGTACCAACCAGCGGCGCCTCGGTGCGCAACAGCGGAACTGCCTGACGCTGCATGTTGGACCCCATCAACGCACGGTTGGCGTCGTCGTGCTCCAGGAACGGAATCAGAGACGCAGACACACCCACCGTCTGCTTGGGGGAGATGTCCACATAATCAACCTCCTTGCTGTCAACCTGACTCAGATCACCATGCTCCCGCGCAAGCACAAATCCCTTCCTCAGTTGCCCGCTGTCCGGCTCGACCATGCTCGGCGGCGCAAAAATCGCCTCCATTTCCTGGTCGGCACGCAGATACGTAATTTCGGACGTCAGCTTGCCCTTCTTGACATTGCGATAAGGCGTAATCAAAAAGCCGTATTCATCAACTTTAGAGAAAATCGCCAGCGACACAATCAGCCCGATGTTCGTACCTTCCGGAGTTTCAATCGGACAAACACGCCCGTAGTGGCTGATATGCACATCGCGCACCTCGAAACCGGCGCGTTTACGGTTCAAACCACCCGGTCCGAGCGCACTTAAACGCCGTTCGTGCGTCAACTGGCTAAGCGCATTGGTCTGGTCCACAACCTGGCTCAACTCGCCCCTGCCGAAGAAATAGTCGATGCTGCTCGATACGCTCTTGCTGTTGACAAG
>SDBV01014108.1_pt1 | contig 10093 bp, 12 predicted proteins | sample 2277081 | NCBI WGS metagenome assembly SDBV01 (sample SAMN10402039, study PRJNA504765) | marine sediment metagenome | isolation source: marine sediment core GS10_PC15, 223 cmbsf | place: Arctic Ocean: Southern Knipovich Ridge | collected 2010 | reverse complement strand
AATTTCTCGCCTGAGAATAATGTCATTACGTGTAGAGAATACTTCAACAAGTTTGTTATGAATATCAATAGGGCCAGCAAGATTAAAGTGATGGCTAAAGTGATCTAAGCAAAAATAACTCCCTTGTAGGCGCTCTTTAATTTTTATGTGAAACGAATAGGTGACGCTGCCGGTAACGCTGACATATTCTTGTAAGAAAGGGTTGTCGGAGATGAAACTATCACCCACATTTTTTCCAACGAAGAGTTCTCGGAGTCTTTTATCATCTTCTCCTTGGGCGATGCGTACCCATAGGTCACCGGTATAACCGGGGATTAGATCTTCCTCATTTTTATTGAGGAGCGATACTTCAAAATTAACCCAGTCACCTACTTCGATAGAGTCTGAGATTCCCTGTTTTAGTATCTTTCCTTCTTCTTCTATGAAATACTTTACTTGATTATCTAAATCCTGATAATTTTTTCTTTTGCACGGTTTGAGCTTAAGGAGTTTCTAAGGCTGTTCTCTCTTAAAATTTATATTGCATTCCTGAAATACAAATTCAGCAGTACCTTCAGAGTGCATCTTTATATCTATAAGATCAGGATCGCCAATAACAACTAACTTCTTTTTGGCAAGTGAATCATACAAAAGAGGAACTACGCAGTGACTAAAGAACACTTCTTTTAAGTGCTCTATAATATGAGCTTTGTAGTTCTGTTCGATATAGTGCAATGAGACACTCCCTTGGGAGAACCCGGGAATATCAGTGCTTTTTTGGTGTGAATGAACTGCTTCATTATAGAGTGATTGAACATATTCTTTGCCAATTACTACCGTTGCTCGGTGTTTTTGTGGCTGCTCTTCTACAACAGAGAACCCAAAATCTCCCCCATGATGTGCCATGGACTCTCCCTTTCTAGTATATGGTGCAAGAGGAGGGACTTGAACCCCCACCCCTTTCGGGACTGGATCCTAAATCCAGCGCGTCTGCCAATTTCGCCACTCTTGCGTGTCTTTTTACTGCTTCAATTGCTCAGTTTCTCATGGAAACTGTGTATAGTATATCATACCTGAGCCTGCATGAGAAGGGTCGGATTGAAAGTTTTAAGGATGAACTTGTTGAAGTATCATGGTTTTATAAGTAAGGAGGGGGATTGTGTGAATAAGAGCTTTGTTATACTGAATTGGAACAGTCTAACCTCTTCTTTAGAATGGTTTAGTAGCTATAAATTCTTTGTATATGTTATACTACTAATATTAAAGTATAATCAACAAAGGGTACGATATGATAAGTGCTGAATTAATACGTTCTGTCAAATTAAAACTTGTAGAAACCTATAATCCACGGTCTATTTATCTATTTGGTTCGTATGCTTGGGGCACACCTAACGAAGATAGCGACCTAGATGTTCTTATAATTGTTGATAAGCTCACTAATACTCGTCATAGAATGCTCGTAAAAGGGCATTTGGCGCTCGCAGATTTTCGCCTATCAAAAGATCTTTTATTGTACAGTAAACCTGAATTTGATGAACTCTCAGAAGATTATATGGCATTATGTTATAGGGTGAAACGTGAAGGGCTTCAAATCTACGTAAAAGCATAAAATATGGTTAGCATATATAGAGGCAGCCAAGGCTAGTTTTTCTCTTCCTGAAATCGGTATTATTTCATTCACAGCAATGTTCATAATTATTTCTGAGACTTAAAGCTCTCCATAAGAGCTTTGTAGTTTGGTTCATGTCTTATAAGTAGCTCGCCAAACCCTTCAGCATCATTACGCCAATCTCGTTGAAGTTCAGAGGCTATACTAAACCAGTTAACCAGCTGAATACCAGCTTGACTCATTCTAAGCAGGGCTACGTCTCTTATATCCTTACTAGTCGTACCTGATGCATCACAGCACACAAATATTTCATAGCCAGCTTCTAATGCTGATAGGGCAGGGAATGCGACACAAACGTCAGTAACAATGCCGGCCATAATGAGTTGTTTTTTTCCGGTAGCTTTAACAGCGTTTACAAACTCAGGGTTATCCCACGCGTTAATTTCTCCGGGACGGGCTATGTAGGTGGCCTCTGGGAGCATCTGCTTTATCTCAGGAACTGCGGGACCGTTAGGACCTTGCTCAAAGCTTGTAGTGATAATAGTTGGCAGATTAAAATAGTGAGCTATATCAGCTAACGCGAGTACGTTGTTTTTATCTAAACGTTGATACTTCATGGTACTCCTTGTTGTCTTATGGAGTATAGCGGAAGGTTTTTAGGGAACGCAAGAGTTAGCTAAAGCGGAGACTCTTAGAGTCTCCGCTTTAAGAAGTTAGTCTTAGATAGACGTAATGTCTTTCTCTTTTTTATCGCTAATAGTATCGCATTTCCTGATCATAGCATCAGTTGCTTTTTGCAGTTCATCTTTTAAGCGACGTGAGTGATCTTCAGAAATATCTTTAGCCTTTTCCATAGAGCGAATTTGGTTAAGTACCTCATTACGTATATTACGAATACTTACGCGAGTAAGCTCATGTTTTTTCTTAAGCACTTTTACGAGCTCTTCACGTTGAGTACTACTCATGCGAGGCAATGGTATGCGAATGATGTTGCCATCACTTACCGGAGAGACGCCGAGCTCTGATTGAGAAAGGGCATTCTCAATAGCGGGAATGTTTTCTTTGTCCCATGGTTGCACTGTTAATAGTGCTGCTTCTGGAGCAGAAATAGATGCCATCTCTTTAAGGGACATGGTTGCTCCATAGGCAGAGACTTTAACATCTTCTAGCATGGTAGGGTGAGCACGTCCGGTGCGAATCTTAAGAAGCTCTTTTTCAAAAGCTTCAATACTGTTTTGCATTTCTGCGGTTACTGAATCGTAGAAGGGTTTTGTGGGTGATCCTTCTGAAATAGTAGCTTTAAATGACATAGCTATCCTTTTGTTTTAGTTGATAATGTGCTGCCAAATTCTGGATCGTTGGCAGCCTGTATCAACGCGTTATTACTAAATATATTAAATACTCGTAGGTCAAGATTATGTTCCTGAGCTAAGGTGAATGCGGTAGCATCCATCACGTCCAGGTTGTCGTCAAGAGCCTGTTTGTAGGTTAGTTTCTTTATGAGTTTAGCTGAAGGCTCTTTTTGAGGGTCAGCTGAGTAAACACCATCAACTTTAGTTGCTTTCCATATCTGTTGAGCATCCATTTGGAGTGCTCGTATTACTGCGGTAGTATCTGTGCTAACGAACGGGTTGCCCGTACCGCCACTAAAGATTAAGCATCGAGACTCTTTAAGAGCCTTATTAAGTGCTTGTGGCGATAGTGGTAAGCCAACACTAGGGCAAGACACAGCGCTAAAGAGGGTAGTGCTAACACCTGCCTGTTCTAGTATGTCTTGTACTATGAGACCGTTCATCATCGTAGCAAGCATACCAACAGTGTGGCCAGTTTGCTCAGATATATGAAGAGCACTACTCTGTCGAGCACCACGAAAAAAGTTGCCGCCACCTATAACAATACCAAAGGTATGATCAAGCTGTTTAATCTGAGCAGCTATATTCTCAAGGGGGCCAGGTCCTTTATCAAGGATATTGCCCGTTAGTTTGAGAAGTATCTTCATTTAATTAAGCACCTACTTCAAATCTCACAAAACGTTTGATCTTAATGTTTTCGCCCATCTTAGCAATGAGTTCTTTTAAGACATCATCAACGGTGAGTTTATCATTCTTGATGTATGGTTGGTTAACTAAGCAGATATTGGTGAAATACTTAGCAAGTTTACCTTCGATAATCTTATCGATGATTTCAGCAGGTTTGCCAGCAAGTTGTTCTCGGTAGATAGAACGCTCTTTTTCAATGAGAGCAGGATCAACTTCAGTTGATGCAATACAGATTGGTCGAAAAGCAGCAATTTGCATAGCAAGGCTTTGTGCAAATGCTTCCATGTCAGCTGTTCGTGCTACAAAGTCAGTTTCACAGTTGAGTTCTACAAGAACACCAATGTTACTTCCCGGGTGAATATAAGCATGAACAATACCTTCAGCTGTTTCTTTGCCAGCGCGTTTCTCAGCAAGAAGAGCTCCTTTTTTGCGAAGTAGTACAATTGCTTGATCTACATCGCCGCCAGCTTCAATAAGGGCCTTTTTACAGGCCATCATACCGATGCCTGTTCTTTCTCGTAATTGTTGGATCATTGCTAATGTTACATCTGCCATGATACTCCTTGGTTGGCATAAATGAATTTCTATCTCTAGTGTGCCAAAAACTACGCCATTGAGCAAATCACGTATGATGAGTTGTCAGTTTTTTGCCCAGAAAGTTTGTTATATCATGACGGGTTTGAGGATTTTTAAGTTTAAAAGCATAATGAAGAAAGGTCTTTTTATTATTGTCTCGACAATTGAATGAAATACTATTTTCTCTAAGTGCTTTGAGTTGGTTCTTTGTCAGTTGTTCTCATTCTAAAATAGAATTGATAACCGTTGGTTGATGTAACGCCTTGCACTAAAGAAAAGTACATAATGTTATGGACTTGACTTGATAAAGGTTAATACAACTAACACTTTTAATCACACTCAAGTTTTTTCTGTATGGTTGTTTTATCTTTGGGCTGATAATTATAAATTGGTCAATGTTAAGAGGGTAGTAAGCTTCTATATTCAATCTACTTTGACCAGCTTAGGTAGTATTTTCTGAGCGTCATCTTTCATGAAATAGTCTGTTTTTGAGAGATAGGTTGGTTGTTCTAGGCATAAGGCAAGAAGTTTACCCGTGGGATTGCATGTCTTATAATATCCTAGAAAACCTCGATCGTCATGAGATAACCCAATACATATAATACAATCAATGTTTTGTAATTTTTTTAAAGTATAGTTTTTCTTGAATGAATTAGGATTGTCGATGCGAGTTGGGCTACTGCCGGCTTGTTCATGTAAAAGATCAAGGTTTTCGGTGAAAAGAAGCTCCTCTTTTTTCGAGAGGTAATTTGCGAGAGCTTCATGAGCTTTAGTTGGTTTGCCATGATTGCACTGGTAAAAAAAATCATCCATAGTTGAGCAAATCTGTTGGGGTTTTTGTAGAGCACGGGAAATGAAAGAGAGAAGCTTCTCTTTGCTGTTTTTTCCTATAAACCCAAGGGATTCTTCTAATTGATTCATCGTAGGTACAGTGCCTGCAGAAATTCCTGCACCAGTGTACCATGCTACTTGTTTGGAATGTAGTAAAGCGGCAAGCTGTTTGAAAGTTACATTTTGAGCCTTATTGTCTTTATAAAATAGAGGGGTATGAAGAAAGTAATGAGAGTTTTCTGTTTTGTCCTGATTAAAGAACTCTTGTTTGTCTTTAAATATCGGGGCTTTGAAATCTTTGCCGTAAGTAAAAGTAAAGCTTATTTGCTCATTTGTTTTAGTAGTGGAAAATAAATGATGAAGTTCTTTAGGGAGTTGATCAAGAAGGGATTTTTTTAGTCTTATAACTAGGGAGGTCTGCCCCTCAAAATGTTTCATACAGCAAAGTGCATTTTCAGCCACCCAATTCATTTCTTTGCCAGCTTCACCGCTGAGTATGGCAAATGATATACAAAGGAAAGCGGTTAGCCTAGTTACTTGATAGAGTGTTCTTTTTCGTGAGTGTGCCATGCTTTTCCTAAGTTTATGATTTTGTCCATGATAGCTTTAAATATATCATTGCTAATGTTACATCTGCCATGATACTCCTTGGTTGGCATAAATGAATTTCTATCTCTAGTGTGCCAAAAACTACGCCATTGAGCAAATTGGGTAGTTAATGGTGTTTGGCGTGCTCCTGTTAGTTCTTTGACGAGATTTATAGTATTCTGTTTTGTCCTGTGTGCATTTTTGATATAAAATCGGTATCTGTGGTAAGAATGTGTACTATATACTGCTGAGATAGTGCTACTACACTCTAGCCTAGGTATGGAATGCTTTGTTGTCGATGCGACTGATAGGGGGATATAAGATGCTCTTGTTATGGATAGCCATCAGTAGTATTATTATGAAAATATTTATGGTTGCAATAGGCTTTTGCATAAGGTATTCTATGTGTATATGAAATTATCAATCATTCTCCATAATAGATAATCTCGTAACCGAGATGGTTTGTTTGAACTAGGAGAGTCACCAATAATTACGGAGATCTTAATGAAAAGAATAGTAGTACTCTTTCTGCTGGTAGTGATGAGTAGTCTTAACGGTATGACACGAGTTGCTTATGATAAATTATTTGATTCCATAACGGAAGGGCGCATAGATGAATGCCTCTCATACCTTGATCAAGGTATCGATGTGAATATGCGAAATGATCGTGATGGAGGTCATTATTATACTCTTCTTCATGTAGCTGCTAGCGAGGGACATATAAAAATTTGCCGAGCTCTTCTTGACTGTAAAGCTAGTGTAAACTATAAAAGCAAACTTCATGAGACACCGCTACATCGAGCTGCAAAGGCTGGACATGAGGAAATATGTACGCTCCTTATTGATAATGAGGCTGATGTTTTTGCGGAAACACAGGACGGTGAAACAATACTTCATTCTGCGGCAAAAGGTGGTCTTGTAAAGCTCTGTAAACAATTGCTTGAAAGAGGTGTCGACATAAATGTTACCAAAGACAATTATATGACACCTCTTCTCTGCGCTGCAGTATCAGGTCATGAGAAGCTATGTGACTTCTTTATTTCTGCTGATGCTGATAGTTATGTTAAAAATGAGAGTGGAGAAACACTTCTACAGTGTGCTGCGCTTGGTGGTCTGAAAAATCTATGTCAATTGCTTACAGAAAAAGATATTTTTGAGTTGAAAGACTATAATGAAGGAGTACCACTTTTGCTTTGTGCAGTATACGGAGGCCTGATTGACCTTTGTCGTTTGGTGCTGGAAAAGGGGGGAGATGTTAATGAAAGTAGTGAGGGCATGACAGCTTTAATTATTGCTGCATCTATGGGGTATACAGATATGTGTCGCTTTCTTCTCAAGCATGGTGCTCGCATTGACGAGAGGGTTGAATCTGGAGTAACAGCTCTCGTTGGTGCTGTAAAAGCAGGGCAGACTGCTACATTTTCCCTCTTGGTAGATGAGGGAGCAGATTTACATATAGAAGATACATCAGGAGGTACGCTCTTGCATTGTGCTGCGGCAGAAGGGAAGAGCGATATTTGTAAATTGCTTTTACAAAAAGGTTTAGCCGTAGATGCAAAAGCTGAAGGTGGAACAACTCCCTTTCATTGTGCGATACGCGCTGGATCTGTGGAGTGCTGCCTTATTCTTCTAGACCACGGGGCTCATTCTTTAGCGAACGCTATGTTGATGTCTCCAGAGATCGATACTTATCGTAGAGAAATTATAACTCCACTTCAGTTGGCATTCAAATATAAACACGTTGAGCTGATTAAGCAAATAATTAATTGGGCAACTTTGATAGGTTTATCTAGAGACAAAATTAAATTAATAGAGAAAAAATATGTTGTTTTCCTATTGTGTTTGAAAAAGTGTAAATTTACACTTAATAAACCTATTTTGTATATGATTATGGGCTATGATAAAGAGGGATTATACTTGCTTTCTGATTATATATTGCGGAATAAATCCTTTAATGGTTGCGGTAAAACCCAAGTGCGTGAATATCTCCAGCCACGAATGGAAATGCTTGGATATATTAGGAGGACTTTGCAAGAGAATTATTCTCAAGATAAAGATAACAGAAGGAGTGAAACGCTTTGGGAGTATCTAGGAGAAAAGTTTTCGCAGCTGTGGAAGGTTCTTTCAGTGCAAGAGCGGTATCCTCAAGGAGGTAAAGATCTTGTTAGGTTCTTTAGGTGTGTAGGCGAAGATCTTATACAATTATGTGAAGTTCTTCCTCTTAGTATTGAAAAAGATGCTTCTTCACTAGAAGAAGTCGATTAAAGAGGTCTTGATTCGGGCGTATGAAACTAGGGAAATGGAGAAAGCAGTAGAGGCTCTGAGGGACTTCAGGGCTGAGAAAGAATATGCATTTATGAACATGGAGAAAGAATTAGAAGAAGGTGAAGACTTCTTAAAAGAATCTAAAAATCGACTTGTAGGATTAATTGAGAGGCTGAAAGTGGCTCAGCAGGACTGTAATAGTGAAGAAGAAGGCGATTCCATTTTTATTTATAACGATGAAGATGTTAATCCTCTAGGTGAAGTTCTGGAAAATTCAGACGAGTTAACAAACCATGACGAGCTTATGGTTGCCTATAAGGAGTGGTTGCGGCACGAAAATGTTCTTTCATCAGAGGTGGCAGTTGAGGAAGAAGGACTCGAGAAAGATGAGTTTAACGAGAGTGATAAGGAGGAACATTAAGAGAAAATATTTCCTTCTTGTTTCTTAAGCTAGGTATAACCACTATTTCTTTTGGCAGTTCTTACGGTGTTTAGCCCAATCGTCTTTTTGGCAGTCTGGGGAGCAGTAGTTTACTGCTTTACATGCACCGCTTTTCTTAAAGGAATTACCTATTTTTTGACAGTGGGCATATGTTTTAAGATCCTTTTGGTTACGCCATAGTCTTCGTGAGATAGTTTCCTTAATGGTGTTACCAAAAGTTTTTTTCTAGTGAGTTTGTAGCTATAACTCGCATTGATCAGGTTGTATTCTACTATTTTTAATTTACTTTTTCACGAGAAAAAACTCTTAAAATCTCTAGCGTCACGCATTTCCCCTAGATGTCGATCGATAGAAAGGCATGACTGCTGTAGAAATGCTATACCCTGGCAAATTTGATCGGCTATCTCAAAGTAACACTACCGAAACCAGCATGACAAAAAGCCGGGCGTCCTTTACAATTCATAACAGTGAGTTCCCCTTTTTCATACATTAGGAGCATTTTTGTGCATAAACTTTACGCGAAATGCGGCAAGCTGAGATTTATCTGTTCTCAATCATTTCTCCGTAAAAACTATTCGTTATTGTTGTTATTATCCTCGACAGGCAACTCAAAGAACAATGCCATATTTTCTACCATTTGGGATAAAAGTATCATCTCGTAAGGATTCTCTTTTACAATCAGAGCTGGATGCTCCTGAAGATAGTCTAACTGTTTTTTGGAATATACCCAGAAAAGCTTCTTTTTTTCAGCCTCTTTTTCGTCCTCAGTAAGATCTTCGTTATTGTCTAGCTCATTCATGAGCTTTAGCTGCTCTTCTTCCCACAATTTTTTTTGCCTTTCATAATCTTCCATTTGCTCATCAGCAGATTCTATAATAGCTTCACCAGAAGCATTTCCTCTAAAATAATGTTCCATTGCCAATAAAGAGCTTCCACTAGCTACGAATAAGGCAAAAGCTGTAACGATATATGTCTTTTTCATGTTTATTCCTTTAATTTGAACTTAATACAACGAACTCTAACACATCTAATACAATTATAACACTTATAAGAGAAAGAGTCAAGAAATCTTTTCACATTGAATGTGGTTAAAAGTGTTAATTGGGTTGATCTTAGCGCATATAGAAGCTAGAATAACCGCTAAAGGTCCCAAAAAGGAGTATGTGATGACCCAAACAACAACAAAACCTCATTGAAAAGCTTTCGCACATCCTGATATCGAAGCAAGAATTGTTGAGATATTTAATGTATGTTGGTGATAGCTCTGGAAGCTTTGATTCATCCGATGTAGCAGAAGAATTTTTCATAAAGGAAATACAAACACTAGGGCAAGAACTTCTTAGGGGCTGGGTGGCAGATCAGGCAGACTCATTGATCGCAGAAGTGGAGAGTAAAATAGGGGCTACTAAACGCACATTGATCACATCTCTTTAAAGAATTTTATATAGTTCCATAACTTCACTTCCAAAGAGCTGGATAATCTTTATTCTGAGCTCCGTTAGGCCTTCAATTATAGTATGAGTTATACCATTTACGATGACTGTTACGTAGTTGATTCCTTCAAGTAATTGAAAGATCCATCGCATAGTTGGCGTTGCTGTTTCTTTGTTTATTGAGGACTTGAGGGTTATCATAACGAATGCTTATAGAAAGAAAACTCAAAAAGTAGCAAAAGGTCAAATGAGGAAGGATCGAGAAGCAAGAAAACAATATTTTAATCGAGGAGTATAGTAATGATAAAAAAAAGTAAGACAACTACTGAGG
>SDBV01014107.1_pt1 | contig 10095 bp, 5 predicted proteins | sample 2277081 | NCBI WGS metagenome assembly SDBV01 (sample SAMN10402039, study PRJNA504765) | marine sediment metagenome | isolation source: marine sediment core GS10_PC15, 223 cmbsf | place: Arctic Ocean: Southern Knipovich Ridge | collected 2010 | reverse complement strand
ACCGGCGCCCCCGGGCTGCCTGGCGACGCGAACGGCACCGGTGCTGTCTCCGCGGATGACTATGTTTCCGTGCAGGCCAACTTCGGCGCCACGGGGGGAATGGGGTCGATGCCTGTCCCCGAACCCGCTACGCTGGCGCTGTTGGGCCTCGGGGGGCTGGCGATGCTGAAACGCATGCGGAAGTAGACCAACTCTATGACGAATGTAGCCAGATGGGCGATATCCATACCGAAATCCCATTCGCCGTTTTGATTGGACGAAAATGACAGGCCGAGAAAAATAATGTGATAATAAGGTTTAGGGCGAGCAATAGGATAGTTCCAGAAACGATCAGTCAGCAGTTGAATCCGTAACTTAATTCAACGCCTTTGGATTGCCACTTTCGCTGATGACATACATTTTGGTTGTTTGGATTTTTTTCACTAATTACAGCCATATTTTTGACCAGTGAAAGTAAAATAAGATAAATTTTTCATTTTATTTAGACTAAAACTGGTAAGCCAATCGTAGTATCTATGAAGAATAGTCACTCTTTTAGTAAATTTTAAGGGGCCTAGCTATTGGAAGACAAGATACTGATGTGGAGATTTAAGCATGGAAGCAGGAAGGCTCTGGCTCGAATCTATGAAAAATATGAACCTCATTTATTGACGTTGGCGGCAGCTCTTTTAAATGATGTAAATACCGCTGAAGATGTTGTGCATGATTTTTTTGTATCGTTTGCTCAGTCGGCTGATAAACTGAGGCTCGACGGAAATCTCAAAGCATATTTAGCAACCTCTGTTGCCAATCGGGCACGTGACCAAATACGCACAAGACAGCGACAGCCAATCGGCTTAGACCAAGCCCACTCGATGTCTTCAGACATAAAGGAACCTGAAGTTTTTGTGATGTTTGGCGAAAAACTGCGGATACTGAATCGGTCACTTGCCCAGCTTCCACATGAGCAGCGAGAGGTTTTACTGTTGCATTTTTACAGCGGCCTCAAATTTAAGGCAATTGCCAAGACACAGGATGTTTCAATTAATACAGTCCAAAGTCGGTACCACTACGGACTGGATAAGCTGCGTTTACTATTAATTGGAGAGCTGGAACAATGAAACCGGAAGAAAACATAGGTAAGTTAATTAAGAAATTACATATTACACCTAGGGCTGAAATGCACCGGAAAACTTTGAGAGACCTTTTTGAAGCTCAAGACAATTTAAAAAAAGCAAAGTCGGTTGTTAATCAACCCAATATTTTTAGAACGATTATGAAAACGAAGATAACAAAATTCGCTGCGGCAGTACTAATAATTATAGCAGTGCTTATTGGTATAAACCAGTTCTTCGATGGCTCAATCGATGGTGTGAGTGCGACACTTGCCGGCACACTAGAAACAACGAGGAAAATGCCTTGGGTACATGTTATTACCGAATCTGAAACACCAAGAGGCAAGGAGACAATTGAAAGCTGGATGAGTTTTGAATCGAAGATTAGGGCCTCAAAAGGTACTCGTGTCGTTACCGCTTACATAGATTACCCAAAAGGGAAAAAGTATTATTATAGCCCCCGAGATCCCTACTCAAACAAGATAAGAATCATTCCACTCAGCCCGATCGATGACCTATTCAATCCTCCAGATTCTCCTATTGATATGATTACACGTGCACTCGAGAATGTAAAAAATCAAGAGTCTAAAATTACAATAGAAAAGTCAACTTTAGATGGTATTGAAGTTGAAGTTATTCGTTTCACCAATGAGAATAGCAAAACAACTTTATTCCGTGATATCGAAAGAAACTTATTGATTCGCATGGACATGGAAGGCGTAACCATGCGAAAAGGGAAAATATCTAAGATGAGTAAGGGCCGTAAATCAGCAAAGACACAATCCCAAAGTTCGCCGAAAAAAAAATCAATTGTAAAATATAAATACAAGCGTTTTTTTGATTATCCTGACCAAGGCCCGAAAGATATATATGCTCTTGGAGCACCACGGGATGCTCAAATTGATAATTATTGCCCCACTGGTGATGTTGCGGATATATTTGCCGAAGTTCGGAAGCATATACATAAAGCTTATGAAGGTTTCGTTGCCATAGTCATTGAATCCGCAAGTCTCGACAGTAATCCGGAGCAACAAAAAATAATTTTGATGCGGAATAGAATTACGGATAAGCCTCAGTTTCTTTGGTCAGGCCTCAGATTCTTAGCGTGGTTTCATCCTTCTAGTTTTGCGTTAAATACAAATATTTACAAGACTACTTATGAAATGTTACCGACTGATTCGGATCATGATGGGTTGATTGGTTTCAAAGTTCTTCAAATCCAAAAATCGCCCAAGAGAACAAGAATCGATGAATATTGGCTGGATCGAGAACGGGATTACTTAGTTATGGAGCATATTCGCTTCGAAAACCATATGAATCGTTATTGGGATAGCACAAAGAGAACAATTACCTTGGCCACAAAACAAACACCAGATGGCCAGTGGTATCCCAGCCATATCAGCTATGAATGGGAATACTCCGATGATACGGGCCAACACAAACAGAAAATCGACAAACAGATTATCCTCAAGAAGGAACCTGTATTCCCTGATGATAATTTAAAAATTGAATATATTTTCAACGTCGAATAAATGGCTGTCCCTCCCGAAAATTCCGTCCATGTTGATTTATAAGGACTTATGAATCTTGAGGAGATTTCGGGTTTGGTCTATGATTTGCCCTTTTTGGCAGCCATTCTCCAGCTAATCAAAACGCTGGAAAGAGTTTTTGGTATGGAGAGGTGTTGCCTGGCCGCTTGGAGAACCGTGTCACGCCCAACTGCTAGATCGCGGGCGTTCTGCCTGATACTAACGTCCGGCACTAACCCGAGTCGTTCAATTGGGCGGTCGAGGAAGCCGCGATATGCTTTCACAGGGAAAGTGACCTTGTAGAGCCCGTTCTTGAGCACGAAGGTGTGCTTGCGCGAGGAAGCGCCGGCGGTGGATTCACCAAACACTCTGGCTCGCCCGTTCGCGATGAACCACGACGCCCAGCCTTCTCCTGCGCTGATGCAACGGGAATCTATCAGCAAGGCCATCGGCCCTTTGAATCGCGGTCGGCTCGGTTCCTCGCTGTCACTGAGAGCAAAGTTTCGGTGCGCCCTGGTAGCATCGAATCCGCCACCGCTGTTGCCGCGCACGTCGATGATCAGTCCACGTGCGCCCTTTATCTTCCCTACGGCCCGATCCAGTGATTCGACCAAATCTTTCCTGATGCGACGTACGTAGATGTAGCCGATGCCATCATCCAGCATCTTCCAGGACACGTTCCCAGAATCTCGAACTCCCTTAATCGGCACTGGCAGTCTCGGTAGATACCGGCTACCCAGGAGGGCTGGAAGTGTGAAGCTGCGAGTCTTGCCGGTAAGACCTTTCATCACAATGCGCACCTTCGCGCCCTGGGTCGTCTGGCGAGTGAAGAAACGTGCGGCGTGATATTGCAGGTAACGCTCGCTGGAATAGCCGTAGTACTTACTCTGCAGTTGCATCCGTTTGCTGATGGCCTTCTCGGCCGGGGTGCCATTGATCGAAACCACGGTCATGCCGATTTTCACTCCAGCCTTGGCGGCTGGACCCCCTTTGTCAACGTAATACACGACGGGCTTCCCGCGGTCGTCGATCAGGCAGGCGAAGCCAGGGTCCCAGTTTGGTAGCTGTGGCGACGGCGGCTTGGCCTTCCCTTCGCGCAGAGACGCGTGGCTGTCCTCCAGGCGCGCTACCAGTTCCATGCATAGCAAGCCGAACTGTTCATCCGTCCTGACCTGCTTTGCACGCGGCAGCAGCTCTTTTCCGACCGCGTTCCAATCGATCTTCTTCAACTCGAAGCACGGATACTGGCGTCCCAACGTGTCGTAGAGGTCGCGCAGAGCATCTTCATAGCTGATCTCGGTAGGGGCCTTCACCCTGCGCAGCGGCGGGGCGGGCTCTTCGAGCCCAACGTACTTAACCATGGCGTCGGCGGTCATTTTGTCTCGTTTCCACTTTCCAAAGTCGATTTCCCCTTTGAAGTGCTTTTCAAGAAGGGCCGCCATTTGACGTTCTTCAGCGTCTTGGCTTTGCAGGTATGGTTTGAGATACCCCCGCAACTCATCGAGTTGCGGTTTGCACCCCCAAGTTGTTCGGCCGACGTCCTCGCCTTTCATGCAGATGTCGATAAGCGTTCGCAGGACGTTTGGCGGTTTGTGCTTGAGGACGGAAAGGCCAAAGTAGACGGCGTAATGCCGCGTGCCATACTTGTCGGCTGGGTCGGCTGCGTGGTACATGATCTCGACAGCTTTGCTATTCTGTGGGTCTTTGCCCCAGACGTACCGATTGCCGATTGCTCGCAATACAAAGGTTCGATGCTTCGTAGTCCGACGCAGCCCGTTGCGAACGATACTCAGGATGTCAGAGTCCGGCCGTGGATCAATCGTCAAAGTCGGAAAGAGTGCGTCAAGTTTCTTGCCGCCTTCAGCATCGTCGGGAAAAAACGCTTCAAAATTCGCGGGAACGTACTTGTCCGTCCGCTGCCAGGTGTAAATGTTTCCAGGTAAGTTCGTCATACCTGCCTCCCCCGGCTGCGTGGTGGGCGGGGGCTGAGTCTTTCCGTTGGGCTCCTTCACCGATTTGAACATTTCCTGCTCGATCTTTTTCCAGCCAGGATACTTGGCCAGTTTTCGCTCGATACCATCAAGCCGCTTTTGCGTTTGCTGAATTGTCTCCTTTCGATTCAGCGAAATGAGGACCTGATACCCATATGTATACCAGCCCTTCCATGTTTCATTGAGAATATGCTTAACGACTACATCTGGAATTTCGAATCTGGCTATTGTTTCCTTGCAGGATTGCCAACTATAAAAAGCGATTGTCTTCAGGTGGTGTTTGTATGCCTTCCAAAACCTGTCCGGGGCGGTATACGGATTGATACCCGTACTCTTGGCAAGCTCATCTCTGGGTTCCTCAGATATAACTTGAATGCCCCCCGGATACATGATCATGATCCTAGCGTATGGCTCCATATCAGTGTCGAAAGACTCTACTACCATTCGAAACCCTGCGGCAGAACGCAGTTGTTGATAAATACCGTCCCACTTGTCGCCATGGATTTCTTCTGCCTTTTTCAAAGCCTCGACTGCGTGTTTCTGGGGTTTACGCTTTGAAATCTTGTCCAGTTTTTCCTTGTACCCAGCAAGCTTCTTTTGTGAATCGGGCGAATTTTGCTCGCGTTCAGCCAAAATCAAACCAGCTTTCGTTCTGTGAAGATCGTTGATAAGGTTTCTGATTCGTTTGCGTTCCTCGGCGGTTATTGTGCTTGTCTGTTTTTCTGGATGCTGTTTGGTTTTGCCAGTTGGCTGCGTGGCGGGCGGGGTGGTGATCTTTGTCCACGTTTTCCACAGGGATTTGAAAACGCCCGGATTGGAAAGGCCCTGCCGGGTTGTCTTGAGCGCGTCGGCGCGCATAGAGAAATCGCCGATTCCGGGGTCCTCGAAGAGGGGATCAGCCGTTATCGAATTGCCCGGTTTCTCAAGATTCTCGGTATCATTCTTGTTCGCCCAAAAGGTGTTCCTGCCAATAGAGAACTGTTCCCTGCCGGTTTTCCTGAAGACGATTATGCCCCTGGTATTTCGGTCAAAGATATTATTTCTGACCGAAATGGAGCAAGAATCCCGCGTTCCCAGCCCGGCGTAGCTCGAATTGGAAATCAGATTGTTCTCTATTCGCACGTTTGTTCGCGCAAAAGCGCTTATGCCGGTGGCGTTACTCATAATCACGTTGTTGCTGATCCTGCCTTTCGCGCTCTTGTTCCCGAGATAGATACCCCTGTTCTTGTTGCTTATCACCAGATTGTCTTTTACGAAGATCGTCCCGCCAGTGCTCCGTATCCCGTGATAGCCCGATCCGGTCACTATGTTCCGCGAGATGTTGACCTTGGAGCCGGAATAGACGCTGATACCGCAATGCCCCGGGTTTATCACGATACAGTCCGTGATGCTCCCCTCCGCCCCACCGGAGTAACCCACGGTGAACTCGAAGCCGTCAAAGCGACATTTCTTCAGCGCGAGCTCCGAGAAACCAACAGACATGACAGCGGATGGAGATCGCTTGAAGTTTCCCGAGGCCATGAAGCGGCAACCCTGTACGACCGCCTTGGTGTCCCTGACGACCATCGCAGCGGCAGGCCCTTTTCGCCGTTCACTCGTCGCCAGTTGCCATTTGATCGTGAGCGAATCGATGGTGACCGGACCTTTCGACTTTACCAGCAGCGCCGGCTCGTCGGCCGTAACTTCAAGAATGCACTCTGTTCGACTTTCCCCTCTCAAAGTGAGGGGTTTGTTTATCGTGATGGGGCGCCTGTAGATTCCCTTGGGAACTATAACAACACTCCGTGGTCTGGCGGCATCTATCAGTTCCTGAAGATCGACGGCTGCATCCGCTCCGGTGTCCGCAGCGGGAGAAGTCGGACGCTCTTCGATCACCTTCTGCTCGCCGGGGGTATTTCCGGACTCTCTTGCTTGTTGTTGTCCCGCCATTGGCAGAACGCAAGCTGACACAAGGATGATAACGCCACAGATCACGCCGATACGCAGGCGCCGGTGCTTCCAGGGGCTTTTCTCTAACCAGTTCAGTCGAGCGGCCAGGTGGTTGGCGTTTTCGAACAGGCCCAGCAGGCCCATTCCCGGTTTGATCGGCTTGGCAAGTAACCGCCGGGCAGTTTCCAGAATGGTTTGCTTGTAATCCGCTGTTTTATCACGCAGGATCCTACCTACAGTGGCGTCACAGCAGAGTTCTCTCAAATGCTGTAACTGTCGCCGTACCAGCCATACCAGCGGATTAAACCAGTACACGATCTGCAACACCACATTGAGGCCGTAGATGATGAGGTCACCACGTCTGATGTGTGCTAGCTCGTGCAGTAGAATGTGATGGGTTTCCCGCCGAGAAAGACATTTGGCGTCTGGAGCCGGTATGAGTATAACCGGCCTGAAAACGCCAAAGACGGCAGGGTTACTCACCCATTGTGAAAACACCACTTTGGGCAGCCGTCGTAAGCCCAGCTTTCTAGCTGTGTCGGCAAGCAATGGCTCAAACCATTGCGGTAAATCACATGACACTGCCTCGCCCCGATGCAGCCGTCGCAGCCGCCTCAATGTCGCCACGATCCAACCGGCCAGTACGAACACCCCCAGCAACCAGCCGAGCATCACGTACGCATGCCAGTGAACTTTCGCACCGGGCGCGGGGAGTTCGACAGTCGTTGTCGGCGCGACATCCATAGCAGCCGTCTCCGTCGGGGTTGCCTCCTCCTCGCCAGCGCTTGCGAGTTCGCCCGGGGCGGTGATAAGAAGCGGCATCACTGGATCGCCTTGTGCGATCGGCATGGCTGTCTCCACCACGCCGGGAACTGGTGTATGCTCCGCCAGCGGACTACTGGCCAGGGGGCCCAGCAGCCGCGACATCATGCTTGTCGGCAGTGCCAAGCCCGGCGGTAAGACCAGCTTGACAAGAACCAGCAGCCAAAGCGCGTACCTTAACTGAGGCCAGGCGCGCTTACGCAGGGCAAAGTCGGCAAGGCTAATCAACGCAATCAGGATGCTCACCTGCCAGAACATAGGCCACATCCATCGCCACCATAGTTCAGCGATATTGTTGGCTTGCTCTATCATTTGGTATTCTCCTTACTCTTGCGATTCTTCTCTAGAATCGCGATCAACTCCCGCCGTTGCTTGGCTGTAAGTTTATGACCCTCTACAAGAAAATGCATCATGGGCCCAAAGGCTCCGTCAAAGGCCTGGTCGAGTACGGTATACAGGGCACTGCGTCGCGCCTGCTGGCGAGTAAGGATCGGCTGATAGATGCTGGTATTGCCCTGCTTGCTCTCAGTGACGACCTTTTTGTCCACCAATCGCGTCAACATCGTCTTGATAGTGGTATAGGCCCAGTTCGCCTTGCCGGACAGACGCCGGGAAATATCGCGCGCCTTAGCGGGATGCCCGTCCCACAAGGCATTCATGATCAGCCATTCTGCTTGAGTCAATTTCATGATAGTCTCCACTTCTACAAACGTAGAATAATTCTACTACATACGTAGTAGCCGTCAATAGAAAAAAAGAAAAAATCACCCTGTCCGAATTGCCTGTCACTCCCGAAAATTTCGTCTGTCTTGATTTGTAAGGACTTATGAATCTTGAGGAGATTTCGGCTTTAGTCTATGATTTCCCTTTTTTCAGCCATTCTCCAGCTAATCAAAACGCTGGAAAGAGTTTTCGGTATGGACAAGGGATAGGTTGCTTCTGGGGAATGATTCCACGGTCATGCTGGATTCCCGAGTGATGACAATACGGGACACGGCTTGCCGACTGTCCGGCACCGAGTTGGTCACCGAAACGCCGTGAGAACAACCAAGAGATCGTACACAAGCTGGTTTTTCACCCCAACGAGAAAATCAGAGACATAGGGAAGCTATTTAGCACCGTCAAGAATGACATAGCTTTCGCAAAAGATTCTTTGCGCCATGCCCTTCAGGACGAGATTCCATGGATGATTTGTGATCGCATGCCATTCATACACTTGATAGGTCATTCGAGGGATGAGGAAGTGCGACAAATGCTGCTGGAAGCCATTCGCTCGCCTCGGAAGCGTCACCCAATAGGGGGTATACGTGCTATTCTTAGCAACATATTAACCAGAACTCGGGAATCGCTTACGACGTAGTGTCATGAAGCGGTTGCCCATCAATACCTACGGTTTGTCAGAAGCTGCAAGAATTCCTGAGTGATTCCGGCGATAAGTTCGACATACTTGTAGTGGCTTCACTAGCAAGAGGATCCTCAAATTTGGAAAGTGATCAGGTTCTTATCTCGCGAATTCAGACGGGTGATCGTGAGGCGTTGGCGACCCTCTACGAGCGGTACTTGCCTTCAATCTGGTATTACGTCTACTCGCGATTAAGCGGCCATGAAGTAGCCAGTCGCGATGTGGTAAGCGAGACGTTTCTGGCGATGATTCAGAACATTGGGCGGCTGGATGGGGCATCTACGAACGTTGCGAAGTGGTTGAGCGGCGTGGCTCGGCATAAGCTCGCGGATTATTGGCGGCGATCTGCCCTGCAGGTTCCCGCACAGGATCTGAAATTGCCAGAGCAGGAAATCAATCCCGCCGTGGCGATGGATGCCCTGGAGATGCGCCAGGCGGTGGGCCAAGCGATGGATCGCATGGATGACCTGCAACGGATTGCCTTGGAGTGGAAGTACATCGGCGGATTGACAGTTCGCGAGATAGCCGAGCGCTTAGGGCGCACCGAGAAAGCAATTGAAGGAATCCTTTATCGAGCGCGGGCCGCATTCAGGACACAATACAAGAGAATCACAAAGTGAATTCAAGGAGACCGTTATGATGAAGCTAAAATCAAGATTTTCCCTCTCCGCCATTGCCTGTTTGCTTCTGGCGTCCGCGCCGGCCCAGGCGCTGATCATGACGGGGAAGGGCAATGCCCCCGTCCGGGACCAAAACTGGCGCGCAGGCGCTGTCGACGTAGCCAACCTGAAATGTCGCGTAGGCTGGTGGGAAGGCCCTCCCTTTGGTGGGGGGATGTGGAATTTCCTCTACCGAGGCGACACCGATACGTTCAACAAGGCGCTCGAAGCTTTCGCCAAGGTCCGCGCGCCGTCTCTGGAATTGATCGTGTCTGACGGCCCGGCCACGTCTCCCTTCCTGAAACTTGGCATAGACCCGAAGTCGGACGTCCGCTATGACTGGAACTTCGTCATCTGGAATGTCCAGAGCTATTACCGCCTCTACGGCAATCCGACGAGTACGTTTCTGTCGAGAGCCCCCGACTTCCGCCGCCGGTTGCCTCCACCGCGGATCAACGTTTTCATTGGCGGAGGCGGGGCCATCGAGTGGGACAAAGTCCATGTGCCCGATGGCATCGTGGTGATCGACAGGCGGGGGTCGGCGGCTGGGATCAAGCCGGGCCAAGGCGCGGTCATCGCCGGGAACGTCTTCGACATGGCCACCAGCAAACCACTGGCGGATGCTAAGATCACAGCCCAGCAGCCCAAAGGAAACAAGGAATACAAGAC
>SDBV01014106.1_pt1 | contig 10095 bp, 8 predicted proteins | sample 2277081 | NCBI WGS metagenome assembly SDBV01 (sample SAMN10402039, study PRJNA504765) | marine sediment metagenome | isolation source: marine sediment core GS10_PC15, 223 cmbsf | place: Arctic Ocean: Southern Knipovich Ridge | collected 2010 | reverse complement strand
CCATCAGCCACCCTCGTCGCGACCTCGGCCAGTGTGACCTTATCCTCGACTCGCTGGAAGACCTCTCCGCCGACAGAATGCGTCATCTGCTCGGCATCACTGACGGATAACTCTGATGGCCCATCTATATGGATAGGAGCATGTAATGGAGAGATCACTGGTTCTCATAAAGCCTGACGCCATGGAGCGCGGACTGGGCGGCGTCATCATCGGCCGGCTGCAGCAGCGCGGTCTCAAGCTGTTTGCCCTCAAGATGCTGCGGATGGACCGGGCGCTGGCGGAACGGCACTACGACGTCCATCGCGGCAAGCCGTTCTTCGACGATGTCGTCGCCTACATCATCTCGACGCCGATCATCGCCGGCGTCTTCGGGGGAGACAACGCCATCGACGAGATCCGCAGCGTGATGGGGGCAACCGACCCGTGGATGGCGAAGGCGGGGACGATTCGTGCCGAGTTCGGCGTCGACATCCAGCGCAACGCAACTCACGCCTCGGACTCTCCGGAGAACGGGCTTCGTGAGATCGCCCTGTACTTCACCGAGGATGAGATCTTCAGCTACTGAATGCGGACGACCAGCACCGCCTGGCTCCACAGATCATCGAACTGGTAGAAGTCACGCTGGGCCTCCGAAAAGATGTGAACGATGACATCGCCGAAGTCTAGCAGCATCCACCCCGAGTCGAGGGTGCCTTCTCGGTGATTCGGCTTCAGGCCGGCCTGCTTGAGGGCGCTCTCGATTTCATCTTGGATCGCCCCCAACTGCCGGTCGCTGTCACCGCTGCAGATTACGAAGAAGGAGGCGAAACCGCACGTCTCGCTGACGTCGAGCAGGACGATGTCGCTTGCCAGCCTCTCGCTGGCGGCCTCGACTGCTTTTCGCGCGACCTCTATCCCTTCCAGATGGGTGTCTCCCTGACCGACGGTACCTTCCCTCGAATTATATCACACGCTCGGTCGTGACCGGTTGCGCCCCTCTTTCCTGAATGGGGATTCCAAAGGGGCAAGCGGTCAACCGAAGGGCGAACGCACCCCTTATGGCGGCCCTTCCTCGGGAGTTTGAGGGGCGGAGCCCCTCAATAAGAATCATTCCCCCCCTTCCCCTTCTTGAAGGGGAAGGGGATTAAGGGGATGGGGTTGTAAGATGGGGGAGGGAAAAGCCGAGCCCAAACCTCCTTCGGCAGGGCGATAGTCGAGCGCAACCCTCGACCGTGACCGGTTGACAGCCATCGCCGCGCACCGATACTATGCTCTGACGGGAACGCCACGGAGGTGACATGGCGGAGCTTCTTTTCGGCACGGCCGGCGTTCCGCATAGTGCCGAGCCAAAGTCCACCATCGGCGGCATCGAGCGCGTCGCCGCCCTTGGTCTTGGCTGCATGGAGATCGAGTTCGTCCGGCAGGTGCGCATCGGCGAGGAGACAGCGCGCCAGGTCGCCGAAACCGCCCGGCGCACCGGCACCCGGCTGACGGTGCATGCCCCCTATTACATCAACCTCAACGCCCGCGAGCCGGACAAAGTCACCGCCAGTCAGACGAGACTGCTCAAGGCAGCCCGTGCCGGGGCGCTCTGCGGCGCCGTCAGCGTCGCCTTCCACGCCGCCTTCTACTTGGGTGACCCGCCGGAGGCCGTCTACCCGGTCGTTCGGCATCGCATCGCCGAGGTCCGTGAGGAACTCGCCGCCGAGGGCAACCGACTCTGGATTCGCCCCGAGCTGATGGGACGGGCGACCCAATTCGGGGACCTGCCGGAGCTGCTCGACCTCGCCGCCGAGATTGACCTGGTCGCCCCCTGCCTCGATTTCGCCCACTGGCACGCCCGTACCGGTGAGCACAACAGCTACGACGAATTTTCGGAGGCGCTGTCGCTGGTCGAGCAACGGTTGGGCCGGGCTGCCCTCGAAGACCTCCACGTTCATCTCGCCGGAATCGACTACGGCCCCAAAGGCGAACGGAAGCACCTCAATCTCGAGGAATCGGACATGGACTACGTCGCGCTCCTCACCGCCTTTCGTGACTACGGCGTCGGCGGCGTCGTCATCTGCGAGAGTCCCAACCTGGAGGAAGACGCCCTTCTCCTGCGGGACACCTACCTGCGGCTCCTCGGGGAAATGACCGCCTGACGCAGGTCACTTGCTTTCCGATGCACGGTTCTTCTGGTATAATTGATGTGTCCCCGGAGAACGGCTCCGGTCGAGGTATCTTATGAAACCCAGATGGCGACGGATCGGACTCCTCTATGTGATCGTCCTCATTGGCGGCATTGCCCTGATCGCTTTCGTCATGCGGCCATCGACCGTCGGCACCGAGGAGATACCGCTGAGCGAAGTCGTCACGATGTCCCGGAGTGGCCTGATCGACAAACTCCTGATCGAGGGTGACTTGCTCACCGTCACCACCATGGACGGCGCCAGGTTCACGAGCTACCTGGGGATGGACAGCATCTTCGATGTCACCGGCCTCGATCTCGGTAACATCGACTACGAGATCGTTCCCGGCGGCTTCAACTGGGGCAACATGCTGCTCGGTTTCCTGCCGTTGGTTCTCTTCGGCGGGCTGATCTTCTTCCTCTTCTTCCGTGCCCGCGGCGCCAATTCGCAGGCGATGGGCTTCGGGCGCAGCCGCGCCCGGCTCTTCCCGGCGGACAAACCCTCGGTCACCTTCGAGGACGTCGCCGGTGTCGAGGAAGCCAAGCAGGAACTGACCGAGGTCGTCGAGTTCCTTCAGGATCGTGAGAAGTTCCAGAAACTGGGGGCGCGCATCCCCAAGGGCGTCCTCCTTGTCGGCCCACCGGGCTGCGGCAAGACGCTGCTCGCCCGCGCTGTCGCCGGAGAAGCCGGCGTTCCCTTCTTCTCGATCAGCGGCAGCGAATTCGTCGAGATGTTCGTCGGTGTCGGCGCTTCCCGCGTCCGTGACCTCTTCGACCAGGCGAAGCGCAACACACCCTGCATCATCTTCATCGACGAGATCGACGCCGTCGGGCGCCAGCGCGGCGCCGGACTCGGCGGCAGTCACGACGAGCGCGAACAGACCCTGAACCAGATACTCACCGAGATGGACGGCTTCGATACCAACACCAGCGTCATCATCCTGGCGGCGACCAATCGCCCCGATATCCTCGACCCGGCGCTGTTGCGTCCCGGCCGATTCGACCGTCGCGTCGTCCTCGACCGTCCGGATATCCAGGGCCGTGTCGAGATTCTCAAGGTCCACGCTGCCGGCAAGCCGCTGGGGGATGCCGTCGATCTCGAAGTTCTGGCAAAGCAGACCGCCGGATTCAGCGGTGCCGACCTCGCCAACCTCCTCAACGAAGCCGCGATTCTGGCCGCGCGGCGCGGTAATACGACGATCGAAATGGCGGAACTGGAAGAATCTGTCGACCGCGTTGTCGCCGGGCCGGAGCGCAAGAGCCGCCGGATCAGCCCCAAAGAGAAGGAAATCACCGCTTACCACGAGGCCGGCCACGCCTTGGTCGCCAAGCTGCTGCCCAACGCCGACCCCGTCAGGAAGATCACCATCATCCCCCGCGGCATGGCTGGCGGCTATACCCGTTTCCTCGAAGAGGACCGCACCATGTATACCCGGTCGCAGCTTAATGACACCCTGGCGACGCTGCTGGCGGGACACGCCTCTGAGGAGTTGATCTTCCACGAACGCACCACCGGGCCGCACAGTGACATCAAGCGCTCGACCGACTACGCCAAGAAGATGGTCACCGAGTACGGCATGAGCGACCGGCTCGGGCCGCGCACCTTCGGCGACCGTCAGGAGATGGTCTTTCTCGGACGCGAGATCTCCGAGCAGAAGGACTACAGCGAACGCTTCGCCCTCGAGATCGACCGCGAGGTCGACCTTCTGATCAAAGGTGGCTACCAGGTCGCCAAGGACCTGCTCGCCGGAAACAAAGACAAGCTGATCGAGCTTGCCGAACTGCTCCTCGAACGGGAGACGCTCGACGGTGACGATCTGGACGCCCTCTTTGAGAAGAAGAAGTCGCCGGCGAAGACGCCGAAGCCGCCGAAGGCAAAACCGACCCCAGTGCTCGTCACCGGCGATGTCCCAGAGACCTCGGTACGCAAGCCGAGGGCAAGGAAGGCCCCGGCGGTTCGCCCCGCCTTCCCCGAGCCGATCCCCGGCTCAGACTAGGCGCTTCGCCCGAAGGGCGATCCCTTGGCAACTAGCGTCGCCGCTCTACGACGAACTCGGTGAGACCCACCAGCGCCTGCCGGCTGGCGTCGTCGGGAAACCGGTCGAGGCAGCGGCAGGCGCGCTCGCGGTAGTCGGCGGCGACCTCGAAACACCGGTCGATGATCGTCGAGTCGCGGATCATCTCGATCGTCCGGTCGACGTGCTCCCGCTCGCCCTTGTCACGGAACGCCAGCCGCACCGGGTTGTCCTTGGGATAGTCCTCGAGCAGCAGCATCGCCGGTAGTGTCAGCGTTCCCTGGGCGAGGTCGGAGCCCACCGGCTTGCCCATCTCCTTCTCGGTGCCGACGAAATCAAGGATGTCGTCGACTACCTGAAAAGCGATCCCGAGGTTGTGACCGTAGTCGCGCAGGTCCTGGACCGATTCCTCCGGAGCCCGGCTGAGGACCGCCCCGGCCTCGCTGGCGAGTGTGAACAGGGAGGCTGTCTTGCTCGTTACTCGTCGGAAGTAGTCATCCAGGGACTGGTCGAGGTCGAAGGCGCTCCGTGCCTGCGTAATCTCGCCGCTGGAAATCACCATCAGCGTTTCGGAGAGCAGCCGGATCACACGAATGCTGCCGGTGGCGGTCACCAGCCGGCCCGCCAGGGCAAACAGGTAGTCACCGAGCAGCACCGCCTGCTCGATTCCCCAGATCGAGTTGACCGTCGGTCTTCCCCAGCGCACCGAGGAGTCGTCGATGGTGTCGTCGTGCACCAGTGTCGCCAGGTGCATCAACTCCACCGCCGTCACCAGCGGCATCATCCGCTCAATGTCGTAGTCGTGGAACTTCGCCGAAAGCAGGGCGATCGTCGGCCGGATTCTCTTGCCGCCGCCGCTGAGGCTGTAGTCGAGGAGTTCCGAGAGGTCTCGGGAGTCGACTTCGCCCAGGGACTTCAGGCTGGTCTCAACCGCCTTCAGGTCTTCTCTCACAGATTCAGTGATTTCGGCTAGTTCCTGCATTCTTTCTTTCCGGGTTCCGGCTTCGTCTAGGCAGGCGACCCCATTCGGGCCGTCTCCTCTTCCACGACCTTGTCATCGAGCTTGGTAAACAGTGGCGCCGGCTCGCGCAGCGTCTGTCCCGGCGCCGGAACCGTCAGTTGCCAACCCCTCTCGGCAACCGTCCCCTCGAACCCGAGATAACCGTGCAGCTTCTCGGAACTGAACGGTAGGAAGGGATAGAGCATCGTCCGCAGCCCGGCGATCACCTTGATCGCGGTGTAGAGCGCCGCCCCCGCCGCCGGGCGATCTTGTTTGATCGTCTTCCACGGCGCCTGCTCGTCGAGGTAGCGGTTGGCCTCGTGGGCGAGCGCCATCGCTCGCTCCAGAGCCTGCTTGAAGCTGCACTTGCCGAGTAGTTCGTCCATCTGCTTGAACGTCTCCGCCATGAGAGCCTCAAGCTTCTCCCCGGACTCATCGCCGTCACCCGCCGCCGGTACCTTTCCCTCAAAGTTGCGATAGGTGAAAGTCAGCACCCGGTGCACGAGGTTACCGTAGGTCGCCACCAGTTCGTCGTTGTTGCGCCGCACGAACTCGCGCCACGAAAAGACGGTGTCGCTCGTCTCCGGCATGTTAGCTGACAGCATGTAGCGCAACGGGTCGGGATCGTAACGGGAAAGGTAGTCGGGCAGCCAGATCGCCCAGTTCTGGCTGGTCGATAGTTTCCTGCCCTCGACGTTGAGGAACTCGTTGGCAGGGACGTCGTACGGCAAGTTCAGTCCTTCGTATCCCATCAGCGTGGCTGGCCAGAGAATGGTGTGGAAGACGATGTTGTCCTTGCCGAGGAAGTAGTAGCTGCGTGTCGCCGGGTCCTGCCAGAAGTCACGCCACTTTTCGGGATCGCCGGTCGCCGCCGCCCACTCCTTGGTCGCCGACAGGTAGCCGATCACCGCCTCGAACCAGACGTAGATGCATTTACCCTCAAAGCCGGGTAAGGGCACCGGTATTCCCCAGTCGATGTCGCGCGTAATCGCTCGGTCGATCAGACCGTCCTCCAGGAACCGCAGGGTGAAATTGCGGACGTTCTTTCGCCAGTGGGTCTGCTTCCGTGCCCATTCGAGCAACCGGTCGCCGAAGTCGGGCAGCTTGAGAAAGAACTGCTCCGAGTCGCGGAACTCGACCGGCTTCCCGCAGGTGCGACAGTGCGGCTCGACCAGGTCCTCGGGGTCGAGCGGTTTGCCGCAGGCCTCACACTGGTCGCCGCGCGCTCGTGGCGAACTGCAGTGGGGACAGGTGCCCTCGACGTAGCGGTCCGGCCGGAAACGCCGGCAGTTGGGGCAGTAGGCCTGGGAGACGGTCTTCTTCTCCAGATGGCCCTTCTCGAGCAGTTTCAGAAAGATATCCTGGGCAACAGCCGCGTGGTTGGCGGTTTCGGTCGTCGTGTAAAGGTCGAAAGAAATACCGAGCTTCTGCCAGCAGTCGACAAACTCCTCTTGGTAGTGGTCGACTATCTCCCGAGGGGTCTTGCCCTCCTGTTCGGCCCGGATCGTCGTCGGCGTGCCGTGCGCGTCGGAGCCGGAGACCATGATGACTTCGCTGCCCCGGATGCGGTGATAGCGGGTGAATATGTCCGCCGGCAGATTGCAGCCCGCAATCTGTCCCAGGTGCAGCGAACCGTTGGCGTAGGGCCAGGCGGCGCAGACCAGTATCCTTTCGGTCATTCTCGGCTACCCGTCTACTTGGCCGGTTCCGATGGCTGCTCCGCCTCAGGCGGCGGCGGTGGGGGGTTGAGGTCGGCCGGGAAGAAGGTCAAGACAGGCTCGCTTTTCTCGCTCCCTCGGTGCTCGACGTAGCCGCGCTCCTCGCTGCAGGCGACGCAATAGCTGCGCCGCTCGCCTGTCTCCGATTCAACCCCTTTTTCCTCGGGGATGATCAGATAGCGGCCCGCGTAGGGGATAATGTTCTGGCAGCCGTCGCACTGTACTTTCCCCAGTGATATACATCCCTGTCGCATCCTGACTCCTCGGGACGGTCTCCCGTCCTCACCTGTTCGTTATCTTGTCGGACGGCTCAGCCGAGGCGGAGCCAGGCCCGGTACAGTTCCCGTCGCGAAAGGCCCGTCTCGCCGGAGACGGCCGCCACCGCCTCGCGGGCCGGCGCCCCCGATTCCCGGAATTCGGCGAGTCGCTGTTCGATTCCCTTGGTCAGTTGCGGCCGGCCTCCGCCCGGTGTTCCCTCGATTACGATCGTGAACTCGCCACGCGGTGCGACGAACCACTCCAGGGCCTCCCCGAGCGTCCCGCGGAAGACCTCTTCATGAAGCTTCGTCAATTCCCGGCAGACGGCAACTTTCCGGTCGCCGAGCAGTTCCAGCATGTCCTTCAGCGAGGCCGCCAGCCGGTGCGGCGCCTCGAAGACCACCAGGCTCGCCGTTTCGCCGGCGGCCTCCGCCAGCACCCGCCGTCGGGCGCTCGTCTTGGCCGGCAGGAATCCCAGGTAGACGAAGCGGTCGGTCGCCAGGCCGGATACCGCCAGTGCCGACGTCACCGCCGACGGCCCCGGTATCGGAACGACGTCAATCCCGGCCTCGATGACGGCGCCCACCAAGTCGTGCCCAGGGTCGGAAATACCCGGCATTCCGGCCTCGGAGACCAAGGCGACATCGCCGTCTTCGAGTCGCTTCAGCACCTTGGCGACTCCGCCGCGGCCGCTGTGAGCGTGGAAACTCGTCATCGGCGTCGTGATTTCGTAGGCGGTCAGCAAGCGTCTCGTCTTTCGCGTGTCCTCCGCGGCGATCAGCTTCACTTCGCGTAGTATCCGCAATGCTCGCAGGGAGATGTCCTCGAGGTTGCCTATCGGCGTGGCCACGACGTACAGGCTGGACATCGTCCTCCCCTCCCATCGGCCTCACCATTATAGCCTGCTGGCCGGTTTTCCGTCTAGGCCCCGGGCTTGCCGGTGGGCTCGTCGGCGGCGCAGACTTCCCTTTTCGACGCTTCGCGCTGCGGGAGCCGGGATGGGCCCTCGCCGGGAAACGGACATTGAGCGAAATGCGGGTCATTCCTCCTTGACCCTGACCCCGGTCCTACGCTATCATTTGAGCAAAAGGAAGTCACGATGGCAGTCACTCCTTTCAAGCAGCTCCGCCGCTCCTATGGATTCGATGAAGTAGCCTTGGTCCCCGGTGACGTCACCATCAACCCCGAGCAAGCTGAGATCGACCTTTCCTTCGGCGACGTCAATCTCGACATTCCGATTCTTGCCTCCGCGATGGACGCTGTCGTCGACGTCGATTTCGCCATTCTCCTGAGCCAGCTGGGTGGTCTCGGCGTCCTCCATCTCGAGGGTGTCCAGACCCGCTACGAAGACCCGGCGACGGTTCTTGCCGAAATCGCGCGGACGCCCAAAGACGGCATCACTGCGCTGATGCAGAAGATCTACGCCGAGCCAATCAAGGATAACCTCGTCGGCGAGCGTGTCCAGGCCATCAAGAAGGCGGGCGCCGTCTGCGCCGCAGCAATCGTTCCCGCCAGCACGAAACGGCTGGCACCGCTGGTCGCCGAGGCTGGTGGAGACATCATCGTCGTCGCCTCAACGGTAACGACCGCCCGGCACCGCTCCAAGAGTTATAAGGGTCTTGTCTTTTCGGAACTGGTGGAACAGGTCAAACTGCCAATCATCGTCGGTAACTGCGCCAGCTACGGCGCCTGCCTAGAACTGATGCGTACCGGTATCCACGGTATCCTTGTCGGCGTCGGCCCCGGCGCCGCCTGCACCACCCGCGAGGTCATCGGCGTCGGCGTTCCTCAGATTACTGCCACAATGGACTGCGCCGCCGCCCGTGAGCAGTATCAGCGGGAGGGGGGGCGCTACGTTCCCGTCGTCACCGGTGGCGGCTTCCGTTCGGGCGGCGATATCTGCAAGGCGCTGGCTGCCGGTGCCGACGGTGTCATGCTCGGCTCGATCTTCGCCAAGGCGCAGGAAGCGCCCGGCCACGGCTTCCACTGGGGGATGGCCCACCCCCATCCGGCGCTGCCGCGCGGCACCCGCATCGAGGTCGGCGTCACCTCTCCGCTGAAGCAGATACTCTTCGGGCCGACTTCACGGACCGACGGCAGTGAGAATCTGGTGGGGGCAATTCGCACCTCGATGGGCGTCTGCGGCGCTGCCACGATTCGCGAGATGCAGCAGGTCGAGATGGTGATCGCCCCGTCGATTACGACCGAGGGCAAGTCCTACCAGAAGGCCCAGTCCTAGCCTGCGCCCACTTCGACGCTACACCCGATGACGAAGATTGCCGCAGGCAATGTTCGCAAGACTTCGACGCTAGTCGAACTCTTCGTCCTCTTCCTCTTCCTCTTCGGCCGCGGCGGCTGTTTCCTGTCCCACCTGGGGTACCACCGCTTCGGTGCGACGACGCTTTCTTACCGGTGGCGGCAGTCCGTCGATCGTCTTTCTCAGGCCGGCCAGCAGGTCGCCCGTTTCCTTGCCGCCAAGGTCAACGACGATGCCGGCGATTCCGGCCTCGGACAACACCCGCAACTCGTCGGCGGCTACCGTGGCCGGTACCGCCACCAGCAATGGCAGGCTCAAGAGTTTGGCGACCCGCTGCAGGCGCAGCATGCCTGCCCAGGTCAGCGGTCCCTCGCCCCGTTCCTCATCGCTGACGAGCACGGCATCGACCGGCGTGTCGTTGACTGTCCGTAATCCCGTGTCGCTGATTGAGGCTTCGATTTCGATGATTACACCGGCGCCGTCTTCGGGAGGGACGGACACCGGCGTCCCCGCCGCCGGAAAGAGGACGAAATCGGCACCGAGGTTGGCCGTCTTCTCGAGGTCGTCGCGCGACCTCTCCTTCAGCGAAGCCCCCCAGATGATGTCGGGCGCGTCCTTGGCCAGTTTCTTCAGTCTGGCGGCCCCTGATGTAATCGCCGTCACCGGCGCCAGCGCCGCGTCGGCGCCCTTGAGACGCC
>SDBV01014105.1_pt1 | contig 10095 bp, 9 predicted proteins | sample 2277081 | NCBI WGS metagenome assembly SDBV01 (sample SAMN10402039, study PRJNA504765) | marine sediment metagenome | isolation source: marine sediment core GS10_PC15, 223 cmbsf | place: Arctic Ocean: Southern Knipovich Ridge | collected 2010 | reverse complement strand
TGCTCGGTATCAAGACTGTCGGCCTCCGTGTAAACCCTGCGGAAGTCGTTGGCGTGCTTGAGTATCTCGTTTATGAATCCCATTACAGTGTCCTCCCCGCCGAAACGACGGTTTCTTTCCAGATCCGAACTCCGGCCGGTTTCCGGCCTGCCTTCACGGCTTCATCGATCGCGTGCTTGTCGTGGATGCTCATCCAAAATTCCTCGGGGAGCTTGGCGTCGTCCACGACCTCCCACTTGGTCACCTCGCGCATGCGCACCCCCGCGGTCTTAGGGGCCGGCTCGGCCACTTTGGACATCGCCTCCGTGTCGCCGGCCTTGGCCGCAGCATCGAGCTTGCGCTGCTTCTCCGCATGGACCTTCTCGTAGTACGCGGTGAGCTTGCCCTTGATCATGATCTCGACCTGCCCCAGCTTCGTGGTCAACGGACGGAACTCGTCCATGACGTCCTTCTTCTCTACGTCGATCGGTCGCGTGATCGAAAACCGGTACTCCTCAATCTCCTTGGCCTTGTCTTTGACTGCGATCAAAAGACTGCTCAGGTGCTCCGCTTCCGCAATCTCCTCACAGGACATCGGTTCAACGACAAACTCGAAGCCTATGATGTCCTGGAGGTAGACCGCGATCGTGGGTCCGAACTTTTTCAGTGCTGTCCCTTTAGCCATACCCGAGCTCCTTCAGTTGCTTGATTGCGTCCTCGGCTCCCTGGCCGACCACAAAGTCCCACCCCAGCATGGTCATCCGGACGCCCCACTCGAGCTGCTCGTTCTTAGGAGGATCGGACCCTTTAATGCGCTTCATCTCCAGTGCAGTCCCAGCCTTTCCCTCCGGTCGGAAGATCAGGTAATCCGGGAACCCGCGGTGCAACCCAATCGCCCGGAGCTTGCGCCCCTCGATCACGGAGCGCAGTCCTTCGTTGGGGATGTGCACAAACACGATCATCCGCTCGCGCAGCCACTGCACCAAGTCGAGGCACTCGTCGTGCTCGAGCGGGCATTTGCGGCTGGCCTGCCGCAGAACCTGCTTGATGGTCTTGGGCTTGCTCACTTCCTGTACCTGTCCGTGATGAAGCTCGTGGTGCGCACCTTCATGTCTGGGCACACCACCTCAAACTCTTCGGTCATGACCTCGTCCAACTCCGCACGCGCAGCCTCGGCCTGCTCCTCCGGAGACTCGAGGACGTTCTCGTCGTGGCCGAACATGATCTGGCGCGTCCCGAACAGAGCAGACTCCGGCTCCATCCACTGGTTCCACGCGATCCGCCACATCGCCTTTTTGGCGCCGTCCGCAGCGCGGCCCTGAAACCGGGTGTTGCACGCCTCGGTGTATGAGCACCCACCACGCACCCGCCCCGACCACAGCTGCTTGATGATCACCTTGTCCCCGCGCTTGGCGAACAAACGCCGGTGATACTCCAGGTACCGTCGGTTTTCAGGGTATCGCCTCAACCAAAGCTGTCTGAGCCTCTTCGCTTCGCTCTCGGTGACCTCAACTCCGTAGTCCTGTTTGGAGTACTGGATAAAGCGATTAATCCCCATCCCAACTGGAAACCCAAACGACCCAGGTTTAGCCCCTTGGCGGACCTTCTTCACCACCGGGTCCTTGGCCTCATAGCGCTTCATGAACTGCTCATAGGGGATCTTCATGACGTCAGCGCCGAGGTACCCATGAGCGTCCTCCCCCGCGTTGAGAATTTCCGCCAGCTTGCAAGGCTTGCCCGGGAACAAGTCCAGGCAGTCCTGCGCATGTGTGACCATCTCCGCGCCGTTGTAGTCGGACACGATCAGCACGTTGCCCTCCTCGCAGCCGAGGCACTCCCGGTAGCCACCCTCGCGGGGGAAGTTTTGGATGTTGGGGTCGCTCGAGCTCGTCCTGCCGGTGTCGACCAAGACCTCGTACCGGGTCCGGATCAGGGGCACGCTCAGCGCGGTGATGACGCGCGACCGCAGCCCCATGATGGAGCCGTAGCGCTGGTACGCGAGTAGCGCATGCCCCTCAGGGAGCTGGAGGTCCAACAGGACGCCTTCCGCCAGGGAGAACCCCTTCGTCGTCCGGACGGTCGCCCCCTCCTGCCCCGCCAGCGCTGAGGCCAGCTTGGTGTCCCTGGAGCCGTCCTCCCGAACGAGCTTCTCCCGCTGCAGCCGGCGCTTGATTTGGTCAAACTCCCGCTTCAGCTCCCGATCCAGGGCCTTCACGGCCTGCTGGCGCACGACAATCCCAAATTGCGACTGCAACGCCAACGACCAGTCCGCCCGCGCCTGGTTGTCCTGGTCCACCAGCAGGTCCACGCCATCCTCATCCAAAACCTCGTCACGGACCTGCTCCTGGGCCCGATCCACTTCGAACGTAGCCTCGGCGTCGTTGAGTGCGTAGTAGATCGCGTCCTTGGGCCACCGACGGATCGGGATGTTGTGGAGCTCCTTGAACTTCTTGCGCCACGGGTCGGACTTGTCGACCTCACGCCCGACCCGACGTCCCGCCACGGTCCCCAAGTTGTATTTGCGTTTGGTCCCAAGCCCAAAGGCGATATCCAGCATCCGTTCTCGAGTGCGCGTCTCGATGACCCGACCTTCCTTGAGCGCCTGGAAAATGAGCGGGATCATGTGCGGCCACATGTTGCCCACGATCGCCATGTCGTAAGGAGCGTTGAACAGCGTGAGCTCATGGTGTCGTAAAAGCTCCTCCACCAAACCCTCCAAGGCAGGGTCGGTGTGGTGGAGAAGCTCGCTGCTGCCTCCATCCCATGCAAACGCAGCACTCACCAGCGGCGGCGTGGGTTCCTGAGGCGTGGCCATCCACGTCTCAGTATCGAAGGCAACGCGTTCCATGGCTACGGCTTAGACCACCGCATGACGACAAAGCCGGACTCCTTCGAGCGCCCGGTCACGTTCAGCTCCGTGCCGGCCCAACCGTGGTCACCGCTCGAGTCCCGGGGAAACGCAAACTGCATAAACTTCTCCCGGGTCATGCGCTTCTTTTTCCCTTCCTCGGTCTTGTAGGTCATCTCTCTGACCTCCTCGTCGAACTCATCGAGAGTCCACCCCTCGACGGTCAAGACAAACTTCACGAGGTCTTGAGCGGACGACGGCCACTTGGAATCGAGGTACCAGGTGTACGTGGTGCCGATCACGCCCTCGTCGTTGTTCCACTCGAGAACTTCGACATCGACACACGCAAACTCCTCCCCCGTAAACTTCTCGCCGGTGCGGCAGTTGATGATCCGTACAAGCCCTTTGCCTGCCGGGAGGAAGTCGAAGTTGGACCCTCCCTTAACATCGGACTCATCCATTTTGTTGACTCTGGAAAACATACCCATTGTGTTCGTTCCTTTCGTGTTTCGTGTTCGTTCAGTCGAAGCCGATCCAGTCGGCGATGTTTAGTTTCCGTCGAGAGCGTGACACCCGTTCCAGGTGGCGCGCGTCCGTCAAAACCTTCTTCATGTCTCGTGATGCCAATATGTGCGTGTACACCGTGTCTGCTTTCTGTCCTTTGCGATGCTCCCGTCCGATCAGCTGTTCCCACCCCTCCTCGTTCGCCATCGGATTGAGCACCAGCGAGTGGTTGAACTGGAACTGCAGGTTTCGCCCCGTGCTGTTGGCGCGGATCGATGCTGAAATGTGTTTGGCCGTCGTCTTCTCGATCGCCACGCCCCCAGGCCCGAGGCCCTTCTTCCCAAAATGCGGAAGCCCGAATTCCTCGAGCTGTTTTCCCACACAGCGATAGCGCGACCAGACCACACAGTTGGGCTGCCGCTTTGCAAACGCGGCAGCCTCCTCCAGCACCGACGTCGAAAGCCACTCGGCTGTGGACACCGGCTTGAAGTCCTTGCGTACCCTCTTCCAGTTCTCCAGCTCGCGGATCTCCACTCCCTCCGCTTCGATCGCGTCCTCGATCCGGGCGATGCTGTCGATCCCGCCATACTCCTTGGCCAGGACCCGGCGGCAGTACGCGTACCACTCCTTGCGCGCCTTGAGCCACGGCCGGGGAGCCACCTCCGTCCAGTGCAGGTAAAACCCCAGGTGGAGGCACGCCACCACCTGGCCGACCTCCGTGTCGTCCAGGTCCATGCCGTCCGGACGTTTGCGGGTCTTCATCACCGTCTGGATCGCTTCACGCACAACCCCAGGCGGCCGGTTGGGATACCACGCGATGATCTGCAGCGACGCGCTGATGCTCTTTCCCTTCGTGTAGATCACGCCGGGGGTCTCCCCCATGTGCTTGCCGAGCGCTGTGTTGGCCTTGGCTCGCGTCGCCCCAAACACCGTAAGTGCTCCCAGGGTCAACCGAGCTTTGCTCATGGGCGGCTCAGGGTCCAAAGCCTGCGCCCACCCCACCGCAACCTCCTCCGTCGCGGGCAACGGCATGCGCTCCTTGCCCAGCGACCAGCGCATCAAGTGGTGGTACCTGAGCAGCGACGGATTGATCAGCGTCCCCGAGAGCACCGCAAACACCGTCTCGGGATTCGCCGTCAGGTACTCGGCCACCCGCCGGGTGCACGCGCTGCCCCGGTTGAACAAATGGTGGGCCTCATCCGCCAAGATCATCTTGGGCGCGGCCTTGACGAGGGCGTCCGCATGATCCTTGTGCGAGAGCATCCCGTATCCGATCACCTCGGGCATTTCGAATTCCCAGTGCTTTGCGTACTCCTGCGCCTCCCACTCCGTCTTGCTGCTGGTGCCGTCGGAGGAGATCAGCTCCGACGGCACCAGCAGCACCGTCGATAGCTCGAGCAGCGTCCCCGCCAAAAGAGACGGGAGACTTTTACCCTCGCCAACGGGGAGGTTGGCGAACGCACCGCGACACTCAAACAGATCGTTGAGAAACAACGCCTGCTCGTCCCAGAGCTCTTGTTCGCCGGACGGAGTCCGCATGTGCTGCGTCAACGCGACGCGCACTTCCTCGAGATCGAGGTCCCGACGCGGAAGCGCCAGGACCCGATCCAATTCGTCCGTGTGCCGGACTCCGTTCACCTCCCCGACTGAATCCAGCCGTTTGAAGAGGCGCATTGGCTTCAGCGGTCGAGGACTGCCGCAACCCCTTCGAGGATGGCCTGTTGTTCGTCGGAGCTGAACTCCCCCAGCTGATGCGACATGTTCACCACATGGAACAACTCATCGCGGGCAAGTGCGTTGAGGTCAAACCCAGCCTTGGCCGCGACCTGCATCGCTTGCGCACGGTCCTTGGGCTTGTTTTTGCTGCCCTTGGGGCGACCCCTGGTTTTCGGTGTGGGTTCGGGCTCGGGCTCGTCCACCTCATCGTCGTCCTCACCTTCGATCTCATCGTCCTCATCGTCCTCGAGATCGTCGTCTTCCTCGTCTTCCTCAGGTTCAGGCTCGGGGGCCTTTGCCTTGGCCTTGCGTACGCTTTTCTTCTTGGGGGTCTTCTTCACCCCGTTTTTGTTGTTCAACTTGCTCATCAGTGCACTCGACATCGGTACCTCTACTTCGTTTACGTTTTCGTCGTCTTCGTTCGTGGTCCTTCGATCGGATGACCGAAAGTACTGGCTAAACACAGAAAAAAAGCCTGCACCGCCCTTGGGGCGGCAAACCTTGATGTACGGGCACTCCCCGTACTTGTGGCACATGGATTCGTTGCGTGGCCGCTTCTCGAGGGGTTCCTTCTTTGCCTGGATGATCGCGAGGCCCACCGGGTGGATCCGGTTGACAAAGCGTGCCCAGACCTCCTCCCGGGACATCCGTAGCTCGACCTTTTTGGTCTTGGGTTTGTTGCGGTTGTAGTAAACCCAACGCCCCAAGATCCCAGACGCCTCCTCCGCCACGCAGAACATTGCGCCGTACATGAGGAACTGCGGATCGTTTTGGAGATCCTCGGCGCTCTTGGCCCACTTGAAATCCCCGGTCGATTTGTGGTCACCGACGAGCCGGTACTTCCCCTTGTAGCGCTTGCCGTTGGCAGCGAAGTCCGACACCACATCGGCGTATCCGTGGTACGTAACGCCGTCCCAGGTGAAATACCACCCCCGCTCCGTCTGGAGCGTGGGCGTCCCGGGCATCGGCCAGTGCTTAATCCCCGGTGCGAACGCACGCCCCTCCTTGGTCTTGAGGTTGGGTGTAACAGCGTTATCGAGCCAGTTCTCCCCGACGCTGTGCATCCGTGTTCCGAATTGAGCATGAGGATTGGGCTTGCGGGGGAGGCCGGCGATCTTGTCGAAAGCCCACTTGCGTTCGCATTCGCGATCGAACACCTCGACCTGCGACGGGGAAACCGTGAAGACTTTCGTGGGCACCGGGATAGTTCCTGTACCCGGAAACTTAGGCAAGCGTCAAGCGTGTTTTTCGATCAACTGTCGAACGCGCTCGCCAACGGTGATGCCCAACTTCCGTGCGGACCGTTTCAACTTGGTCTTGGTCTTTTCCGTCACGCGCGACGAGATCGACACTCGGTATGCGTTCGGTTCCTTCGGACGGCCTCCAAGGTTCTTGCTATTTGGGGCACTCATCCGTAGATTCCGACAACCGCGACACCAGTCACCCCCACCCGACGGTGGGCGGTGAAGCTGGTGCGCCGTGTCGATTCCATGCCGACCATAGCGATTCCGACTCCTCAACGCAACTCCCACACTTCATCCCAACCCACGCAATCGACCGACGCGATCTCCCTCCTTCTCCGAGAGGGAGGTCACGCATGAGCATTTCCAAGCTGGTCGCCCGCGATGAGTCGTGGATCGAGCGTGGCCTCTCCATGTCGATCTTCACCGGGGGCCTGAAGATCCGCAACCATAAGCCCACGGGCACGATCTGTGAACCGTGGGAGGTTTGGAGCGGGATGCTCGGGCAGCCCGAGATCCGAGCCAAGAAAGATTCCGAGTACCTCACCTACGAGATCAAAGAAGGGGGCACCCGTTGCAACAAATGCGTGGTGGGTGTGGATTTTTTGATCGGGGATATCGACGGTCCAGGTGGGAAGGGTGAGGAGCTCGAGCGGGTGGATGCCCTATTCCAGAAATTCGAGGACGCAGGGCTCGCCTACCATGTCTTTGCGTCCTACTCCAACGGCGCCATCACCGATCCTAATCGGTACAAGCTCAAGGTCTGGATCCCGCTCGACCGGACCGCGGATCCGATGGAATACAAAACCCTGATCAAACCGGCGACCATCGAACTGTTCGACGGGTTGGCCGACCCCAAGGCCCTCAAGCTGAGCCAGCCCGTCTATGCGCCAGCACGGCCTCAGACAAAGGAAGCCGAGGAACGGTGGGTCGCCTGTACCAGCCCAGGCCGACGGGCTGTTTCCCTCGATGCGTTACGAGGGAACCTTTCGTTGTCGGCCAAGCACAAGAATGAGTCTGCTGCGTTGAGCCGCATGGCTATCGATAACGTGGCCAAAGATCTGAAACGTAAAAAGAGCGTCCGAGAATGGGGAGTCCTTTTGGAAAAGGTTGCCGCGGGGGAAACGTTCGCCGATGAGGGTGAGCGTGAAGACAAGATCAATATCCTCCTGCGCTATTACATCGCGCCCCATTTTTCCGATGCAACCCCGGACGCAATGGCCTCCCTGTTTAAGCCGTCCCTTGAAAAAATAGCCCTGCGTGACGAAGAGGGCCCCGGTTGGGTCGAGGAGTCGTTGGAGCTCGTCCGGCTCCGCTGGATCAAGAACAAAAAAGAGTTTGCGAAAGATCGTGACGACGATCTCGGAGTGCTCGAGAAGAAAAACCGATCGCTGCGTCGAGCAGCATGGCGGTTCGTGCACCAGACAGATCGAGACACTCCTGTCTCTCCCTCCGAGGTCGCCGAAATTGCTGCCGATGAGCCATGCACAGGCGAAGACCTCCTCGATACGTTAGGCATACGTTTCGGCAAAATCGTTTTCTTTCGGGTTGGCGATCATTGGAGCCGGCCCATTGCCCGGGAGGAAGCACCCGCAGTATGGGAGAGGGTCGCTGCAGTTTGGGGCCGCACCCGGATTGACGCACCCCGTGATCCCAACGAAAAACCCACGTTGGTCATCCCTCAAATGCCGACTTTTGCGGTCGCCCGCAGCGTGGGGTCCTCCATTGTTGTCCAACGGAGCACGTACAACCCAACGACGGCAGAGTTCACCGAGGCCTTATGCCCGATGCGAACCGACCTCGTCCCTGAATACGATCCAGCGGTCGATGCGTGGCTCCGTGCGTTGGCAGGGAAGTACTTCCCTCAGCTCGAGATCTGGTTTGCCTCCCTCGGACGCCTCGATGTGCCTGCACGGATCCTGTTTTTGGAAGGCTCCCGAGGCCTTGGCAAAAGCCTACTGATCGACGGGGTTGCGCAGCTGTGGCACGGCAACCGTGCGGAGCTCTCCCGTGTGATCGGGACGGACTTCAACGACAGCCTGACCCGCTCCCCCTTGTGCGTTGGGGAGGAGTCCGGATCTGGCCTGCGTGGGGAAGACCTCAGCCGTTGGCTACGCAAGGCGGTTTCCGATCGTGAGCGGACCCTGAACCGGAAGTTTGCACCGACCACGAAGCTGGTGGGGTGCGTTCGATTCATCATCGCGTCCAATAACCTCTCCATGATTACCTCGATCAAAGAGGACATGGCCAAAGACGACGTGGATGCGTTGGCCGATCGGTTTCTCCACGTCAAATGCCGCCGAGCTGCGCTCAAAGCGTTGGAGGGTGTCGACACCACAGCGTGGGTCGCAGGCAATGCGATCGCTCAGCACGTCCTGCATTTGGTCGAGGCGTACCGGGACTACCAACCCACCGACCGGTTTTTCATGGGGCCTGGTTCTTCTCTCATCTCCGAGGTCGCTGCGATGGCAACCGGGCTCAAAGGAGAGGCTATGTCACGGGTTATCAAATGCCTGCGTGACGGTGATAACCCTTCATGGATTAACTTCCGTGAGGATGGCGTCGCGATCGACCCCGGCGCTTTGTATGAGGATTCGCTCCTGCCTCATGAGCAGTGGAGGTGCAGTGCGGCCCGGTTAGGCAAAGCGATTGGAGCGCTCGCTTTCAAGCCCACCACCATGCGTGGCAACCGGAGATCAGGACACCTTATTTCTCGTGAACGGGTGATCCTGTTTGGCGTTGAAAGCAAGCTTGCGTCACGCAAAGAACTGAAAAATACCTGGATCAAGAGACTCAATAAAAGTGATGGTTCACGGTAAATAATCAGATGCGCAAGTTCGCACCCATTATTTTATTGAATTTTATTATTAGTTGATTTGATTTACTCTCCGACCATCACTTCTAATGCGTCCTGTAGGTAGGGGCACTGTGGTGCTGCACCAATATTAGATTTTGAATCTGGCCAAAAGTGATGGTCCTAGGGGGGGGGGTAGCATTTCCTAGTACAGAATTCTTACAAGTATTTAGTAATTTAGATCACCAAATACTTGTAGAGATTCTCTAATAGGAAATGCTTCCCCCCCCCCCAGGACCATCACTTTTAATCATTTTTTAGTCTCATTTTCGTCTATTTCGGGCAAGAACCACCCTCCGTGGACTGAGGATGCGTTGGTCACTCGCCATGCACCGCACGCACAAACATGCCGCCACAAGGTCGGTCGGAAGGGGAGTTTAGGGTCGAATTTACCCAATTCCATAAGGCGTAGTTTGGTGTGTTTGCAGCGGTTATTCATGGCACGCACACGAGGCAGGGAGCTCCATAAACCACGCAGAAAAGTAGGGGCTCTCCGTCTCGCGGATCGGGGTTATGTCGGGCGGGTGCACAAGGACTTGGACCCCTCCGTCAAAAGGATACGTCGTGATCGCGAGCTTCCTTTTCTTGGCTCGTTTGCGGATGTCGCGAAACGTACAGAAGTTGCATTGGCCCATTTGCTCATGCGTCCTTTCCAGCTTTGAGCGCGCGGCGAAAACCCTGATCAAAAGCCCGGTTTGCCCAGTCGGTGACTGCATCGTTGTAGGTGTGCACTGCTCGGACGTAGGCGATTTTGGGCATGGTGGCGGGATCGGGGCGTTCAAAAGGCCGGCCGTTGCCGTCGGTGTGGATGGGCGCGCTCACACCCGCACCAGCCACTTCTCAGCCACCTGCAGGGCCACCTTGGCGTCACGCATGGCCTGGTTCCAGGGGCCCGTTTCGAGCCCGTAGCGCCGCGCGTCGGCGGCCCCGTCCCTCGCGGTGTCGAGTGCAAG
>SDBV01014104.1_pt1 | contig 10095 bp, 7 predicted proteins | sample 2277081 | NCBI WGS metagenome assembly SDBV01 (sample SAMN10402039, study PRJNA504765) | marine sediment metagenome | isolation source: marine sediment core GS10_PC15, 223 cmbsf | place: Arctic Ocean: Southern Knipovich Ridge | collected 2010 | reverse complement strand
CGGGTCACTGTTTGAAGGTCTTAGCGGGCGTTTAGCCGGAACCTTCCGAGGCCTTGTTTTCAAGCGTTTTAGGACGAATGACCCGGTTATTATATTTACAGACCGGCCGAGTTCCGGCTTTACACCCGCTTTGACCTGAGTTTGAGCCGCTGACCGATTCAATATTCTGCCCGGCGCTCGGGTCTAAATATATATGGCCTCATTAGTATGTTGTAAATTATTTTTTAGACTGAGGTGGATAGTTGTTTAAAATTTGTTTAACGGCTCCGTTTATTAGCTTCTCCCGTTCCTTCGAAGTGTTTACATTATCCAATTCGGTTTTTGCTACTCCACGCCAAAACATTTTCTTCGATTTAGAATTCACAAATTCTAAAATAAGCGACAATTCTTGGTGGTGATAAGTGGAAGCTCCCATAGGTCCTCGGCCATCCTCCCAGTATCTTCTATTTCTCCTATATCCCCCCCGGTCTCCTCTATGTGGGCCATCATTGTACCTCCAATTTACGACTCGCACTTTATCCTTTTTCGTCAAATGTACGGCAATTAAAAAATCTGGATTGTCTGATATCATCATGACGCCGTTGGCTTTCAGTTCAGCATTAGCAGCTTTTTTAACATATCTTATATCCAGCCTATGTGTGTATGATTTTTCAGGTGTTGGCATCCAGTCATAAGTCTTAAGGCTTTCGAAATTGGCGTTTGTATCAAAGTCATAGTGGAGATCGTAAATCGTTGAACAGCTAATAGCAAACCCGATGAACAATAGAAGAAAAAGCGTATTAATTAGTTTCATAATTAACTCCCGCCCTTAAGAAATTACCCCTGAATCTATTCAGCAATTACACAAAGATTGAGAATATGTAAGCCATTGAATTTAATGAAATTAATGCATATACCAAATTGATGCATACAACCTATCGCAATTTTACAATTGCTGTCAAACTGTAACCTCGGAAAATGGGGATTTTGGCAAATAAAAAGGGCGAATCCTTGCGATAAGATTCACCCTATCAACCTGAGATTAAAATCAAGTATCCCAGGAATTTTCAGAACTGATATCTGCCGGATTGTTATGGAAATCCCACGCTTCACCGGCAGAACAAACCGGAGTGTGGAACAAACGTAGCCTTATATTGTCAGATTAAATGCGTTTGTTATAGGTAATTAATTCTTAAAAGGTTTTGTGCCGTTGTCAAAACACTCGTCATCAATTTTTTCCAGAAAAATTTCTTTTCACCCTATGCCTGATGCGGCTTTCCTCAGAATATCAGGAGCAAAACTTGAGGATTCTATTTTTCAACAGCGAGAACATTGACTACTTCTGACAGAACCTGTCCTCTTGCCCCGGAAGGCAGATTGGTACCGATATATGCAGAGAGAGTCGATGCCACATCCACCGTCTGGATTTCGCGGTAAACGTGTTGTGGTTTCAGGTTCGCACCTGCAAATATTACCGGGACAAACGTGTCGTAGCGCCAGGGGGAGCCGTGTGTGGAGGCCACTAGAAGACCATCGAAATCATTGATAAACCAGTGAGACTCGAAAACGACGAACACATCGCCTGATCTTTTAGGATTGTGACTATTCAATATAGACCGGATAAGAGGTGTATCCGGGACACGTCCCTCCATAAGAGCTGTGCTTGAAACAGCAAGGTTGACGCCTTTGAACTTCATAACTTCCTCTGCAACCGCATCTTCAATTGCAGTCTGATCGAGTCCCTTGCTGCGGATCAATTTATTGTTTAGATAGATATAGGGTGGGGCGAATTGCAGAATCAGCTCCTCACCAATGCCAAACTGCTTTTTCAGGTTAGTGATCCCTGTCTGTTTGTCCCATCTCTTGTAATCTACAAAATTCGCCTCAATACCGTATTGATTAAGCTTTGGAGGCGCCTCTGGCCCCCCGTGGTCAGCAGAGAGCACAACCAAGGTGTTTTTAAGACCAACCCGCTTGTCCACAAACGACAGCAGATCCGCCAGGGTACGATCTAATCGCAAAAGGTTATCCTCGGCTTCAAGACTCGATGGACCGAAAAGGTGTCCCACATAGTCGGTGGAGGAAAAGCTGATGGCAAGATAATCTGTCACACTATCTGCACCTATATCCTCATTTTTCATCAGCTCTTTTGCGAAATCGAGGGTAAGTTCGTCTCCTGCGGGACTGAGAGTCAGGAGGGTTGTGAAATATTTACCATCACCAGGGCCGTATGGATGGGGGAACATCCTTCCAAACCCCGGAAAATCGATCTCCCAGGCTTGATCATCTTTATCGCCGAAGAGATAGGAGGAAGGCTCAAGCAATAGCTCCCAGCTTTTGTCCGCATATCGCATTGCCGGCTTTGAAGCATTAAATGACTCTACCCATTCCGGATACTTGTCATAGTAAAAACGACTGGTGACGAACTCGCCTGTTGCCTTGGAAAACCAGAATGCCTTGCCTGCGTGACCAGCCATGGAAACCGCACCACGATCTTTGACGGATACACCAAAAACCTTTGCCTGACCGGCCGTATGAACTGCCAGCATATCGCTGAATGTTGAGACCAGCATTGCAGCAGGCGACCGTCCATCGGTGCTGGCTACTTTCTGGGTGGAATCGATCTCAGTAGATTTATCCACACCGGCACCAGCGCCGAGAAGTGGGTAGCGCGCGTCTTCTATGTTGTAAGTCAGCTTGCCTGAGATACGGTCAAACCAGACATTACCGACGAGCCCATGAACTGACGGGTGAGCGCCAGTGGCCAAGGTCGCGTGGCCGACAATTGTTTCCGTGTTGGAGTGAGCATGATGCGCATTTTTATAGACGACGCCATTCTCCAGCAAATAGCGAAAACCTCCTGAACCCATCTTGGCCAGATAACGCCCCGGCAGGTCACCACGAAGCTGGTCAACGGTAATCTGCAACACTAATCGGGGCGTTGTTGGTGACACCTCGGCTGCACCGCCCGTATACGGAAACACCAGCACCAATGCTACAGAAATCAGAATACCTCTTGTGAAATTGTGAAATGTTTTCATGTGCACCTCTTAATATATTCCGTAGTCGGAATCATTCACTATTTAGAGAACTTCTTCGCCTTTGGCGGATTCAATTACTTCACCAAATCAATCTCCCCCGGCTTCCAACTCTTGTCGAACCAGGGCTCAAGTGGGCCGTAGAGCCGAAGGATAGGAAACCAGGACTTTTTGGACACCGTTTCTATCCAGTTCTGTTCTTTCCCTTCCGGTGCTTTTGGCCCAAAATAGAGATCAACAGAGCCGTCGGCATTTTCTACCATGTTTCCACTCTGGCTATTTTTACTCGGAAACGGGTTGGATGTTTGTAATTCAGATCGAGTTTGCGGATCGTAAACCACAATAGACCAAAAATCGTTGGCTGGAACATTGGCTGGAATGTTCAGCTTATAGGTTTTTGCCCCATCAAAAATATTTCCATCGCGGTCTTGAGTGATAATGGCGTATTGCGATCCCAAACCAACCATTTTCAAAACCATGGCGGGGGTATTCACTGTGGCGGCATAGAAAAACAGTGTACGTGCATCCAGGTATCGACCTCCAGCCCCCTCATCTTTTAACCACTCATGGTTGCCACCGATAAAGCCTACTTTCCAGTAACTGTTTTCATACAGGTAGGCTTCTTCTTGTGGGGTACGAAATATCAAGGTTCGTGCCGTGGCATTACCTACCGCTGCCGCATCTGTCAGGGTCTTTATAAGTTTAGGGCCAGGGTTAAAATCTTTGCCTTTTTGTAAACCGATACTGGCAAACAGACCACGCAACTCCAGATCAATAAAATCCAGCGGCTCTTTGTGCAGCACTTCGGCTATCTCTTCATAAAAGCTGAAATCATTTGCGTGAATCGTGTTATATGAAATGCCTGATCCGGATGTAATAACCATCTTTGGCGGATCATCTTTTTCTGATAGCGGGTAGATCTTCACCTGTTCAGAGAACATTTTTGCTGCCGCATCGGGTTTGCCGTCAACAAGAAATCCCCTAAGAATCAATAGATTGTTATAAGTTGGCGATCTTGAAATAAAGTAACCTTTAGGCTCTTTTCCCTCGTAACCTGGAGGCAGTATCAGATATTTTCCTCCCTTGCCCCGGTCTGGGCCCGGTGCCCCCATATCAACCACAAAACGGAAAAAGGCATCGTTGACTGTTCCAGGGCCAGTACCCGGTGGCACCTCAATAACCAGCGGCCCCGTCTTTTCTAAATCGAATGCATTGAAGGCATAAACAGTATCTGTATTGGGAGTAAGAAACAGCGGATTTGAATCCATCAATTTATCAGTCACAATCATGTGGTGGGCTTCAGTTACTCCAATGCTTTTAAAACCCTCAATCAGAGCATGAGTGGATGCCATAGGCAAGCCATTAAGAAATGCCTCTACACCACGAATGTATGCGAGATTATCCAGCACCATCTCAGCCGTTTTTTTGGTAGGTACTCCATCAAAATATTTTAGAGTGCCAATGCGTGTTTTAACCTTGTCAGGTGTCATTATGGAGCTGGGAATCGGTGTGTTATAACCTTTCGGGACTTTTTGTGCGGCATGAACAATACCAAACATGAAAAGGCTGGCCATGCTGACAACCAAAAACATCTGGATTAAGTTTTTAAGTTTTTTCATTTCGATAATCTCCTTTTAAGTGATTAAGCGTTAAATATTTGGTTAAGAAAATTGTTGAGCAAAGTCTTCCGATATCAAAGCGATATCAAAGAGTAGTGCTCTGTTGCGAAATTCCTTTGAATCTGTCTTTTTCTAGTTTCACTGTTCATCTCCTTTATTCGTAATTTGGACACCCCCACCAATCTACAAGTTAATGCGGCTGTTCACAAAATCAGCCATCTCTTCAGCTTTGCTCAGAGTTTTTCCGATCTCCATTGCCGTTCCTGCATCCATACGCACGATAGCGCTCCAAGCCTTATGCCGATCAACTTCAACTTTGAAGTTTTTCCCCGCACGTGAAGAGAAAGTAACCCGATAGTTCTCTACAGGGACAATATCCTTAGACGGCGATACAACAGAGCCTTTCTTTTGTTTTTGGAGATAATCATCGGCTTGCATCAATGCCTTACTAATTGCCTTTGCCTCGGAAGGTGAAAAGAAAAGGCTCGAAAGGCGCCCATGCGGGCTCCCGCTCAAAAGAAATCCAAAGCGATCCTTTTGTTTGTGAAATTCTATTCTTACATTACCTACTTGTGTGACGCTCCATTTAAAAGTATAGTCTTCAACAGTAAAATCATTTGCAAATAGAACATGGTAAAAACATCGCCAGAAAAAATCCGGAAACAACTAAAATAAGTATCAATTTCCTGTACATGGTCTTTCTCCTTTCCTGTCTTGTGGGCTAATAAAATGCTCTTGTCGTCTCCTTCCCATAATGAGGAACTTTTCACTCATGAGCAGATACCGGCTGACACCGTAGTTCAGGGCAAAGTGCGATCCGGTTCGGGTATTAACATCTTATCTTCCTTATTGTGATAAATTTTATAACCCCAATTGAGCGAAAAAAGGCTCAACCGGGGGTTATGAGTTAAATGTTAATGGTTATTTGTTTTAACCCCTTTCGCTAAACGATATTCTTTGTATAGATGAGATACAATTTTGATTCAAATTTTGTCAAAATCAATAACGTATAACTGATAACGAATAACAACTGATCGGGTTTTGACTCGATTAGAGTATAAGTCCTAGCTATTGTCAATGCTGTACCCCGCTACAAGATCGGCCAGCGCTTGTTGCGAATCAATCTTCCAGCAATTTATCCAATCCTTTAAGAACTGCTGAGTAGTATGTTTTCCATAAGAACATTCTAGGAGTCCGAAACTCTTTAAAATCTGGAACAATGTATGCTTCATCTTCAAGTACCATATCTGTTCCCACATTGTCGTAAAACAAAAGACCGGGAGTCTTATCAAGACTGTACATGGATTCCAATCTGTTTGCCACCATCTTATCAGGTTTGCCTTTCTCTATAACCTTAACACGCCCAAAAGACAATTTGCTTTTGTAACTAGGCGCCAAGTACCTGATTAGCGTGGCCACGCGTTGCGATGGCGCATCAAAATTAGAGTAGAAAAAAACAATTAATGGTTTATTTCTACCATGCACATTGCTCCAATAGTTTTCGATAGAAAATGTATCGATAGGTGAATTTTCTAGAATTTCGTCTACCGATAATTTTGCTAACCCATGCACTTCATTCATATTAATATCTTCATTGGCATTTACTCGAAAACAAAAAACCAAGAAGATAATAAGCGCAGACCAATAAAATACCCTACTCATTTTCATGTCTACTCATTTCTACGCATAATGTTGAGTTCACGTGTGCGACTTATCGCGTTACTGTACTACGCTTTGCTAAGGCATAAACGATCAGAAATAGATTGTCGCTCCCAGCATCGGTCCCTTCATTTGACCGTCAAACCCGAAGGTGTTCTCACCGCTTCCGGTCTCGTAGTCAAGGTCATAGACTCTGTACCCAAGCTTGAGAACTAGCCGAAATTCCGCGACACTTTCCCCCTTAAGCCGAATCCCTTCGAAGGATTGGCGCAAAAATCGCGGTTGTCCCAGAACACTGAAAAATCCAGGCCTTTGGTTTTGATGTCATCGTCTAGGTCGTCACCATCGATTTGCTGTGATCGGTAGAAAGGCCGCAGTTCCAGATAACTCTTGCCGCTTTTGAACTGATTCCAAGAGGTCCCACCGGTGGTCCCGGATTCTAAAAGCCCTTCCTTCCCTGCCACACCAGCCTGTGTCTGTACTTACATGCGCAGGCGCCCAACTCAGTTGGGAATCTCCAGGCGGCGCCAGCCCCACCCGGAAGCATTTGGCCTGCGTCTTCGCCAACTTCTTGCTCAATGAGCAGTTTCTCATCGTCAAATTATGCTGGGCCGCCAATCATTTAGTTAAAACCACGCCTACATCCTTGGCGTAGCGGTCCCAGGCCGCTTGCAGTTTTTTCAGTATTTCCGGGTGCTCTTTGGCAAGATCATGCGTCTCTCCAGGGTCATTCGCAAGGTTAAAGAGATGCCATGTTCCTGACCCATATGGTGGCGCAACCGACACCGCTTTGAAGTCACCCTGCCGCATCCACTTGCCGTTTTGCATCTCACCACCGACGAGGTCGTTTGCGCCGTAGACCGCATTCGCCGATCCTGTCAGCACACCTTTCAGCGACTGACCTCGCATTCGTTCTACCTGCCGGCCCTGATATTTTTCGGGGTGTGGAATACCAGCCAGTTCAAGTACAGTAGGCATAACGTCCCAAACATAAGCAAAGGCGTCAACCTGCCGGCCACCTTTGACACCGGGTCCTGCAATGAGCATCGGACTGCGGATACCACCTTCGCCGACGGTCATTTTGAATAGGTCCAATGGGCCTGCGCTAGCGGTCGACCAACCCATACCATACGCATAATGGGACATTGGGTGTCCAAGATTATCGATGCTGTTGTCGAACTGCGCAAACCACTTGCTGCCGCGGTTGCCGGGATATTCTTCACTGTACCAGGGGTTCGGACCGTTATCAGAAAAAAAGATCACGATAGTGTTTTCATATTCACCGATGTCCTTAAGAAACTTTACGACCCGCCCGAAATGATAATCCATGTTGTTTACCATGCCTGCATAGACCTCCATTCCCCTTGACTCGAGCGCCTGCTGTTCCTTGCTGAGCGAGTCCCATGCCTTCAACATTCGAAAACGTTCCGGCGCATGGGCGCTATCTGAAACCAAACCCAGCCGCTTTGCAGCCGCCACTCGCTTTGCTTTGAGCACCTCGTAACCATCGTTATAGCTGCCACGGTATTTGCTAAGCCACGGTTCAGGAACATGCATTGGATCATGCGGAGTCGTGAAAGCGAGATAGGCGAGAAACGGTTTACCGTCGCCCCGGTTTTCGCGAATCGACTCGATCAGAAAGTCAGCGTAACTGCGCGTGGCATAGAAGTCCTTAGGCAGTTTTTCGAGTCGCTTATCGTCCAGGACATACTCAGCAATCTCCTCATGCACTGCCATCATTCCAAACATGTCGCTCCAGTAGCTGGCCCCACCAAAAAGCATGCTGAATGACCGCTCAAACCCGCGTGCATGAGGGAAATTCTCGGGTTTGTGTCCGAGATGCCATTTACCGGCCATGTAGGTATGGTACCCGCCTGTCCGAAGAACTTTGGCGAGCGAGGCAACACGGTTGTTCAGGTGTCCTTCGTAACCCGGTTTCCCCCGCTGCTCGGGGGCAATCATTTCGCCCATGTTGCCTAAACCCGCGATATGGTTGTCAGTACCTGACAAAAGCATCGAGCGGGTCGGGGAGCAGCTCATCGACGTATGGAAGTCAGTGAACTTCACACCACGCTCGGCAAGCGTATCGAGATTGGGGGTTTCGATCTCGCTTCCGAAGCTGCCTAGGTCCGTCCAACCCAGGTCGTCGGCGACAACGAGCAGGATGTTTGGTCTCTGGTCGGCGTATGCAGCTTGTGAAATAGTCAAGGCCCCCCACACCAGCGCAAGGATCGCTATGAAAAAAAGTCTGTGTGATTGCATAATTGCTTCTCCTTTCTTGATTTTGGCAGCGAATTGACCCAGCGTAACTTTGCACCGAGATGTGGGCAGATAGTCGCCTCTTCATTCTCTATCAACCATTTGTACATTCGGGAAGGTCCACGTCCCGTCGATAATCTCTTTGCGCGGCTGATACAGCCGCACAATGTAGTTCCAGCCATCCATTATCGGCAGGCAGTTTATTTCGTTGTGGAAAATCACACCCTGTGGGTGTGGTAATGTGGGACTGGCTGTGCCGGTCCCGTAGGAGACCATAGTATATTCCGATAGCAGAAATTCAGAAGCAAGGACCGCTCAGCTATCAGATTAAAAAAGGAACCCCAGTTTCACTTGAGAATGAAATGAGATTAAGAGCAATATGTATTTTGTTAAGATAAATAGAATCATTGTTACGTGACGTCAACCGTTAATTGTCTTTATTGTCTTTATATTCAAAGTGCTACATTATGGTATCTAATTTTTTTAATTATGGGGAGCGTTACCTCCGGCAAAGGGCACATTCATTATTTCTTTGGAAAAAAAAACTGAAACTGCAGACGCGCAGACCACTCAGGCCCGTTATCGGGATGCTCGACGTTGTAATAGGCGGATAGTGAGGTGTTGATCGGCAGTTTGCCGATCTTGAGAATTTTCCCAAAGCCGCCACCAAAGGGGACTGTCCACCGGTCATCGCTGTCGGCTTCCCAGTTTGCGGTGATAACCGGCGCGAACGTAAAATAGAAACCGCCGGGGAAATTGTAGTTGATAAAATACTGCAGCAGACCCTGGTTTACATCGGCACGGCCATCCTCACCGGCAAACGACCAGATGTTGGTCACAAGCGCTCCGATGACCCAGGGTCCCTTTATGGTCAATGCAACTGCGCCGACCCCTGCACTCCATTTCTCTGTTCCGAGCGCCTCGTCACCGGCGGTGGGAAAGGACAATACCGGTCCAACACCCCAGATCAGCTTCCCCTGTTATAGGTTATATTAACGGCGTATATCATATTACTGAAATGAATTTTCAATGCCAAACGAAAACCCACCCGTAGATTGCGCCGATTGACGAAGATGTTTTCTAATGAATCGGTTATCAAAAGCTCAATTTCAGCCGACTTTTTGCTTAACAAGTTGTTAATTTGCACGGTATATTAACAACTAACCTGTCGACAAATCCATCTTCAAGTGACTTATCCGGTTTAAAATCATTTCATGAAATCTATCCAAATGTTCCTTGTTTTATGGTTGCGCCGGTTAAACAGCCACTAAAGCTATCATTTGTTCGCGTACTTCCTCCAATCAAATTATTCAAAGAACTGAGGTAATTGAAAGGTCGAATGACGCGGATTGTCCTTCATTTTTAGTTTTTCATTTTTCACATTTACTTTTCACTTTTCATTATTCAATTTTCATTTATTAGGGCGTATAGGCTCACAAGTTCGCAAATAAACAAAACTCAAATGATAAAACTCAAATAATATTTCAATTATCAAATATAAGAGTTTCCAAATCATTTGCTTGATTTATTGATGATGGCTG
>SDBV01014103.1_pt1 | contig 10095 bp, 9 predicted proteins | sample 2277081 | NCBI WGS metagenome assembly SDBV01 (sample SAMN10402039, study PRJNA504765) | marine sediment metagenome | isolation source: marine sediment core GS10_PC15, 223 cmbsf | place: Arctic Ocean: Southern Knipovich Ridge | collected 2010 | reverse complement strand
GGCGTTCTTGGAGGCTTCCATGTAGAAACTCATCGCGCTGCGGTCGGGCACCTTACCCTGGGCAGTGTAGCCGAGCCCCACAATAGCGCACTTGTCTTTCAGGCTCATTCTAACTACCTCCTTGCCGCGGTGGCTGCAATCCAAGCTAGTTTGACACTTTCTGTCACCAAAATCAAGGCTGTGTGCTCGTCCGTTCTAGCTTGGCCTGTGGAGAATGTGGGTTGTTGTTAGGGGGTGTAGACTATATAATGTTCACTACGGCTCGCAGGCTGACTGCGGGCTGTGAATAAGGTGTCCTGTGGCTGGCAAAATTACGCCCTGGCGGGTGTAGAGCTCAAGCCCCTGGTGTTATCGCGGTTCGGTTGGCCACAGTTAGACTGTATAAGGAGGAATATGGCAGTAGACCTTTTTCAACCCTATAGAATCGGTAATCTGGAACTGAGGAATCGCTTTGTCAGGTCGGCAACGTGGGATGCCGCGGCCGATAGTTACGGAATGGTCACTGATAGTTCGGTGGCCCTGTACCGGGAGCTTGGGCGGGGGGGAGTTGGCCTGATAATGAGCGGATATGCCTTTGTCTCCTCTCGGGGCCAGGCGGTACAGCTCCAGTATGGTGCTCATACCGACGATATGTTACCCGGTCTGCGTAAAATGGTGCAGGCAGCACACCAGGGGGGCGCCAGGATCGCCTTGCAGATAGTCCATGCCGGCATTAATTCTGGCTACCTCTCGCGGGAAGGCATGACGCCCCTGGCAGTATCGGAGATGCCAGATATGGATAGACCACATCAAGAAATGACTGATGAAGATATCGAGAATATTCTCTCCGACTTCGCATCGGCGGCGGTGCGTGCTAAAGAGGCTGGTTTTGATGCCGTCCAGTTTCATGGTGCTCATGGCTATCTGATGAGTCAGTTCCTGTCACCCCTCTTCAACCGCCGTAGTGACCGATGGGGAGGCAGCGCTGAGAACCGGAGCCGGTTTCACCTGGAAGCAGTCCAGAGAGCGCGCCAGGCGGTCGGAGCCGATTATCCCCTGATGATTAAGTTTGGGGTCCAGGACGACAGGGAGGGGGGCCTTTCTCTCAGCCAGGGTTTGGAGACAGCCAGGCAGATGATAGAGAGGGGTATCGATGCTATAGAGATTAGTGCCGGTGTCGGCACCTCTTTTTTACAGGTAAAGAAAGAGGGCGATCCGGAACAGGCATACTTCCGCCAGAGAACGGCTGATGTTAAACGGGCGGTCTCCGTACCGGTGATGGTGGTAGGGGGAATACGCAGCCTGGAGATGGCCAGGAATCTGGTGGATAGCGGTGATGCCGATCTAATTTCGATTTGCCGTCCCTTCATTCGGGAGCCGGGCCTGATTGCTCGATGGCAGAGGGGAGAGGTGGAGCCGGCCAGGTGTATTACCTGCAATAAGTGCCTGGCTATCGTGGGCAGGGGTGAGCCACTGGAATGCGGAGAAGAGCGCCGTCTGCGCCAGGAAGCAGCCGTTTGAGCGATAGCGATGACTACTAATATCTTGTTCGACTATTGACATTACGGGAAGAATAGTTTATTCTGTCTAATCAAAAAAGGGGGGTGAGCCAATGCAAGCCTATTGTGTCAAATGCCGTGCTAAGAGGGACATGCAGGATGCTAAGAGCATAACGATGAAAAATGGCAGACCGGCAACTCAGGGTGTGTGCCCGACGTGCGGCACTAAGATGTTCCGGATAGGAAAAAGCTAAGGCCGGCATTACCATTATCAGGATTATTGGGAAGGCTGAGTATCTATAGAGATACCGGAGATGCTCAGCCTTCCTTATTGGCAGCAGTGGTTTAAGCTTTCGGGTTGGAGCCGTTCCCTTGGGATCAAACCCGTTAGTGGCTGTCTGACCCTTTGGTGAAGATGATATGGCGTTGCCATTGTGGTGAGTTCCGAGGGAAATCGGACCTGAAGTGAGCTCCCCGGCTCTCTTCCCTGATCAGGGCGGCTTCAGTTACTAGCTGACCGGTCAATATCAGGTTGCTGAGTTCGCAGGAGGGGCGGTCGGTAGGGCGGGGTAAGGATTCTTGCCAGGTAGCCAGGGTATCGGCTGCTTGAGTCAAACCTTCCTGGTGGCGCACAATGCCTACCCTGTCCCAGTGGAGCACCTGTAGAGCGGAAAGACTGGGTGCCGGCACTCCCGATGGGGCCTGGCGCTGGCTGAGTGAGTGGTGAACATTCACCCTTTCTGCAGCAGTCGGTGATTCGGTCTCAATTTCTTGGCTGGTTCTTTTGATAATTCTTCGGCTGAAGACAACTGCTTCAAGGAGCGAATTGGAAGCTAGCCGGTTGGCTCCATGAACAGCAGCGCAAGCGGTTTCACCACAGGCAAATAGGCCGGCGATACTGGACTCGCCCCAGCTATTAGTCTTGATGCCGCCCATCATGTAATGAGCGGCCGGGGCTACTGGTATCAGTTCCTTGGTGATGTCTACACCCTGCTCCAGGCAGAAACGGTAGATGTGGGGAAAGCGGGTGGTAATAGTGCGGGGTGTCAGGTGGGTAACATCAATAAAGACTCTATCGGAGTCTGCTTTTTCCATTTCGTATAGTATACTGCGGGCCACTATGTCTCGTGGGGCCAAGTCGCCATCTGGTGTGTAATCGGGCATGAAACGGTGACCTTTTTCATTGCGCAATACTCCCCCTTCGCCCCTGACGGCTTCACTGATCAGAAACGGGGTTACTCCGGGCAGGTGGAGGGCGGTGGGGTGAAACTGGTAGAACTCCATATCCATGATTTCGGCCCCGGCACTGAAAGCCAGGGCGACACCATCACCGGTGGCCACATTGGAGTTGGTCGTGTATTTAAATAATTGCCCGGCGCCACCAGTAGCCAGGATAAGGAAGCGACATCCAAATTCGGTAATGGTACTGTTGCGGCAATCCAGCACGTCTATTCCCTTGACAGTACCCTTGTCTATCAGGATTGCAGTGGCCAGTGAATCTTCCAGCACCTGGATTTTGGACGAGCGTATCTGGTTACTGAGGGTGATTTCAATATGTTCGCCGGTAGCATCACCACCGGCATGTAGAATACGGGGGACACTGTGAGCAGCTTCCCTGGCTAGAGCGATCTCGCCATCGAGGGTGTCAAAGGGCATTCCCAGATTGACCAGGTCAGTAATGCAATCGGCAGCTTCACTGACCAGGATGCGCACCGCTTCCTCATCACACAGGCCGTCTCCGGCAGCCATGGTGTCTCTGAAGTGCAGTTCCGGCGAGTCATTCCTGCCGATAGCGGCGGCGATACCCCCCTGGGCATACTTGGTATTGCAGTCGTCAATGCTGCCTTTGGTGATGACGAGCACACTGCCATGCTCTTTAGCCAGCAGTGCAGTATACAGCCCGGCGATACCGCTACCGACTATGATGTAGTCATACTGGCGCATCGGACTTCAAAGGGTTCCCCCCTAGTCTCTCTTGTACTGGGCTTTGCCTTCCTGGTAAAGGTCACCGCCGTAGATATCATTGACCACTGTGGTCGGGAAATCTTCCACTTCCAGCCGACGAACTGCCTCAGCGCCAAGCTCCTCGTAGGCGATTACCTCCGACTTTTTGATGCTCTTTGAGATGAGGGCGCCGGCACCACCAACCGCCGCCAGGTAGACTGCTTTATATTGCTGCATAGCATCTTTTACCGCTTGCGAGCGCATCCCTTTGCCAATCATTACCTTCAACCCCTCGGCCATCAGGCGGGGTGAGTAAGCATCCATACGGCCACTGGTGGTGGGTCCGGCCGAACCGATTGGCTGGCCCGGTTTAGCCGGGGCCGGCCCCATATAGTATATTGTTTGTCCATTAATATCGAAAGGCAGCGGCTTTCCCTCGTCAAGGGCTTCAATCAACCGCTTGTGGGCAGCATCGCGGCCGACATATATCACGCCGGTAATGAAAAGCTGGTCACCGGCTTTCAGATTTTTCAGGGTTTCCTCATCCATTGGAGATTTAACATTCCAGGTGTTCATTATTATTCCTCCTTAGCGCCCACTCAGTCTCCCTTGACGGTAAATTCAGGGAAAGGAATCTGGGGTTTGGTTTCGGTGGGCGGTGAAACTAGCGGGGCTGGTGGCTTTGTCTTCCGGAGTCCCAGAGCTTGAGAAGCCAGCCGTCTCTTCATTAACTGAATAGCCAGAGCCGGGTCTACTCCCTTGGGGCAGGCTTCTGAGCAGGCGCCGGCCAGATGACACTTCCAGACTCCGTGGTCAGCGCCGGCCATCGGGAATCTCTCTTGCTCGCCTTCATCCCGGCTATCGGCACAGTAGCGGTAGCACTGGGCTATTGCCTGGGGACCCAGGAAGAGACGGTCACTGGCTGAGGTGGGGCAGGCGGCAATACAGATTCCGCACTTCAGGCAGTAGCTAAACTGCAGGTAGTCTCTCAGCTGCTGGGGTAGCTGAGTAAATTCGGCAGTGGGATTTTCTATTTCTTCGCTATCGTGGCGGATAAGGTAAGGCTTGATTGCTTTGTGGTTATCGAACATCGGTGTCAGGTCAGGCACCAGGTCTTTGATGAGGGGCAGGTTGGGTAACGGTTTGATGGTTAGCTTATCGGCATGAAATTCCTCTATCTGGGTATGGCAGGCAAGGTGAGGGAAGTCATTGATAAACATGGCGCAGGAACCGCAGATTGACATGCGGCACGAACTACGAAAAGTAAGACTGCCATCCAGGTTCTCTTTTATGTAGATAAGGCCATCGAGCACGGTCATACCCCGGCTGGATGGTACTATGAATTCCTGAAAATGGGTGCTGCTGTCCTGCTCGGGGTCGTATCTCTGGATTTTGAATATTACCTGTTGGGTGCTGTCTTCAGCCATAATACCTCCTTAGCTGGATAACAGGGCTATTGGCACATAAGCGCCCCCGATGAAGACGACGATGCCGAAAATTATGAAAGCCCGGTTGATAATACGCTCGGTTTTGGCTGAGGGGGTTGATTCCAGTATGATGCCCCGTACGCCATTGATACCATGATAAAGACCCACTGCCAGCAGAGCGATGTATAAGGCTACCCATATACCCTGGCTGGCCCTGTCCATCATTGATTCCCAGGAAGTGACCTCAGCGGCATCAGCACCGAAGAAGCCCAGAATATCATCCAGATGTGATATTGTCAGGTGTATACCCAGCAAGACGGCTATCAATACACCGGTCGCCATTTGCAGGAGCCACAGGTATGTCGCACGCATTACCATCCTCCTTTGATGAAGTCAAAAAGGAAGACCGCTGCCAGAATAAAGACCACGGCGAGCATGGCGATCGTCCACGGGCGTTTCTTGCGGAGCGCGTCCTTGTAGGGATAGATTGGTGGAGTCGGTTTGCCCAGGCCAATCCCCAATTCCTGCAAGACGAGGCGTAAGCCGTTCACGGCATGGAAACTAAAGGCAACCACCACCAGGTATTCACCGAACTTGAGCCACGGATTATCCAGTAATGCCATAGTAGCTTCCCAGACATCCTGGCCTTGGATACGGAAAATGGTAGTGGCAACCAGGTGAAACATCACGAAGAGTACCAGTCCCAGGCCGGTAACTCGATGGAGGAGATAAAGGTAACGCTCCAGCCTGTATTTACCTGCCCATACCCAGCCACGACGTCCCAGGTAGTTCTGCCGAGGTTGTGCTTGTTTCATGATCAACCCCTAATATTTTCTTTCTACTGGCTGCCACATAGTGATGTTTACCGGGATATAATCAAATCGTGGCCCGGAAGCTGTGTAATAGGCCAGGGTGTGTTTCAGCCAGTTGGTGTCATCCCGCTCGGTAAAATCTCGTCGAGAATGAGCCCCGCGGGACTCGGTGCGGGCTAGCGCCCCGGCGACGACAATTTCAGCCAGGTCAAGGACGTTTTCCATTTCTATGGCGCTGAGCAGGTCGGTATTGTATATTCGCCCGCGGTCTTTGACCCGGATATCCGGGAGACGTTGCTTCAACTCTCTTATCTTACCCAGGGCCGCTTCCAGTTCCGGTCCGGTGCGGTAAACACCCACTTGGGTGTCCATAGCGTCCCGTAACTCGCTGCGCATGGCATAGGAACTCTCCTTGCCATCAGCCTTGTAGCGATTGAAAAGCCGGTTCTCCTCTTCCTTTAATATTGACTCTTTGGGCAGTGGGGGTAAAGCCTTCTGGCTGGCGGCATACCTGGCCGCCCTGTCTCCGGTGATTTTACCCCAGACGAGACACTCGGCAGTTGAATTGGCGCCCAGGCGGTTGGCGCCGTGCAGAGATTCGCAGGCGGCTTCTCCGGCAGCCCAGATACCTTCTATCGGAGTCGCCCCATTAATATCGGTATGGATACCACCCATAGTGTAATGGGCCGCCGGGCGCACCGGTATTGGCTCATCAATAGCATCGATGAAGTTGAACTTTATGGCGACCTCCCGGATTAAGGGTAACCGTTCGTTAATCTTATCTGCCCCGAGGTGGCGCAGGTCAATGTGAACATAATCAAGGCCACCGGGTCCCGGGAATCCTCGGCCCGCTTCCATTTCGGTTATCTCGGCGCGGGCGATGATGTCTCGGGGGGACAGTTCCATCCGGGCTGAAGCATATTGTTCCATAAACCGCTCGCCCCGGTTATTGAGTAAGTAGCCACCTTCGCCCCGGGCGGCCTCGGTGATCAGGATGCCGGAAGGCACCAGACCGGTCGGGTGAAATTGAACGAACTCCATGTCCTTGAGGGGTAATCCGATCCGGTAGGCCATGGCCATACCATCCCCGGTGGCGCTCAGCGAGTAGGTCGTGAAACCAAACATGCGGCAGGCACCACCGGTAGCAATAATTAAGGCCTTACCCTGGATGGGGAAGAACTCGCCGTTGGTCAGGTCCCAGGCAGTTACCCCGCGAAATTGGTTGTCTTCCAGCAAGATAGAACTGACCGAGCATTCATCATATCGGCTGACATTGTCATATTTTTGCAGCGTATCGTAAAGGGTTTGCATCTCAAAGAAGCCGGTCTTGTCAGCGGCGAAGACTGCCCGGTTGTAGGTGTGACCGCCAAATGGTCGTTGGGCAATCCGCCCGTCAGGCAGACGTGACCAGGGAATTCCCCAGTGGTCCAGGAGCAGTATTTCTTTGGGCGATTCCTCAACAAAGCGCATTACTACATCTTGGTCGGCCAGAAAATCGGCACCCCGGATGGTATCCCAGGCGTGCAGCTCAAGGCTGTCTCCGTCTTCTGGCCGCATGACGGCGGCGGTACCACCTTCAGCACAGACGGAATGGGAACGCATTAGCTGCACCTTGGAGACGATGGCAACATTAATCTCTGGGTTTCGGGCAGCTTCAAGAGCTGCTCTCAGCCCGGCGATTCCGGAGCCCAGGATGATGATATCGTGGCTTCTGCTCATCATAATACTACTTCCTTGTGACGGGCTGCGTGGCACTGGATACTGACTGCCATTGGCATACTGGCGATATGGGCGGGAAAGGTCTCCACGTGAACACCCAGTGCGGTTGTTCTGCCCCCAAAGCCTTGAGGGCCGATTCCCAGAGAGTTGATGCGCTGGAGGAGTTCTTTCTCGACCTCGGCGACCTCAGGGTCAGGGTTGCTTTCACCAATTTGGCGCAGCAGTGACTTTTTAGCCAGACCCATCGCCTTTTCGGCGGTACCGCCGATACCGACACCGACAATCACCGGGGGGCAGGGATTGCTGCCGGCTTCGTCAACGGCCTGGACTACGGAATCGATGATGCCTTGACGGCCTCGAGACGGGGTCAACATAAAAAGGCGGGACATATTCTCGCTGCCGCCGCCTTTAGGCATGACGATTATCTTGAGTTGCTCGCCAGGGACAATATCGGTGTGGATTACCGCCGGAGTATTGTCTTTAGTATTGATGCGGGCTGAGAAAGGCTGGTTAACCATGGATTTGCGTAAATAGCCTTTATCATAGCCCTGGCGCACCCCCTCATTCACGGCTTCGTAGAGGTCCCCACCGGTGATATGGGCATCCTGGCCTACTTCGAGGTAGATTACGGCCACACCGCAGTCCTGGCAAATGGCCAGCTCTTCTTTTTGAGCCAGCCGGGCATTATCCAGGATCTGGTCTAAGGTCTGCTGACCCAGGGGTGATTCCTCGGCCTGGCGCATTTGTTGGAGAATGCTAAGGACATCATCCGGGAGAAAGAAGTTGGCTTCCTGACAGAGACGAGAGACGGCTTTGGTTACTTCTTGGGCATCAATAGTTCTCACTTTAGCTAAGCTCCTTTCTATTGAGATAGCTCGTGACTAATCTTCAGGCGCCGGCGGAATCAAGCCTTCTTTCATCAGCAGAGCGGTCGTATCCCTGGCATCTTTGATCATCTTCTCCGCCCGCTTCGTCAGCTCTTCACGGCTGGCCTGGATTCTAGCTACCCCTTGTTCCTGCGCTTTCATGCCAACGGCGACTGCTTCTCGAATAAAGGCTTCCCACTCTGCCATGGTCGGGGAGATATTATCTTCATCGATGCCACGGTCTTCAGCACATTGGGCCAGCTCATGGGCAGCGGCGATACACATCTCGTCGGTGATAGTCTTCGCTCTGACGTCCAGAGCACCACGGAAGATGGCCGGGAAGCCGGTGGAGTTGTTTACCTGGTTGGGGAAGTCCGAGCGGCCGGTAGCTACGATTCTGGCTCCGGCCTCCTTGGCCTCCCAGGGCCAGATTTCCGGGATGGGGTTGGCGCAGGCAAAGACGATAGCATCCTTGGCCATGCCTTTCACCCATTCTGGTGAAATTACATCTGGTCCTGATTTCGATAGCGAGATACAGACATCGGCGCCTCTTAAAGCCTCGGCGATGCCCCCGCTCATTTTGTCCGGGTTAGTTCTCTGACACAGGTCCCACTTGTAGGGGTTGGCCTCTTGTTGCTCTTCGAGGTCAGTCCGGCCGCTGTGGAGGATGGCTTTACTATCCACAATCAGGATGTTTTCTGGTTTGAAACCGTCAGTAAAAAGTACCCTCAGGATAGCCACGTTGGCGGCGCCGATTCCAATCATAGTCAGCCTAACATCCTCTTTCTTCTTGCCAACTATCTTAAGCGCATTGACCAGGCCGGCCAGAGTAACCGCCGCCGTCCCCTGCTGGTCATCATGCCATACCGGTATCTCCATTTCCCGGCGCAGAGTATCCAGGATACGGAAGCACTTAGGATTGGAAAGGTCTTCCAGATTGATACCGCCAAAGGATGGCTGAAGCCACTTTACTGCCTGAATTATCTCATCAGGGTCTTTGGTATCGAGGCATATTGGCACTGCATCTACCCCACCCAGGTATTTGAACAATAGTGCCTTACCTTCCATTACTGGCATAGCGGCCTCGGGCCCAATATCACCCAGACCCAGCACCCTCGTGCCATCAGAGACTACCGCCACCGTATTCCACTTGCTGGTGTATTCGTAGACCTTCTCCTTGTCTGCCTGTATTGCCCGGCAGGGTGCAGCCACCCCCGGTGTATACCAGATGGCGAAGTCACTAAAGTCACGAACTACGCACTTGGGCACCGTTTGCATCTTCCCTCGATAGAATGGATGCAGCTTCATCGCATCCTCCGCCGGTTTATATGCTTTGGCCAGAAGCTCTTCCCGGGTTACTTTTGTTGACACAATTCACCTCCCGAAGCGAATATTTGCGGTCCCGTTCTACAACTCTAAACTACCAAGCTGGCTTAACTAGATACCCTCGGCTATCATTCTTCTGAGTTCAATTATCATTTCCGGTCCATCAATCTCCACGGGGCATCTTACCTTGCAGCGGCCGCAGGTCAGGCAGGTATAGGCTATTGAGGCTGCCTTTTCCACATTCTGGCTCACCGTCGCTGCCCAGACGGCGCCAATAGCGGTGAAATATCTATCGCCAAAGTAGCCTGCGGTTACGGCAAAAACTGGACATTCATAAAGACACCCGCCACACCTGAGACAATACAGTGCTTGACGTAGTATCGGGTGCTTGGCCAGTTCTGTCCTGCCGTCATCAATAAAGATGACGTGGAGCTCTTTTGGCCCGTGGGCTCCGAAGGTAGTTACCTTCTCAATGTCACCAGTTTTACTCGGGCTGGATACCAGGCTGACATAGCCGGGAACG
>SDBV01014102.1_pt1 | contig 10096 bp, 7 predicted proteins | sample 2277081 | NCBI WGS metagenome assembly SDBV01 (sample SAMN10402039, study PRJNA504765) | marine sediment metagenome | isolation source: marine sediment core GS10_PC15, 223 cmbsf | place: Arctic Ocean: Southern Knipovich Ridge | collected 2010 | reverse complement strand
CACCTAAACCTTGTTAGATTTACTGCCTTAATTACTAACCGTGGTTACCTTTTTGGCCTTAGGTGGCGTTAACCCTTCTATTTTCTCCTTGAATGCCGGTATACGCATTGTTTTGGAGCCTTTTTTACCTACCCTCTTAATAATTAGCTCTCCGCCTTCTTTGGTTATTTCCAGTTTCTTGTTCTCCGTCATCATCGATAGTTCAACGAGCAATTGACTAATCTGCTCCGGGGTATTTCGAAACTCTGCCGCGAAACGAAGGAACCATAAGGCTTCCTCAAGACGCATCTCAATATCACTCTGCTCCCTTTCTAATCCGGGGTTGGGCCATTGTCCTCTCAGAAACTGTATCAAGCCCCATGGTTTCCCCATTCTCTTGATTACTTCTTCAACCGGCATCTCCAATTGCTCCGACAAAGCCGTTACTATCTTTTGTGTGATGTCAGGATTCTTTTTATTGATTTCTCGTAATATGCGATATTGGGTACTTCCTTTCTTTTTCTTCCAGTCCTCGTAATACCTGAACAGAGTCTTTTGACTGGCCGCTACCAGCTGTTGTTTATATATCTGTGACGGTCTATACTCCTTATCAAAAAGGTCGAACGCCTGGCTTCTCAAAGAACGGCCAATTTCATCCCGCTTAATCGGGTATTCCCTCTTCTTCCATATCCAAAACTTCATTTGTTCCTCCTGAGCTTTAATTGAATCTGTTTTGTACTATTTAGTATCCATCTCGATTTACAGTCTTATATCTAATTGCTCAGCTGGCGAATATGACTTCATCTGCCTCTCGACATCGCTATTAGCAATTTTGAGGTATCTACGTGTCATGTCCATCGTCGAGTGACCCAGGATCTTCTGCAGAGTATAAGGATCGCAGCCATCCCTTAACATCTGTATCGCGCCTGAGTATCTGAGCAGATGCGGTGTGCAAGCCTTGGAAATGTTGGCCCTACGTACATATACCTGCATCCGATGTTCAAAATAGAATCTACTTAGCTTCCTCCCGTCCTCGTGAATAAAGAAGTAATGACTAGATGTTTTAGGACGCCAGCGTGAGTAGTATTTGAACAGCGGTTTATAGGTCTTTGGGCTCATGAATACACTACGCTCCCGATCCCCTTTACCCGTAACCTTAATTTGCCCTGAGGAAAAGTCTACGTTAGAAAGTGGCAGATCAAGTAGTTCGCTGATTCGCAGGAGAGTACCATACAGTGTGACAATGATAGAGCTATCACGATAGCCCTTATCATCATTGCGTGGTATTACTTTCAAGATCTGGGAGACTTCATCGGGTATAAGCGGGGTAACGGACTTAATCGTTTCCTTGGGTGTTTTCACCTGAGTGAGGGGGTTGTATTCTATGAATCCCTCTAGTGCCATCCAGGACCAAAAAGCCTTTATGTGTCTAACGTGGTGTGCAACTGTATTTGAAGACAGATTGCTGTGATCCTGCTTTATGGTGGGATGCCCTGCCCATTTGGGGCGCTCTTGAAGGTGTAGAATGTATCGTCTCAGGTCATCAGCTTCAATATCTTTTAGATTGGAGTTGCCTCCCAGAAAGATATCAAATTTATTGGCGGCGTTGGTAACTGCTTCTATGGTTCGATCTGATTTGTTTTCAGCGGCGGCGAATCTATCATATACAGAAATAAAATGGCCAAGATTATCTGCTTCCATCTCAGTGTGTGGCTAGATGGTTAAGCTACCAGACAACCTTGGCTATCCGCTTTCGGCCTTACCAAGTATCTACCATTATGTAGCCCTATCCGCTTTCGGCCTCGGGCCACTCTTGGTCCAATAGGAATAACTAGATGTTAAGAGTATTTAGTCTTTCTAGCCTTTCCTCCTTTTACTTTATTTAAGATTATTATACTACAAGAAGACTTTTGATTCCAGGCTTTCAAATACTCTTAAGCTTTTTAGGCATAATATCAAGTATCAACCCATACCTGGATTAGTCCATTCCCCATTCAATAGGCCAATCAAGTGCCCTGTCTGTTCTTTCTCAAAATCATATTGTCCACGGGCGAGAACTTGCGGTGTTGCTGGAGAATATCATTGGACGCAAGATTGACGTAAATCTTGACTACCTCCAGGCTGCTGTGCCCCAGTATCTCCTTCAATGAGAAAATATCGCCGCCGTTCATCAAATATTGTCTGGCAAAAGTGTGTCTGAAGCGATGCGGATTGCATCTTATCCCCGATATTTTGGCTTTCTTACTCAGGCGTAGTAGCATAGACTGGATAGCTCGCGGCTTCAGCGGTAGCCCATCCTCCGTAAGAAAGACTTCACCTGTTACTGGAGAGTCGGGCTCTGGCCTGAAATGCATAATATAGCGTCTGATAGTACGCCTCACCTGGCTGCCAAAGGGGACTATTCTCTCCTTATCACCTTTACCTTTCACCAGGATACAGGATTGCAGGAAATCCAGATCATCCATTTGCAGGTTGATCAGTTCCGATAACCGTAAACCGGTATCAAGGAGCAGCAGGACCATTGCATAGTTTCTGAAACCATGACTGCTTTTCTTATCGATGTTGTTCAGTATCCGCTGGATCTGTTCCTGGGAGAAGGTGCTGATTACCTTTCTCGGGGTCTTGGGTAGTTTCAGATTGCTCATCGGGTTGCGGGTGATATAACCTTCATCCATGAGCCATGACCAGAATGCCTTTATCGTCCTGGCGTAGCCCTGTACTGAATAGGCTGATAATCTTCCATCATCATGAATGCCGGTGTGATTTTCCCACCTTCTTACCTCAGTTTGCAGGTGAGAGATAAACAGGCGGGCTTCTTCCTTGTCGATTTCGGTTACAGATTCAGGTAGGTGGTTATCATTGAGGAACTTGGCGAAACGTTTCAGGTTTGCAGCATACCATGTAATTGTTTTGGTGCTTTTGCCTTCTGTGCTCAAACAGTGCGCATAACTTTCTGTCAGGCGAACAAGGTTGTAGTTAATTCCGGTCATTAACCCCTCCTTTTTTAACGAATCAGGTGCTCAAAGAGGGGCTGTATTTAGGGGATTTTCGGGATATTGAGGGGATTTAGCTTCAAAATTGGGGGTTGGTAGGCCGTACAGGTCTCGAACCTGTGACACCCTGATTAAAAGTCATGGAGTGTTAATTTAGGCACGAAAGGAGGTGAAAACGGTATTTTCGACACCCTGATTCGCTTTGACACCCTGACTCGTTTTAACACCCTGATTATTCAAGTGCTGGGTCCGAACCGACAAAATACAATAATGGAGGTTAGAATCCAGCATGACAACTAATGTAAATACCAAAGAAAAGGCGCATAAGTTATTTGAACTCATAGAATACTACGAGGTTTGTAACAGGGCCGAGGGTAAGAGCCCAAAAACCATCTCATGGTATTCAGCAAACCTAAAGAGCTTCCGTAATTACCTGAAAAGCAGACACCTTCCCGATTCATTGGATACTATTGATACAAAGCTACTCAGGGAGTATGTTCTCTATCTCATGAAGAGAACTAGATACAAGGACCACCCCTACACCCCGGCACAAACAGAGTTATTGTCATCGGCAACTGTTCATGGCCATGTTAGAACCCTACGAGCTTTCTTTAACTGGTTAGTAGTAGAAGGACTAACTCAAAACAACCCTGCTAAAGATTTAAAGCCACCAAAAGTCAGCAGGAAAGTCGTTTCTACGCTGTCAGATGAAGAAATAAGGGCCATACTCAACTCTTTCGGTACATCGCCTACTGAAGCCAGGAACCAGGCCCTATTTATGATTCTGCTTGATACAGGGCTAAGGATAGGCGAACTTGTCAATCTGAAGATGGAAGATGTTCATATGGATGAAGGATATCTAAAGGTACTGGGTAAGGGTAAAAAAGAGCGTATTGTGCCTATTGGAAACAACGCTCAGAGGGTAATACAGCGCTACCTGTTCCGGTTCAGACCTAAACCGATTAATCCTGTTACTAATAATGTATTCCTATCTGCCAGTAGCCAACTATTGACTGAGAACAGCATGAAGCTAATGTTTACCAGGTTAGCAAAAAGGTCAGGAGTTTGCAGGCTTCATGCACATCTGTGCAGGCATACGTTTGCAACGAGGTTTTTGATTAATGGTGGTGATGTATTTAGCCTTCAGCAGATACTGGGGCACTCCACATTGGAAATGGTGAGGCACTACGTGAACCTTGCGTCAAGCCATATAGCTATACAGCACCAGAAGTATTCGCCATTGGATAGATTAAATCTACGGGGATAACTACAGTTAAAAGGGAGCTATAGTAAAATCAACTATAGCTCCCTTTTGATTTCATATTGAACAATTTAAGCTTTTGTTACTTTGACTAAACAAAATGACAAAATGTTAAATCGGTATCTACTACTCTCCGCACTCTCGTATATGAGTGACATGCAAAGCAACTTCGGCAAATCCCTCGCCACAAGCACTCTCACTAACATATTGAGCAGCATCAAGCAGTAGCTCCCTATCCTCAGAAGGTAGACTGGGATTCTGTACAAGAACGCTGTGTGGGAATAACTCAAATAATGAAAGGTCAGTTGTGGAGTCACCTATGACCAGTACCTCTGCTGTTGATAGTTGACCATCCCCTTGTTGCTTTAGCACTCTCAGAAGAGTAGTCCCTTTACTTATGCCTTTTTCTAGCAAATGAAATACATAACCAGAATTCAAAAGTTCTACATCTTCTAGATGTTTTCTTAATTCTTGAGCTTCAATTCCGTTAATCTTAATAACCAAGTCGACCATTCTCTGTTTGTTCCATCCTCCATCCTCGATAGCACCTGGAAATAGCCTGCTTAGCTTTTCTATAGCTTTTCTAGCTGGCTCCTGATGATAGCCAAGGTCTATTAACGCACCTTCTTTATTAATCTTGGCTACACCACCATTTTCAGCAACTATAGGACCACTAATGTTCAGTTGTTTTGCAAAAGATTCGAGTCTAGATAGATTTCTACCCGAGATTAGCCCTACGGCGATACTCTGCCTTTCCAAAGACCAAATAGCACTTTGGACTGTGGAGCTGAATGAACCATCACCAGATGTCAGAGTTCCATCGACGTCGGTCATTACAAGTTTTATCTGACTGGCTAATTCAGTAGTAATTTGTCGGTAGGATTGAGCCATAAAACAACTCAGCTAATTATTCCTCATCCGGACTGTACTATCGACGGCATAAACATATATATTTTATATGTTATCTATCTATCAATCAATCATAAGTTGAGAGGGATAAATATATAAAGAACATGCTTCCTTTATAGCTACTACACATTATGACGGATTATGTAGGGCGAAAAGAGGGCTACCTCGGCTGGACGGGGAGACTGAGCAGAGTCGAACTATACCTGAAATAATTTTGTGTTTTGTTTAATCAGATCTAGCAGCCATAGCCATGACGTTATATACGGATGGAAGTGTCGTTAATTTTTTTGAATCATCCATTTCGTTGATTTTTTCACCTGTTACACTTTCCCAATTTTGAATATCATCTACCATTCTCTTAATGACATCTCCAATGTCAACCGTTTTGAACACATGTAACCATTGTCTATTATCAATCGGCAAAACAATTTCGGGTAAAGCAGCAAAGAGTATTTTACTCGCTCCTACAAGTCCGTAAGATGTCTTTCCCATCGTAAATGGCAATATTCTTTTTGTTATCAGCCAAATTTCGGCTAGCAATTCTTCAAGCTCGTTCTCACTTAATTCTGCAAGGAACCGATCTCTAGAAAGGCCACTCTCAAATACTGAATTGTGTATTTTGAACAAAAGATCCCCTACTTCATTCCAGCAATTGACCAATATTTCTTTTTTCCTCTCGTCTTCCTTGAAAGGGCCACTTCTGGTCATCTTAAAATTGGATAAAATTAGGGACGCACACTTAATAAATACTGCACCCTTTCGGTCAAGTATTTTTGAATCCTGAATTATCTTATGAACAGCACGGTTATAACCAAAGATGGTGATCTGTTTTTTTATCTCCTCAGGAGACATAGCTTCGCCTACTTTGGTGAATAGTATATTAGTCACTTCATCTTTCCCCTGAGGGGTTAATCTCTACTCAATGAGTGCCTTGAGCAGAGCATCCTTTGCATCTGCATAATACACGACAGTAACCTTGGTGGCCAACTCATCAGGTAATTCGAAGAGTTGCTTGCGCACAGAGATAGGCATTAGGATTTTTTGTGCTCCTTTGTCGGCAGCCAACTCGATGATGCTTACGGCGTTGTAAATAGGTTCAACTGATCCGCCGAGATTGAGTCCGCCGACGACGACAAGTCCGCCTTCGAGACTGCGCTCTACAAATGCGGAACACATGGCGAGCAAAATAGGGATTCCTGTTGCCGCCGCACTCTTGCAAGTATCAAAAGCACGAACCTGAATGGTAAACTCATGGGCACGCGGATCGCGATCACCGACGAGTTCCTTTGCTCTGGAATAGAGATTCTGTTCAGCACAGCCCACACTCTCCTTGAGCGGCCCTGGAGGGCTTTGATTGAGAATCTTTACCCCACTTCCCGGCCCTTCGGTCGCCTCAATGCGAAACAATCCGGGATATTCATCCGTGCCGCCTGGAGACAATGCCCACACTTGACCGGCAGGAAGTGGGTCGCTGCCGATGCTGTTCTCGCTATAGAGTTCAGGCGTTGAGACGAATTGCTCCATCCCGTCGGGAATCATGGTGAAACTGAAATGAGTGTTTCGGAATTCGGCGGCCCCGATACGCTTTTGTTGCTCCTTCACCCTTCGGCGACATTCCAGAGCAAGCTTAGCAGCCCATTCTATGGCGTCGTCGGGGATGTCGGCTTCAGGATCTGGGAACATCAGTTTGAGAAGTCCGCTCATCGTTTTATGCGTGGCGGATGTATCGCGTCCGCTCAAGGCACCACCGAATTGGATACGTCCTTGGAGTTTGTTGACCCGGCTTTGAGAACGTAGATGGTTCCAACACGATGAAAGGTAATCACTAACTAGTCCAAAATGTTCTGTTAACTGCTCGCGGTTCACTTTTGGCACATCCCATCCGGGAATGTAGGAATGAATACGATCCATAAAGGCTGTATCATCTCTCATTTCTAATGGAAGCGGCCCGAGTAAGTGGCCAATACGCTGTTGATGTTCCACATCAACCTCGAAGTTGCCCACCATCACTATACCGCCAAACCCACGGATGCTTTCTTTTCCACGACTAAACTCTCCCGACTCCATGTAACCCTTCATGATGTTTACACCGTCCCTTTGATCGAAGGAGATACCAGAGACCTCATCAAAGCAAACCACGTCGTATTGGCAAACAAGGCCACGTTGCCCATTAGCGTTATTTACAAACATCTTTGCTACAGTAGCTTTACCACCCGAAACTAGATGAGCATAGGGTGATATCTGTTGGTAAAGATGGCTTTTGCCTGTTCCGCGGGGACCAAGCTCCACTGCGTTGTAATTATTTTCAACGAATGGAACCATGCGTAAAAGCATAATATCACAGGTTCGCTCTCCGAGAATCGATGGTTCCAGTCCCACACTGCGAAGGAGTAAATCTCTCCACTCCTTAAACGTGAAAAGTAATCTTCCTTTGCATAGGGTTTCCAAAACATCGCTCTTTGAGAGCTGGATTTCGCGTAATGACTCGATACTGAAAGGACGCCCGCTCTTTTCTTCTGCGATACTGGGGTCATACGTGAGATCTATCTCGGCGTAAAAACCTCCAGTGAGCATGCGGTCGTGAGTGTGAACTAAATCATCTGCGATGCGAACATTATTGAGTCGCAGGCTAGGTAGTTCGGCCATAAAACAATCATTTTTCGCATCTAGTCGGGCTTTGATTAAATCGATGAGTTTTACACGGCTTTGCTCTTTGGCTCGAGCTTTGAACAGCTCCTCTTCGCCTGCCCGGACTGTCCGGCTGGCCAATTGTCGTTGCACAACTGCGAGCCCTTCTTGGATTTCCAACTCATCCACGCTAGCACAATATCGCCCCAGAAGAAACTCTGCCACATAAGTTGGCACCGGATATTGCCCTTTGAATTGGCGAACGAGGTCTTTACGAACGAGGTATCCCTCAAAAGCCTTAGCCGCTATTTGGTCTAGTTCGTCAAGTTGCATTTTAATTTTCTCCAATCACTACGGATTGCTTAAAAATCGGTTGTCCTTCTTGATCAATGATAACGAGGAAAGCTTCTGCACCTAATGCCTCGTCATCTTCCACCAAAAGGCTAATCTTCTGCCCGTCAGGTGCCGCAGTCGCTGGGGATGCAACCAAGCTGGTTGAGGCATCAGCAACTTTGTTGCGGATATCAATTATAAGGCCTTGTGCTCCCTCCAGTATCACATTTAACCTCATTCCTGACCACTTCATTTTCTTTAGGACAACAGCCTTAGTATTGCCGTTTTCCTTTTTGGAGACCGTCAAGGAAGGGATCAACGCTTCCTGTAAGGTGAGACCGCCATGGGCGTATTCCATTTCGGCAATAAAACATGATACACCGGGGGCCAGGACGACAGCTTCGGCAGCATCCCAAAACCATGAGGTCATCGGGTAGCCATGTTGGGCACCTGCATTTGGAATAGCGCAGCGGCCCCAGCGTGAAATGGTTAGATGCTTGGGTAATTCAGTTTTAGGCAGCCCTCCCGGAACCATGAGCCACCCATGATCCGTAATTACTCGTATTCTTTTCCACCCAATCTTAAAGAGTTCGAGTATCCGATCCTTTAGACCATCCAACTCTTCTTCGACTCTCCAGGCTAACTTTGCACCCTCAATGTGACCACGTTTATCGATGGAACCGTACTCAGTCCAGGCACATCCGGTTGGGAAAAATGTTTCAACCGATGTGAGAGGGGGTATACCAAGTTTCTCAATGAGTTGCTTGAATCTCAGGTTTGTGATTGCCTTTCCGCTTGATATCTCTTTCGGTTCAAACCCCTCACCTTCCAGCGGACCACCCAATTTAGCCGCTAGGGGCATCCATGCGTACTTTGCTGTCGCGGTAACCGTCGGCAGTGCGGACCAAGCATGTTCAAAGCGTACCTCTAAGCCGGCAGATGTTAACCGTTCTTCAAGATCCCGCGCTAAATCCGTACGCAGGCCGTCGGCGAAGAGATAAGCTGTGCCATCTTCGGCTGGAAGAGAACGACAGGTTTGTGGTCCAGAGGCAGGGTAATTGGTTGCCAATGCCTGGGCAAAAGTGGAAAACTTCTCAAGCCATGGGAGATATATCGCCCGAATCGCGGCTGTCACTGCTTTGGTGGCGGTAATAGACCGCGCTACATCCAGAGCACGTAACATATCACGATCGACCTTCCAACCATGCGTTGAATAGTAATCGGCCAATGCTTCCCAAGTTGAAGGATTCCCGGAAGCTTCTATGACCTCAACCATGTCTCTTAAGTAACCGATGGCTATCGCCAGCGGGGCTTCTCCCAGCATGGCCCATACCCAGGTGGAACGATGAGCGTGTTTATCAGCCAATGTTTTTATTTTATCGAGTGCGTCTTTAGGCGAGGCTTCAGACAAAGCCAGGAGATCTTTTCCCAAGCGTTGTTCCTCATCTTGGTTGTAGTTAGGTCTGTACTCTCCAGCAGTCCCGAAGATATCGCTGGGAATCACGGACCCAAGCAATTCCTTAATCCCTGGATACGAAAGCGGTGCATTTTTATAACGCGCCCATACTAGTTTCCAGGCAGTCATGCTACTGGTCAGTTTCTCAGCCGCAGTGATCGCACCATCTCTCTCCGGGTCAAAATGATAATCTGCCCGACAGATAGCGCAAAAGCTGTCCCATTCTGCGCCTAATCTCTGCAATTCCAGCTTGGTTTTGCCAGGGTCTCCCATCCACCGTAAAAGAGTATCATCCGGGTCTTTGGTGACGATGGCTCGGAAATCCCCCGCCTCCAGCTTTTTGCCTCGTAGGTCTTCCACCTCAACTTCCAATAATGCTAGTAAGCATTCCTGGATGGCATTATTCGTTTCTTGATCGGCAGCCACGTCAAGCCCGAGCCCGCCATTCGTACTCGATAAAAACGCAAAGGGGGTCCAGTTTTTACTATTCTTCTGCGTCCAGAATTGCCCTTGAAATTGCAGCGTAAATAGATGCTT
>SDBV01014101.1_pt1 | contig 10096 bp, 5 predicted proteins | sample 2277081 | NCBI WGS metagenome assembly SDBV01 (sample SAMN10402039, study PRJNA504765) | marine sediment metagenome | isolation source: marine sediment core GS10_PC15, 223 cmbsf | place: Arctic Ocean: Southern Knipovich Ridge | collected 2010 | reverse complement strand
GCTTTCAGGCACTCGTAGTACCTTCCTATTCGAGCCATGGTGAACCCATAATCGTAAACGAGCCCTTGATCTGCAATAATCTCCGCCGGCCAGCGCTCCGGCTCATGCGCGATAGAGGGAAGATCTTTGAGCGCCCCACCGGCATCCTGCTCCCTGCCCGCCCTAACCAGGCAACAGGCCCTTCTGATGATGATTTCTTCCTCTATACGGCCGCCCGATACCTGCCCATACAGATCGGCAGCCTTATCGAACTGCCCTGCCGCTTCCGCCTTTGTTGCGGCTTGAAAAGCATCACGGTGATTCAGCAGCTCCTTGAGTCCGTTTATTCGTTCCTCAAGCCAATCATCGCCTGCTAGTGCGTAGGCTTCCTCGAAGCATTGCAACGCCTTGCTATGGTTTTTCTTCCCGACGTGATGTTTCCCCCTTTTGATCAGTTCCTTCCTTCTGAGACGCCCCAACTCTGTCCGGCAAGTCTTGATTCTATCCTGGATATCCTGGCGCTCTAGTACTTTGAAAGCCTTCTCGAAATCCTTTAGAGCCGCCTGATAATTTCCCCGGCCGGCAAATTCTTCTGCTCTGACCAGCACAGCTTCCGGATTTTCAACCTTTTTCTTCATAACTCCAACTCCATCTCCATACTCACTTCAGCAGTATTTTGACTTCCTCCCCTTCCTTTAATTGTAGCTCGGGGTTAAGATCCAGGATCAGACGTTCCATATCTTTGGTTTCATAAAACCGCATACCAATTGATCTGATTGTGTCGCCTTCCGTCACGGTGTAATCCCAGTAGATCTCATCCTCTTCCCTGGAGACGATCGAGTCGTATACCTTCTGTGCACTCCCCGCGTCCCTGAGAATCCTGACTTCCATATTCCCGGCTAGCGCATAGATTCTCAAATGAGGATTGTGCTCGAGCAGAACCGGGTAATAGTATCCCGATCCGTAGTGCCGTTCAGAGATGCCCCACAGGGTGTCTCCATTCTTGACTCGGTAAAGCCATGAATCTGTCTGTTCGGGCTGCTCTTGGAGGGGCATCTCGGCAGCAGAAATTTCCGGTTCCTGCCTAGCCTGCCCAAGATATTCCAGTGCGGTAACCATATCTTGCATGGAATCCGCGAATGCCGCCTGTTGCTCGCTCAATAGAGTCTCATATTGCCTGAACAAGCGCAGCTGAAAGATTACAACCACCGCTATCAAGCCGACAAACAGGACGATAAAAACCAAAACCGGCACGCCCATCGCACGTTGCGGCGCCTTTTCAGGCAACTCATCAGGCAAAGAGCTGAGGACTTTGAAGCAGGTCAGGTCAGCATCGCATTGGGGGCATTTATCTCTGTCGGCGGCAATGTGTTCAAGTCGACATACAGGGCATGTGAGCTCTGTTGTCATCTTATCTGGCAATATCCTTATAGATTGGGCGTGTTTCGGCTTCGCTGGCTTGCACGGCCTCTCCCACTTCAGGCATTATTTCGTCTAGCAGCGTTCGGGCCTTTTGTGCATCGCCCTTTTCGAAAGCCTGCAGAATGTCGGCGATATACTGAAAGAACTTTGCAGCCTTGGCAGGATTAGTTTTCTGGTAATGACCTCCTGCTTTTTCTATCTGCATCAAGATCCCAACTACGCCGAGCTTGTCCGAAAGCACTTTATCCAGCTCCTCCAGCGCCTTTACATTATCCTCGTATGAGCCCTCCTCATCCGTCTCTTCCAGATGCCGGATCTTTGCTCTGATTTCCTCGCGGGTATTTGGCCGAATGGCGGCGCTGAAGCCACCCAGCGCTGATTCTGCATAGAGAATGGTGGCTTTGCCGGCATGGCCTTCCGCTGCCATCTTGCGCGCTTTTTCAATTTTAAGCTCGGCCCGCCGGAAAAACTTTTCATTCACCTTGTCTGTCTCGGGATCGATTGAGGCGTTGATGTCTCTGATAGAAGACAAAGCACGCTGGAGCAAATCGATCATGACATAGACAGAGTACCTCTTGCTGTTGGCCTCATCGATGGCTTCCTCCAGGGACAAATAGAGCCTCTCGTCGGCTTTGCCGCGGGAAAGATATTTTGAAATCTGTATTTCAGAATGTTCCTTCATGGCGGCGGCGACTTCAACCAGATTGTTCTCGTCGATTTTTAGGACGATCTCGACTTGAAGAGAATCTCCGTTTCTTTTTCCCTCATCTTCTTCTTGCTGGTCAAGCCCCAACCAGAGGTCGCCTATGGATTCCTCCTTGTCATTCACGGTATTGTAAAACTTCAGGTGCACAAGTCTCTGTTCCGAGTGAGTGAGCTTGAATACTTCAGTTCTTTCGCATGGTAGGGGCGTGTTCTTCTCTACGAACAGATAACGCTCATCATTTTCAAGGCGGATATAATAGTCATGGGCCGCGGCATGTACAATATCCAGAATTCCCTGTTCGATGGTATGTTTCTCAAGATTAAATCCGCATGCTTTGCAAATATTGTCCGATTGAGAGACGGTTCCGCCGCACTCAGGGCATTCATAGCTATCCGAAAGGCGGTGGCTCAGGATTGCGGCACCTTCGGCAACGGCCAGCATCGGCCTGTCGTGAATCAGAATTTTATCTTCACCGAACTCCTTCTTGAGCGCAGCTGCCAGGCTGGGAATCTGGGAGCTTCCTCCCACCATAAGCACATTATCAATGATGGCAGGGGTAAAATCGATTTCCGCGAGCATTTTCTGCATGAGTTTGATTGTGGACTCGATCATGGGAGCAATGAGCTCTTCAAAGTGATCTCTAGTTAGCTCGACTTCAACGTCGATGCTGTCACCGTCGGCGTCCCTCAAGACCCCCAAAATGTCGATGTGGGCCTTCTCCTCTGCACTCAAGCGGATTTTTGCCTGTTCCGCCTTGGCCCTTAGCTCGCCCCAAAAACGGTTCTTGCGTTTCTCATCCTGGCTTTCTATGAGCCCCTCGATGTTATCGATCTGGTAATCGTCCGCAATCTTTTCTACAACGAAATCGGCGATGAGACGATCTATGTCGTCGCCTCCGAGCCACATATTTCCTCCTTTGCCGTGCTCAATAAACTGGCCCCCGCTGATGGTTAAAACAGAAAAGTCGAGAGTGCCTCCGCCAAAGTCGAATATGAGAACCGTTTTCGCATCATCGCCTTTTACTGCATCAACGCCGAATGAGATGGCCGCGGCTGTGGGCTCCGGGAGCAACCGGCGTATTTTTAATCCGGCCAGAAAAGCTGCCGTCCGAGTGGCATGCTTTTGCTTGTCATTGAAATAAGCCGGCACCGTAATTACGGCGCTATCTACCCCGTCTCCAAGGGCCTTCTCCGCGTCCAGGCGTACTTTTTTCAGTATTTCCGCGGATATTTCCTCGGGAGTATATTCTTTGTCGCCGAGAACTACGGCAAGGCTGTTTTCCGACCCCCTAGAGTAGCGCCTGATTTCATAGCGGAGCCTGTGGTTCGACACGATCTCTTGAATGGCTTCATCCTGGTAATTTCTTCCCATCAGGCGTTTGATGGCCAAAACGGTATTCTGCGGATCTTGATTGATCCATTCTAGAGCATGCTTACCTACAACAAACTGCGGTTTTGAAAAGTGAGATTTTTTATTGTGCAGGGCAACGCAGGAGGGAGTTATCAGATCTCCTTCGCTGTTCTCGAGCACCTCTGTTCGAACTTTCTTTACCGCACCTACAGAATTGGTTGTCCCCAAATCAATACCGATGGATTTTGGCATGAGTTTGTTCCCCTCCTATTGTTTGGCATCTTTCATAGACGCCCAAGAGCATTTTACAATTCGGTTCTAAGATAAGATAGCCGCTGATGCTCCTTTGATCGTTGGGTCATATACATCATTCAGACTCAATTCTGTCAATCGTTTTTGCGCCGGCCACTCGCTTTCCACGTCCCAACCGTGCAGTGCATAGAATTGGTCTATGACGGACTTGAACTTGGATCGCCCGACAGGGCAGAAGAAGAGGATTACATTACCGGAAAGAGCCGAAGTTGCCCTGTTGAGAAAAAGAACCGCCCGATTATCTCGGGCGGCCGCTTCTGTCGCCAGTTCAGCTCAGTTCAGGCGCAGAGTTTTGATCTCGTAGGGGCCGAACTTCATTTTATGCGAATTGCCTGCACCACCGGGGCGGCCCGTGGGTTGCTCGAGAAGATCGGTCTCCTGTACGGTCTTCCAACCGCTTGCAGCACTCAGGGCAGCCTCTACGCTGCTTCCCATCGTTTCGTACATTCTTATTACGGTGCCTTTGCCATCCTCAGCCCGTTTTACTGTCTCTATGTTTACGTTTTTGCAGTCGATGGAAAACCAGCTTATTTCCGGCACCTTTGGCGCGGCTGTCACTCCCTGAGCTATGATTGGGGCATTCAGTTCGTGGGCGGTCTCAAGCACTCTTGAATCCGCGAGGGGCTCAGCGTGGACCAGATACCCGTAGATAAACTCATGGGTCGCCATATCCGCGACCGGATCCGGGCTCTTCGGGCTGCGAAGGAGGGAGAGCTCGAGGGAACTGCCGTAGGCCGAATAGCCGTACTTACAGTCATTTATCAGCGCAAGACCGAAACCCGATTCAGAAAGATCTGCGTATCTTTGGGCGGCTACCTCGAACCGGGCCTCGTCCCAGGAGGTATTGCTATGGGTAGGCCGCTCGATCTGACCGTACTGGATTTCATACGTGGCACTTCTGGTCAGCAACGTTGTGTCTGCGTGGACTTTGAGGAGCTTCCTGTCTTCTTTCCAATCAACGACATTGCTGACTGTTACCAGTTTTGAATCTTTCGTGAGAGTGATATTCTGGACGATCGTCGATGTCCCAAGCTCAAGTCTCTGTTCGATTGTGGAACGGAGCGGGGTGTCCTCGATTACCTTTCTCGATACGAGAGTTGCCTGGACTGGAGTAGTCTCTCGGTAGTAATGGCTCACGTCCCACGCGTCCCATGAGTAGGGAAGGTCTTCCCAGAGAAGAAGCTGATTGGCTGCGCCGGAAATGGCTTCTCGCTTCGCGGTTTTGTCATAGATTGACGAAATCGTTCCGTCCTTCGCCAGTTTTATACGAACCAGACTGTTCTGCAGGGTATTCTCGGTGCATGTCGTGGCGCCGCGGATTTTCGCAGGCGGGGCCTTCTCGAGTGTTACAGTGGTGTAGCCCATGCTCGGAACTCGAGCTGATACAGTGATGGATTTTCCGGATCGATGGGTGTCCAATGTGTTGCCCTTCGAATCAAGGGCGACGTAATCGCCTGCGCCTGGAGCGGGGAGATCAACGATTTCTTGCCGATCCCATGAGAGAGGGTTTACCAGGACATGTGTTGCCGCCTTGGCGTTGTCGGACTCGCCAAACAGCTTGGCGAGAGATTTCTCTTGCATGCCTGACAACAACTCGAGGTTCTTTTTGCTCATTTCGTGGGCGTCTTTGTATACCCATGTTATCGAAGATCCGGGCAGAATATCGTGGAATTGGTTCAGCAAGGTGTTCTTCCAAATCTCATCCAGGGTGTTCTTGTCCCAGGTTCCAGACATCGCGGACAGAAGTTCCGTCTCGCGCAGTCGTAGTTCAAGCTGTCTGTTATAACGCTTCATCAATCCCTGAGTAGTAAGGGTTCCACGATGCAGTTCGAGATAAAGCTCACCGGCCCATTTCGGAAGCTTGGATACCGGCGTCTTTTCAATCTGATTGAAAAACTCTTCGGCGAAGGCAAACTTGACCTTCGGGCTGCCCTCGGTATTTTGCAGTCTTCGACCATACTCGATGTGCATTCTCGAAGGTCCACCGCCACCGTCCCCAATGCCGAAGAGGTTGAGAAAGCCGTCCTGAACATCCGACTGAGCGAAACGCTTCTGTGCCGCCGCGAGCTGCTCAGGCCGATTTTCCAGGTTGTAGTTGTTTGTTGGAAGAAAATGGGTAAGAATTTCCGTGCCGTCGATGCCTTCCCACATAAACGTATGGTGCGGGAAAGTGTTCATTTCGTTCCATGATATTTTCTGGGTCATGAAAATATCGACACCGGATTTTTTTAGAATCTGCGGGAGTGCCGCGCTGTATCCAAACACGTCGGGCAGCCAAAGATTCCGGACGTCTTTGCCGAACTCTTCTTTGTAGAAGATTTTGCCGTACAGACACTGGCGAACGAGGGACTCTCCGCCGGTTACGTTCATGTCAGGCTCGACCCACATGGCTCCCTGAAGTTCGAACTTTCCATCCTTGACCGCAGTTTTCACTTCCTGGTAGAGGTCCGGATAATCTTCCTTTACCCACTCGAAAAGCTGGGGCTGACTGGCGCCGAACTTGTAGTCCGGATACTCTTCCATCAAGCGAAGGGCAGTAGAGAATGTGCGGCCCCCTTTTCTTCGGGTCTCGCGTACCGGCCAGAGCCAACCAAGGTCGATGTGGGCGTGCCCGATACTCCACACGGTCATGTCGCTGGCGTTGGCTTTGATCGAGAGGAGTTTCTCGGTGATTTTCTTGCACTCGATAATTCCCGTGCCATCCCGCCACGCGTTTGCGACCTCATTTAGCCCATAGAGTATTTTCTGAACTCTCGGAGAATCCTCCGCGAGAGTTCCCGCCAACTCCATCAGTACTTGCATATCGAGGGCAAGATCCCAAATATCCCTGTTGAGGATCACCAGGTCGGCCTGGCGGAGGTGGAAAGCGCTTACTTTCGAGTTCCCTATGTCGTCGTCTCCAAAGAGCCCGTTTGCACCGCCTTCGACAAGGAGAGAAACCTTCTGACCTTTGACGGCCGGATTGCCGATTGGGACGCGACGTTTCAGATGGGGGCCATCTTTCTTGGCCTTGTAGGTAATGCCGCGTTCGGGTGTGCCGTCGACAAAGACGCACCCTTCGCCGCCTATGTCGATGAGGGCGAGAACTTCCTTGCCTTCAAATTGTTCGGGGACAACGCCTTCGAACTTGAACCAAGAACATCCCCATAACTCACCCCATTTTGCACCGACCTTTACGGGCTTGTATGAGGCCTTGAGTGCATCCGCGTACGGGATTGGTGTGTTCTTGTGATAGGTGAAGGATGCCTTGAGTGGCTCGGGCTCGCTGTATCGCATGCCGTATATGCGTTCGATGAATTGCTGTATCCGTCGTCTGTAAATCTTCTTATTCTGCATGTTCCGTCGCTCCGTGAATATTCGAGAATTTTGCGCAGCTTATCACACAGCTATGGTAATAGGAAGGGCAGGTCAGGGAGAAGGCTGTCGGAGACTGAGAGAAACCTTACCCGTGTCGGCATCCAGCACCCTGATTCTCGGCAAGAACTGGTTGACCGAAAGAATCTCTAGGGGGTGGGAAATTCGCTTTTCACTGATTTCCGAGATATGTATCAGGCCGTCATTTTTCAGACCGATGTCGACAAATGCCCCGAAGTCCACGATACTGCGAACGATCCCGGCCACGATACTATCTGGTTTGAGCATCGAGATATCGGTGAGATCTTGCCGGAAGGGTATTTGCGGGAGTTCTTCACGCGGGTCAAATCCTGGTTTCATGAGTTCCTGAATAATATCCTTGATGGTGTCGACACCGGTTTTCAGCTCGCCGGCCAGCGGCTCGATCGGTACGGTGTCCAAGGTAGAGACATCATACCGGGTCTGTAGCGCCCCCGCCGCACGATAGCTTTCGGGGTGAATACCCGTGTTATCCAGCACACTTACGCCGTGCGGAATCCGGACGAAACCGCCGCATTGCTCAAAGGCCTTCGCACCGAGCCCGGGTACCTTCTTCAGATCGAGCTTGCGACTAAACGAACCATGCTCTCTTCGATAGAGCACGATGCTATTGGCGAGTTTTGCTCCAATTCCCGCGATGTATGAAATGAGAGGGGCCGAAGCGCTGTTAATGTCCACTCCTACTCGATTTACCAGATCTTCCGTGGTCTCCGTCAGTTTGCGTTCGAGGAGCTTCTGGTCCACATCGTGCTGATACTGTCCTATCCCGAGGGCCTTCGGATCGATTTTCACCAAGGCCGCCATTGGATTGCGAAGCCGCTCGGCGATGGAAATCGCGCCTCGAATCGTAACATCCAAATCCGGGTACTCCTCCTGTGCGACTTCTGACGCTGAGTAGACCGATGCTCCGGCTTCCGAAACTACCGTGTAGCGGATGCCGGCATTTTCTTCTCGATTCAATCGGGCAAAAAACTCCTGGGTCTCCCTGGATGCCGTGCCGTTACCGATTGCCACACCGGTTATCTTGTAGCGCCGAATCAAATCCAGTACGGTTTTTTTTGCCCCCAGATAGTCATTTTGAGGAGGGGTGGGATGGATCACCGCATGGGCGAGGTACTTGCCGTTCTCGTCGATCACCGCCAATTTGCAGCCGGTCCGATAGGCCGGATCGGCCCCGAGCAGTACCATGCCGGTTACCGGTGGTGTCATCAATAACTGCGAGAGGTTGCTGCCGAAGACGCCTATTGCCTTCCTGTCAGAACGCTCTTTCAGCTCGGCATGCATCTCGCGCTCGATCGATGGCAACAAAAGCCTCTTGAGCCCATCCTCCAAAGCCTGAAACAATAATTCGCGCGAGCTTCTCGCGTCACGGGGTATCCAATAGCGGCGTATGTTCTCTAGGGCCCGTTCAATATCCACCCGAATTTTCGCCGTGAGCTGTTTCTCCGCAACTCCCCGCATAACGGCCAAATATCTGTGAGATGGCATCCATGCGATCTTTTCGCTCTGCCCGTCAAACCGGGCGAAGAGACCCTTTGGATCGACTGGCTTTCCGGCCTTTGTCTCTATGGTGCCATTGCGGCGTGCATGGTCGCGAAAAAGTTCCCGCTCTTTCGGGTTGTCGCTGAAGCGTTCGGCGATAATATCCTGAGCCCCTGCCGCCGCCATTTCGACACTTTTCACCTCTCCGCCAACATAGCTCTCCGCGGTTTTCAGAAATTCCTCGATGGAGAGCCTTCCGCCTGCGAGCGCATCGGACAGCGGCTTTAGCCCACGGGCGATGGCGACACCAGCCCTGGTGCTTTTTTTCTCTTTGAAGGGCCGATAAATATCCTCCAGCACCGTGAGAGAGTCAGCCGCGTCGAGAGCGCTACGTATGGTGTCGTCGAGATGCCCGCGTTCTTCTATGAGACGCAGAATGGCCTGTTTCCTGGAGAGGAGCTTTTGTGAGTACTGGTAGGCCTCATCGAAGTCGCGAAGCTGTTCATCCGTCGCACCCCCGGTACGTTCTTTGCGGTACCGGGCGATGAAGGGGATCGTCGATCCGTCCTCGACCATCTGTATGATGTTTCGAACATAATCGATCGCAATGCCGGTCTTGCCTGCGATCGCTTCTATCAACTCGTCCATTCGCTCCCCCTCATGGTCGAACGAGTGTAGCAGATTAGGAAGAGGAAGGCATAGCAGCCCAAGTCTTCACCCTGTGGGGCTGGCGCATCTATCATGATTGTAGGAAACTATGCCGCGCGGACGTTTCTGGATGCTGGTGGATTATGGCGACATATAGAATGCGTACAGATTTGCGTGGCGGTCTCTCGAGCTTTGTCTTGTCGTCCGGACAGCCCTCGGTAGTTTCTTTGTTGGCATCGGCAAGACCCGAATTGTAATGGTCGCCAACTTGGCAGGAGCTCTCGTAAACTTTCCTCTGAACTATGCATTTATTTTTGGGAAGTTCGGAATGCCGGAGATGGGAATTCGGGAACTGCCCTCGGGACGATCTGCAGCAGCTTCTTGACTCTTATTCTGTTACTCGTCTTCTACCTAAAGGAAACATCCCGTGGGTCATCCCTGGTGGGTAGCCCATGGCGGTTCGAACCGGTAATTACGAAACGACTTTTTCGTTTCGGTCTTCCGGCTGGAGTCGAGCCGTTCCTTAACTGGTTCGCGTTTAATGTTTTCGTCCAAATCATGCATTCTTACGGGCCCGACACGGCCGCGGCCGCAACAATCGCTTTTAACTGGGATTCGATCGCGTTCATCCCCATGTTGGGCCTCGGCATCGCGGCCACCTCGCTAATCGGGCAGTATATCGGTGCCAAGGACTACGACGGTGCGGAACGCGCGGTGTATCTCATCCTACGTGTGGCTCTCGTGTACTCAGTAGTGATGATTGGTCTGTTCTTCGGGCTCGCATGATCTCTCGTATTGGTATTC
>SDBV01014100.1_pt1 | contig 10097 bp, 6 predicted proteins | sample 2277081 | NCBI WGS metagenome assembly SDBV01 (sample SAMN10402039, study PRJNA504765) | marine sediment metagenome | isolation source: marine sediment core GS10_PC15, 223 cmbsf | place: Arctic Ocean: Southern Knipovich Ridge | collected 2010 | reverse complement strand
ATCGACGACATCGGCCTCTGGCTGCCGGAGCGAACCGGCACGCTGCCATTGCAGGGGGCCCACTGGGAGTTTTTGCTGTCAAACGACTACGGCGAAGAGCAACGCGGCGGACATCAGGTCAACGCGCTGAACCATCCGTTCTCGCCGACGCCGCTGGGGCAAGACCTGTTCGCGCAGTTTGGCGACGAGTTCGCGCTGCCGATCGTGGGCAACTTCGACCCGCCGGTCGCACAAACGCAACTACCCGCTCCGCAGGCGTTGGGCTCGGTGCTGGGCAGTTTGCCGATGAGCAGCCACACGATCGACGGCCAGCAGTGGTACTCGTTCACGCCGCTGCGCGACGGCACGATCCTGGTCGAGGCCACGACGACCTCGCCCGGCACAAACGTGACGGCAAGTCTGTACGATTCGGGCTATCGCGTCATGGGTTCGAGTTCCGCGAGTGCCACGGCCCAGATTTCGGTAACGAGCGGTGTCTCGGCCGGCGAAACGTATATGCTGCGTTTGGCGGGGGATGATGCGACGGCGGACATCGACATCCGCAACCAGGTGCCCGATCACGATCGACTCGACACTTCGCGCGACGGACTGATCAGCGCACACGACGTGCTGAAGGTTGTCAACGAGCTGATTTCGGTTGGCGTGCATGAAACGCCGCTGGCGTCCACGGACTTGAAGATGTTTCTCGACACGAATCTCGACGGTTACATTTCGGCCGTTGATGCTCTTCAGGTGATCAACTATCTGATCCAGCATGCGCCGCAACCGTCAGCCAGCGGAACCGCGTCGGTTGAACCGCTGGCGGCCCTCGCGGTCGCGGACAGTGGCACGTCTGACGCCGTCGCGACGCCGTCGGCCGACGGCGCCTTGGCCTTTGCTCTTTCGCTGGGCGGAGCAACGGTCGGGCCGATCGCCGTGGCGCCGCTGGCGGCCGACGCGGTCTATTCCGACTTCGAAGTGGCGGACCTCGATTCGCTCGTCGAGCCGCTGGTTTCGCTGCCGATGATCGCTGAAGTGTCTCCCGCGGTCGACGAGGCGGACGGCGACCCCGCGGCCAGCGATCTTGAGCTTGAGTGGGATTGGTTGGGCTAGCCGGTAGCGCCGCGGCAGGGGGCATGCCCGCTGGAGTTCGGCGCGCTCGCCGCGAGGCCAACAAGGCCCCGACCGCTTGTCCCCAGGGTGGGCCGATTCGGGCTCATTTTTGGCCGGCATTTCGTGGGGTTTTCGCGGTCCGGAAGTTTGCCCGAAAGGGGCCTTTGCGACCTCGCCGGACGGGGCGAAAAACGGTACAATTACGGGTTCCTAGTTTGTGGTTTTTTGGGCCCCGACTGTACCTGGCGTTTGGACGGACCCGCTGTGGTCAACGGCATTCTTACGATCCCTCTTGCAGGGCGAACTCGCGGCCCCGCCACCGGCCCGGAAGCGGCGGCGCACCCGTCGGACGAGTTCGTGGCCGGACCGGAAAACCGGCTCGCCGAGTACGCCCTGCGCCAGTATCTCGAGCCGACGACAACGCCTTATTCGCCGCTTATCCTGTACGGTCCCCACGGTGTTGGGAAGTCGCATTTGGCCCACGGGCTACTAGCTCACTGGGCCGAGCATTATCCCGACCGGCATGTGCGATGTCTGCCGGGTTGCGAATTCGTGCGCGAGCATTCGGCGGTTGTTACCCAACATCGGTTGGAAGATTGGCGCTGCCAGATGCACGCACTTGCGCTGTTTGTGTTGGAAGACGTCGCCCAGTTGGGCGGTAAGCGCCCGGCGCAGCACGAGTTGGTCTGTGTGCTCGATGAGTTGGCCGACCGCGAGGCGCTGGTCGTGGTCACGGCGCGATCGCTGCCGATGCACTCGGCCGTACTGCTACCGGCGCTGCGCAGCCGGCTTTCGGCAGGGCTCGCCGTGCCATTGTCGCTCCCTGGGCCGCAGACCAGGCGGGCGATTCTAGAGAAACTTGCGGCGGCCCAGGGCCTTGCGCTGTCGAATCGCGCGATCCACGGACTGGCCAACTCGCTGCCAACCAGTGTTCCGGCACTGGCAAGCGCACTACTTGAGTTGGACCTGCGCGGCCGGATCGAAGGCCAGGCGATCGACGCTCGGCGAGTACGCCAGTTCGTGACTGATCGCACCAGTGCAGGCGCGCCCAGCTTGCGCGAAATCGCCGTGGTAGCTGCAAAGTACTTCGGCCTGTCGCTGACCGAGTTGAAAAGCCCGAATCGGCGCCAGCCGCTGGTCCGCGGCCGCGGCGTGGCCATGTACCTGGCACGCCAGTTGACGGGCAAGAGCTTCGAGGAGATTGGCGGCTACTTCGGGGGGCGAGATCACACAACCGTCCTGCACGGTTGCCGTCGCACGGAGAGCCTGCTTGCACGGGACCGGGCCACGCGCCAGGCCGTCGCCGAACTAACGAGACTGTTGAATGCTTCCTAGTACGCCTTCGGGCAAGTTCCGACCAACTGCCCTTTGTTGGGGAGCACGAAATCGCGCAGGGTTTCGTGCAACGCAAGTCGGCAGGGAATAGAAAAAATGTCCGTGGCACTGCCGCTAGATGTCGTGGAAAACGTGTGGATCGCCGTCGATCTCGCTCGTCACAAAGCGCCCCGCCTGGCCGCATGGCCGTGGCACCGGCCAGAGACCAGTGGTTATCGACGTCGAGCGACGCGCCACAGACGATTGTCCAACGAGTTTTCCACACCGTCCAACACTACAATCGGCAGCCGCAAGTTGATATCTGCGGCCCGTTTGAGCGACCAGAGCGCGACGTTATTGACATCGATTGCTCGCGGCATTCCTACTACTACTAACTTCTAAAACATATATAGGGAAACGGACGAAGGACAATCAACATGAAAGTCACCTGTGATCGCGAGGCATTGCTCGCTGCTTTTCAAACGGCTGCGGCCGTCGTGCCAGCACGCAGCCCCAAACCGATCCTCCAGAACGTAAAGCTCGAAGTGAGCGAAACGGGGGCAATCCTATTAGCGACCGACCTGGAGGTGGGGATCCGGCTGCAGGTTGCGGGGATCCAGGCCCACACGCCCGGCAGCGCGATCTTGCCATTGGGTCGTTTTGGCTCGATTTTGCGCGAGAGTTCCGACGCGACGTTGCAGCTCGAATCGGACGGAAAGTCGACGACCGTTCGTGGCGAGCGGAGCGAATTCCAATTGCCGACAGAGAACCCCCAAGAGTTTCCGGCGGTGGCCGACTTCGAGGAAAAGGCTTATCACGAACTGGCAGCCCGCGCGCTTCGCGAGTTGATCAAGCGCACCATCTTCGCCACCGATAACGAGAGCAGCCGCTACGCTCTGGGAGGCGTGTTATTGGAAATGGATGGCGACAAAATTATAGGCGTCGGCACCGACGGGCGGCGGCTGGCAAAGATGGAAATTCCGGCCCAAAGTATCGGCGGGCATAGTTCGGGCGACAGCATGACGATCGTGCCCTCGAAGGCCATGCACTTGCTCGAGCGGGCACTGACCGACGGCGATGCCGAAATCCAGATTGCCGCCCGCGCCAACGAGGTGCTGGTCCGCAGCCCGCGGGCAACGATCTACGCGCGCTTGGTCGAAGGACGATTTCCGAAGTGGCGCGACGTGTTTCCGCAACGGGCAGGCTCGGTGAAGATCGATTTGACCGTCGGGCCGTTGCACTCCGCGGTCCGGCAGGCGGCGATCATCACTAGTGAAGAAAGTCGCGGCGTGGATTTCAGTTTCGAGAGCGGCACGCTGGTGCTCTCCGGTCGCGCGGCGGAAGTGGGCCAGTCGCGCGTCGAACTGCCCATCAGCTACGACGGCCCCACGGTCGCCATCAGCCTGGATCCGCGCTACCTGAGCGATTTTCTGAAAGTGCTCGATCCCGAAAAAGCGATCAGTATGGAATTGAAGGATGCCGAAAGTGCGGCGGTGTGCAGCACGGACGACGGCTATGGCTACGTAATCATGCCGCTGGCACGCGACCATTGATGGCCCTTGGTAAACGGCGGCGCAGAAAGTGCGCATGCGAAGACTTTGATGAGGCGTGGGAATCCGCAACCTATCGGTGATGTTTTGGCGCAGTTGATGGCCCGCCGTGGTTATGCGCGGGTGCAGTCGGGTGGAACGTGCGCCGAGGCGTGGCGGCAGGCTGCCGGTGAAGCTCTGGCAGGCCACAGCCGGGCAACGCAGGTCCGCCGCGGTGTTTTGGAAGTGCTCGTCGACCATTCAACCCTGGTGCAGGAGCTCGGCTATCAGAAGCCCCAACTGCTTGCACGACTGGCCCAGTTGTTGCCCGACGAGAAGATCCGTGACTTGAAACTCCGCGTCGGGGTCGTCGGCTAGCAGCCGCCCGGCCCGAGCGGCAAGAGTGTTGGATGGTCGACGGATTCGGCCGTCGGCCGCCATCGTTGGCGGCTGGCATGGATGTCCAAAATCGAATTGGTTAGCAGAATCGAGACGAGAGAATGGCAGACGAGTCAAAACCATCCGGCAAGAACGGTTCAGACGAGCGGCCCCCCGAGCCCCCGATGGCGGAATTCCGCAAGGTGGACGGTGATTATTCGGCCGAAGATCTGCAACACTTAAGCGATCTGGAGCACGTTCGTGAACGGCCCGCGATGTATATCGCCGATACCACGCTGCGCGGGCTGCACCACCTGGTGTACGAGGTCGTCGACAACTCGATCGATGAGGCGATGGCCGGTTACGCCCATCGAATCTCGGTGACCGTCCAGACCGACGGCTCGGTGGTGGTCGAAGACGACGGCCGCGGCATTCCGGTCGAGGAGCACCCCGATCTGGGCATCTCCACGCTGCAGGGCGTGATGACCGTGCTCAAGTTCGGCGGCAAGTTTCAAAAGGGCGCGTACCAAACGTCCGGCGGGCTGCACGGCGTGGGCGTCACGGTGGTCAACTTCCTCTCCGAATGGTGCGAAGTCGAAGTGCGCCGCGACGGCCACGTGTATCAGCAAGAGTACGAGCGGGGCGTGCCCGCCAGCGAAGTCCGCCGCATCGGCGCCAGCGACAAGACCGGCACGCGGACGATGTTCAAGCCGGACCCGCTGATCTTTCCGAACACCAAAGTCGTCTACAACACGCTGCACCGCCGGTTGCAGGAACTGGCGTTCTTGAATCGGGGCGTGAAGATCATCTTCAAGGACGAGCGGACCGGCGACGGCGACGAGTTCCAGTACGAACGCGGTATCATCGAGTTCGTCGAGTATTTGAACCGCGCCAGCGAGCCGGTCCACCCGGATATCCTGTACGTTTCAGGCGAGTACGACGGCATGGGGCTGGAAATCGCGATGCAGTACTCGGGTGAGTTTACCGAGAACGTTCACACCTACGTCAACAATATCAACACCAGCGAAGGCGGTACGCACGTTTCGGGTTTTCGCTCGGCATTGACGCGCAGCCTGAACAACTACGGCAAGAAGCAGAACTTGTTCAGGGACCTGGCCGTCGTCGGTGACGACTTTCGCGAAGGGCTCACGGCCGTCATCTCCCTGCGTGTCGCCGAACCACAGTTCGAAGGTCAAACCAAGACCAAGCTGGGCAACAGCGAAGTCGAAGGCATCGTCTCCTCGGCGCTCGGTGAGTTTCTGAGCAAGTATCTGGAAGAGAACCCCAAGAGCGCCCGCGTGATCCTGCAGAAAGCCATTCTCGCCGCCGAGGCCCGAGAAAGCGCCCGCAAGGCACGTGAAATTGTCCGCGAGCGCAAGGGCGCCCTGGCCGGCCACGGGCTGCCGGGCAAGCTGCGCGACTGCACCAGCCGCGACATGGAAAAGTGCGAGCTGTATCTGGTCGAGGGGGATTCGGCCGGCGGCAGTGCCGAGGGCGGCCGGTTGCGCGAGTATCAGGCCATCCTCCCCTTGCGCGGCAAGATCATCAACGCTTATAAGTCGCGCGAGGACAAGGTGCTGGCCAACGAGGAAGTGCGCAGCATGATCTCGGCCATCGGCGCCGGCATCGGCGAAGAAGCCGACCTGAGTAAGCGCCGCTACAACAAGATCGTGATCATGACCGACGCCGACGTCGACGGCTCGCACATCCGCACGCTGCTGTTGTGCTTCTTCTATCGCCACATGTACGAGCTGGTGAGCAAAGGGCACATCTACGTGGCCCAGCCGCCGTTGTTCCGCGTCAAGGCCAAGAAAAAGACCTACTACGTGCAGACCGAAGAGGAGATGAAGACCCAACTGCTCGAGTTGGGCCTCGCCGACTCGGTGCTTGACGCGGGCAACGGCCGCATGATCGAAGGGGAACAAATGGCCCGCCTCGCGCGCGTCCTCTCGGCCACCGACGAGTCGCTCGTGGCGCTCGAGCGGCGCGGCATCAGCCTGCGGGCACACGCCTTGCGGCAAGATCCAGACTCGCTCAAGCTGCCGATCTTCCACGTCTTTCTCGGCAGCCAGGAACACTGGTTCGCCACGACCGCGCAGCTCGACGCCTTTCGCGCGCAACAAGAAGAGCAGACCGGCGGCGAACTGCCAGTGGCCGACACGCTGGCCGGTCACGCCACGACCGAGGGCAACGGCCAGGCCACGCCCACCTTGCGCATCGTTGAGCTGCAGGAAGTCCGCACCATCAACAGCATGCTGGCGGAACTGGACAAGATGGGCTTTTCGCTCTCGGATCTGATCCCCGAGGATCGGACCGGCAGCGAGGAAATGCGTTTCACGCTCCGCCGTGGCGAACACACCACGGGTCTGGATGACCTGCGCGGCCTGTTGCCTGCCATTCGCGCCGCCGGCGAAAAAGGCCTCACGATCACCCGCTTCAAGGGCCTGGGCGAAATGAACGCCGAAGAACTGCGTGAAACCACGCTCGACCCCAAGAACCGCACGCTCTGCCAGATCACGATGCGCGACGCCGGCGCCGCCGACGAGCTATTCCGCATCCTGATGGGCGACAAGGTCGAGCCCCGCCGCGAGTTCATCGAAAAACACGCCCTGGAAGCAAGGAATCTGGACGTCTGACACACGGCGCTGTTTTCAGGCGAACAACCCGGGTTATCGCCTTTTCACCAGCGATGCATTCCGGGCATCAAAAGGCAATGCGTCGTCCGTGTCCGGCAGTCCGTCCGCGTCGGCATCCGTGGGCGCTTTGCGCTGGTACGGAACGTCGGGCAATTCGGCGATCGTTTGCCACCACTGGATTGCGAACTGCCCGCGCGTCATCTCGCCATCGGGCGGGGCGACGTCCGGGCCGATCTGTTTCGTGCCGCGGCTGGCGTCGACCACGGCCTTGCGCCATGCGGCGGTCGCCTTTTCAGCGGGTTGAAAGTCGACGCCGTCGTGCGCCAGCGGCAGCGCGCCGCTGGCGGCCAGCAGATTGGCGGCCTCATAGGCCTCGTCGTCGGGTGTCAGATCGCGAAACGGCCACACGGCCATTGGTTGCCCGCCGTCGTGCCGTGCGCAGAGCGCTTTGCGAACCTGGGACAACGCCGCTCGGTCCATCGGAATCGCGCGCAGCGGCGTTTGTGATCGCAAGCTCACGGCCGCGGCAGCACCGGCGGCCTGACCGATGTGGATGCACTGGTCGTGCAGGCGCACCGCGGAGCTGACAATGCTCGTGTAGCCGAGGTTTTTCTGGGCGCCCAGCAAGCCGTCGATCCGTTCGGGCACGAGGCCGCGCAGCGGGAAGACGGACAGGCCCGCGTAGGGCGGTCCCCACGTGCGGCCCGGCTTGAAATACGATTGCCACGCCGTGCCGAGCGAATCGTCGGGCAGGAACGTGCGTCCGGTCATGTGGTAGTCGTACTCGAACTGCCAGGCGGTGACGCCGTCGTGAAACATCGCCCGGGCGTACGTTTCGCTCTCTTCGCCCAGCGGCGTCGTGTCCTGCTGCCGCACGACGTACATGGCTTTCAGGCGCAGCGACTCGCGAAGGTATGGCTTCGGCGGCAGGCGATCCGGCGTGCCGAACTCGTCGCTGAGTCGAAACCGGCGGAAGTTGTGGGTCTTGTCTGTCATGCGGTCGTAGACCGTGGTCTGCAAGTGATGGAGCATGCCGAGCGAGTGCCGCTTCGCGTCGTCGAAGACGATCTGCCGCTGAGCGCGTGACATAACGACGATGTTCTTCTTCGACGCGCCCGGCTCGGTCTTTTCCAGGGCAGCAGCCACGTGCGGCGGCAGCACGTCGAGCGGGTAGTCCTGCACGAACCAGCACAGCAAGATCGCGTCGGGCCCGCGCACGCCCGGGAGATGGTAGTGGTCCACGATCCGCCGCGAGGCGTACACGCGCTGGGTGGTGGCAAAGGCGTCCACCGGTTTCTTGGGCCACGGCAGTGCGTCGTGCTGGGGCTTGGTTAGCCGGGTCGTATTGAAATAGCGCCGCTCGTCGTAGTGTTCGGGCCGCGGAATCACCTGCTCGGTGTCGTGCTCCTCGATCACGATGCAGTAGGTGATGGGATTCATGTCCGTCAGCGGATAGCCGTCGCGCGTCTCTGGCGCCAGCGGCTCGCCGTAATCGCTTTTGAGATCCGGCCCGTAGTCGAACTCGGCGCCGCAGAGTTGAATCACATCGCCCCAGTCGGAAGCGTCGACGGTCACCCTGGCACGGACGGTCAGTTCGTCGTCGGTCTTGCTCGAGAGAAACCGCACTTGCTGCAACGTTCGTCCGTCGTCGGCCAGCGCCGCGGAGACGGGCACGTGATGGGAGATGATTTCTATTTGTCCACGATCGACGTAGGGCCGAATCATCGCTCGAAAGATCGCTTCGGCCTCGGCCGGCCGGCAGGTCGTGCCGACGGTGGTATTGCCGGGCGAGGGATGACCGTAGTTCTGGCGATTGAACGCTTCGATCCGCTCGGTCAATTCGAGAAACAATCCGCTGCGGGGGATCGAGGGCTTACGGCCCGTGCTGCCGCGGCCGATTGCCTCGAGCGAGCGATTCTCGTCGATGGCCACCAGCGCCTCGGCGGTGAATTGCCCACCGAGCCACTCGATGTCACCCGCCATCACGATCCGCTCGACGCCCATCCGCGCAGCTTGGATGGCGGCGGCCCAGCCCGACTCGGTGCCGCCGACCACGAGCAGATCGGCGTCGATCCGGCGCGGTTCGGCCGCCTGATCCCGTCGGGCCGTGGCGAACAACATGACGACAACGAGCAGCGAGATTCGTTTCATGGCTCGAGCCGCCGGGCGGAACAACCGTTACGAAGACGCCCGGCCGGCCATTGTTTCCTCGAAGGCTTTCATTTCCACCGGACTGCCGGCGACCAGCGGGGTGCGCTGGTGGATGCTCTCGGGCCGGATGTCGAGGATCCGCTGCTGGCCGTTGCTCGCCTTGCCGCCGGCCTGCTCCACCAAGAACGCGATCGGGTTGGCTTCGTACAACAGCCGGAGCTTGCCTTTGGGGAACTCGTCGGTGGGCGGGTAAAGGAACACGCCGCCCTTGATCAGCGTGCGGTGTACGTCGGCGATCATCGAGCCGATATAGCGCGAGCTGTAGCGGCGGCCCAACTCGCCCCGCCGCAGCCGGGCCACGTACTCTTGATATGCCGTCGGCGTGCCTTCCAGGTACGCCTCGTTGATCGAATAGTACTTGCCTTGCTGCGGGATGCGGATGTCGGGGTGCGAAAGGACATAGGCCCCCACGGCCGGATCGAGCGTGAAGCCGTGGGCCCCGTTGCCGGCGCTGTAGACCAGCATGGTCGAGGAGCCATAAACGACGTAGCCCGCGGCGATCTGCTTGTGGCCCGGTTGCAACACTTCCTCGGCGGTCGCCTCGGATTCCAATCGCTCGGCGGTGCGCCGCAGGATCGAAAACGTGGTGCCCACGCTGACGTTGACGTCGATGTTACTCGAGCCGTCCAGCGGATCGAACACCACGATGTATTTGGCGTCTTTCGAGCCGCCGTGCGCCAACAACGGTTGCTCGTTTTCTTCCGACGCCATCATGGCCACGCTTTCGCGGACACTCAGCGCGTGCAACAGCATGTCGTTGGCGTAGACGTCGAGCTTCTGCTGCATTTCGCCCTGGACGTTAACCTCGCCGGCGGCGCCCAGGATGTCCGACAGGCCAGCCCGGCGCACTTTGGCTTCGATCAGTTTGGTGGCCAGCGTGATGCCGGAGATCAGCCACGAGAACTCACCGGAAGCGCCGGGAAAACGCCGTTGTTCG
>SDBV01014099.1_pt1 | contig 10097 bp, 6 predicted proteins | sample 2277081 | NCBI WGS metagenome assembly SDBV01 (sample SAMN10402039, study PRJNA504765) | marine sediment metagenome | isolation source: marine sediment core GS10_PC15, 223 cmbsf | place: Arctic Ocean: Southern Knipovich Ridge | collected 2010 | reverse complement strand
TTCGGGGCGAAACAACTCTGGGTGAGAAACGATCTGTTCGCCTTTCGTTCTACTTCCTTTTTTCCCCATGGATTTGACAGCGTAAATATACGCTTCCTCCGTTTGAGAAGCCATGTAATTGCGCTGCATGACGTAGCTTACGAAGTATTTTTTCTGCGCGGGTGCACCTCTATTCAGTTGGAACCCGGGGTCACTTATGATCGCAAGCTCCATCAACAGTGGGTCGTACTTGTGTTCAACGCAAAGCTCGGGAATGACGGTAAGGCCCCGTCCAACATGCTCTGAAACAGACTCCGATGCAAGGTCCGAGGCCCGGCTCTCGCCGTTTACGACGTAGTCCTTGGGCTCCAACAGCTTGTCAATGGGCAGGATATCGTCATAGGAAACACTGTAGAAGACCTCCTCGAATGGTACGCTGCCTGAATGATCCAACGGGATTCCTCTCCTCATCACAACCCTCCTTTACCTGATGGCAAATGCGTCAGAATATTGGGCAGTGAGAGTATGCTATCTTATCGGGAGTCAGTACTTCAAGAGCAAAAGATGCTCACACCGTGTCCTGCTGCATACAGAATACCTCGTCTTCCAACAACTCCAGAACATCATGTTTGCCCATCGGTACAATCGACGCTACCGAATGGCTTTCGTCTCAATCTTGGGCCTCGCCATCCACGTTCTTCCTTTCTTGTCCTGCTGGGTCCCGGGATTCATCTGGCACTGCATCGAGGCGCATGCCATAAGTTCATACTGTAATGGGTTGGTACAACTCCTGTGAAGAAGTACGTAACGGGTCTGTCAACAAGGTCGAGACTCGCTGTTGGTATCTACTTTCCCCCTTCGAAGGAAGCCTTGCTCCAAGCGCCAAAGACGACTTTGGTCAGGCTCGAGCACATGGCATGGAACTCTTCTGAACTTCGATCCCTGGAACGCTTCAAAGGTATGGGGATATCCCGGATCACGTGACTGGGCTTTTGGGATAGAATCAACACCCGGTCGCAAAGATAGACGGCCTCATCGATGTCATGAGTCACAAAGATCGTAGTCATTGTTGGCTCGCTGGAGTGGATACGGGTAATCTCGTCTTGCAGCGCATACCGGGAAGGTTCATCTAAGGCTGACAGTGGTTCGTCCAGCATGAGGAGTTTTGGCAGATTCGCAATGGCACGGGCAAGGCCAACGCGTCTTGTCATACCCCCTGAAAGCTGATGCGGCCAAGTTCGTGCTTCACCGTTCAGGCCAACGCGGTCGATAGCTGTAGTCACCCTGTCCCTTCGTTCTCTTCTCGACAGCTTACGTGGTAATGCAAAGGAAATATTTCTTCCAACGCGAAACCATGGTAGAAGACGAGACTCTTGAAACACTAGGCCACGGTCAAGTCCCGGACCCTTCACGGGCTTGCCGCCCACATCGATGGTTCCCTCATAGTCAGTGTCTAGCCCGGCAATCATCCGTAATAGCGTGGTCTTCCCACAACCGCTTGGGCCGAGGATACCGATAAACTCATGTTCGTAGACCTTAAATGAAAGGTCCTCGAGAATGGGGTCACCTCTTCCAGTGTCAGCGAAGCTCTTTGCGTGAATATCTACGCACGTAACCAAGCTGTCATGTTCTCTCGAAATCTGGGAGGAGATTATGCTGCCTTCATCCATCACACGCCCTTGAACGCCTGTCTCCAGCGCAGAAAGTGATCGCCGGTCCGCTTCAGAATCTCGTCTGAAGCTTTACCCAAAAGACCAATTGTTACCATAGCCACGATCATGTCATCGGGACGCGAGAATCGCCGCGCGTCGAAAATCATCCACCCCAATCCGATGCCCTCCAATCGGTTCATGGGGCTAACCATCTTCGAAGAGATCATTTCTGATGCCACAAGGAGAATCCAAGAGAGACCCAAGGCTACGCGCAGGCCTGTCAGCAGATTTGGTGCTGCAGAAGGCAGAAGCACATAGAGCCTTGACTTCTGATAGGTGGTTGCGACCTCAACCAGTCTCTCGTCTGCACTCCGTATACCATCGACAGTGTGGGTGAAGACGATCGCAAATGCGCCAATGGCAATCAGCCCGATCTTGGTGTACTCACCTATGCCAAGCATAATGACAAGAAGAGGGATCCACGCGGGTGGTGGTATGGGTACCAGCGCCTGGACTGTAGGTGCAAGTATTGTCTCCGCTTTCTTGAAAACCCCCACGAGCCCACCAACCGTGACGCCTAGCCCGGTTCCTATCAGAAACCCTGCGAGCAGGCGCCCGACGCTGTGTCGCGCATGAGCGAATAGTTCACCAGTTCTGGCCAGCGAGACGAAATCCTTCGCCACTGCAAACGGCGGGGCAATGAGTTTCTCAGGCCACCACCCACTCTTGACCGCCCCGTGCCAGAAGGCGATCAACAGCACAGGCAAACAGACCGACAGCAGAATACGCTTCATCCCAAAGGTTCTTCCAAGCTCGATTTCTGTGAATTCATCCCGAGTCGCGCATCGGGTGTATCAATTCCTTTGAGACATCGTAGGACGAAGGAATGAGTCCCTGTTCTGCCAGGAAATCCGCTTTTGTTTGAATGTCTGCGATGACATCCGAGTCCAGTCGAGCTTCCCAATTGTGCTTGGGCCACGCCAATTCCACTACTTCCGAGGTCAGCTTGAGAGACTCGGCAACGAGTTTCTTCGCCTCCTCAGGGTTTGTAACCAGATACTCTTTCGCGCGCATGAGCACTTTGAACGCAGCGAGGGCAATCTCGGGGTGTTCATCCTGAAATTCGCCACGGATGGACATGATACTGTGTATTTGTGCCTCAGCATCTGGTAACACACGTCCGGTCTTGTCTATAACCTGTTGCTCCACATGCGGAGGCCAAATGGCCCAAGCATCGACATTTCCTGTCAGGAATGCATCCTTCCCTTCCAATGGTGACATGTCAAAGATCTCGACATCCTTGTCGCTTAATCCTGCTGCACCGATGATCTTGAGGAGATTGTAGTGCGAGCTCGTGCCGGCCGGCACCGCTGCCTTCTTGCCCTTGAGTCCCGCCACGGATTGTATCGAGGAATCGGCCCGCACAAGGATCTCTTGTTGCAGCGTACATGAGATACCAACGACTCGCAGATCCGGCGCTTTGGTCTTACCGAGTATCGCTGGTGGCCCGGCCTCAAAAATGATATCGATCCGCCGGGTCGCGATAGTGTCGTTGAGCGTCGCCAGATCTTGAAAGGATATAGTATCGATGTTCTGAACACCGTGCTTGCCGAACTCCTCCTTGAACCATCCCTTTGCTACTGCCACCATGAAGGGCGCATAGTCCACCGCGTCACCCATAGTCCCAATCCTGACTGTTGTGAGCTTCTCTGGACCTACCGGCTCCCGTGGTGGAGTAGCTTTCTCTGGGCCCTCACACGAAACAAAGACCGCCATTACGGCGCTCAGGATGATCAGCGCTGCCAACGGCATATTCAAAGCCTGGTTTCTTCTCAACATGATCTGATCTCCTTCAGGACGCCCTTCACACCCCAAGTGTCAACTGCATCCCGATGAACATATTATAGGTTCATCGGCCCGATCTCCTGACAGGTTCTGACACGAGTATCGCTGGTGGGTCTTCGCATCGACAATTGACTCGTCCCATGTCTCCCCGATCATTCATTTGTGGAGAGTAGACTTGATGCGTAAGTGATTGTATTGCAATCATTTATAGGCAGGAAGTGCCCGTGTGCGTCTCTCAGGCCTAAGGTCTGGAGAAGATAAAGTTGAAAGATGCGAAGATGCAGCCAAGCTCGGTAGCGGCAAGGAGATGGTGGGTCGGCTTCCCGTATCGTGAAGAGAAGCTGTGGTGTCGACCGTCAGGGAAAATGGGACAGTCGTACCAGGAATGCCCTTCCACGACCGCACGCCCCAAAGGCTCGTTCTCTGACGGGTCGCCCGATCTCCGGGCATTTCTGGCGCATCTTCAGCCAGGCGAAAGGCCTACGACGTGAACGTTTGCGCTAAGTGTGGATTGAATAGGCCCTTTCCAACTCAATTCCGCGCGCTGGACGTGCGCGTAAAGCATGCAGGTCCGGTCTCTTCTGAAATGGGAGATTCAGACAACGGATGACTACAGAGTAGGCCTGGACTTGGCGGCATTCAGTCGGAACATGTCAGAGATCCGTGACCGCCGGGGCGACAATGGTAGTAACTTGGTTTTAACAACAGGAAGAGGAGATGGATGATGATTCGACGAATTGCAGACTGCATCCTGGCCAGCCGGCCCCTTCCTTGCGATGCCACTCAGTGGGAACTGAGGCAAGGCTACATCAGAGCCGAGAATGTGGTCGCCGAGAAGATGGCTGACGCAAGATCCCAGACAGAGCTCAATTTCCGAAGGGCGCAATTGGAAGAGATCGGTCGACAATCAGAGAAGGCTAACCAACGACCTCGACCGTAGCGACTTCGGGATGTGCAGAAGGCCATCCGGGGGGATCTGACACCACCCGTGTGGTCCAGTGCAGTACGGCTCCTGTCGTTGAAGTCCGGCATGTCGGAGAGCTTGTTCGCATTGGCCAACGGTTCTATGATTCCCTTGTTGATCTCGTCGCCAATGTCACTCTTGCCCTTGAGAGCGACCATGTCTTTGAAACTCGCCCCCTCGGGAATCGTGATGGGCGCATAGGGGATATCGGCGTACTTGTCGCTGACGTACTTCACGAACAGCATCACCAGCACGTAGTCCTTGTACTGAGAGGCATCCATGCCGCCGCGAAGCTCGTCGTAGCTCGACCAGAGTGACGAATACAGTTCAGATTTCTTTAGAGCCATGGTTGTAAGGCTTCCTTGCGATAGAGTGGCTGCACCTTCTTGGAGGTGTAGTCCGTAATCTCGACGACTTCGAGTCGGCCAAGAACGACATCATGTGGGATGGCCAAGCAGGATTCATTGCGTGATCTTCTCAACTCCTGAATTCGCGTCTGTCTCTGGCCATGATACATCCAGAACTGCCGCTATAATCTTCATTCCATCATGTTTCGACTCAAACGCAGCGGCTTGCTCCTGCAATGTCTTCAGGATGATCTCTGGCTTATGAGGATCTTTGGGCCTCGTGCCGAGCGTTCTAGGCCACGTTGTCTTCCCATAGAAGGCGGTGAGGAACAGCCCGCACTCGCGGTTCTCGTCGAGCAGGTACTTTTGACCTAGCTGCTCTCTGAGGCCAGTGCACCACTCGGGATTATCGGACCACTTCACTTCGATGATAACTTCCGCGATTCCCGACGGATACATACTACTCTTTATCTGAATATCCGTCCTTCGAAAGTAGGAGATCTCTGTTTCCCTGTCTAGAACCTTTCCAGGAAGTCGGTCTGAGAGTCTACACTCGATGTAGCTTTGAAGAGCCTTCTCTTCGAGGTGCTTTCTCTGTTCTTTCGGCCTCTTGCTCCAGAGCATATTGAGGTGTTTGGAACAGTCAGCTCCAATCTGATCAATCGTCTCCTTAAGGACTAAGAGTAGATCGTTGTCCGACCTGATGATGCGATAGTCATGATCCGTCAGCGCTCTGATTACTTGTTTTGCGCTTGGGCGAACGTCAGAGAGTGAGAAATGAGAACTGGGAAGTGTCAGCGAGGCTGTCAACGAATCCGCGCTAGCATTAGCTTTAGCCTGCGCATACCATTTGTTGATTGTGGAATACTTACTGGAAAGTCGTTCCATCCATTTTCGAGACGCTGAAGTGTTTCTATCAAACAGCCTTCTCAGAATGCTGTCTCTGAGTTCACGAAGTTCATCCTCGATCGTCAACATATGCGCCCCATCGTGACTCGGATCTCCGTCCGGAGGAAGCGCTTCGTAAAGACAATCTGCAAGGAGGGCAAGACTCTCATCTGACCATCCAGCCGGTTCTATCGTGGTTCGGTCACCTGAAAGCATAGAAAAAGCTCTGACATCCGTCAGCGCCGAAAGCCCGTGATTCTGGAAGTCTTCGCTAAGCCAAGGAATGGCTGTGTCTGGTTCGTTGAGGAGGATTACTCCCATTGCGGCACTTCTGAGCTGCGATTCAGGATGTTTCCTACTGTCTTTGTAAAGAGTGAGTGAAAGCTCGACGGCCTTCTCAGGCGATTTTGAAGCAAGCAGCTCCAATACCCGAGCACGCTGCGCCGTCGGGTTCTTACATTCTCTGATCAATGCAGCGACGCCATCGGAGAGTATGTCGGTCCAGCTGTCGGAGGGAATCTTCTCGGCAGAGTAATAGTCCCTTGAGTCAGCCACATTGTCCTGAATATCCTTCAAGAAGATGGCGGAGGTAACAGCTGAATCGACCCTGAAACATTCTCGAAAGACTTCTTCTAGATCTTGTACCGCTGGCACGAATACTACAGGAAGCCATCTCCTGATGAGTTGGCTTGTCAGTGAAAACGCATCAACACCGGCCGAGACAACTCGACAGAAACACTGAGCCTCAAAAATGGTCGCACGCGAAAACCTATTCCTGTCTCCGATAGGCGTAGGTTCAAACTCGGAGAGAGCTTGCGCACAAATCGTCAGTATTCTCTTCTGTATATCTGATGGAAGCCCACTCCAACTACCCACAACTCCGGCTGGCGGTATATCTCGTTCCTGAAAGCACAGGTGTGAAAGTGTCCACATTTTCTGCTGGATAGATAGCTCGACGCTCTCCAGGGCCTCGGTGGCCTCCTCAAGCAAAGGCCTTTCGGTTTCTCGTTCGCGATTCTTCTCGTACTTTTCATATCTCTTGTCCAACTGAGTGTGCCGTCTCCTATTCCTATCGAACGTTTCGAGGGTATCTGGCACTTCAGACTTAGCCAAGCGTCGAGCCAAAAGTCGCTGAGTACGAGTGACTGCCGGTCTATAGGCGATGGCCAGCAGGTCCACCCAGACTGCGGGTTCATACTTCGCGAAACTGACAGCATTTTCAAATAGCCAATCAAAATCGTCATCTTCAAGAATCGCAATTCCCCAGCGACGATATCCGGAGCCAGGTTCCTTGCGTTTCTTGGCTGCCAACTCGCATCCCTTCTTGTAGGTCGTCCTGCGAACTGCTCTGCTCTCTCGAATGGCCTCAAGCAAATGGCCTAAGACTGCGTGACTCCATGCAATCTCCTTCTCCTGTAGGAGGAGCTCTGTTAAGTCCCCGAGGGCACTCTCTTCGAGCGACCTCTCTTCTAACGCGGTCCTGACGGCGTGGACGTAAGGATTCTTGTCCATATCTGTGCTGTATTGAGAGTAGACATCTTCGAGCTGATCACTGTCAGCTGGTCTTCGTATCTTCTTCGCGACGACTTCGCAGGCATCTTCATACGTCATGCTCCGGATTATCTGGCTATTCAGCATCGCCGTCGCATCTATCATCTCCTGATTTCGTTTAGGTGCCCATCTCGCCGCATCAGGCATTGTGATCGCCTTTGCGTCGAGTAATGTGCGGATGAGATTGGCCTTCAGTCTTCGCGATAGTGGTCTGTTTGGCCTGCTATGTCGAACGGATCCGATGGCCTTTGTGACCCACACGGCAGGAAGGTCTTTAGGTAGAAGAGCTGTGGCAACATTCCGTATACGTATACTCTCCTTCGTGTCGATGGAGACACGTAGTACAAGCTGATAGATTCGGTCCGAGGATGCGTAGCCCGATAACCTCAGAAGAATGTCTTTGGCCTTCTCTGAAGTCGCATGGTTGGCGAATCGGGCCTCCAATTCGTCTGCGAGAATGCCTGAATCGAGCCTGCTCAGCCCCGCCTCATCTACATGGTACAGGCCAAATGGAGCCTGGGCTGCGAGATCCTCTAAGCGATTGAGATACTCAGCAGTCATCTCTCTCGTTAATGGGAGCATGTCATTGGTGGGAGGAATCCCGCCCCATTGCTCCACCAACCAATGTCGCACGGAAGAATCATCTGTGAGCCTATGGAGTAATTCAAGCAATCCCTGGTGCCGGACCTGAATCAATCCATTGGCATCGCCTACCAGCGTTCGGAGAGATATTAGGGGAAACTGCACAAGATAGAGTGCGGCTAAGAGATCCCTAATGTTCTTCTGTCGAAATCGGTATTGCTCGCCGGAATAGGTGAACAGAGATGAGTTCACAACGTCGTGCACGGCCTGGCTGTTCTCAGAAGAGTCAAGCGGCAGACTACTTGAGCATTCCTCCAACGTTAGATCTGCCGAGCGGCTTCTTCTTGTTTGGATTTCATTTACGTCCGATAGAGCACAAATCGCTCCGATGAACTTGGCCGCTTCTAACTGCTGCGAGAGAGAGGATCGTCCTGTGCCTCTTCTTTTCCGTGTTCTCTGAATTATGCTTTCTATCACGCCCATTAGCGCGTCCTGGCTACTGATTTCTTCGTCTTCCCTCTGCCCGCACAGATACTCGATGACGGCTGGGAGACCCGCCAAACCTTCCAGGTGGTTATTCTGAATGAGAGAAAGGCACTTCTGGAAGTTGTCGCCCGCAATCGTCGCGGCGTTGTCTCGGTTCAGAGGAAGTAGTTCGTAAACTTGAAAACCTTCGGCGAGAATTGACCTTGCTCTGTCCACAAATCCTGGTGGAATCTCGGCCAAGCGCCCAAACATCACAAGCGTGAGTTTGGCGCGATGTCTGCTTTGTAGACTCCCGATTCCCTCGATAATTGCGTTGGAGACCCCCTTCTCAATGTCTTCTCCCTCCTCAAGGCTGTCTATCATCCAGAGGGCTCTGTCTGCAGGTGTCGACGATTTCCAATCTTTCCACCAATCTGGAAAGAGATCTGAACGCGGTGAGTGATTCTCAAGATTGCTTGAAAAAAAGTACTCGCTGTCGTAGAAACGCCTCTCGTCAATCGAACACTTGTCGCTGAAATGATCCGAAAGCTTGTTCGCAACATGAGACTTCCCCGTCCAAGGCGGTGCAACGATTAGTACGAATCTTGAACGAAGAATTTCCTCGATAGTGATCGCATCGAAAGCAGGATCAACGAAACCATGCCCATCTGTCGGGCAGTCAGCCATCGCACCTGACTCGCAGGATAGGAAGTTTCTGCTTGTAATCATCCTATGTCTCGTTTCCGGAGAGGCCCATCGCGAAGTCGATCCCGCAAAGCAAATGCCACGCTCTGAATGATGGCTTCACTGGTACAGACAAACACGAAGTGTACATTTCTCGCACTTTCGGAGCAAAGAGTTTGCGGGGTGACGATCTGCGAAGGGGATGACGCAAGCGGGATCACTCAGAGAAAGGGTCGCTAGCGGTCCGACAGAAGATCAGTTACGTCGCACTTCAAGCGGCGGGACAGGCGGTCTAGCGTGGCCAGAGTGACGTTCGGAGTGCCCTGCTCGATTCGGCAATGCCAAGCTTCTTGGCAAACGCCATCTTGGTCTGGTTGCCCCTTAAACGACGGATTTTGCGAGCAAGTCTGTCGGCGGTCCTGTCCATTGGTAGATCAGAACATTACGTCGTGGCATTCTCGCTGGGCTGGGATTAGAGTCCTGTATAGCCTTTCGTGCGGAAATGGCGCGCCATCATCACTTGACAAAAAGTTTCAAAAATCACCCATAACCTCTATGCCCCTGGGGGCGCATCGCGAAGTCCTGATTGGCCCCCGGTGGCCCCCCGGCTCTCCCCACTGGGTCTTGAGACCACTGGAGCGCTTCCAGAGTCCATGCGAGAGCCTGACACCGCGCGGACGTGGATTCGAGCTGAGTGGAAACTCGGTTCAACGCTCGACTCGGGAACGCTGGTCAGCTGAGGCGGCACAGGCCACAATCCCTCTCCAAGGGCTTCGCCTTGACCTCGCCCCTCTCGCAAGATGGTTCTGACCTGCCCTCCAGCTCGCCTGCACGCCTTCTCGCGTTCAGCCCATGCGCTACAATGAGCATTGCCGTCCGGAACGCTGGAGCAGACCGTCGGGGCGGCGTGTCGGCGGTACGCGCAAAAAATAGCCCGGCGTGTACGGATCGTGTACGCGCCGGGGCTTGTTCTCTGAATCGTCAATGATTATCGGCGTTCCGCGAACTTGTTCCTATATGCAATAGTTCCAGCTGTGAGAAATGGTCAGGATGGTCGCGTGCACGCGCATCCATTCCGCCTCGTCTTTATCGGTGTATTCACGAATGGTGATTTCGGATGGATCCATACTCACTGCCCAT
>SDBV01014098.1_pt1 | contig 10097 bp, 10 predicted proteins | sample 2277081 | NCBI WGS metagenome assembly SDBV01 (sample SAMN10402039, study PRJNA504765) | marine sediment metagenome | isolation source: marine sediment core GS10_PC15, 223 cmbsf | place: Arctic Ocean: Southern Knipovich Ridge | collected 2010 | reverse complement strand
ATCGGCCTGCCGCACGTCGAGAGGCAGTATTTCATCGGCGAAAAAACCATCCTGCTGGGCCTTGTACGCCAGTTGATGCGATCTGACGCCCCATTCATCCATTTCTTCGCGAGTGAGATTTCCCGCCTCGGCCAGTATTTCCGCCGTAACGCCCATGTTCATTGCTGAAAACATGTCCCAATGCCGAAGTGAGGGATCGGAGAAGAACCGAAGGTTGAAGTCGATAGCGCCATTGCCGCCCATTGCCACGCGGGTCATGTGTTCCATCCCTCCGCAAAGCACCGTGTCGGCATACCCCATGGCGATTTCCATGAATCCGATATGGATGCCCGCCATTGCGGACCCGCACTGCTGATCCACAAACTTGGCTGGCGTTCGCTTGTTAAGATTGGCTAAAAGAAGCGGGCTTCGGCCGCCTACCGTGTACTGCTCGCTGACTCCTTGCGCGCAACCAACCAGGCAATCGTCAATCTCATCGGCCTGTACGCCCGTTCGCTCAAGCAGTTCAGGCCACAGCTTGGCCAACAGATCATCTGAGCGGATTTTGAAAAACCAGTCGCGTTCCAAATCCTTCACACGAGATCTAGATTGGGCCGTACGCAAGTATCCCACAACAACTACGTCGCGCATATGTTTATCTCCTTCCACACGTTCATTTATCTGGTCTTAAACCGTCCGCCTACTTGCCTTTCCACACCGGTGGGCGCTTTTCGGCGAACGCCTTCGGTCCCTCAACGATATCTTCAGAGTGTAGCATTGCCATCATGCCCGGATATACCGCGCTGACCGCTTCCTCGAGTCCTATATCGAGTCCTTTCATGGTTGCTTCCTTGCTTGCGCGAACGGACAGCGGCGCGCACTTAAGAATCCTCGAAACCCAACTCTTGACCGCATCCTCCAGCTTTTCCAAAGGCACCACTTGGTTGATAAGACCCATATCGAGCGCTTCCTGGGCATTGATGAATCGTCCTGTCAAAAGCATCCCCATTGCCTTTCGGAACCCTATCTGACGCGGCAGCCTGTGAACGCCTCCGGCGCCCGCCATCAATCCCACGGTCGGTTCAGGAAGCCCAAACTTCGCGTTTTCAGCCGCAACGACAATATCGCAACATAGAACCAGTTCAAAGCCGCCTCCCAAGGCAAAGCCGTTTACCGCGCCTATGATTGGCTTGAAGCAATCGAAACGGGCGTGTAACCCGCCGAATCCTCCCTTGAGCGCCTGCGTCTTTTCGATGATGTGTTCTGCTCCGTGCTTCGCCTGATACTTGAGGTCGTTGCCTGCGCAGAAAGCCTTCTCACCCGTTCCCGTCAGCACGGCCACCCACTGGCCGGGATCCTCGGAGAAATCGTTGAAAGCATCGTCCAACTCTTTCGAAGCAGCCGGATGAAGCGAATTCATCACTTCCGGCCGGTTGATTCGAATAGTAGTCACACATTCATTTTGCTCGACTTGAATAAACTCAAATGCCATATCGGTTCTCCCTATTTTCAATTCTCAACTCTCAATTCTCAACTACTTTCCAACAAAATCTTGATTCGTTCAGCGTCTTTTTCAACAAACAGTTCAAAAGCCGCGGCCGCTTCCGTCCAGGGAAATGATTGAGTAATCATGGGCCTGAACTTATCAAGTGAGTCGCGAACCGTCTGCATCCCACGCGGCAGATACTCACCCCAAGGCGGACTAAGACTGCCCGCAACGTGAAGATTCTTGCCAATGATTGGCCGCACCGGTATCTGCGGATTAGGGACCGTGGGTAGGCCCATCAGCAGCACCTCGCCAAGAGGACGCACTGCATCGAAGCACATTCCCGAGGTTTCAGGGAACACGCTGCCGCCCACCGCCTCTATAGCTATGTCGAAGTTGCCGCGCATCGTGTCCGACCACTCGGAGCGTGCGTCGACGTCGAGATTATCAGCGGCATGCTTGCGTCTGAAATCGTTAGGTTCAATTCCCACGATTGCTTCCGCGCCGCTCGTCTTCAGCACAATCGCGCAAATCATGCCTATACCGCCCAGGCCTACCACGAGAACGCGCGCGCCGCTGATGTTGTACAGCTTATCGAGCGCAAAATGAACGGTCGAGGTTGGCTGGCCGAGAGCGGCACAGGGCAGGTCATCCTCTGTCCAATCGTGTAACGGCACAATCATGTCCTCGGAAGTGACGAAGAACTCGGAGAATCCTGCTTCGTCGTTAGGTATGGCCAACACCTGCGCGCCGCGTTCGAGGCCGTCAACAGCGCTCTCCTCGACGACGCCGACGCATTCATGCAACGGCATGCCCACTTTCAGCGGTATCGGAGAATCCGGCCACAGGCCAGCGAATTTTGGGATGTCGCTGCCGCACACCAAGCCGTAGTCGAGGCGTATCAACGCTTGTCCAGGTACGATGACCGGAACATCGACGTTCTCCTGAACAAACTCGTTAGGCTTGATAACGTGCAGCGCGCGCATGCGCCATTTTTGATCGCTCTTCTGTGCGGATGCGTCCATCTACGAGATCCCCCATATTGAGTCTGACAACGAAAGTTTCGTCAACACGACAATGTCGCTCAAATGCCCCCACAAGAAGCAGGCTTCAAAAACAGATATCCCAAGGTCTTTAGCCGCTCCTCATCCACAAACATGATAAGATACATTATCCATCTTGTCAACCACTACTTCGGCAGAAACTTGTTGACAGGATTCTCTCTTAAGTACGAAGACATCATCAGGGCAAAATGAAGGAGGGACATGAAAATGAATAGACGGGGCTTTCTGAAGTCGATGGTGTGCGGTTTAGGGGCGTTGACCGGTGGAGGGCTTTACGGAGCCGGAGTCGTGAGTGGAACATCGGGAAGGGGCGAAAGCTCGAAGCCCAATATTGTCATTATCTTCGCCGACGACATGGGGTACGGCGATTTGGGTTGTTATGGGCATCCCACAATACGCACTCCGCGTCTGGATGAGATGGCGGGCCGGGGGATGAAGTTTACCCAGTTCTATGTAGGCGCTTCGGTGTGCACACCAAGCCGGGCAGCCCTGTTGACAGGACGGCTACCGATCCGTAGCGGTATGTCGAAAGTTCTCATCCCGAGTTCGGAGGGCGGCCTTCCGGACAGTGAAATCACTCTCGCGGAAATCTTGAAAAAACAAGGCTACGCTACGGCCTGCGTCGATAAGTGGCACCTGGGATGCCGCAGGGAACACCTACCCCTTAATCACGGCTTTGACCATTACTTTGGCGTACCCTATTCGAACGATATGAGTCCGGGTACCCAGCCGGGCAATCCCGTGTTCAAAGATGCGCCACCGACTCCTCTGATCCGCGGCTTCACAATCACCAATCCGGACAAAGAACCTGATCAACGGCTGCTTACGCGGCAGTACACGGAAGAATCAATAAAGTTTATCCGGAAGAATGCCGGGGATAAGCCGTTCTTTCTCTATCTGGCTCACACGATGCCGCATGTGCCGCTGTACGCGAGTGACGAGTTCGAGGGACGGAGCCTGCGTGGACTCTACGGCGACACTATCGAGGAAATTGATTGGTCCTGCGGTCAAGTCCTGTCGACGTTAAGAGAACTGGGGCTTGAGGACAACACGTTGGTCGTATTCACGTCGGACAACGGCCCATGGCTGAGCAAGAAACTGGATGGTGGATCTGCCGGGCCATTTTTCGAAGGAAAAGTGAGCACGTGGGAAGGCGGCTACCGGGTGCCGGCGATCTTCTACTGGCCCGGCAAGATTCCGGCCGGTATTACGACTACGGCCTTTGGTACGACAATGGATCTGTTCACGACGTGCGTGCGCCTTGCGGGTAGGGATGTGCCGTCTGACCGCATGATCGACGGCGTGGATCTGGCGTCCGTTCTGTTCGACGGTAAAGCTGGGCGAGAGCCGCTCATGTACTATTATTTCGGAACGGAGTTGTGGGCGGTGCGGAAAGGGCCGTGGAAGATTCATTTCAAGACCACCGATCCTGCCTCGGTTAGTACCTGGGGCGCATGGAATATAGAGGAGCACGACCCGCCTCTTCTTTTCCATCTGGGACACGATCCGGGGGAGCAATACAATGTTGCCGGCAAGCATCACGAGATTGTTTCGACGTTGACCAAGTTGGCCCAACGGCACCGAGAGAAGACAGAGCCTGGCCAGCCTCAGAGATAGACCGATGTCCTCAGGATTAGGGTGATCTGATTTTGTTCGGCGTAGTGACCTCGAAGCTTCCGTTTAACCGGATGTCTTCGCAGGAGGCGCGCTGCATATGACGGTCCAGCAACGAGAGGTCTTCGAAGCCCAGTTCATCGCGGAGAATCGTTGTCAGGATGTAATCGGAGGAGTGCACGGGTATGCCGTCGATGGCGGGATATGTTGCCATGACGCCCAGTCCGCACAGTGCTGTTTCATCTTGTGCATCTACTCGCCTTAACCCCGTTCATTCAAGCTCAGCAGGTACGGAACGCCCTGCACGTTCCGCCAAATCCTTGATAGTATTCATCACGACCTCCTCAGTCTCCGGCGCGAATAGGCCGACGCCAACATACAGGCCCCGGGTTTCATATCCTCCCTCGGCCAACACTCTCGCTGAGGGCAGATAGCCAAACAAGTCGTTGCAGTAGCCGGCGATCCACAGGTTCAACGGCCCCAGAGCTTGCTCCGTAAAGGTTACGTAGTCGACGAGCGTTTCCCCGCTGAAACCGACCAAAGTCAGGTCGTTTCCGAACTGCCACACGGCGAAGGGGGCTCTGTAAGATTTAGGAAGCCCTCCCTCCTCCTCGAAGAGCCTCTCCGCGCCTTGGATGAAGAATTGACGGAAGGAACGCGACTGTTCACCCACGCGCGCAAGATCTTCCTTGGATGCGAAGCGTTGCAGCGGCAAATCGGCGTGCGCAAACGCTACTCGAAGTGGTCCGTTGACTGGTTTTAGCTGCGTTTCCATGACACGTGCAACTTCTTCGGCGAGTTCAGCGCCGTGTTGTTTGGCAATTTCGACAGTCTTGCGCGGGAAAGGGTTTGCGTCCCCGCCGCAACCGGCCATGAACATGGCCTGCACTCCAGGGAAGCGTCGTTCCAAGTCGCTTTGGGCATACCCGGCATAGTCGCCGTCGATTTCGGTGTGGTTCTGGGTTAAGGTTGTGCAATGGCACGCCGCACCGAACAACACGGCCCGAAGCTTTCCATCGCTTCCTTCGACACGCAACACAGGCACCGTGCGGTCGGCCAATCCCCGAGGATTATGCCCAAGCACGATCCACTTTTCGGTAAACTGCCTCCGGTTTGTCACGAATTTGGCGATGCCAGAACCCCAGGAAAGACGAGATGGCTGCATACTGGCTACGGCGTCCTCCGCGATGCCCGCTATTTTCTCTACGAGTTCGTTCGTATAGTCTGTCACCCGGGTTCTAGTTTCGGCACTCGTCGAGGCGCCGATTCTCGTTGTCACCAGCGGCCCCGTGTGCGTGTGCGAACCATTTAACAAGATTGCCTCCCTTTGCAGTCCCGTCCGCGTTCTTATTTGCTCACAAATTCGTTCCGAGAGTTCGCTGGGGAATCCGAGCAGGTCCGCTGTTATCAGCAGCGCCCTGTTGCCGTCGCGATCCTCCAAAGCCATAGCTTTCGCGTACAGATCATGCGCCACTCCGGTGAATGGTGCGTTTCGCTTCGAATACCCGGCCATCTCGATGGGTTGCGTGGGCGTAATCTTGATCGTGCCCAATCCTATGCGCCACTCCGCTTCGGCACCGTAGGCGACGTGGGCGATGAGAAAGACTGTAAGAATGAGTATTGCCAGGAAAAACCAACTGAATTGCCTGGAATAATTAGATGGGCATACCGTTATTCGCATGATCAAATACTCCTTCCATTCTTTGCTGCGCGGTTTTTCCCAGCGGCAGTGTTTTGCGGTCAGTAGGACCACGTGCGTGGCAGGGGGCGTTCAAGTATTCTCCAAAACTTGCGTCCAGATCAAATAGGGACTCTTTTCCGCTGGCTTCGGCGATGTATCGATATTGGCGTGTCCGCAACGATTTCCAGCCGGCGAACCCCATCAGTGCGCTGTCGCGCACGGAATCGGATCTCCCTTCTATTAGGGAGGCAAGTGTTTGCCTTTGTAAATGATATGGAATCTCTATGCCAGCATACTCGAACAAGGTCGGCAGGATGTCGATCACCTCGACTATGGCATCTATTGTGCGTGGCTTTGGTTTTGAGGTTTTGGGTGGTCCAATAATGAGGGGAATGCGGCTGACGCAGGTCGTTGTGGTGGTGCTCGTGATTGTGACGCGGCTGGTTGATCGAGTCGACAGGTTGAAGTTTTTTATGACAGGCGTGTTTCTTTCAACTTTGTACCCTGTCGCTTTCTACGTCTACGTAAAATTCTTTGCCCCTAATCAAATTGCCCAGGCAGAAGCCAACAAGTTTTTTGTGGAATGGTGGCACCAGAGCAAATGGCGCCGAACAGGCGTTCTGTGGTGGAACCTCAGAGACGGCTGGCCTATCTTCTCGGACGCCGTGGTCGATTATTACAACCGAAAGAAACTCGCCTATTGGTATCTACAACGCAGTCAGGCCGATGTGTGTGCTATTATTGGCGAAGCTAATGAAAACGGACAGTATGCCCTGTTAATGACAAACGACACTTTGGAAGACAAATGCGGCCACATCACTGTGACCGATGCCGACACAGAGCAGGTTCTGATCGAATCGGACTATTCCGTTTCTGCGAACAGCATCTCGACCACAAGCGGCGAGCTGTCAGCGGGCAAACAGGCAATGTGGTTGATAGAATGGACCGTTGAAGAAGAAACCTGCAGGAACCACTACTTGCTTGGCCAGCCACCGTTCAATTTGTATACTTACAAACGTTGGCTGACAGCCCTTGAAATCCCGAGTTTCTCTGAGGAGTAAGAATGAAAGAGACGCGCCTGAAAGAACTATTGGAAGAGGTCAAAAACGCGACTGTGGGAGTGATTGGCGATTTTTGCCTGGACGCCTATTGGGCCCTGGACCCTCATTGCGATGAAAAGTCCGTAGAAACCGAAAAGACTGTCAACCGCGTTTTGGCGCATCGTTATTCGCCTGGTGGAGCATCGAACGTCGTCGCAAACCTGGCGGCCCTGGGTGTGGGCGCTATCAAAGCTTATGGCGTGATTGGACCAGACGTTTTCGGCCAGGAACTGACCCGCCAACTGGAATCTCTTGGCGTTGATTGTGCCGGTATGGTCGTCCAGCAAGACGAGTGGTATACATCCGTCTTCGCCAAACCCTATATGGGCGAAAACGAGCAGGCCCGTTTTGATTTCGGTACTGTCAACGAGATCAACTCAGCAACCGAGAATGAGTTAATAGGACTTCTCGAAAAAGGCCTATCCGGCCTGGACGCGCTGATCATTAACCAGCAATTGCCCAAGGGCTATCATTCCGACTCCGTAGTGCACCAACTGAACCGTTTGGCGGCAGAAAACCCGCCTTGCCCCATTATCGTCGATTCACGCCATAAGAGCGATGCCTTCAAGAATGTCGTCCTCAAAATCAACGCCATCGAGGCGGCCGCCTTGTGTGGCGAGGAGCACGACATCAATCGTGCGATTACCCTCGATCAACTGGAACGATTCGCGAAGGAAATATATGAGCGCAACAACCAGCCAGTGATCATTACGCGCGGTGAACGCGGCATGATAGTGTTCGACGGCAAATCACTTGCCTCGATTCCAGGGATCCAGGTTTTGGGCACGACCGATCCCGTCGGCGCTGGTGATACGGCAGTGTCAGCGATAGGCGCCATGATAGGCATTGGTGCTTCGTTAGTCGAAGCCGCCACTATCGCGAACATGGCGACCAGCGTGACTGTGCAAAAGCTTGAGCAGACAGGCACTGCGTCACAGGACGAAATGATGAATGTCGGAGCGACGCTGGATTCTGAAATCGAAATCGTCTCATCCGAAAATGAATTAGGAAAAACCCAGCACGAGGTGTTCGATGACGACAAAACACAGAAAAATGGGCGAGATATTCAGGCCGTCTTGTTTGACTTGGACGGAGTCCTTGTAGATTCTGAGCCGCTGCACGCCAGAGCTTGGGCAAGCTCACTGTCGGAATTGGGTATTCCTTGTCCCGACAACGGATTTGATGACTGGATTGGTAGTACCGACCGGGCTCTGGCCGAGAACATCGACGCTATGCATGAAGACTCCCCAGGCGTAGAGCAACTGCTCGTTCTCAAGCACAGGAACTACGCTAGGTTAACGGAAACTGAGCTTGGACCTTTCCCTGGCGTTAGGGATGGAATTTCCAAACTTGATGGCCTTCCCTTGGCGGTGGTTACGGGAAGTCTACGAAGGGATGCCATGTGCGCCTTGAACTGCGCCGGTCTCACGTTCACGTTTGACGCCGTAGTAACGTACGAAGACGTTGAGAGGCACAAACCCGACCCGGAGCCCTACCTGCTGGCGGCACGGTTGCTGCATGTCGAACCCGAATCATGTGTCGTTGTTGAGGACTCGAAGACTGGCGTTGCTTCCGGCCTGAGCGCGGGATGCACAGTCTTGGCACTAAACACGAGTTTGCCGGCCTCCGATTTGGCCGGAGCACACCACCATTTTCGCTGCACGGCGGACGCATTGGATTGGATAATACGGGAAATCGGAAACAAAAGGTGAAGGATGACGCAAGAAGAACTTTTGGAGCATGTGTCCGGCCGCATCGCCGAGCGCCCCGCAATGCCAAAAGAAATATGTATCGTGGATACGCTTCCTTTGACCCCGATGGGTAAGATTTTCAAACCGGCCATCAGGTGGGAACAAACACAACACGTGTTGCTGGAGACATTGGCTCCGATTACGGAAAACGGGCTTGCGGTTTCGGTCGATGTCTGCGAAAATAGACGGTATGGGATGTCCGCACGGATAAGTCTTGCGATTTCCGATTCGGATAGAACGGATAAGGCGGCCATCGAAAGAGAGGTCTGCAAATTGGCCGGTCAGTTCAATGTCAAATTCGAAAGTGAATGGGTATGATTCATTCAAAGCAAATTCTTCACGTTTGGAAAGAAGAAACCTCATGATCAAGAATCTTGACGCATTATTGAAACACGCCGCGCATCTAGGCCCCATAAGTGTCGCGGTGGCTGCCGCAAACGACCGGGAAACGTTGTTGTCGATCGTTGAAGCAAAAAAGAAAGGGATCATCGAACCGCTGTTGGTAGGAAACCGGGAGTGGATAGAACTTTGCTTGAAGGACTTGGATGAAAATTCTGATTCTTTCAATATAGTCAATGAATCCGATTCTGCCAAAGCCGCTTCTTCCGCTGTGGAACTGGTATCTTCAGGCAAAGCGGGCATTTTGATGAAAGGGAGCGTGCCAACATCAAAGTTCCTCAACGCGGCGTTAAGCGGCCCAAACAGCCTTCAACAGAAAAGTTTGTTGAGCGACGTCGTTCTTTACGAAGACCTTCGCCGCCGGGGAAGCCAACTCGTGATGATTAGCGATGCTGGAATTAACATTGCACCGGGGATTCGCGATAAGTTGGCTATTATAAAGAACGCGGTATCCGTCGCGCATCGACTGGGCATTAAACGCCCAAAAGTCGCCCTACTATCAGGCTCGGAGCGAGTTCATCCTGATTTTCAATCCACTATTGATGCGGTGGCTTTGGTGAAAATGAGTCAGCAGGGCGACATTGGCAAGTGCATTATTGATGGGCCCTTTGCCCTGGACAACGCCATTGATAAGGATTCGGCACGTTCCAAGGGTATTGAATCGCCAGTGGCCGGCCGCGCGGACATTCTCATCATGCCCAGCCTTGAAGCTGGAAATATATATGGAAAAGGCCTGCAGTACTACGCGGGAAAACTTATGGTACATGTGGCTGTAGGCGCCAAGGTGCCCATATTGATAGATTCACGCACGGCATCGGCTGAAGCCAAATTGCATTCTTTGGCATTAGCGGCGATTATGTGTGTGGAAGAGGACAGCACCTAAACCGAAAAGGCGGCATTATGGTAACTTCAGAATCAGTCATTAGACAGTTGTCGGTGTTCATAGATAACCGGCCTGGAGCTTTGGCCGAGGTTACCCGTTTTATTGCCGATCAGGGCATTGATCTATGTGGCTTGTCTCTA
>SDBV01014097.1_pt1 | contig 10098 bp, 8 predicted proteins | sample 2277081 | NCBI WGS metagenome assembly SDBV01 (sample SAMN10402039, study PRJNA504765) | marine sediment metagenome | isolation source: marine sediment core GS10_PC15, 223 cmbsf | place: Arctic Ocean: Southern Knipovich Ridge | collected 2010 | reverse complement strand
ATAAATTTTCTTAATCTTAGTGTGTAATTGGTTTCTCGCCCGCTCTGCTCAAGCTCGCTAAGTCTGTTAAGTTTTGTATTCAAATTTCATTATTCCTGTAACCTTTGTACATATATGTGCTTTACATGCATTCTCTATGGTCTTTGGGATCTATAGGCTGGTGCGAAAAATCTACTAAATAATTGTTATTACGTTCAGTTTAGCTTTCCCGGACCAAAGTTTGACAATTAACATTTAATTTTATTATATTAAATACTTATATATTACTATGTTTAGAAACAATTATTTAAATGCCATAGTGCTAAAAACATACCAGGTAGGTGAAATGCATAAAGGTGTAATGCTTTTAACTCCGGATAATGGTATAATATCTGCCATTGCTCATGGCGCAAAAAAAATTAAAAATCGCTTTAGGAGCTCTACAGAGCAGTTCTGCATATCGAAATACTATTTATACTATAATCCGGTTAAAAAAGATTATAAAATAACAGATATAGAGCCGTATAAGTCTTTTGATAAAATAAGAAAAAGCCTTTCAAAATTTTATACTGCATCACTCTGGGTAGAAATTATTTTAAGGTCTTTCGGAGGCGGTGAAAATAATTCTTCTGTATTTAATCTGCTTTATGAATCGTTAAATATAATTGATAATATACCGGAAGAAAAAGTGCCTTATGTTTCCATACAGTTTATCTGGCGTTTTATTTATCTTTCCGGGCATAATCCTGCTCTTGATACATGTGCAGACTGTGGAAAAACACTGGTTAATAATGAACCAATGTTTTTACCTTATAATGCTAACATGTTTTACTGTGCCGGCTGTTCTAAAGAATCCGGTCTTATTTTATCTCCCGGCTCAAGGATGTATCTATTAAATACAATTACAAAAACTTTAAATACAGCAGTTAAAATTACTCTGGACAATGAATCTATATCCGGATTAAAGGAAATATTATATGCTTTAATCCAAAGGATACTGGAAACAGAACTAAACAGTATAAAATGTTCGGAGGGGTATATTTGAGAGTATTTGCAGGGATTCCACTACCGGAAAAAATAAAACACGAAATTGGTTTTTGGATGTGCGAAAATAGAAAGGATTATCCGGACCTTAAATTTGTAAATCTTAAGCTGCTTCATATTACAGTCTTTTTCTTTGGCGAGCTTCCGGTTGATAAAGTAGAAGAACTTAAAAATACTGTTAGGTTATTTAAAGCCAGTAAAGTTAAAGCAAGTTTAGGCGGCATTTCATTTTTTCCCGGTTTTAGGAAACCGAATGTTTTTTATATCAATATGAAAGAAGGAAGTGAAAATGTTTTGGAAATATATAAGCAGTTTATTTTAAATATAAATCAATTAGGTTATAACTCAAAGGGAAAAAAATTTATACCTCATATAACTTTTGCAAGAAGAAGAACGCGGAAAACCGATCTTTTAAATAAAAAAGAGGATTGGAGCTATTTTAAAAATTATAATTTTAATCTAAAAGATATAATTCTTGAGCGTGTGGTACTTTATGAGTCTAAGTTAAAACCAGACGGGCCGGAATATTATCCATTAACAGAAATATTACTGGATAAAACTTCTGCTGATTGGAAATAATTATAACCGGATTTTAAGGCCGGATAATATGGTTGAACAAAAAAGGGAGACAACTTAATAATATGCTAAAACTCTATAACACTATGACAAAAACTTATGAGGAATTTAAACCAAGAAATAAAAATATCGTAAAAATATTTACCTGTGGCCCTTCTATTTACAATCGGCCGCATATTGGTAATTACAGAACATTTCTGTATGAAGACATACTTGTAAAGTATCTTGAGTATCTTGGATATAAAGTAAAAAGAATAATCAATTTGACAGATATAGAAGATAAGGCTATAGCAGAAGCTAAAAAAGCAAACGAAAATGTAAAAAAACTGACAGCTGATGTCTCAAAATTCTTTTTTAAAGAAGCAAAACAATTAAAAATAAAACTACCGGAAGTTATTCCTGCATCATCTACAACTGTAGATGATGCGGTAGAACTAATTAAGATCCTTATAGAAAAAAAAATTGCCTACTGGTATAAGGGCAATGTATTTTTTGATCCTTTAAAATATAAAGATTTTGGCAAGCTCTTTAAACTCGATATGAGCAGATGGCCAAAAAACAAAGTAAGGTTTAAAAAAGATACTTATAATGGCAGACGGTGGAATTTAGGAGATTTTATTTTGTGGCATGCTTATCAAGGAGATAGTACAATATTCTGGGATACAGATATTGGAAAGGGCAGGCCGGCCTGGAATATTCAGGATCCTGCTATTATCGCAAAACAGCTTGGATATGAAATAGATATAAACTGTGGTGGAATAGATAATATATTCAGGCATCATGATTATAATATTGCCGTATTAGAATCTGTTTCCGGTAAAAGCTATTCTAATTTTTATTTGCATGGTGAGCATTTAATGGTAGAAGGTAAAACCATGTCTAAAAGTAAAGGTAACATTCTGTATCCGGAAGACATCATATCAAAGGATTATAAATTCTACGAATTACGTTTCTTTCTGATTTATAAGCATTACAGAAAAAAACTGAATTATAGGGAAGACAGTTTTAACAAGGTAAGCGAAAAACTCAAAACTTTTAGATTAACTGTAAAAAATATATTAAAACAGAAAGTCAGTGAAAAATCAAATAAAAAGGATGAAATAATCAAAATTGTTAGTGATATTAACAAACAATTTAATAAACATATGAATGACGATCTTAATGTTGGCAAAGCTTTTGACAGCATTTCTGTTTCTTTAAAACAGCTTAAGGATTTAAAACAGCAGTATGGCAATTTTACTAATAAGGAAATAGAAAGCATTAAAAAGGTGATAAACCGGATAGATTCTGTTTTATGTATTGTTAATTAATTGTTAACTAGTTTTGATCTGTTTTAAATTTTAACAATTCTTTATTCAGAGTCTCTACATTCAGGATATTCTCCTGTGCTAAATCTGAAATATCTGACATATTGGAATCCACCTCTATTGTTTTATTGTTAATATTATTCATATTCTTATTATTATCATTTGTTATATCTTTTATTGAAGCCATGGAATTGTTTATTCCATCGATACCGGCCTTTATTTCTGACGATCCGTTTTTAATTTCTTCTGTAATATTAAGAAGATTTGTTGTTGTATTTAAAATTTCGTTACTGCCGTTTAAAAGTTCCTCTGAGCTTAAGCTTATTTCATCAAAAGTATTAACTACTTCATTAACTTGCTTGTTTATGGTGCTAAAGGCGTCTCCACTTTCCTGGCTCGATGTAAGGCTTTGTTTAATTCTTTCTATTATTTCATTAAGAGATTCTGAAATATTACTTGCATTTAAACCGGTAGATTCTGCAAGTTTTGTAATTTCATCCGCAACAACTGCAAAACCTTTTCCATATTCACCAGCATGTGCAGCTTCTACTGCTGCATTCATTGCGAGGAGGTTGGTTTGTAATGATACATTATTTATAATCAAAATCATTTCCTGCATATCATCGATTTTCTTGGAGATTTCAGAAATTAACTGATTCGTAGTATCTACTTTTTCACCGCCGTTGATTGTAATTAATTTCAGGTTTTCTACAGCTTCTTTTCTTTGTTTAGTAATATTTGCTACATTTTTAATAGATGAATTCATTTCTTCTATAGATGCAGAAGTTTGGGCAACAGCAGCTGACTGGTTTGAAACCTGATTAAATAAATTATTTACGGAAGAAGAAATCTGTTCTACAGAAGTTGATGAAGTATTAATGCTATCAGTTAATACCTGAAACTGTTTATTCATATTATTTATATTTATAGAAATTTGAGATATAGCATAAAGTATTTTAGATATTCTTTCTGAAAATATTGTAGTTATGTCTCGATTTTTAGTTGATGAAACCTGAGTAGTTTGTATGCTTTGCTCGATAATATCCATAGATTCATTTATATCTTTTGCTAGTTTTCCAATTTCATCATTTGTATTAATACTAATTCTGTGAGTTAAGTCTCTGTTTGCCATTTTATCTGCTGCATATGCAATCTGCTTTATTCGGTTGGAAAGGCTGTTTGCAAACACACTCGAAATAATAGCAGCTAAAATGATAATAATAATAATAGAAAATAATATTACCCAGAATGTTATATCAAGCTGGCCTATTATTGTATTAAATGAACCGATTAAAAGATCATTTTTATAAAAATCTACAAATTTCTGAACTTTCTCGTTTAAATTATTGGACTTCTCATCAAAATTGGTCATTAAAGGATTTCCGAATTCCGGCCCGCCTTCTATATAGGCATTTGCCATTTCTGTGCCGAGTTCATAATATTGAAGAAGCAAAGATTTTATAGCTTCCAGCTCATTTTTTTTATTTGTATTTTCAGGAGCTCCCACTAAGTTTTCTATTATTTGGTTTGCTGAAGTAAAATGTTCTTCTGCTTTAATGAACCCGTCATCATATCCCGGCCTTCCTTGTGTTGCAGATATATCAGAAAGCCATTGCTGAATCTGAATTATGTCCTTTCGAAGGTCTATAGCTGATAATGTATTATTAAGTATGGTTTCTTTTGTATTTGTAATAATAGAATTATTGGACAAAGATATAAAAATTGTAATTATTGATATAATAGTAAAGCAGATAATAATTGATGAAAAAGCAGATAATAGTTTACCCTTTAATTTCATAGAATGCTCCCTAGAGTTAAAAAACAATCAATAGTATTAAGTATATCTAAAGAACTATTTATGTAAATGATTTATTAAATTTTTTGTATGATTTTCATTTGAAATGATTTAGTTTTGTTTAATAATGCTAAAATTATTAGTGGAATGGAGAAAAATACTGCTCCGGCAAGTATATCAATTATTTCACGTAAATTTTGAGTCATATTTCCATTTGATAAAAGGTCAATAATTATATTGCTTACATTAAATCCAATTAAAAAGCCTAATAAAGGAAGAATAAGAATAATAAAGCCAGCTTTTGTTTTTGAAACGTTTATTCTCTGTATTTTAACTTTATCACCTTCTAAAACTTCAATTTCAGAGACAGCTTCAGTAATCATATAGGATTTATCATTGCTAAACAGACAGGCATGGCAACCTTCACAGGCTTCTTTCCTGTTTAATCTTACTTTATATAAGCTGCCGGATTTTTCTATTATTGTACCTGTTTCAAACATCATAACCAAGGCTGAATGCATTTGTATTCATTTCTATAACTTTGTCTTTCCCGGAAAACTTTTTCTTTATTACAGAAATAAAATGCTCCTTTAAGAAGTATGGAAATTCATGCAGGAATTTTCCAAGGAACACTATATTAAGTGTTTTAGAGCTTCCTGCTTTGTCTGCAGCAGGATTTGCATCTACAGGAATCAATTTAACAGATCTTTTGTCCAGACTTATTTTCGTATTATCATCAATCTTTATTATTGAACTGTTATAAAGTATATATCCATTGTCTTTTACATAAGGATTAAACTTGTCAAATGACGGCTGGTTTAATACAATAAGTATATGCATGTCATCAAACACCGGGCTTGCTATTGACTTGTTGCTTAAGATAACAGAACAATTTGCAGTACCTCCTCTCATCTCCGGGCCGTATGCAGGTATCCATGTAGAATGATAGTTACTTTTCACTCCTGTTTCGCAGAGAATAATCCCTGCTGATAATACACCCTGGCCGCCGAAGCCTGCTATTTTTATATGTATTTTCTTATCCAGCCTTTTATAACCGTTCTTCTCGGCAGTAACAGACTGATTATCGCCAATACCAAGTGCATTCTTTAAAATAGCCATATCCTGCTCTTGTGTATTTTTTACTGCTACTTTTCCTTTATTGTCCGGTTCAGAGTCTGTTTCTGTTTTGTTATCAGTTTCACTGGAGGCCTCATTTAATTTGTCTACAAATATGCCTGTTTTAAACTGCGGAAGCATATATTCTTCTATCCATTTTGAAGAATCCTCCGGTGCTACCTTCCAGTTTGTAGGACATTGGCTAAGTATTTCGATAAAAGTGAATCCTTTTTTATCTTTCTGTGCTTTTAATGCTTTTCTTATAAGCTTTCTTGTTGTTAGAATATTCTTTATATTGTGAAGTGAAGTTCTGGCTACAAGTACTGGTGCTGTAAGTGTTGCAATCATTTCAGATACTTTTAGAGGGTATCCGTCATTAGTAATACTTCTGCCATTTGGAGTTGTTGCTGTTTTCTGGTTTACTAGGGAAGTGGGTGCCAACTGGCCGCCGGTCATTCCGTAAATAGCATTATTCACAAAAATAACTGTGATATTCTCACCCCTATTCGCAGCATGGATTATTTCTGCTGTACCAATAGCAGCAAGGTCGCCATCTCCCTGATAACTAATTATATAACTGTCCGGCATTGCCCTTTTAATTCCTGTCGCCACAGCAGGGGCCCTGCCGTGTGCTGTCTGAATATTTCCGCACTTAAAATAGTAATATGCAAAAACACTGCAGCCAACCGGGCTAATAAAAGTTGTCTTTTCAATCATTCCCAGATCTACCAGAGCTTCCCCGATTAATTTATGGATAATGCCATGTCCGCAACCCGGGCAGTATGTTGTACTTTTCTTATCTTCTCCGGGTTTTCGTTCGAATACATCATAAAATGCATCTGATTTTTTTAATACTTTAGTTGCCATATCATTTCCTGTTTATAAACATGATTTAATTTCATTAAGTACAGTTTCATTTTCTATTAAATTACCACCGAGCCTGTAGAGCAGTTTTATTGGAATTCTTGATTCTGTAAAAAGCTTAATGTCCGAATACATCTGCCCATTGCTCATTTCTACAACAATAAATTTTTTAACTTTTCCAATATATTTATTTACTGTTTTTTCCGGAAAAGGCCATAGTGTAATGGGCCTTATCAAACCTGCTTTAATACCGAGCTTTCTTGCATGATTTACAAGTGATTTTAACTGGCGGGAAATAATTCCATATCCAATTAAAATTACTTCTGCATCGTCTGTAAGATATTCTTCTGCAAGCTCTTCTTTTTCCTTAATTTCACCGAATTTTTTCTGTAAGTTATTATTATGAGTTTCTAATTCATCAAAATCAAGATATATAGATGTATGCAGGATATTTTCCGAACGTTTATCACCAGTTAACACCCATGGTTTTTCTGCTCTTGATATGTATGCTTCCGGAAATGTAACAGGCTCCATCATCTGGCCTATAACTCCGTCTGCTGCTATAAATACAGGTGTTCTGTAATGATCCGCAAGCTCAAATCCTTTTATTGCGAAATCGAGCATTTCCTGAACAGAATTTGGAGCTAATACTATACAATGATAATCTCCATGTCCGCCGCCTTTGGTAAGCTGGTTGTAATCGGACTGTTCCGGCCCTATATTGCCCAGGCCTGGTCCTGCTCTCATAATGTCTACAATCAGACATGGAAGTTCGCATCCTGCAAGATAGGAAATTCCTTCGGATTTTAAACTGATGCCCGGACCGGAAGAAGCAGTTAATGTGCGTTCTCCGCATGCAGAAGCTCCATAAATCATATTTATTGCTGCGATTTCGCTTTCTGCCTGTAAAAAGGTCCTTCCAAGCAAAGGAAAATACTTTGCAGCAGTATGTGAAATCTCACTTGCAGGTGTTATCGGATAACCATAATACGATTCACATCCTGCTATGAGAGCACCAAAAACTACTGCCTCATTCCCTTTTAGAAAAAGTTTATTACCTGAAAATATTTTTTTCATAGAAATATTAGGTTTTGTTTTCTTTTTTATTGCAATATTGCTCATAATTTTTTCCTCATAAACTAAAGGTCATTCATAAAAGAACCGTGGTTCTTTATCTTTTTGAGCCGTTTTTGTGTACCTCTATTGCACCTAGTTCCGGGCAGGAATAAAAACAAAAGCTGCAGCCATTGCATCCCTGGCCTTTGTAAAGCGCGTAAGTATAACCTTTTGAATTTAAATCTTTTGAAATTGAGATGAGACGTAGAGGACATGCTAATATACAAAACTTGCAGCCTTTACATTGTTCTTTTTCTATTCGTATCTCTGCCATAATAATAGTAATTAACAGGATGCTGCGAACTGGACTTGAACCAGCACAGGCAAAAGCCCACTAGCCCCTCAAGCTAGCGTGTCTACCAATTCCACCACCGCAGCATCATTAAAATATACACTACTACAATTTAATAGTATTATACATTAATGTCAATACATGACAGTATACGATCACATATACTTTAAATTTTTTTTTATTACTCCTTAAGCAGTAACACTGATGTCATATCTTCAGGAATAACAAGACCTAATAAGTGTAAAACAGTCGGTGCAATATCCGAAAGTTTACCTCTTTTTATCAGTTTTTTACTAACTGAATCTTTAGCTATATAAATGCATTCCACAGGCAATGTAGTATGGCTTGTTTTTACCATATCTGTTTCATAATCGATCATTTGTTCTGCGTTTCCGTGGTCCGCTGTTATTATTATATGTGCATCCAACTCTAATAACCTTTTTACTACTTTTCCTACACATTCGTCAACAATTTCTATTGCTTTTTTTGCTGCATTAAAATCGCCGGTATGTCCGACCATATCTCCGTTTGCAAAATTAATTAAAATAAAAGCATACGGATTGTTTTCCAGTGATTCGAGTATCTTATCTGCCACTCTATATGCTTCCATTTGCGGATTACTTGCAAAACTTGCAGGATCTAGTTCGCTTTTTATTTCCACTTGATCTTCATTTTTATATGGTGTAGTTGATTTTCCATTAATAAAGCTTGTAACATGCCGGAATTTCTGTGTTTCTGCAATTCTAAGCTGTTTTAAACCTGCATCAGAAATAACTTCTCCAAGAAGATTGTCCATATTACCGGAAGCGTTCATTGCTCCAAGCATATAATAGGGGAATTCATCATAATATTTTGTGAACCCCAGATAGGTTACTTCAGGTTTTTTCTTCAACTTGCCGGGGTAATCTTTGGAAACAAAAGCCATGGAAAGCTGAATTGCTCTATCTTGCCGGTAATTTGTATGCATAATACAGTCATTGTCTTTAATACCATCATAATCACCAATTGCGTAAGGTAGAATATATTCATCAAACATATCAACATTATCCGGTGTTTTATCGTTCTTGTAGGACTCTTTTACTGCATCTATCGCATTGTCTTTTTTTCTACCACCACAACTTACAATACAGTCATATGCAATATCTGTTAATTCCCAGTTCTTTGAACGGTCCATAGCATAATATCGTCCCATGATGGTACCAATTTTGCATTTGCCTGTCTGCTCCATTACTTTGTTAAGTTTAGCTATATATTCTAAAGTGCTTTTTGGAGGAGTGTCCCTACCGTCTAAAAACGGATGAATAATTATTTCTCCGTCCGGATTTTCCTGTCTTGACTTCTGCATTAATTTAAAGAGGTGGTCCTGGTGAGCATGTACACCTTCGTCCTGAAGAAGGCCGAATAAATGAAGTCGTGAATTATGCTTTTTCCAGTTGGTCATGAGGTTTTTCCATGCTTCTGCATTAAAAAGAGTACCGTTTAAAAAACCTTCATCTATTCTTTTAAGCTCCTGAGTAACAATACGTCCTGCTCCCATATTAAGGTGCCCGACTTCACTGGAGCCCTGAAATCCATCCGGTAAACCTACCGGCTCTCCTGAGCAATTCAGGAGTGTCCATGGATACTTGTTTTTATAACTATCTATATTAGGGGTATTAGCTGCAATTACAGCATTACCCTTAGTATTTTCATTATAACCCCAACCATCTCTTATTATTACACATACTGGTCTTTTCATACCTCTTATATACTAATAGTAGCTATTAACTGTCAAGCTTAAAAGTTTATGTTAATTATTCACATTATCCATACTTTTCAGTATTCAGTTTTTATTAGACTTTAGTCCAATGAAAATTAGACTTAAGGGTATAAAAATTGCTACTTTAGTTCGCTGAATCTGAGTACGAATTGTAATAAATTTATAAACATATAATAAAATAATTGATGAATTATTTTATCAATTTATGAAATTGATTTTTCAGGAGTACATAATGAAAACCAAATCTTTT
>SDBV01014096.1_pt1 | contig 10099 bp, 5 predicted proteins | sample 2277081 | NCBI WGS metagenome assembly SDBV01 (sample SAMN10402039, study PRJNA504765) | marine sediment metagenome | isolation source: marine sediment core GS10_PC15, 223 cmbsf | place: Arctic Ocean: Southern Knipovich Ridge | collected 2010 | reverse complement strand
AGTAGAGGAAGTAGAGGAAGTAGAGGAAGTAGAGGAAGTAGAATAATTATGGGTCGTAAAAGTAAACGGTTTCGGGAGATAGCGGATCTATATGAGATAGAAAAGCCATATAGTGTCCAAGAAGCTATCGATATATTAAAGCGTTGTCCACCGGTCAAATTTGACCAGTCGGTGGAGGTGTCTTTAATGACTGGCGTAGACCCTCGTAAATCAGACCAGCACATTCGTGGAACTGTTTCATTACCGAATGGAACAGGGAAAACAATGGTTATCGTTGTGATAACATCAGGGGATAAGCTTCAAGAAGCTACTGATGCTGGAGCAGATTACGTTGGGAACGTAGAACTCATTGAGAAAATCAAATCAGGTTGGACCAACTTCGACGCTTTGGTGGTGACACCAGATATGATGCGTGAAGTGGGAAAGCTTGGAAAAATCCTTGGACCACGTGGTTTAATGCCTACCCCTAAAGCGGGGACAGTGACCACAGATATTACCAAGGCGGTGAGCGAATTAAAGGGCGGAAAGATCGAATTTAAGATCGATAAGCATGCAGGTATCCACGTAGGTGTAGGGAAGTTGTCTTTTTCAGCTGAGCAATTGCTTGAAAATGTGACAACTTATCTAGAAGCCATCATGCGTGCGAAGCCAGCTTCTGCTAAGGGGCTGTACATCAAGTCTGTTGTTCTTTCATCAACAATGGGACCGGGTGTGAATATTGACCTCCGCGAACTGGAATCTGCATAAGGAGCTAGGGTAACGTGAGAAAAGAAAAACAATTATTCCTCGATGAATTACAGGAACAAATTGATCATTACGGATCTTTTGTGATCATGAGCTACCTTGGCTTGGATGCGAATCAAATGCACCAATTTCGAAAGAAAATTCGTGAAGTTGGAGGCAACATTAAGATGGTGCCAAAGAGGATGTTTATGATCGCATCTGACAAATCAGGTTTTAAGCTTGATCTCGATATGTTAACGGGACACATTGGAGTGGTTTTCGCCAGTGACCCCATTGAAACTACAAAAGCTGTCTTTGAATGTCAAAAGGAAGCGACTGATGACAAGTTGAAAGTTGTAGGCGGATGTATCGACGGAGAAATCCTCGATTCTAAGGCTATGATAGAGTTGTCAAAACTTCCAAGTAAACAAGAACTTCGGGCACAGTTTGTCGGTCTTTTACAAGCGCCACTGGTACAGACTGTTTCAGTGATGAATGCTCTTGTCAGCAGTGTTGTTTACTGCTTGGACAACAAATGCAAAAAAGAAGAAGGCCAATCATAAATTACAACAATAAATCAGAGAGGTTTAACCGTGAGTACAGAAACTAAAGCTAGTGCTAAACTTGAAAAGCTAGTCACAGCTCTTAGCGAGTTAACCGTTCTAGAAATGGCGGAACTCAAAAAAACATTAGAAGAAACTTGGGGTGTCGAAGCTTCTGCTGCAGCAGTTGCTGTAGCGGCTCCAGTCGCTGCTGCTGGTGACGGAGAGACTGCTGAAGAGGCTACAGATTTTGAAGTCACACTTGCAGAAGTGCCGGTCGATAAGAAAATCGGAGTCATCAAAGTGGTTCGTGAAGTTACTGGCCTTGGCTTGAAAGAAGCTAAAGAAATGACTGAAAGTGCTCCTAAAGTTTTGAAAGATAAAGTACCTAAGGCTGAAGCAGAGGAAATTAAATCCAAATTGGAAGCTGCTGGTGCGAAAGCAACCCTTAAGGGTGTTTAATCAAAGTGGTAGATTCATGAAGCAGAGGAACTTAGTTCCTGTGCTTCTTAAATTAAATTATCTTTATTTTTTTATAAATAAAGGTTGATGTTTAGCATAGAAATGCTATATAAGTGATTTGCTGCATAGCTTTATACTTGGTTCACAGGTTTTTTGATTTGATTATCTCAGTTTCATTTTATTCAATACCGCCGCAACTTATGTTGAATTACATAAGTTCATACTTTGTGCATGGCGAATTTTGCTGCAAAAAAACATTTTTTCATATGTCAACATTTTATCTTTTAGAGGGAGCCCTTTAGGATGTCACAACGCTTACGAAAAAGAATCAGTTTTAAGGAAAAAGAGGATATTATCGATCTTCCGAATCTGATTGAAATTCAGATTAAGTCCTACAATCAATTTTTACAGGCGGATAAGTTTCCTGAGGATCGGGAAGATATTGGTTTGCAAGAGATTTTTACCGATATATTCCCCATAAAATCCTATGATGAGAAAACGGTTCTTGAATTTCTTTCCTATAATTTAGGGGTCCCAAAATACAATCCTAATGAATGTATTCGCCGTGGGATTACTTACAGTGTGACGTTAAAGGTGAAGTTTCGTTTGACTGACGAAACAGGGATTAAAGAAGAAGAAGTTTACATGGGGACCATTCCCATCATGACTGATAAAGGTACCTTTATCATCAATGGTGCTGAAAGGGTCGTCGTGTCCCAATTACATCGCTCTCCGGGGATATGCTTTGAGCAAGAACGACATACCAGGGGGCAAATACTCTTTTCTCTCAGAATCATTCCTTATCGTGGAAGCTGGCTTGAAGCTGCCTTTGATCCGAATGATCTGATTTACATTTATGTGGACAGAAAGCAGAGACGTCGAAAAGTTCTAGCCACAACATTTATTCGAACTCTTGGTTTTTCTTCTAATTCGGATATTATTGAAGAATTCTTTAAGACGACTCAAGCAAAGCTAAAATCTGAAAAAGATATCTCCAAATATGTGGGAAAAATTCTTGCTGCAGATGTCGTCGATGCAGATAGCGGGTTGGTTTTCGGAAAAGCGTCTGAAAAATTGACTACTGCCATGCTCAAGCGGATGTTGGATGCTGGGAGTACCACAATCAAGATTGCTGAAGGTGCTGATGAGACCAGTCCTATTATCAAAATGCTTGCAAAGGACCCAACTGATTCTTACGAGTCTGCTTTGAAAGACTTCTATCGTAAAATCCGACCTGGTGAGCCTGCAACATTGTCGAATGCTCGTTCTGCGATCATGCGTCTTTTCTTTGACAGTAAGCGATACAATCTCGGTCGAGTGGGTCGTTATAAGCTGAATACAAAGCTGGGTCTTGACGTCAATGATGAAACGCTCAAAACTCTGACGATGACAAAAGAAGATGTGATTGGTGCGCTTAAATATCTGATTCGTTTGAGAGCCGGTGATGACGATACTTCAATCGATGATATTGATCACCTTGGAAATCGACGTGTTCGTTCTGTAGGGGAATTGATTCAGAATCAGTGCCGAATTGGTTTGGCGCGAATGGAGAAAATTATTCGTGAGAGAATGAACTTATTCGACTTCAGCTCTGATACGTTAACTCCTGGAAAAATCGTTTCAGCGAAAGCTCTATCGGGTGTTCTAAAAGACTTCTTTGGTCGATCACAGTTATCACAGTTTATGGATCAGACAAACCCTGTAGCAGAGTTGACTCATAAACGAAGACTCTCTTCATTAGGGCCAGGTGGTTTGAACAGAGATCGTGCGGGCTTTGAAGTTCGTGACGTTCACACAAGTCACTATGGAAGAATTTGTCCGATTGAGACGCCGGAAGGTCCGAACATTGGTTTGATCACCTCCCTTTCATCTTTTGCGAAAATTAACGAATTTGGCTTCATCGAAACTCCTTATAGGATTGTAAAAGATGGCATTGTCACGGATGAAGTAGAATATATGACCGCCGACCAAGAGGAGCGTTATATTATCGCTCAAGCTTTAGCTCCGTTGGATGATATGAAAATGTTTGCGGAGGAAAAGTGTTGGGCTCGATATCGTGGTGAGCAGATCGAGATTGAGACAGAGAAAGTGACACACATGGATGTCTCTCCAAAGCAGCTTGTATCGATTGTGACTGGATTGATTCCGTTCTTGGAGCATAACGATGCGAACCGAGCGTTGATGGGATCAAACATGCAACGTCAAGGGGTACCCCTCTTGAAAACCGAAGCGCCACTTATTGGAACTGGTCTTGAAAGAAAGGCGGCTAGAGATTCTGGTGCTGTCCTCATTGCTGAAGAAGATGGAATTGTGGAAACTGTAGATGGAGCTCATATCGTCATTTCATCTAAGAGGAACCGACTCGATAAAAAGACTTATCATTTGAAGAAGTTCTTAAGATCCAATTCAGGAACTTGCATCAATCAGACTCCGCTTTGTCGCGTGGGTGAAGAAGTCAAAGCCGGTGATGTTCTTGCGGACGGTCCTGCGACCGATCTTGGTGAGATCGCTTTGGGTAAAAACGTTCTTGTGGCTTTCATGCCTTGGATGGGTTACAACTTCGAAGATGCGATCATCATCTCCGAAAAACTCCTTCGTCAGGATTATTTCACTTCAGTGCATATTGAAGAGTTTGAAATCACAGCGCGAGATACAAAGCTTGGGAAGGAAGAAATTACTCGGGATATCCCGAATGTTTCGGAGGAATCATTAGCAAATCTTGATGATGATGGTATTGTTGTCATTGGTTCCGAAGTGGTTCCTAGTGACATTCTTGTCGGTAAGATCACTCCGAAATCTGAAACAGAGCTCGCTCCGGAAGAACGTTTGCTACGGGCGATATTTGGTGAGAAGGCGGCAGATGTGAAAGATGCTTCATTGGTTGTCCCAACTGGGGTTGAAGGTCAGGTGATTGGTGTGAAATTGTTTAGTCGAAGAGAGCGTATTGCTTCGACAAATGACGAGTTGGTGGAAGAGGCATCAAAGCTGAAAGAACTGCAACGAGAATATAAGATCCAACAAACACAGTTGAAAAATGAACGGTACGAGAAAATGACGGTTCTTCTGCAAGGAGAATTAGCTTCGGGTACCATTGTGCATAGAAAGACCGCCGCTGTCATACTGCAAGAAGGTGAGGTGATTTCGGAGGAAGTCATCGATGCCATTGAAAATGAAGTTGTCGAAGATCTACTGATGCCAGACAACGAAGTTTTCAATGTCTTGAAACAAATTTTAAGAGATTACGATACTGCGCTTCAGTCGTTAGAAATGAAGTACAAGACCGAAGTTGAGCAGATCCGTAAGGGGGATACAGATCTTGAGCCTGGAATCATTCGCCAAGTGAAAGTTTACGTCGCAACTAAGCGTAAACTTGAGGTTGGAGATAAAATGGCGGGTCGACACGGAAACAAAGGTGTTGTTTCCAAGATTGTCCCTGAAGCTGACATGCCATACCTAGAAGATGGGAGTTCCGTTGAAATCATTTTGAATCCATTGGGTATTGCTTCTCGAATGAACCTAGGACAGGTATTTGAGACACATCTAGGATTCGCGGCTAAGAAAGCAGGATTATGGGTCAAAACTCCCGTATTTGAAGGTTTCCCAGAAGATGAAATCTGGAAAATGATGAAGGAACAAGGATTACCCGAAAGCGGTAAATCTTATCTATACGATGGACGTTCAGGTGAACGTTTCGACAACCCGACCGTTGTCGGTTACATCTATATGATGAAACTGGGTCATCTTGTTGCTGACAAGATCCACGCTCGTGCTGTTGGTCCTTATTCCCTCGTGACCCAACAACCATTGGGTGGTAAAGCCCAGATGGGAGGTCAGCGATTTGGAGAGATGGAGGTGTGGGCTGCAGAGGCTTACGGTGCCGCTCATCTTCTTCAAGAGTTATTAACTGTTAAGTCTGATGATGTACCAGGAAGAACACGTATTTATGAGTCTATTGTGAAAGGTGAAAATTCATTGAGAGCTGGTGTCCCTGAATCATTTAACGTTTTGATTAAAGAGATGCAAGGATTAGCGCTCGACATCAGAACACAAAGTGTACAAGAAATTACTGATTAAGCTTCACCCATTGAGGAGATATACATGTTCGACCATTTACCGCTTGAACAAAGTTTTGATAGTTTAACAATCAAAATCGCTTCAGACGATATTATTCGTTCCAGTTGGTCTCGAGGAGAGATCAAGAAACCTGAAACGATTAACTATCGTACCTTTAAGCCTGAAAAGGGTGGCCTATTTTGTGAAAAGATCTTTGGGCCAACTCGTGACTGGGAGTGTGCCTGCGGAAAGTATAAAAAAATTAAGCACAAAGGAATTGTTTGCGATCGTTGTGGTGTTGAGGTCACTCTGTCAAAAGTGCGCCGTGAACGTATGGCTCACATTGATTTGGCAGTGCCGGTTGTCCATATCTGGTTTTTCAAGACTATGCCTTCCCGTATTGGTAATCTCCTTGGAATGACGGCTTCAGACCTTGAACGCATTATCTACTATGAAGAGTGGGTAGTGACTGATCCAGGAGAAACTGATCTTGAGATTAAGCAATTGTTAGATGATGTTGAGTTTCGCGAAGCTCAAGAAAAATGGGGTCGTGGCTCTTTTGTGGCAAAAATGGGCGGAGAGGCCATTCAAGATCTTCTAAAGGTTGAAGATTTGCCTGCTTTGTTGAATGAGTTAAAAGAGAAATTACGAAAAACAAAATCTCAGCAAGGGCGTATGAAACTAGCCAAGCGTCTGAAAATTGTTGAGAGCTTCATTACGTCAACAAACCAACCAGAATGGATGGTATTATCTGCAGTCCCAGTGATTCCACCAGATTTGCGTCCTTTGGTTCCTTTGGATGGTGGACGGTTTGCGACATCAGATTTGAACGATCTTTACCGCCGTGTGATCAACCGAAATAATCGTTTGAAACAGATTCTTAAGCTAAAAACTCCTGAAGTGATCGTGCGAAACGAAAAAAGGATGTTGCAAGAGGCTGTGGATGCTCTTTTTGATAATGGTCGACATGGTCACCCGGTTATGGGTGCTGGAAACCGTCCTCTGAAGTCACTTTCTGAGATGCTTAAGGGTAAGTCTGGGCGATTCCGACAGAACCTTCTTGGTAAGCGTGTTGACTACTCGGGACGTTCCGTCATTATCGTGGGACCAGAATTGAAGTTCAATCAGTGTGGTCTTCCTAAACTGATGGCGCTTGAGCTATTCGAGCCATTTATTGTGAAAAAGCTAAAAGACCTGGGATACGTTTACACAATTCGCTCTGCGAAAAAGATGATTCAACGTCAAGCTCCTGAAGTCTGGGATGTTTTAGAAGAAATCATTAAACATCATCCAGTCCTATTGAACAGGGCGCCGACACTACACCGTCTCGGAATTCAGGCATTTGAGCCTGTACTGATCGAGGGTAAGGCGATACGTGTGCATCCGCTAGTATGTGCGGCATTTAACGCGGACTTTGACGGAGATATGATGGGGGTTTATGTGCCTCTGTCAGTCGAAGCTCAGTTAGAGGCTCGTATGTTGATGATGGCACCTGATAACATCTTCTTGCCATCGTCTGGAAAACCTTCTGCAGTTCCAACACAGGATATGACTCTTGGGTTGTATTACCTCATGCATGATCCTCTCTTTGATCCTTCTGATTTTGGAAAACAGATTAAAGTTTTCAGAGATGCGAATGAGGTACTTTTAGCTTTGTCTGCATCAGGAAGCTATAACTGGGAACAGACGGAAGTGAAAGAGGGTGAATCCATACGTGTGGATCACTTGGGTCGTGGGCTTAGAATTCATGAAAGAATTAAGCTCAGAACGAAGGTTGGAATTATCGAAACGACTCCGGGTCGGGTCATTTTTAATACGATTGTCCCAGAAGAGTTAGGTTTCCAAAATTACAATCTGCCGAAAAAGCGAATGAGCGAATTGGTGATGGAGTGCTACAAAAAGGTAGGACTCGAGAAAACTGTTCGTTTCTTGGATAACTTGAAGAACCTTGGGTTCTCGGAAGCGACTAAGTCGGGTATTTCGATTGGAATTCACGACATTAAGGTACCGGAAACCAAACAAAAGCTACTTGATGAAGCTGAAAGGCAAGTTGCCATTGTTCGAAGTCAGTACGATGATGGGATTATCACGGATGGTGAGAGACGTTCGAAAGTGATTAGCATCTGGACTGAAGTAACCGAAAAGATTTCGGATAATCTTTTTGATATCTTGGCAGAAGTGGAAAATGAGCACCTGAATTCATTATTTGTGATGCTTGATTCTGGTGCTCGAGGAAACAAATCACAGATTAAGCAGCTTGGAGCGTTACGTGGTTTGATGGCGAAGCCTTCTGGTGAGATTATTGAATACCCGATTAAGACTAACTTCCGTGAAGGATTGAGTCCAGGGCAGTATTTCATTTCGTCACACGGAGCTCGTAAGGGTCTTTCGGATACGGCGTTGAAAACAGCTGACTCCGGTTACCTCACCAGGCGTCTTGTGGATGTCTCTCAAGATGTGATTGTGACTGAAGAAGAGTGTGGAACCCTTAATGGAATTGAGGTGTCAGCGATCAAGCAGGGGCAGGAGGAATTACTTCCTTTAAAAGATCGTATATTCGGTCGTACTGTTTGTGATGATATTTACCTTCCAGGTGACCGCACTATCCTATTGGCCAAGTCTGGTGATATTCTCACTCTCGAACAGGCTGAAGCGATTGATGACGCTGGTATTGATAACATTCGGATTCGATCGGTTCTGACTTGTGAAACGAAGTGGGGAGTTTGCTCTTCTTGCTACGGAGTTAACCTTGCCAATGGCCGCCGTGTGAGTCTAGGGGAAGCTGTTGGAATTATCGCTGCTCAGTCCATTGGTGAGCCGGGAACACAGTTGACGATGAGAACGTTCCACATTGGTGGTATCGCGTCTACTAGTGTGTCTCCAGAATTGATTGTCGAGAAGGGAGGAATTGTCATTTATTCCGATCTCCGTACCGTCTTGAACGATGCTGGAGAGTGGGTGGTTCTCAACAAGAACGGAAGTATCCATATTGTGGATGATGAAGGCCGTACTCTTGATGAATACCGTCAGCTTCTGGGCACAAAATCGATTGAACCTCTGCAAATCTTCAATGTTGAGCTCGGAACGCGAATCTTCATTGAAGATGGTCAGAAGGTTGAAAGTAAGAAGAAAATTGCTGAATGGGAACAGCATAATATACCCATTATCTGTGACCGCCCAGGTTATGTGAAGTATGAGGACCTTGTTGAAGGGATTTCAACTGAGAGAGCCGAAAACAAGCAGACAGGTCAGGTAGAGATCATCGTGAAGCAACACCGTGGAGAGTTGCATCCGCAAGTCGCGATTTACTCTGATAAAGAGTTTACTGAGCTTGTCGGTACTTATCCGATCCCAAGTGGTGCGATCATTTCGGTCAAAGAGAACCAGATGGCATCAGCTGGTACTATGTTAGCTCGTCTTCCACGTGGCGCTATGAAGACCAAGGATATTACTGGTGGTCTTCCACGAGTTGCGGAACTTCTTGAAGCGCGTAAGCCGAAAGATGCTTCAGAGATCGCGAAGATTGATGGGGTTGTGGACTTTGGTGTTCACAAGAATAAGCGTCTGGTTATTGTGCGTGATGAAGTTTCGGGGATGCAGGAAGAGCATTTGATTCCTCATACCAAGCACTTGATTGTTCAGCGTGGAGATCATGTTGTCAAAGGACAACAGTTGACAGACGGATCTGTGATTCCTCATGAAATTTTAGAAGTGTGCGGTGTGCGTGAGCTCCAAAAATACCTCGTGAACCAAGTTCAAGAAGTTTACCGGCTTCAGGGTGTGGACATCAACGATAAGCATATTGAGATCGTTGTCCGTCAGATGTTGAAGAAGGTTCGCGTTGTTGATCCGGGTGATACAAGCCTGCTCTTTGGTGAAGAGGTGGATAAGAAGCAATTCGAATTGGAAAATGAAAAGGTGATCTCCGAAGGTGGTAAAGCGGCACAAGCATCACCATCTCTCTTGGGGATCACGAAAGCTTCATTGAGTACAGAGTCATTTATCTCTGCGGCTTCGTTCCAGGACACGACACGAATTCTTACTGAAGCGGCTTTTGAGGGAAAAAGAGATCCTCTTAAAGGCTTTAAAGAAAACGTGATCATGGGTCATACAATTCCAGCTGGAACTGGCTTTGAGCATCATATGAAAGTCTACAAACAAAGCCATGTTGGTGAGGAAGAAGAATTCATCATTGATTTTGAAAGTATTGAAGCGCCGCAAGTACAAGCGGCACCATCTGCGTAGAGAGACAATAAAAAAACAGGATTAACAGGATCGTAAACGACAGGATAAACAAGATATAGTAGAGGGATCCTGTT
>SDBV01014095.1_pt1 | contig 10099 bp, 9 predicted proteins | sample 2277081 | NCBI WGS metagenome assembly SDBV01 (sample SAMN10402039, study PRJNA504765) | marine sediment metagenome | isolation source: marine sediment core GS10_PC15, 223 cmbsf | place: Arctic Ocean: Southern Knipovich Ridge | collected 2010 | reverse complement strand
GCAAAATTACATTATCGGAGATTATAATTGAAACAGGTTTAAATGTAAAAGAAGCAGAAAAAGCAATGGATAACCTTGTAGATGATCAGCATGTTAGAATGGAAATAGATGAACAGGGCATTATTATTTATGAGTTTCCAGAAATTGTTTTCCGGCATAATAAATTAAGAGATATATAATATAAAAATTCCATAAAATAAATTAATAAACCAATAATTCAATATCTTAAAAGGAGTAAAAGTGACAACAAAAAAAAACTATCTAATATTAACAGGCTTAGCATTAACAACCTTTTCACTCCTTTCTGCAGAAGTTCTCTTTACACGTATCTTTTCTTTTATTTTTACTCATGGGTATGTCTACTTTATAATTTCGTTTGCAATAGCCGGCCTTGGAATTGGTAGTTTTTTATTCTATAAATTTAAAAAAATTATTAATAAAAGTATTATTGCCTGTATTTTCATTCCTTTTATCTCTGTGATCTTGTTATTTATTTTGAATTTCTTTATTCCCAATATTTATATAAGTTTAATATTAACTACTATTCTCTTTCTCGATATAGGTATTATTTTAGCATATGTTTATAAAACAACGAATTTAAATAAATTTACTATTTATTTTATAGATTTATTAGGCGCTGCCTTAGGCTCAATAAGCACATATTTTCTAATTCAAATTCTTGGTGTGCCTAAAACCTTACAAATAACTTTAGTATTACTTAGTATAGGCTTCTGGCTAATTTATATTACAACCAAGCCAAAGAAAACCAATAAAGTAATATCTATGATAATATTGATTATACTTTTTTTTAGTGCATTTATAAATATTGATACTATTATTAAATTTCCAAATAATGCTGATAAAGAAATAAGTTATTTTATATCTGATGATAATGATACTATTGATACTAGCTGGAAAGCTTTTGGTAGAGTGGATCTAGTAGAAATTAATGATCCAAACAGGAAAGTACTTTTTATTGATGGTGGTGCAGGCTCTAGTATGATAAAATATATTGAATATGAAAATGATTATGAAAAAATAATTGCAATAGGTCAGAACACACCAGCATTGGCGCTTGCTATAAGTAGCATAGATCTGGAAATTGATGATAACGTATTAGTAATGGGAAGCGGTGCTGGAATTGAAGTAACAACATTTTTATATGCAGGAATAAATAAAATAACTGCTGTAGAAATAAATCCTGATTTTATTGCTTTGACTAAAAAATACGGGGAGTTCAATGGGGATATCTATAATGATCATCCAAATGTTAATTTAGTTAATGAAGAAGGCAGAAAATATATTAGAAATACAGATGAAACTTTTAAACTTATCACTTTTTCCATGCCTTTAATAAAAAGTCTTAGAAATTATCAAAATTATGCTATGGCAGAAAATTATCTATTTACCAGTAATGCTTTTACAGAATATAGAAATAAATTGGATAAAGATGGTTATTTAATAATAATTGCTCACGATAGGTTAGAGGTTTTACGACTATTAATGAATGCACTAACTTCGTTTAAAGATAGTGGTATTTCTAGTTCATATGCTATGAAGCAAATTGCTATTATAGAAGTTGGGCAGCATAGGCCAATGTTAATATTAAAAAACAGTCCGTTCTCTTATTCAGAAACAGAAAACTTGCATACAGCCTTTCACACTATTCCGAACTCGCAGGAAGGAGTTAATTTTATTCCTTTATTACAGCAAGCTTCTCATCAAATGGTAGATGAATACAATCAAGTAGTAGAGCATTATATGTTTAATAATATGCTAATTAAATTATCAAAAGGTGAAATAACCTTAAATGATATAATAAACTCGAGTGAACTTAATTTAGATCCTGTAGATGATAATAGACCATTTTTCTATTATTTTGAAAAAGGTATTCCTGCTACAATAATAATAATATTATTTTTTGCGATTGTTTTTTTGCTATCTCTTTATTATAAAGATAATCATCAACGAAAACATTCCAGGCTGTTTGTTATTATTGGTTTTGGATTCATAATGATAGAAATCGGGTTCATACAGATATTCAGTATATTCTGGGGCCAAAATACACTCGCAATATCTCTATTATTAACAATTATTTTATTATCTTCCGGATTAGGCAGCTTTTTTGTTAATAAGGTGCTTAACAAAAATGCCCTTTTAAGAATACTAATACTATCAATTCCAATAGTTCTTGTTATAAGTATTTTATTAAGCAGTTTTTTATTAGCTCATTTTGAAAATTCAAATTATTTAATAAAAATAATAATAACGTTCTTGCTTCTATTTCCTTCTTTTTTCTTAATGGGTATGGTATTCCCAATGTTATTGAGCAAAACTGATCCTAAAATTATACCTAAAATGCTTGCCTTAAATAGTCTGGCTACAGTAGCAGGAACAACCTTTGGTTTAATGATTGCTATTACTTTTGGCTTTTTACAGGTTATGATTATTGGAGTAGTATTTTATTTAATTCTTATTCTTACTAAAAGTAAAGATTTCTTTATATTTAAATAATGAATAATCCCGAAGCAGAACTACCAGGTATCTTCGCTCTGCAAGACTGCGGACTGACCACAAGTTTGCAAGTGGTCAGGCACTAGTTCATAGCCTACATCCCCTTAAGTCAGAACTGCGGAGGTATATCAGCTGTCAGCATAAAAATATTATAGCAAATAGCTTAATTAATTTATTATATTGCAATATAAAACCCGATATTGAAATCGCACTCAAATTTAAAATGTTCTTTTAAACCTTTATATTTTTATGATATAATGGAAATGTTTGATATTACTATTACATATAGCAAATAAAGATATTTGGAGAAAAGGCAATGGAATCTAAAAATAAAATGAATTTTCATCCTACCCAGGTTGGTTTTATTACACAAATTGTAGAACCCATAAGTATAAATTTACATTTAGACGACGTTTTGCAGATGTTTGAAGAAAATGAGGATTTAGATTCTTTACCTGTCGAATACGATAAAGGAATCGGCATAATTGATAGACAGCTTATTGAAGAAAAAGGAAAAACATTCTGGAACTCAATTAGGAATGCGGAAATGGATGAATATATGTATACAAATACTCTTTATATTAACAGCCGTGAATATATTAAAAAAATATTTAAAAAAATGGCAGACAGAGATAAAGAGAAAAATATTAAAAGTTTTCTCGTATTTCATAATGGAAAGTATTTTGGAATGGTAAAATATAACGATCTAATAAATCATATCTCGGATTTGCAGGAATGGGAAATATCACAAGCAAAAAATATCCAACAATTTCTTTTAAGTAAAAATACTTTAGAAGATGATATTTTAAGTATAAAAGCCAATCTAAGAATGGCGCATGAATTGGGCGGGGACTTTTATCAGGTATTGAATTTATCAGTCGCTAGTTATCCATGGATAAAAAATTATCCTTTGTTCAATTGAGCATTATATTTTTTCTTGAAAAAAGCAGACTGCTCCATCTTTGAAAACACAGAGAGAAAAATAAAATTAAGCAAAAGTTGTTTCACTAATACCAGGAGAAGATATTTATGATAAATTAAAAACTGCCTGGAATATTTACCAGGCAGCTAAGCGGTTAAGATATTTACTGTAAGTCTCGAAGTTTATCGAATATGTCCGATACCCTAGGATCTCCCAGGTTAGCTCCAATATTTGTAAAAGCTCCTGTTAAATCTGATTGAACGTCATATAATTCCTCTTGAAGATCTATCCGATCCTGGGTTGAATTTCATGGAGAACTGAGCTATCTTATAATCAGATATAAAAAAAAGGAGATCAATATGAAAAATAGATGGTTAATACTCAGTCTGCTAATGGTAATATTGACAGCAACGCTATTTTCTCAGGAAGTAATTCTAACAAACACTGATTTGGAGCTCTTTATAGAAACATTCCCGCTTATTACAAATGATTTGGAAGCTTTGAACATGCAAATGGAACAACAGGCAAATTCACTTATACTGCCTGAGGCTATTCTTCTTTCGACAGAGACCCAGAAAATATTTACAAGCCGTGGTTGGAATGATAACTATTTTCTAAAAATGCAAATAATCCTGCAAGGTGCTTATTTAGTATTTATGGAAACTGAAATGCTGGCAGCCGCACCCGAAATACAAGAAGCTTTAAATGAGCTTGATGCAACGCCTGTAAGTGAATACTTCACTTTAGAAATGAAACAAATGATGAGAGAACAATTAATGCTTGCGATACAAGGAATAAATGCTTCAACTAGCATGCAAATGGCAGCCTTTGACCCTGCAAATATGGAACTTATCCGAATTTATAAACTAGACCTGATAAGAATCCTGGAATTAGAATAGCAATACCTGCATTTGTTGCTTCATATCGGGTAACACCCGTTTCCGGATCATTTAAGTATGGTATAGGTGTTCCATTTATTGTATAGATTGTGTTGCTGTTATCTACCATTAATTGATCATGTGCCCGATTGAGAAGATCCTCCATCCCAATAAGATCATAGGCAATGCTTAGAACTATAGATTCGATAAGTTCATTTATATTAGCATAAGAAATGTCTGCCTGATCAACAGATGCCAGTTCTATTGCAGACGGGATATTTGTTACTAATGCAATTGTAATATTACCAAAAACCTCCGGAAGATTTAGGTCTTCTGGAATATTCACAGGTGTTCCCGGAATAATGTATGGAAAGTAATAATCAAAAAGAACTCTTACATTCAGAACCTGATCAATTTGTTTTTTTGATCCGCCAAGTGGGCTGCATATTGATAAAACTCCATCTATAAGGTTGGGATTTTTTTCTGCAAACATAACAGCAACAAGTCCCCCAATAGAATTTCCTATGATATAAGTGTGAGTTGGTTTTCCAAAATTGGAATTAAATAAACCGATAAGCTGGCGGGTCCTTACTAAAGCATCCTTTATAGCCCATCCATTTTCCGAATAACTGGAGTATGCTACACCAAAACCCTGCATCAGAAGAAAATCGCGAATAGGTACTATTTCGGGTAGTTGAATAGGATATTCCGGTTCAACATAACCATGTGTATATAGAACCAGATTTCCATTCCAGTTTTCCGGTTTAGCCAGTAAATAGCTTGAACCAGGTCCGATTTCTCCTGTTACAGTTCCATAATCCTGTTTGGTGCCTTTTACTGCATCATTCGAAATTTCCATGTTTTCCGGATTAAAATTATCCGTTTCTGTTGGATTTTGACAACCAAAAACAAGAATAAGAATAGAGACAAACAAACAAACTTTTTTCATTTTTATCTCCTTAAATTTTTGATTTATGTTATGAAATATGAATAATACTTGTAAATGGGTAATTAGGCCCATAAATGAATATAAATAATCCACCAGAGCTTTTTCAAAACAGATCCTTGCATTATTATAATTTGATATAGCATCGTTACAATTTTTCATATAATAATAAAAGTCACCAATATTTTAGCAGATATTGCTTTTCACATAGTCTTTATACCAGTAGAAGCTGTCTTTTGGCGTTCGCTTTAAGCTCTTATAGTCAATATACGTAAGTCCATAGCGCATTGAATAACCTGAAGACCATTCAAAGTTATCCATGAACGACCAGGCAAAATAGCCTTTGATATTGACACCCTGGGCTATGGCCTTATTCATAGCACGCAGATACGATTCATAAAATTTAATTCTTCTTTCATCGTGAACTTTACCGTCTTCGACCAAATCATCATTAAAGGCACAGCCGTTTTCAGTAACATAAAGATCAGGGTTGCCATAGTGATTCCTAATGCTCATTAGAGACCCAAAAAATGCCTGAGGATTAATTGTCCAGTTAGAATCAGTCTTTTCCAGTTCAGTATTGAATGGATCAGTTAATGACTGGTTTCCAAAGAACTTACCTTCAACTGCCTTTACATAGATAGAACGGTAGTGGTTTAAACCGATAAAGTCCTGCTTTTGTGAAATAATCTCCATGTCGCCTGATTTAATATCTTTTTCCAGATATGGCATAAATGAGGCGGGATAAGCACCTTTCATAGTTGTACCCAAAAAGCATTCATGCCAATAGTCACGATACAAATCAGCTGCCCTTATATCTTTAGGATCATTTGAAACAGAGTGTACCGGGTCATAGGTAAAAGATGAACCAAGCTGAATATGAGAATACTTTGCCCGAATTGCCGACAGTGCTTTGCCGTGAGCAAGGTTGATGTTATGTATGGAATTTAAAAATGTTTGGGAGTCACTGATTCCAGGTGCAAAAATTCCTAGCAAATAACCAAGCTCAATAAAAACTGTCGGCTCATTAAATAGAATTACCTTTGAGATTTTGTCATGCACCTGATCAATAAATTTTAGAGAGTATTCAGCAAACCAATCTGTACACTCACGGTTTGTTTAGCCACCCTTATCGTGCAGCACCTGTGGCAAATCCCAGTGATAAAGAGTAATAAAAGGTTCGATATTATTTTCGAGTAGTTTATCAATAAGCCTTTTGCAAAAATCAACTCCCTTCTGGTTGATCTTTCCCACACCGTTGGGAACAATTCTATTCCACGAGACCGAGAAACGATAACTATAAATTCCCAATGCTTTCATTAGAAGAACATCTTCTTCCATCTTATTGTAGTGGTCACACGCTCTGTCACCATCATCGTTACCCAGCACCTTGCCCGGAGTGTGGCAGAAGGTATCACAAATACTGTTAGTTCTGCCATCCTGATGAACAGCTCCCTCAATCTGATATGCAGAAGTTGCAACACCCCATTTAAATTTATTATTTTTCATTACTTACTTTCCTTAAGATATCCATTAGGATTCATTACTATTATATATTAAATTAAAAATAATTCCAGCAAAATCTAATTAATGACCTGCAACAGACTCTGGTTAGATGCCACATCCAGGTCGGTATGTTCAGAAAAGCGTGTAGTGACCAGATAAATGCAGATTCCTTTGCCATATAGAATATTTGTAATAACTGTCAAAATAATTCAAATCCGGATAAGGCGGAGTTCTATAGAAATGGATTAACAGCACTTCAGTATAAAAAGTCATATCACTTCGAATTTTTTTAAAGTTAGTAAGTTATACTATAAATCTAATTCAAGAATCAGATCATTGCATTCAGTTTCAATTTTATTAGTAAGCTTTTTTTTATAATCTTCATCAACTAAACTATACAGTGCTGCAGTTTTAATAAAATTTTTAATTTGTACAGGTGAATAGTTAAAAGTGTTGTGTATTTTTATGAATTCTGTATTTAAGTTAGTATTAAACATAGGAGGATCATCTGAATTGATCGTAACTATTAGATTATTATCAACCAGATCCGGAAGTATATGTTTATTTATATTATCAAAAACTTGCAGACAAATATTACTTGAAGGGCAGATTTCCAGAGGGATTTTCTCTGTTTTTAAAACCTGCATAAGTTTTTTATCTTCAATACACCGTACTCCATGACCAATTCTTAATGCGCCCAGCTCTCTAATAGCACCCCATATGCTGTCAGGTCCGCCTGTTTCACCGGCATGGACAACTGCAGGCACTCCTCTGGAATTAGCATATTTAAAAGCAGATTTAAACAACTCCGGTGGAAATCCCACTTCATATCCTCCAAGACCAAGAGCTATTACATCCACTCTGGAACAGCTGCTTACCCATTCTGCAATAAGCATAGATTGATCTGCAGTAGCATAGTCACGGGGTATATCTACAATTATTCCCAGAGTTACACCAAAGTTTTTATACCCCCACTTTTTAGCCCGGTTTATAGCTTTAATTTGCTCATCAAAATCTATTCTATTGTTTAAATAATGGGCAAGTGCAGTAAAAGTTGCTTCAGTATGAATAATATTTTGTGACGCTTGATTTTCCAGAAAATCTCTTGTGATTAATTCAATATCATCTGAACTCTTAATACACCTGGAAATGGTCTGGTATATTTCAGCAAAATGGGGAAAATCTACAAATTGGTACCACTTTTCCAATTCTTCTATTGATTTTGCAGGCAGATCAATTTCATTTTTCAGAGCAAGCTTTAGCAATGTAGTAGGTTTTATACTTCCTTCAAGATGAACATGCAGTTCTACTTTGGGAACTTTATTTATAAACTTTTTTATACTCATATTTCTCCTTTTCAAAAATTCATGTTTTTATTATCTTGTATTATAAAGAAAATTAGTAAATTATACAAAATTTCATCTGCATGTTTTTAAGGATAATGTAATAGAATTGTCAAAATTTCAGGGTGCATCCCAAATCCGTTATAATATTTTTTGCAAATTATGAAATAATTCTTGTAATTCACACTATATTATCCTATTATTAATCATATATTTAGGAGGAACAATATGAAAAAATATTTTATTATTATTGCAGCAATAATGCTTGTCTTTGGTATTATTAGTTCATGTGTAGGCGATCCTGGAGTACAATTGGCCAAATCAGCATGTGATAAAGCGTATGATAAGGGAATGGAAAATGCAAGAGCGGAAGCAGGAGATGACGAAATTGCTTTAGTCGCATTACAAATGGGATTAGAAGAAAAAAGACAAGATTGTTATGATCAAGCAGAAAAATAAAATTATTAACATTTTTTAAATACAGCAGGAGGTTATAAGTTTTACTATTGCATAAATGATAAATACACTAATAGTAAAGCTTATAATTGTAAACAAGTAATAGCCCAAAACCTCAGAGTCGGATGTGCTCTGCATTTAGATATGAGTCAATTCGTCACAATTAACGTTTTTTACCTTTACCTGATATTCTCAACTTTTTTGCTTTTGCCTTTAAAGCATTTATATAGGGATTAAATTCAATTTCATCAAAATCATTTGCTCCAAAGATTTGTGCAATATCATTATCATCAATTACCCTGGAAGATTTTGTTCGAGCTTTTTTAAGCATACTTTTTGATTTATCTTTTACTGCTTTATGAATCAGATCATTTATTTCTATATTCCTGAGTGTAAAAAACAGTTTCGGATCTTTATCTAACCTTGTTCCTATTCCATATAAGGCAGCGGCTGTATGTTTACACATCGCAGCCCAGTCCGGACAACTGCAGTTAAAGGATATTTCCTGTGGTGCAGGAAACAGGCCCTTACCTTTAGCTGTAAATATTTCCATCAATGCTTTTGGGAACTTTCCTTCAATTAGTTCCTGCAAAGATTCTATTTCTTCTGCGCATTCTTTTTTAATATTATTCCAAACATATTTCTCAAGCTGTTTAATTTTTATTTCAACTCTATAAGGAGCGGTACTTGTGCCCATAACAAGAGAAGTTGCCTTTCCTTTGTTTATCTGCAGATCTATAACAAAACCATTTCGTATATAACTTCGGCCTCTTCCAATTCGGCTTTCATAGTCTGCATATTTTTCGAGGTTCTTGTTCCATGCCTGACCCCACCATGTTTTAACGAGTTTATTACCTTGAACAATAACAGGTTTAATATCTGGATTCTTCTTTCTATATTGTTTGAGTTTTCTTTGTGCTTTTGCGCGTTTTTCCGCAACTGATACATATCTTGGAAAACTCCTATAATATGACATATCATTTCCTTAATAATTATTTCTAACTTATTACTCCAAATACCTCATAAAGAGCAACAGTCTTTTATTCTACAGTCTATACTCTACAATGTTAATTTAAACATGTTCATAAGTTTTTCATTATCCATTTCTGTTATCCATTCCTCTTTTGTGCTCTGGATAATTTCTTTTGATAAAGCAGCTTTATTTATAAGCATATCATCAATCCTTTCCTCAATTGTTCCTTTTGTTATAAACTTATGGACTACTACATTTTTTTTCTGGCCTATTCTAAATGCCCTGTCTGTAGCTTGATTTTCTACAGCAGGATTCCACCATCTGTCAAAATGTATTACATGATTAGCAGCTGTAAGATTAAGCCCGACACCTCCTGCCTTTACTGTCATTACAATAAAAGGTACGTATTCATGGCTTTGAAATTTATCAACAATATTTTTTCTCTTTTTAACAGGAGTTCCCCCATGCAGGACAAGGCCTTTGTGATGAAATATTGTTTCAAGGAATTCTTTTAGCGGATTTGTTATCTCCCTGAATTGGGTAAATACAAGGACCTTCTCT
>SDBV01014094.1_pt1 | contig 10100 bp, 10 predicted proteins | sample 2277081 | NCBI WGS metagenome assembly SDBV01 (sample SAMN10402039, study PRJNA504765) | marine sediment metagenome | isolation source: marine sediment core GS10_PC15, 223 cmbsf | place: Arctic Ocean: Southern Knipovich Ridge | collected 2010 | reverse complement strand
CGAAGAGGGAACAGAAAATGAGGTTGAAAATCTTGAAGACTTTGATCTCACAGGAATTGAAGTTTTTCCCTCATGTGACATTAACGGGGGACCGATTCAGCAGCCTTAGGAAAAAGGGGGAATAAGACAATGGCAGGATTTACACTTCCAGGCGTTCGGGTTCAAAGGGATCCACTTGCAGGAACAGCAAATGTTTTGTTTGTCCCTCTCATTCCAGCTTTGGTTGGTTTGAGTGATGGTGAGCTTAAAATTATTACTTCTGAATCCAAGCTTAAGGATGTCAAGGGTTCTCTGGAAGGTCTGACTAATACTCCTGCTGAAAGCATTATTGTCATTTCTGATACGGATCAAGGGATCCCGGATTATGTAGAGAACAGAGACTTCGTTCTTAATAGTGATCAGGTGGATTGGTCCCTGAATTCTGTTTTAGTACCTCCTGCTGTCATTACTCCAATTGTTTCTCAGACTGGTGGGGTTCTTGCTGCGGATGATTATTTCTATGTGGTGACTGCGATCAGGGCTACGGATGTCAGTATCCCGATTAATGTTATTGGGGAAACTACTCAGTCCAATGAAGTCACAGGTGCGATTGCGGCTCCTGGAACTGGGAAGATTACTCTGACGTGGCAGAAGGTTCCGGGGGCACTTGGATATAAGGTTTATAGGAGCCTTGATTCAGGGGTTTATCCTGATGGGGTTCCTTATGGAAGTGGATCCCTTCTGATTACGGTGTTGGGAGTGAACAGCACTAGCTTTACGGATGATGGAAGTTTGACTCCTGGTGCTGGGGCTCCTCCTGTTACCAATGATGCTTGTTCTCAGCCTGCTAAGGGGGCCACGTATTTCGTGTCCTATCGTCAGCGGGTATTTGATTTTGAGCCCAAATTCTTTACTGATCTGTCTGTCATCAAGACCAAGTATGGTCAGGGATCACAGATTGCGAAGTTGGCAACCCTTGTCATGGGCAAGAATGGAATTGGTAATGATGCGCCTTTCTTGTGGGTGTGTGCGGCCCAGGATGATTCGGATGCTGCCTTTGCGATAGCAATCAATAAGTTTGCTCCGAAGGATATCCAGTTGATTTCCTATGGACGTTCATCTCAGTCTCTAAATATCCAGGCTCTTCAGCATGCCCTTTCTTCTTCTACTGTTTTGGAGAAGAAGGAGAGGGTCATCATTGGTTCAGCTCCGTCTGGGACTCCTATTGGGGACATCAATACCTCTGGATCCCTGCTCTTCTTTGCTGAGGCTTTGAGGGATAGGCGCATTGTTCTTTTGGGATCCAAGGGAGACTTCAAGGCTCAGACCGAAGATTCAGTTGGGAATCTTGCTTTGGAAACTTTGAGTCCTGCATTTGCTTCGGTTGCCCTTATGGGTAGGATCGTGGCTTTGGCGGATCCGGCTGAGCCTTGGACCAATAAGGAAGTTACAGGGTTTGATCCAACTGAACCTGTGACTGATGAGTGGTTAGAGTCTGAACATCTTCTGCTGATTTCTGGTGGTGTGCTGACTCTTGAGAATCGTGGTGGCAGGCTGTTTGTGAAACAGGGTATCACCACGGATAACCGCACCATCGAAGATTTTGAAGGAAGCGTTGGATTAGCTGAGGATGAGTTGCGAAGACTCTTCCGAAGGATTCTGGATCGTTATGTAGGTCGGAAGATTACTGCTGGTTTGATTCGGGCTATTACAAATACGGTCAAGTTTGGATTCGCATCAGCTATTCGGATTGGGCTGATCGCTGGTTTTGATGAGGGGACTCTGAGTGTTGTGCAGGATCCTATTCTGAAAACCTTTATCAATATCAAGGCCAAATATGAGCCAATTTATCCGGCGAATGTTTTGGACTTCCAGTATGGATTTGACTTTGCAACCAGTGGCACATCGGGCCTACTGCAATAACTGAGGGATCTGACTAAGGGGGAATAAACAATGGCAGGAATAGTAGCGCAGGGTTCAACAGTTGGAATTCCGGCGGAAAACAAGGCGATCATTTCGTCTTCTGTGGACGTGTTTGATCAAGATGGGTTTGAAATTGGATTCGTGAGTCAGATTACTCCATCGCATACCCGGACGGTTCAGAGGATTCGTCATCTTAACTCTGCTGATGCTGGCAGGGTGATTGAGTCGGCTCCTTCGCCTGAGGATATAAATATCACTGGGACTGGCTTGAATCTTTACAATGTTGCGGAGTCACAGCAACAGTCTTTGATTGCACGGTTGCCTGGGCAGGCGGGAGCTAGGTTCAAGACTCTGAATGATCAGAAGATTCCTTTTTTCATTCAGGTTGTGGAAACGCATCCTGCGTCTGGGCTTCAGAATGAATCCACTTATCTTGGATTGTGGCTAACTCGTTACAGCAGGCCAATTAACATTGCCGGGGCCACCATTGCGGCATCGTTTGATATTTCTGTAGAAAATATTATCTAAGGAAGCTCCTTAGGGTATTTAAGTTTTATCTGGGGATGTGTCATGTTGGTTCTGATAATAAGGAGGTCGTATGTTTGGAACGCAAGAGATTGCTAGTAAAAGAGTTGATTTAGCTAAGTTGATTTTGACGGGAGCCAAGCAGCAAGAATTCAATTGTGTTCCCATTGAGACGAAATTTACATTAAGAACCCTCACAGGTGATGAAGAGATGGATGCGATAGCTGCGACAACTCAATATGCTAATGATATTGCGTTGCGTGTGAGAATGAATAAGGTAACTACTCTTTCTCGTGCGATTGTGTCTTGGAATGGGGCATCTTTTGGTGGAGATGGCCCAAATTCAATTAAGGCTGAAATTTTTCTTTCAACTTTGCAATATCCTATTTTTGAATTTATATGGTGGTGTTATGAAGATTTGATACGACTTCGTAATTTTGAAGTGGAGGATTTGATTCTAAAGATAAAAAAATCACTGGGGAGTCATGGTCCAGAAAACTCTGGATCATCGTCTCCTCAAACCCCGGAAATGCCCCAGACTTCAAAAGATCCGCAGAAGTCTACTTAGAGTGGTGGGTTGCTAATAAGGCAATAGATGCGGAGGAAAGACAGGGTGAACTAAAGGCTTTACTCAACTTCATAAATCCACAGGCATATCGTGAAGCTGAGGCTATGTCACAAATTAGGAGTGGTGGCGGTAGTGCTCCGACACAGCATGAAAGGTTTTTTGGTGGTCGTTATGCTGGTTTGGAAAGGCCTGTCCCTGGGGTTGAAGTTTATTGGGAGAATCCTAAGGCTGATGTCAGGATGCAAAGAGCTGAAGAAGCGGCCCTTAAGGGGATAGATCTTAAGGAGCCTGTGGAGAAGAATGAAAAAATGGCCCAGATGATCAAGGATTATGCAAATGCGAAGGTCCATCCCGACAATGTGCCATTGGATGAATGGGAAGAATATGTGATTTTGAGGAAGCAATTCAACTTGTCTTACCCTATTAGAGAATACTAAATGCCTCCTCCTGCTGGTGGCGGTGATGATACGACAGTCCAGAAGCTTGAGTTCCAAGCTGAGTTCGATCCAGCTTCCCTTCAGAAGGTCACTGCTGAGACAGAGGCACTTAAGAATAGTCAAGTTGAGGCTGCTAAGGCTACTGGTGAAGGCATTGATAAATCCAATATGGAATACGATGCCAAGCAGAGAAAAAGAGATGAGGATGCTCTTGAGAAGTTTCATCAGAATCTTAAGAGTAGAGAGGAAAAGCATGTTGAATCTTTGAACGCCCTTGAAGCTGCTAACGAGAGATACTATCAGGGTGTTGAGAATAAAGAAAAATTTGAAAGAACACAGAGAATTATCCAGCAACAGCGTGAAGAAACTGAACAGAAGATGCAGGATGCTCAGGAAGGAGCTGCTGGGGCACCCCCACAGTTTGCAAGTATTGGTAGAAGTGTTTTGGCTGGATTGGGTATTGGGGCCGGAGCATTTGGTCTTGCGAGTTTGATTGGGACTTTGAGACAGGCTCGTGAAAGTTTGAGGGAACTGCGTCTTGAGTCTATGCAATTTTCAGCTATTACTGGTTTTGGTGGGGGAGAGGGTAGTGGTGCTATGGCTGGTTTAGGTCTAGGTGCATTCGCTAGTCGGACTGCTCGTGAAAATGTTGGGTTAGTAAGTCGTGATCAGGCTGTTAGGCTTGCAGGAGTATTGGGTCGTGGTGGATTTGGGGCCGGGGAGATTACTGGTGTTGGGGGCTTGGGTGAAGAGGCTGTTGAAGCGGCTGCTATTACAGGGACTCCGTTAGAAGAAGTGGGTCGTATTTTTTCTATGATGAGAAATAAATTAGAGATAGATGCAGATAAGATATCGGATGCATTTTTGGATCTCAAGATAACTGCTGATGACTTGAAGGTTCCTTTCAAGGAATTTATGGAGAATACGATGCAGGTGGCTCAACAGATTAAACCTTTTGGCGGTGAGATAAAAGATGCTGAAAAGCTCGTAGCGGAATTTGCAAAGGAGCTTAGAGATGGGACTGTTACATTGTCTCAGGTGGCAAAATTAGCTTTGGGAGGATTTTCAGGTGCCCAGGAAGGGCCTATGGCATTTTTGGCTCAAGAGTTGATGCTTACTGGGCCACCAGAGTTGCAGAAAATTTTGAGTGGAGCTGGTGGGCCTTTGGGACAAACTGAGGCTCTTCGGCAGGTTTTCCGTGGAGAAAGAGGTGCGGGGGTACAGGAAGCGGCTATTCGGGCTGGCACGGGTGTTGTGGGAGGTATGGTAGGGCAAGTTGGAGGTGAAGGGGCTACGGAAGAGACAACTATTGCTTTACAGCGGCGATTATTTCAGATGTTTGGAATTGATTTGCCTGATTCGATTAAAGGTGTGACAGAGGTAATGGCATTTCTTAAAAGGGGTGTTGCGAATCAGATAGATGTACAGAAGGATAGGGAAGATGTTGAGAAGGAATTCGTAGATCATATGAAAAACTTGCGTGATGAAGCTGGAGGTCTTGCTGCGACTTTCGCGGTTGTTTCACGAGAATTTTGGGAGACTATATTGGATCCTTTTGGTGCAGCAGAGAGGGCTAGTGCTGGGTTAACTCCTGAGAGATTTCAGGATGTGGAACAGGGCATGATAAGGAAACAGGCTATGCTTACTGGGGGATTGGGACCGGGTGGTAAATTAATAGGTACGCCTCAGGTTGGTGCGTCTTTCTTTGAGAGGGCTGCTACTGCTGCTGGGACTACGGATAGACCTATAGGAGATTTTTTGACTGATGTTCAGCAGAGGGCTGGTGGTGGTGTTTCTATTCAGTTGGGTGATATAAGGGTTGATGTCAGAGATTTGGAGTCGGTTATGCAGAATTTGGAGGGTCAAACATTAGTGGCGGTTAAGGACTGGGCTAGAAAAGAAGGGTTCATGAATCTACAGACCAATAGATAATGCCACTATTTATTGACACCCTAAATGTTGGAGTGACACCTGAGGGAATCTCAGATTTCATTCAGGAGAGGCAGGCCAATGCCAATAGTCTTATTATTTATGATCCCCAAAAGGTGAAGAATGCTTTCCGTGAATTTGGAAAGGTTACTAGAGGCATAGGTAAAGCTATAAAAAAACCTACAGCATCTACAGTTGCGTTGGCTGCTGGACAACTTTCTTCTTTGGCGGCAAGTGGTATTGGTGCTTTCTATCGGTTTACGTTGAATCCACAAGAAATTAGTGTGGATGAGGCCAAGCTGGATACGGTTGTGAGTACTAAGGCTGGGCACGACATCATGCATTGGGAGCATGATGACATAATAAAAATTAGGTATTCAGGTGTTTCTGGAACTTTGCTGCCTCCTCCTGAAGCTTTGCGACAGGGTGTTACGGATATTAGATTTTCTGCGGCTTGGCGGAGGTTTGAACAGTTCAAAAGATTTTGGAGGGCGGCACGGAGAGATATTGTCATTATTTGGGATGGTGTTTATTACCGTGGGACTATGAAAACTTTCAATCATAAGAGATCCGCAGAGGGGCCTTGGTTATTAACTTATTCTTTTGACTTCCATGCTTTGCCTGCTCATACAAGGGATCTGTTTGGTAAGGATGTTTCTGTGGCAACTTTGATAGGTTTGTCACAGTCTGCCATTCAGAAATTATCGGAATAGATGGCTGACCTTTTTCCAGATGCTAGGGTGTTTATTCTTGCAAATCCTGGATCTGTAAATTCTAGGATTGAGGAAATCGTCGAATTCGATAATATCAATGTGAGTCTAAGCACAAGATCTGTTGGCACTGCCACAATTACTATTCCAAATGTGCAGGACAAATTCTCTCGAAGGGCTGCTCGTATCAGAGATACGATTGGTTATGTAAAGAATGTGGTTGATTTGGATCTTATTCGAGAGCTCAGTGATGATGCCCAAAGGTTTTCAAATTTGGTTAGACAGAGTAATCCAAAAGCTTTGGATCAGTTGAAGGCAACCCAGCTTGATTTCCTTACTAAGAATCTGAGTGTGCTTGGAATGATGACAAGAATTTGGGTTGATTTCCGGGGTCGGGATGAGAGGTATTACGCTGGTTTTACAGGTCTGATTTCCAGTGTTGAGGATTCTATGGTAGTGGGTGGGAGTGTTGCTTTGACCCTTGGTTGTTCTGCCTTGACTAGGTATCTTGAACTTACACCAATCATATTGACTTCTCCTACTACTGCCACTCCTACTCATGCGGGTGGATCTGAAGAGAGTCAAAGAAGGGCTATAAATACAGGTCGTAGTAAGCTTTTGAATAATCAGGTTTTAAGCAATATTTATAATGGAAAAAGTAATGACGCTATCATGTCGGATATTATAAAAAGGGTGAATCTTTCTCTCACTAGAGAAGGGGCAGACGAAGCTTTGGGTATAGTAGAGGTAGAACGTCAAAAGTTAGATTTCTTTCTTGACAATAAGATTTGGCAAGTACCAGAGGCCGGGAACGAATTCTTTAGGACATTCAATGGAGCGGTGCCGACCTTAGGATCTAATGTCCGTGAGTATGATGATTTTGCTACTGATGCAGATAAAAGGAATGTGTATTTGAAGGCTCCTCATCTTTTGATTCATCGGGATATGGAAAGGGCCACAACCATTTACCAGAAGGTCATTCGGTCTGTGTTTGATTTATTCCAAAATGATGTGCGACCTGCAATGACTATCATTCGGCATGTTGTGAAGACTACTTGGGCAGAGTTTTTCCAGGATGGGGCTGGGAATATTATTTATCAGCCCCAGATTGTGGACAATTTGCCTGGGCTTTCTGTCTTTAATACTGAACATGATGAGGGCCGGGCTGAGTTGAGGGATGGAAAATTGTCTATAGATACATCTGATTTTCAGCAGTTTCATGGACCTTCATATATTTTGGGGGATGAGGGGTTGCTGTCTTGGAGATTCAAGGAAGATGAGGCCAATTTTTTGACTCAAATTGTGGCACCTTCTGGGTTCAACTTCAATTTACTAAAGGGTGCAAATTTTCAGCCTGACAAGCTTCATGGTTTTGCCATTGTATCGTTTGAGGAGGAAACGAGATTTGGTGTTAGGCATTTAGATCTTCCAAATTTGATTCTGGGTACATTGAAGGAATTGGAAATTGTAGATGCCTATGCAGAGGCAGCTCTAAAGCGAAAGAATGCTGAACTTAGGTCTGGTTCTATGGTCTATAACATGAGGCCTGATTTGCAGGTGGGTAGAACAGTTTATATTCCTGAGAGAGAGAAGCTCTATTATGTAGTTTCGACTGCTAATAATTATTCTAAATCTCAGAAGTCTCAAACCACAGCTTTGGGTCTTGCTTATGGTCACGATCCAAGTGAACCGATTGGGGATCCGTGGATTGCAGTGGCAAGGTTGAGAGGTGAAGAAAAGAAGGTAAGGGTTGCTCCTTCTGCTCCTCCATCAGAATCTTTACCACAAACTCAGTCAACTCAGCGTGTTGGGAGTGGTGGAGGGGGAGGGTTACAGCTCACACCATAATGCCAAGATCACGTTTTGAAAATGGTCTTTTTCCTGATTCCATGTTGCCTGATGAGCTTGCTCCATATCGTAGATTGTCGGAGACGCTTCATATTGCTCGAATTGTGTCTGTGTTATTTGAGAATGGAATTTTTACAGGGAATGTTGATATTGAATTTTTGACCACTGTTGGGAATCGAAAGAATGTTCCTTTTACTTTTGAATATGTCAACGGTGGATCCGTCAATGATCTTGTCTCTAATGGGTCGGATCCGAATGGAGCTTTAGATGGTGAGATTCCAGAAGAGGGTGCTGTTGTATTGATTGGATTTATCCCAGGAGATTCTGTTACGGGTCAAGATCGGCCCATTATTTTGAAATATATAGCTCCACCCTGGGATACAAGGCTTCAAGAGGTTGGTGGTTTTGGTGGTTTGATTACGAAGGATGGGATTGATGTAGCTGGGGTTGAAGGAAAGGTGAAGCTTCAGCGTGGTGAAAAGGTGGTTGCTCGTAGGGTTGGGGAGAGTTTGTTTTCATATTGGATTATGAGGCGTGGTGGAAATCTGATTGTGAAAATGGTGAAGGATATTGTTCATGAGTGTATTAGGGAAATTATTACTGCTGAAGAAGTGAATATTGATGCTCCTGATATTAAGTTAGGAACTAAGGATGCATCTGAAGTTCCGGCTGGGACGGCTGTAGTTCTGAAGGATTTTATTACGAAGACATTTTTGACACATCAAAATTTGGGAAATCTGGGTGTTCCTACAGGGCCACCAATTGATCAAACTGTTAAGCCAGGATCATTTTCTGATGGTGTAAGGGCGAAGCCGAAGCTGTAATGGGTATTGGGAATACAGGTATGAATAAGGATGTATTGCTTGCAGCCCTTAAGGAGGCTATTGATGGTAAGTCTGGTGATGTTGCTAATGAGCTTTTTGATGAGATAATAAAGCATATTCAGACCAAGGCCAATGTGAAGTTGGCTGGTATTCTGTTGTCTGCATTACAGAGTGCTGTTCCTGTTCCTGGTGATGGAGGGGCTTCTTTGAAAACACAGTTGATTGTGGCGTTGCAGGTTGCCACTGATAAAAACGAGATAGGCTAATGGCTGGATACGACCTTACAATTCCTGTTTCTGTCACAGTTCTGACGGCAACATTTAAGCCGTTGGAGCTACTTGCTTCTTTGCGTCTTCGGAGTGTGGCGGATCCTAAAATATTTGGTGATAGAAAAATGGATATTGATTTTGATTCAGCAGGTAGGGTCAGGGTTCTCAGTGGTGAGCTTAAGCTGGATCAGGAATTGAAAAAGATCATTGTGACGGTGCCTGATGAAACATCTGATGATCCAGAGTATGGGGCTGGGGCTGGGATCATTGTGGGCCAAAAGGGTGTACCTTCTGTTATTCGTACATTTTTGGTGGAAGCTGCTCAGGAATCTATTTTCTTTATCAAGAATTTGAAGGATACTCAGGCTATCAATGAGCCTGTGGGTGATGATGAGAGAATTGTGGATATTGCAGATACCAGTTCCATTAGTATTAAGAGGAGTGAAGTTGATCCTAGGGCATGGGACATTAAGATTATTGTTCAGACGCTTGGTGGTGGTGAGATTGTATCTGAATTGACACTTTCTGAAGCTGCGTAAGGAGAGCTAAATGGGAACAGCCCTTGACAGAGTAAGATCACAGAGCACATCTGTAGCAGCAATGCAGACAACTATTCGCACGGTCAATGACAAGATTGATGTGAATGTTGGGCAAGTAATGAAGGATGTTGCTATTGATGCTCCTTCTCGTGAATTTTTCTTTGCTGCTCTTCACCAGGATTACACTCGTAGGCTTCAGTCTCCTGACCTTATCGAAGAGCTGTTGGATGATTCTGAATATATTGAGAATTTGGCTATCCTTTTTGATCTCAGTCTTGAGGAAACCAATGATAGGATTTCTGGTGACATCAATAATGTCGCTGCCAATGAGGGGCTTATTCGGATTGAGGCTGTGGCAGCTACGGGGGCTGCTGTATTTTCGTCTACCTCGGGTGGTGTTGTATCTATCCCAAGATTTTCCACAATCAATACAGGTGGCGAATCTCCCATTGAGTTTCAGACAACCCAGGAGGTTGTAGACGGAGCTCTAGTTTTTGATGCGGGGCTTCAGCTTTTTTCTATTGAGGTTCCGATTGAAGCAAAGTTGGC
>SDBV01014093.1_pt1 | contig 10100 bp, 11 predicted proteins | sample 2277081 | NCBI WGS metagenome assembly SDBV01 (sample SAMN10402039, study PRJNA504765) | marine sediment metagenome | isolation source: marine sediment core GS10_PC15, 223 cmbsf | place: Arctic Ocean: Southern Knipovich Ridge | collected 2010 | reverse complement strand
GAATGTACTTCGAGCACGGCAACTGCTCGGAAGGGGTCAACCACATCCCTCTGGTCCTGGCCGGCCCAGGGGTCAAGGAGGAAGTCGTTTGTGACGAGTTGATTTACCAGTTCGACGTCATACCCTTTCTGCTGAAGTCGGCAGGGTGCAGCGTTCCCAGCCGGCTGGACTGCGGAGACCTGACACCTGCGGCCCAGGGCGAGGAGTTTTCCGGCCGTGACTACCTGGTTCTCGGATGCGGTATCTACTCCTTCCAGCGCGCCGTTCGCACCAGGACCCATCGGCTGATCCTGACCATGCACCCCGGCTATTATCCGCAGGAAGAGCGGGTTCTGGTGGATCTAAAACGAGATCCCCTGGGGAGAACCAACCTCGTTGAGGAAGATGGCCAGACCGCCGACCGTCTCGAGGCGCTCTACTCTCGATGGTGGCACCAGCACTGCTCCGGCGTCGGCGCCTCCATCGATCCCTTTACCCTCATGGGCGAGTACGGCGCTTACACGTATGGCGAACCGGAGGACATCATCGAGATATTGGAAGGTGAAGGCAGAACCGATCAGGCCGCCATGCTCCGGGACCGACTGCTCCACCAACCCCGCCTCAGAGGTGCTCGGAGGCTGCAGAAACGGATAACCGAAATCACGCAGAGATAAGGGACGGCAACCCCGCTCAGGGCAAATCCGTCACCCGGAAGCCCGCGTTGCCAGAGTTGTACTGATCGTGCATGAACATAGGCCAGGCGGAATCCATTGGACCGGTACTCTCGGTTTGAAGGGCGGCTCTCAATCCCCTGTACATCGGAAAGTACAGGACGCCTTGATTGTCCATGACCAGCTCGGTGGGTTTGTGATACAGCATCCTAACCTTCCAGCGAAGCTTGCCATCCAGGGACAGGGCGTGCAGTGTCCGATCGGCGGTGGCTACGTAAGCCATTCCCGCATTGCCAATCAGCGGGCTTGCAGTAATCGGGCTGCCCAGATTCCTTTTCCATAGAACCTCACCCTGTGCCGAAACACAGAACAGATGGTTCCCGGCTCCCAGATAGATGCTGTCATCCGAGTCCACCACCGGAAGGGAGAACCGCTTGCCCTTTGATACCTTCACGTCCGACGGTACGCCGCCAGGCGGTTTCGCAACCGGCAGCTTCACTTCCCACTGAAGCGTTGCATTCGACCTCAACTTGTAGAGGTGCACGGAGGGGCTGTCACTGCTGCCGCTCCTACCCGCGATTATGACCGATCCCCGGCTGTCGAGTATCAATTGGTTGTAGAGGAACGCGTTGTGCCAGGGCCAGTACTGTGAGGGTTTCACGGTGAAGAAGTTCCTCTTCAGGAGGAGCCTGCCACCTGGGGAGCGTTTTTCAAGAGAGTAGGTCCATGCGGGACCGGCCGTCCGCTTTCCATCGTCCTGGAAGTCCGTTTCATAATCCAGGATATAGCTGTTGCCGTCCCGGTCTATGGCTCCGACGTTGTACTGCTTCTCACTGCCTGCCGGTTCGGGCGACGAAGGAGTAAATTCGAACCCGAAATAAATCCTGCCGGTTCGGGAAAGCTCCGGATACCCCATTTCGTAGAGATAGGGGCTGGCATCCGTGATCTTTTTGCTCCAGCTGCTGTAAAAGGGCTCGACCTTCTCGAAGTGATCCTCGAGCTCGAAATCGTAGCGTTTGATGCCGTCAGACCCGATAGATCTGATGAGGGTATTCTCCGCACTCAGTATTACGGCACCCCCGTCGATGGGCGATTAGAGGGGCGGATTTCCGTAACCAAAAACCCGCTGGTAGCTTGCACGCTCATCCGCCCACCGGTACCTCACGAATCCCGTTTCCCTGTCGATGGAGAGGGCGCAGTCCCTGTCTCCGAACACGACCTCGCCATGGTTGGTCAGGGCCGCTCCCCTGGTCCCGCCCTCATGCCTGTAATTGTCTCCGTTAAACATGCCCAGAACCCACTTAACCTTAGGGGCATCCCGGTGGATGCTCAGGGGGGTTCCGTTTTCATCCAGGTAGCACTGCCCCTCTCTGATGCGGTCGAGGGTGGCTTCGTAATTATCGATGTATCTGCCTATTTCATCGGGATATTTGGACATGATCTCTTCGTAGATTTCCTTCTGGTACCCCCTGTAATAGTAGGGATCGTACCGGTGGTAAACCGTGTCCTCTCTGTTGACCCGATGATCATGATACTGCTCGACGGCCAGATCGATTTTTTTCAGCAGATTCAGATAGTCTTTGCCGCTGCCTGAGGAGGACCTCTTGTGCTCTCCGAGGTAAATCATTTTTTCGAAGAGAAGCACCTTGTATCCGACGTAACGGGCCTGAAGCTCGATGTATGGCTGCCTCTCCCGCCCTTCGAAAGGCGGTTTCCCCAGCTTTGCCGTAATCCTCCGGCATTCGCGGGAAAGGTCGTACATCTCGTCCATTGCCGAGATCGTCTTTTCGAGAGACAGACCTTCGGGATTCTGAGCCATCAGCCTTTTAAAATCGGCGTTAAAGGACCGAAGCATGTTGTTCAGGTGCTTGTTGTACTCAGCTCTCTCCCTGAGCGTCTGGATACCCCTGAAGTCCCTGATGAACAGGTATGCCTCCTTCAGGCTCATCTGCGGTTTGGCGTAGAGAACATCGTACCGGCTGGATTCGTTGAACTTCTCGATAGCCTTTTCCGTCTCGCCCAGGTCCATCAGATTGAGGCCGATATAGTAGGATTCCATCGCCCTCAGGGATGCGGTTCTGTAGAGCGCCTCCTTCGGTTTGCTCATGCCCAGGGCGCCGAACATGGCATCCGCCAGGGTCTCCTGCCAATGAAGCATTCGACTCAGCAGCCCAACAGCCTTAAAGGTTTTTCGGATGTCCCCGGATTCGGTGTCTGTAACCCGGGCATCAATGCGGATGGAGCCGCCGTCAACGATATAGCTGCCGTAGATCAACGTGTCGGCTTGCAGGAGGTTGCCGATCCTTACGGTTTTCGAGTCGTCGGTCAAATCGCTGAGGGCCAGCTCCTGCTCCCGGATGAGCTTCTCGAGATCATTCCTCTCCACCACTTTGATACCGTCAGCGGTTTTCAACTCTGTTATAAGGATGTCCGCGATGCCCTTCCGCAGCCAATCGTACCGCTCATCCTGTTTCGTGTTGTCAAAGTAGAGAACGGATATCACGGATTGACACACGACGCCGGGCAGGAGCATCGAGCAGGAGAAAATGAAAATTAGAAATGTCTCTTTTAAAACACGCACCTCACCAGAACCGTCCGACAGAAGTTTTTCGGTTATTCCGCGGGTTGCTCCATCTTGATAACGCTGAAGACCGCACCCTGCGGGTCCTGCAGCACGGCGAAGCGGTATGGTCCCATATCGGCGGGCGGAACGATCACCTGCGCCTTCATCGATTTGGCCTTCTCGACAGAGCCGTCACAGTCATCGACCGCAAAACACACCGACCAGTGGGAGGCCAGGCCTTTCATCTGCTCGTTCTTTGGCATCATACCGCCAACGTCGCGACCGCCGACCTTGAGCATCTGCATGGAGTAGATCATGCCTTCCCCGGCCGGCTGATGGTCGGCTTTCCAACCGAATAACGCTCCGTAGAAGGCGTCCGCTGCCTCCACATCCGTTGTGGCCAGATCCACCCACGACGGGGTGCCCTGATCGTACTTCGTCACTTCAGGCATTTTGGCCCCCTCAGATATTTTTGCTCAATGTAACGATTCGGCAGCTGTTTCGTCGAGTGTGTCAACGGGCAAATGGAGTGGATGTGTAGAGCGCCTCGATTCGCCTGACCGTCTCATCGGGCAGAGGCGGCTCTGCGAGCACCGAAACCGCCGCATCGACATGGTCGGGCGTGGAGAATCCGATCAGAACGCCATCGATCTCCGGCCTCATGAAGGCGAACCGCAGCGCAAGGCTGTAGAGTCCGTCCGCATCGACTCCCAGCTCTTCGCAAACACGGCGGACCCTAAGATTCTCCGCCGGCCCCTGCGCACCCCGTACGATGCCCGCGCTATCTTCGTCCATCACCTTTCCCGCAAGAGCACCGGCTGCCAGGACCCGGATGTTCAGCACACCCAGTCCGTGCTCCCGGGCATAGGGCGCCAGCTTTTCGAAATTCTGCGCACCGAAGTCTTTCGGAACCTCCATCACCGCACTGGGATTCAGCACATTGAAGTAGGCCTGCAGAGACTGAAAACTGCCGCTGGCGATCATGCGCTTCAGAGACTCGGGGTCACCGTTGGCGGTAAAACCGGCAGCTCCGATGATTCCTTCCGAACGCAGCTGGTCAAAGGCCGCGGCTGCCCCGTGTTGTCCCAAAACATCCTCTACAGAGATGGAGCTCCGCCAGCCGCGGCGTTTCAGGGTGACAGTGTTGTGCAGCTGGAACAGGTCCACCCTGTCCCGCCTCAGGCGTTTCAGGCTTCTCTCCAGCGATCGACGAACAGCGCCGGGGATGTCGGAGAGCTCATCTTCCCTTAATGCCACCTTGGTGGAAACGCAGGGAGTCGCCCCGAGCTCTTCCAGGACGGCAGCCAGCCTCTCCTCAGACCGGCCGTCTCCGTAGGAGGCCGCCGTGTCGAACCAGTTCACGCCGTGTTTCAGAGCGCGCCGAACCGCCTCCACGCTCTCGGCCATCTCCGCGTTGAAGATGACTCCGCCCACAGCACCGCAGCCAAACACGATCCGTGAGATTTTCATGCCCGTATTTCCGAGATCTCTGGTCTCCATAACTCTCCTCTCAATCCAGCGCGCCCTATCCGGCGTGCCCCATCCGTCGTGACGTTAAAATAGCATAACATTTAGGCTTCTGTCGTGGCTACACAGATTTTCGACCGATGGATATATATATTACCAAATAGTGTATAAATACACGCCAATTTGCTTATTTAATAACATTATTTTCGTTTAAATTATTGCCTGATGACTCAGAGAATCGATAAATTGAAGGAAGCCACCACGGAAGATGAAACTGATACTAATCTGAGGGGAAACAAATGAAAAACAAACTCATCCTTTTGATGACGCTCTTGTTGGTTGCAGGGATCGCAACTGAAGCTTTCGCGGAGCCTCCCAGAAACAGGCTAAAGCAGGGATCCTACGTCAAAAACAGAAGAAGACTGGGCGAGATACTCGTTGAGTATCGGCTGGTCAGAGCAGTGACGATCTACGCCTATCCCGACGAAACCCTCGGTTTTTTTATCGAGGCCGGTAGAAACGTTTTTCTCGATAGTCAGTTCGCCGAGATTTTTCTTGGCGTGATCGACTCATCGCTGAAGCTCATAGAGAATGAGACATACGAACTGGAGCTTGATACAGATCCTCCGATCCTCATCGAAAATGATGTGCGTGGCCGTATAAACCTTATCAGGGTGTACTCTTCTACAAAGATTTTCGGTCAGGGTTATACTACAATCGAGTTCAATGGACAGAAGGTGGAGTTTACGGCCGAAGAACTTCGAGAGGTGGCTGCTGTTATTCAGAAACGGGAGCAGGTGACTCAAGAAATGAGAGCTCAGATGCAAGACTTCCAGTACCAGGATGATCTTCAGGAGCGGATAGACAACCTGATGAAGAAATCTGCTACCGAAGAAGTGTGAGCATCTCCTCAATCGATCCGTTGTAAAAGACCACAAGGTGATCGTTTTACCTAAGCACCTCCTGGTGCAAGGTTCTGGAAGCCTACAGGCTTTGAATCTGCAGCGACAGATCCGTTGCCCTCTTCAGGGTATTTGCTACGATACAGGCGCGCTCTGATATTGTTACAAGTTTTTGCATCAATTCCTCGTCATCACGATCAGCTGAAATGATCATCTCTATCGCACTAAACCTCTGAGGCGGGCCTTCCAATGTGCCGTTTACGGCGATACGGACATTGGTAATCTGCGCATCCCGGGCTCGTATAGCCGCTAAAAGATTGCTCATGAAACATCCACCAAGTGCCATCAAAAGATACTCACCGCCCATGGCTCCCCGGTCCTGACCGCCCTTTGCCTCGGGACGGTCGATCAGGGCGGTATGCGATCTTGCGTGTCCCTCAGAAGTTGCAGGACCGATCTGGTTTACCTGTACGGATACAACAGTGCTCATAGATGCCTCCCCATGAATATTCAAGTCACCAGGATCGCTTTAGCCTTCCTGAAGCCAGGGGACTTTATTGTCCGGCCCGTACACCCGATAGTGGAAGACGTAAAACGTGGTTTGCTTTCTAGTGGGAGCCTATATTCGGTTACCCTCTAGCCAATAACCTGCAAGCCTTCCCATAAGTGCTACTCCCCAAATCTCAATTTACCAGACAACCAGAACTTAGAAAAGCGACTTCAAGACGAAACAACGGGAATCTGCAGAGGAGCTTCCGTACGGCGGCGGCCTGCTCTCTATTGCTTTGCGCCTGCCTTTGTCAGAGCATCTTCGATCTCTTTAGCCACCACTCGATCAACGACTTTGTGCCATTGCGCCCATTTCAAAGCGGTTTTATCATCCTGATCCTTTATGTGAACATCGGCGTTGTGATCAAGCAGCAACTCCACAGCCTTCCTTTGGCCGTTCCTGGCTGCAATCATGAGAGCCGTTCGGCCCTGGCTGTTCTGAAAATCTATATTGGAACCATTGTTCAGCAGTATCTCCATGACGTCCACACCACTGTCCCGCGATGCCAGCATCAATGCCGTACTGCCGAATTTGTCAGTGGCATTGACATCGGTGCCGTCAGCTATCAGTTTATTGACCCGCAGCACGTCACCTGCGGCAGAACAATCAAAGAAATTATAATTGGCTCCCTTTTCTATAAGCAGTTCGTAGATGTCCCTGTAGCCTGCCATGGCAGCGTTAGCGAGAGGTGTTTTACCACTGCTGTCCGTTGCATTGATATCCGCACCCCTGCCAATTAAATCTCTCACGATTTCAATATCCCCCATGTAGCAGGCATCGGCCAGCTCATCGGTATACTGATCCGCAAAGCCAATCAATCCAGCTACGACAAAGAAAAGAGCTGCTATCTGTTTCATAAACCCCCCGTTTCACAGGCCCCCTCTTCAAGATTATAATCGTTACGGCCGCCCCTTTCGAGGCTCTTTCCCAATATCCCCCCGCCCTGACCTACTTGGGCATTGGGTATCATCACGTAATAAAACCGAGTCGTATCAGAAGCCAAGGGAGAAGGATGGGGCCGTTATGAAGATCACAGGTATTGAAACTTTCATTGTAAAGACACCGGAGCTGCGTGAGGATCCCACCTCATCATCACAGGACGACATAGTAGTGCTGGTGCATACAGACGAAGGCATAACCGGGATCGGCGAAACCGACACAGGACCCTGGATCGCCCGCGCAGCGATCGAATCTCCGGGAAGCCACACCATGGCCTTGGGAATGCGGGATTTGCTGATCGGCAGGGACCCGCTGGAAACCTCGGCGATATGGGAGGAGCTCTACACGTACACGTGCATGAGCGGGCGAAGGGGCGCCGTAATCTGCGCCATCGACATGGCCCTGTGGGATATAAAAGGCAAGGCTCTGGGGCTTCCCTGCTACAAGCTCCTCGGCGGCGCCCACCGCACAGAGATCACACCCTATGCATCGCTTCAGCCGTACGGCGATAGCGTGGCGGATTACGGCAGATCCCTAACCGAATGGGTGCTGCGAGCCAAGGAGTACGGCTACACGGCCGCCTGATCGTGCCGCACTGCTGGAAAACCGGTATCGGAATCGCCGCCTCCGCCCACCTGGCAGCCGCTGTGCCGAACTGCCCCTTTATCGAGTTTATCCCGGCCACACTCACGGATTCTGCCCTGCGCCGGGAGCTGGTTACAGAAGAATTGAAACTGATCGACGGAAAGCTGCCTCTACCGGAAAAACCGGGACTTGGCATAGAGCTGGACATGAAGGCCCTCGAAAGGTACCGGGTGGACTAACGATACTATCCTCCTGAGACGGCCGGGACCTGATACTCTTAACGCTGGGGGAAAAACCGTTTGCTAAATTCCACGCCTTTTTCCCCAGCGTCTTGACTTCTTTCTTCTATAGCGTACATTATAAGCATCTATATTCGAAGATTATAAATATTCATACGGAGGGTTATGTGATTCAAAACGAAAAACTGAGGATTTGGGTTAATAGGGTTTTTGCATTTTTAGCCGGCGGGCTACTTATTTTTCTCATAATGAACTTTTCTGTAGTTAGTGATGTTAAGAGCCAAAATGAGGAACTGAAAAAGGAACTCGAAGAAAGCCAATATGGAGCAAAACGGCTTTTAGATAATACCAAAGCATATGTCACAGATAAAGACTATGACAAGGCTATAGAAACACTGGATACTTTATTTGAAAAACAACCAGGTTCAAGTGAAGCGGCTGAAGGCAAAAAAATGTATCCTGAAGTACAAGATATGGTAATAAAAGAACAAAAAAAGCAAGCAGAAATGGATAAGAAATGGGAAGCAGAAGGTGGGGCAGTCCAAGAAAAATGGCAGAAAGAGAAAGCTGCACAATTGAGGGAGCAATTGGAAAAGGAAATGAAAGATGTTCTTCTAGATAAGGAGTGGGAAAAAGCCAAAGAGAAAGTCAGAGAAGAATGGGAAAAGCAATAGTAAGCAAGGGTAAGTAGAGGAATCTGCTATGTGCATGATTCCGGCATGGAGGGGGAAAAAGTGAGAGGAATAGGCTGGCGGGGAAACGTGTAGTATTTCCGCCAGAGCAATGATCTCCAGCTGTTTCCCCCTTTATGCTGTCAGCACCAGACTCCTCATCGGCTCCCCCTGCTTATCAGCCACCCTCCCCACCGCCAAGGCCAACATCACGCATAGGGCAGGCAGCCTAGAGGACTTGCCCAATCGTGCATGTCTTGAGAGATCCGTCCGGTTTTCTCCTTCCGTCCATCCGCAAGTACAGTCGCTACATCCCTGTGGCTAATTGCGTACCTCTCGGCTGCTGTATTGGCTCTATCTGTCGACAGAGGGCTTTAAGCTAATACGCCAGCGGAAATGCTGTATATGAGAGTGGATATACAGCGAATGTGAAGGATAACACCCCGATCCGGGTGGCTGTACTACAAATCTGCAGCCCCTTTCTGAACTTATCGGATTTGCCACCATATAAAACAACGCTTCCTCCGATCGCTGCTCACCAATCGTCACAATGCAACCCTTCAATTCCGGCAATTCGAGCAACTCAGGGATCGCCGTTATCTCATTCGATTTCTCATCCACTTTAACTTGTCCCAGGGTAAGGCCCGCCTTGTTGGCCCAGGCACTCACCATATGGATGGCTGACTTGCCCTCCCCGTGGGAACGGCGAAGCGTTTTGCCGTCGATATTGATAATCTCCTGCTCATCGCCAGGGTTGATGGCCCGTATCCAGGACAAAAAGCAGCGGCTAAACTGCTCTGGATCTAACAACGCAAAAACCCTGGCCAGCGTATCATGGGATAGGATCTCATGAGGCAGTTCCAAATACCTTCGAAACCAGCTTTCTTTTGCTCAGCCGAATGTTTCAATATCTTCCCATTTATCAACACCATATGCGTTTGTCATGATTCAACATGGCTTTCTCTTTTCTAGTTTTTGATGTATTTTGCAACCTCTTGGTTTATTGATTCCACGCCGTTCACGATCGCCTCCAGAGAAACCACCTGATTCTCTGTTAGAGCAATGGACCCGTTGAGGGCAGCGATCTCTATTGTGTTCCAATGCATTCTGCGCAAGCTATAATTGATCTGCGTCCTGTTCTGATCCATCTCGTTTATAGCGTTCCTGACAGAGTTATCGGTCTCTTCCTTGGTAGTTCGGAGCCGGTTCAACAGGTCGGAGCTGCGATCGTAGGTCGCAGTCGCCTTTGCCTTGAGATTCTCATCAGCGATTTTTTCCAGTATCACGTAGAGTGAGTTCTTCTTTCGCCGGAGCCTCTCGATAATCGGTCTTATCTCGTAGAGCGTTTCGTTCCAGCCCTTCACACTTTGTCTGAGCTCGAAGAATCTCTGAGTGAGACTCTCAATTTTGTTTTTCAGAGCTGTGTTCTCGACACCCAGTTCCTCGATTCTGTTCTGCCCCTTCTCAATGTCAACGTAGCGTATTATGGCGTCAGCCAACAACAGTGAAGCGGGGAGAATCAGAAGAAATAAGG
>SDBV01014091.1_pt1 | contig 10102 bp, 8 predicted proteins | sample 2277081 | NCBI WGS metagenome assembly SDBV01 (sample SAMN10402039, study PRJNA504765) | marine sediment metagenome | isolation source: marine sediment core GS10_PC15, 223 cmbsf | place: Arctic Ocean: Southern Knipovich Ridge | collected 2010 | reverse complement strand
GGCGAGCAGCCAACTTGTTGGCGACCAGCCATTTGATAGTTATTACTATAAGTCTAGCGATTTAAATAAAAAAAGCAAGTACCTCTTAAAAACCATTTGTTATTAATAATTGTTATGGTAACCGAACTATGTTATAGTAGCCCATAATGAGAATACTATTTAAACTCTCACTTGTAGAACTGACAATGGCTCTTGGATTTTTTATAGCTATTTTTATCTCACTCTTTTATCTGAATTCGATGATACGTGTTAAGAACATGGAATATCAGGCCGAGAGAGTTGCTTCCAGTCTCGCCCGTTTTAGTATTCAGACTGAGGGTCTACTGACCAGTGCAAAAATGCTGTCTGACCTTAAGAATGACTGGAATGAATCAATAGTGCAGTTTGAAGCAGAGCTGAAACTTCTAAAAGAGTCCAGGGCAGTTAATATCCTTGGTACTGAGAGGATTAGTGAACTAGCTGCTGTTGAGGGCTGGTGGAAGCAGGTCAGTGAATGGCAAATTCAGCCGGTATTCAAACATCTTGATTCAATGATATCCAGGGGATTGGAAGAAGAACTGGGTTCTGTTGGTATCATGCAGGCCTACTACTCGAAGGGAGGCAATAATAAACATCTTACAGGTCCCATACTCTCACTGACAAACTACAGAGATAATGTTGAGGAAAATACCATTGAATTTGTGAAGAGACTTGATGATTTTATCATTGGGCTTAGAGTGCAGTCTGACTTATATATACGTAATAGTCTTCAATTTGTTGCAATTCTTGTAATAGTTACAATTGTATTATCAATATTTATTATAAATATCACTGCCAGAAGAATTTCAGGACGGATTGGAAGTGTAGAGAATGCAGTTCAGACTCTTACCAGGGGAGATTTTTCAAAAAATCTTACGATTAAGTCAGGAGATGAATTTGAAGAACTTGCGAATCATTATAATACATTCAAAGGGGAATTGTGGAAGAAACTGGATTCTATCTTAGAGTTTATGCTTCAGATTGGAGAAAGTATTTCTGAGGGTGTAGATATAAACAGCGCTTTGCATCATATTCTGGATTCATTTATTAAGAATACCACTGCCGATGCAGGGGCGGTTTTTATGGTAGATGAAGATCAGCAGTTTCTTGATCTTGTAGCATTAAACGGATTTTTTCCATGTCCGTTTCCTGTCCCGGAGCGTGTAAGCATGACCAGGAAAAATCAGACTGAATATCTAAAAAACCATGCGATCTCTTTGGGAGAGACAATAATAGGGAAGACTGTTAAAACGGGAGAAGGCATATATATCAAGGAATCACAACATAGTGAGATGCTCACCCAGAATAGTTTAAAAGGATCTCTTCAGTATATACATTCAATTGCTGTAGTACCTCTTATAATATCAAAACGAGTTCTGGGAGCTGTGGCTCTTGTGAAAACTACAGAAGATATGGCTTTTACGGATATGGAGTTCACCAATATGAAAACATTTGGTGACTACGCTGCGCTGACAATTGATAATATGTATAACTTTACGGAAGCGGTGCAGCGACGGGAGATGCAGCGGGAACTTATGATAGCATCGGATATTCAGAAGAACCTCCTTCCCAGAAAGATTCCTGAGTTGAAAGGTTATAGTATCGGTGTTCATACTGAAACTGCCCGTGCTATGAGCGGTGATTACTATGATATATACAGGCTTGATAAGAATAGAATTGTCCTGATTATTTGTGATGTTGTTGGAAAGGGGGTTCCAGCCTCCCTGCTTATGGTAATGATCAGAACTGTTATCCGTTTTATTTCTTCTCCAAAAAGAGATGTCGAGGATATCCTTAATGTACTTAATAAGGGCATCACCAGAAGAATTGGAACAGATCAATATGCTACCTTAAGTGTCACATTAATAAATGAGAAATCAGATCAGATCAATTTTTCAAATGCCGGCCATAGTCCCATGCTTCATTATCGTCATAAGGAAGGGAGTTTTGTACAGGTTGATACAAAGGGTCTTCCTGTTGGTGTTGAAGCAAAGGAAACCTACATTAAAAAAGTAATTAAAGCAAATAAAGATGATATTTTTATTTTATATACAGACGGTCTACCAGAAACGATGGGGGAAAACGGCAGCTTGTATACACTGGATAGGCTAAAAAAACTTATTAGTGATAATAGTAAAAAATCTGCAGATGAAATAGTAAAAGTAGTAGAGAACGATATCAAATTATTCAAAGGCTCCCTGGATCTGGATGACGATCAAACCCTCATAGTTATAAAAGTCGTAGAGATGTAGCGTGCTATATAGCACGCTACGTCTCTACCAGAAATCTGACATGATATTACTGTTAAACCAGTCGCTTTCAATTACAAAAGGTTCTATAAAAAATAAAATTCTTTGCTCTATCTAAAACTAACAACAATCTCCGATTGATCCTCGACAAGAACACCGGCTGTAGCCAGTTCTTCTTTGTATGTTTTCATAGATCCGGGGTCATCACCTGTAACTTTCTTAAACAGTTCATCATTTTCGACAATTTTTTCAAAATTCATGTCAAAAATGATTACCGTTGAACCATCAACAAAAGAAGCATTTGAATTTGTTATCTTTCCGTTAACTTCCACTGTCATCCAGTAGTGCATAGTTTTGTAAATATCCTTAAGCTGGTCCCCAAGATCATCATCGGCAGAAGCTTCAAGCTCACTCTCTTCTTCAGTTGGAGCTTCCCCATCTTCCTCGTCCATAAGATATATCGTAAGTTTGCTTGATGAACCCATGTCGAAATCAAAACTAATCCAGTCGTTATTTTCTTCCGAAGCCGCTTCAGGTGATGTAGATGGTGAAGCGCTGACTCTGACAGTAGAGATATCTTTAAATTCAAAATATGCCACATACCCTGCATATTCAGAATCTTCGGGCATGGGGTCTACCTTTACCAGCTTTACCTCCTCTCCCATGGTCTGTGCAACCAGTTCCAGTGCTTCCATGTCTATCAAATTGGGATCAGTTGGCTCATCGGACATTGATAGAAAACCTGCAAAATCTCTTATAATCTTGAATGTTTGGATAATTTCACCACTTCCGTCCTTATTTACTTTTACAGTTACACCACTGGAAATACATCCCATTAATAATAGCGGAATTAATACCGCAAGTAGAATTTTTTTCATCTGTAATTTCTCCTCTAGTTAAGTATTATCTCATTAAACAGGCAATATCAACTACAATGGGTTATTGCATATGGCCAAAAGGTATTTTTCAGGATATATTATGAAAAATCTTTATTTGAGGAGTAAGTCATGGCAGGTACTAAAAAGTATGGTTCCTTTTTTCTGCTGCAGATTGCTGTGGGATTGTTTTTTTTGCTGATGGGGCTTAAAGGGATAATCAATTATGATTCTGCAGGGAGTCAAATGTCTCGTTTTTTTAATGATGTCCTTGGAAATAATAATAATATCATAAATATAGTTATTTCATTACTCGCATTAGTATCCGGAGTAATAATTCTTGGAGGACTTTTTGTACCTCTGAAAAATAGTACTCTTATGATTGCGACATTGATAGTATTTATCTTCTGGGCTTTGAAAATTGCTTATTTCTATATAGCTAATAATCTACTGGAGCCTGATGTAATTACATGGCTGCAGAATTTGTCTCTTGATTGTGTGATTTTAATGTCAGTCTGGATTATAAACAGGAAGTACAGTTAACCTGATGGGAGATCCTGTCGGCAGGATTTCCCTTAAACAGGTGTGCAGAGGGTATAGAGTCGCTTAATTTCTATATCCAGCCGTTTCGTATCTGATTCAGAAAGATAATCGTGCAATGTCAATACTTTGACACATTCATCTATTCCGCTTATGCCCGAATAAAGGCACGCAAGTTCGCCAGTATCATCGGGGTCCCGGTTAGCTATTAACTGTATTTTTAAAGCAAAATTTTCCATTGCTTCAAAAAGACAGTCACCAATTGATAATCTTGTTTTATCCATGACATAAACCTCCGTATACAGTTTGATATTATTATATCATAGTTTATAGGAGAGGAAGAGGTTTTCTTGAATCAAGCAGCTTCCTGAACCTGTCCGGGGGAAGAGGCCTGGAGAAATAGTAACCCTGGAATCTATCACATCCCAGGGAAACGAGAATTTCTGCCTGTTTTTTTGTGCCTACTCCCTCTGCTATTATTTTTTTATTTCGCGATTTTATCATCTGTACTATTGTTCTAAGGAAATTAAGGTCATCTTCGTTTTTATCAATGTTTATAATAAAGGAACGATCGATTTTTAGAACATCTGCAGGGATGCTTTTTAAATACTCCAGTGAAGATTGACCAGTTCCGAAATCATCAATAAAAATCTCAATTCCCATAGATTGCAGCTGTGAAATCTGTTTTATAAACTTTTCAGGGTTTCTAATTCCTTCCGATTCCGTAATCTCAAGTTTAAGAAACCGGGGATCAAGATTATCTGCTCTTTCCAAAGCATGTTTTATGATAGAGCTCAGTTCTTTATTTAAAAATTCTCGGGCACACAGATTGAGTGAAACATAAAGATCATAATCTTTGGTCCATCTTCCGAGCTGCCTGGTTGCAGTGAAAATAACCCATTTACCTATTTCCTCGATTAAACCGGTATCTTCTGCCAAAGGTATAAAGTCTATGGGTGACAGCATTCCGGTCTCTGGTTGGTTCCATCTGATTAGAGCTTCAGCTCCTCTTATTTTGCCCTCTCTGTTTACAATCGGCTGATAATGGAGAACGAACTCTTTGTTTTGAAAAGCAGCAGCCAGTTCAGATTCCATATTGAGCCTGCGTATTGATTCTTTGTTAAGTTCCTCATCAAAAAGCATATAGCTGTAATCCTTTAAGCTGGCTTCCCTGGCAGCAGATACTGCTTTATTTATCAATATTGACTTATCGCTTCCATCTAAAGGAAAAATTGAGATACCTATTCTGGGTTTTAGCTTTATGCTGTGCTGCTTATGATGATATGGCTCCTCTATGCTAAATACAAGTTTTTCAGCAACTTTTGCGGCATCGGTTTTCTTTGATAGGTGAGTCAGAATAACTGCCAGTTCATTTCCCATGAAGCAGAATATAAAATCACTTTCTCTAAGAGTTTCTCTTATTCTTAAACCGGTGTTTTCAAGAAGCATTTTGCCGATTTCAAAGCTGAATTTCTGATTTATATCCTTTAAATTGTAAATATCTATAAATAGAATAGCTCTTAGATTTTCAGTTTTAGATCGTTTAGCCTTTTCCAGTTCCATTTCCAGGATGATATCCATCGATTTCCTGTTAAATAAACCTGTAAGAGGGTCTCTATACTCATAGTTTATAAGTTTGGATTCAATTTTACCCAAATGTGTAATATCATGAGTAAATACAAGCACATGGGTTATTTCTGAATCATCGTTTCTGTAAGGGTAATAGGACACATGAACATACTTAACATCAAGACCAAATTTAAATTTATCAATATAATGTACTTCCTCCCCTCTAAAGCATTTGTCTATATAGCGTTTTAGCTTTGTCTGGAAAATCTCATCACCCCAGACTTCTGCGACTGTATTATGCAGAATTTCATTCTGAGGTTTTCCAATCATCTTTTGATATGCCAGGTTGACCAGTTCATATACATATTTGTTGTTTATAAGGGTAATAAAGTCTTTTGATGTATTTACGATATACTCATATTTATTTGACATGATCTGATTAATTATCTATGGCTTTTTCTATTTTTGCAAGTTTTTTATTTTTTAAATCTGTTTTTCCTGAATATTCTGTTTTAAAGTATTATCTTTTGAAAAGAAGCTGAAAATTATGGTAAGAAGAGTTTTTCCAGTTATTATCTTTATTCTTATTATTTCCACTTTTGCATTCTGTCAGAGTGGATCTGATCCCACAATCAAACTGCGTACCGAAATGGTGAAAACCCAGATTGAAGCCAGGGGAGTATCGAACCCTGATGTCCTCTCTGCAATGAGAAAGGTAAGAAGGGACCTCTTTGTTCCCGAAGACTACCGTTCCTTTGCCTATGCGGACAGACCTCTTCCAATAGGTTTCGGGCAGACAATTTCACAGCCCTATATAGTTGCTCTAATGACTGAACTCCTGGATGTGGACCCGGGTGAGAAAATTCTTGAAATAGGCACAGGCAGCGGATATCAGGCAGCTGTACTATCCCATTTAACTGATAAGGTATTCACAATAGAGATTATAAAAGAACTTGCACTGGCTGCCGGTATACGCTTCAGAGAGTATGGATACGAAAAAATCAGGTGGAAGAACGCAGACGGATACTACGGATGGGAGGGAGAGTCTTTTGACGGGATAATTGTAACAGCTGCTGCGGGGCATGTGCCGCCTCCCCTTATCGAACAGCTGAATCCCGGAGGCAGAATTGTTATTCCCGTCGGCAGCATATTTCAGGTCCAGTATTTGACGCTGATTGTCAAGGATACAGATGGTGCTGTGTCGTCCATTCCGGTAATTCCTGTTCGGTTTGTCCCGTTTACCGGGGCTGCCATGGAAAAATAACCATGACGGCAGGCAGGGAATGAAGAGACTCACAATCAATTCTATTTCTCTGCTTCTGATATCATCTTCGATTATTCTTTTTGAACTTTCATTGATGAGATCTCTCTCATATCTGAAGTTCAGTCACTTCTCCTATCTTGTAATAAGCATCGCCCTTTTGGGTTTCTGTGCGAGTGGTACCGTAATAAGCCTTCTTCATGATTTTCTTCTCAGGAGGAGGGAAAGAATCCTCACTCTGTTTTTCATAATTCTTACCTTTACTCTTTCCTCCTGCTATATATTATCCTGGGGGCTTGAGCCTGATTCCCTCTTTCTCTTCAGTGCCCGGGATAAGATGTTCTCCCTTTTTCTATACATTATCCTCCTTTTTCTCCCTTTTTTCGCTGCAGGAATGATCGCGGGAACAATGCTCTTCATATATAAAGAAGATACAGGCTTCCTGTATGGCATGAATCTTATTGGAAGCGGGGCCGGAGGCGGACTTGCTCTAGTGCTGATGTTCAGGATGTTCCCTGAAGATATGCCTTTTGCGGCCCTAATCCCGGCAGTGCTCGGGGCATTATTATGGATTGTCAGCTCAGAATCCGGACTGAAAAGGTTGCTTTTTTCGTTGATGGCGGTTCTGCCTGTTTTTCTGCCTGTTTTTTGGGGTACACATCCGGAAATGGACCAGTACAAAGCCGGTGCATATATCAGGGAGCTTGAAAAACAGGGCCTTGCAGAATTGGTCTGCCGTCGCCCAGGCCCTATGGGAATGATTGAATGTTATTCCTCTTCAGTATTTCATAATACTTTCTTTGCAGGGCTGGAAAATCCTTATCTTCCGCCTCCTCAGATATCTATTCTTATCGACGGGAATATGGCAGGGACACTCTTTACCGGTTACTCTCTGGAAGAAGAGGGAATACTTGACTATACGCCTCAGGCCATTCCCTATAATCTGATTGAAAAGCCCAGGGTCCTTCTTCTGGGAGAGATCGGAGGATCAAACATATGGCTTGCAATGAGGATGGGAGCATCCAGCATCACTGTAGTTCAGCCTGACAGAGTTCTTGTCAATCTGATCAGGGATGAACTAATGGAGTACGGAGGAAAGGTCTTTTCAGCCGGAAATATAAATGTTGTTTTTGCTGATCCCCGTAATTTTATTGAACATACCCGGGAGACGTTTGACATAATACATATTTCAAAGGCAGAGGGGATGCCTGCTTTTTCGGGTGGTTTGTTTTCTCTCCAGGAGGATTTCCTTTTGACTTCTGAGAGTATCAGCAGGGCAATAAGTATTCTTTCAGATAAAGGAGTAATTTCTGTGAGTCGGGGCACACAGGTCCCTCCAAGGGATAGCCTAAGGCTTTTTTCTACATTTTATTCAGCTCTGGAGGAGGAAGAAGGTGTTATTCCCGGGGAGAATCTGGTACAGATGCAGAATTATCTTGCTTCCATCACTCTTGCTTTTAAAAGCAGTGTCCCTCCCGAAAGACTTGATAAACTTTTTGAAGTGTCAAAGAAATCGGGCTCTTCGGCAGTCTACTACCCGGGAATTGAAACCCGTGATCCAACAGTACTCCAGCAGGGGATCGCTCTCATTGTTGACAGAAATTCAGAGGCCCTTAAAGAAGCGTATATCTTTGATGTCTCGGCCCCGACGGACAGCAGACCCTATTTTCACCATTTTTTTAAACTGAAATCTCTGAAATGGGCCAGGAATAATTTTTCATCTATGTTTCTTTTTAACACTGAAATCGGATACCTGGTCCTTCTTGCCGTATTTGCTGCAGTGGGAATTTTCTCTTTTATCCTGGTCCTTGTTCCTCTGGTACTGCTGCTGAAAGCAGGTGTCGGGAAGGAGGCTATTGGTGCAGTTCCTTTTTTTCTTCTGATAGGTTTTGGTTTCATGTTCTTTGAAATGGCCTACATACAAAAGATTTCCCTGTTTATAGGAGATCCGGTAATCTCAATTTCTGCAGTAATAATTTCTATTCTCCTTTTCTCCGGAGCAGGAAGTATAGTGCAGAGCCGTATGTATACCGGGTGCAGAGAGAGAGTCAAACTGGCATCCGCCTCTCTTTCGGTAATTATGCTGTTGTATGTGCTTTTTCTGGATAATTTCTTTTTATCAGTCTCTTTTCCTCATATGACGGGCAGATACCTTTTGAGCGTTCTGGTACTAATGCCTCCCTCCTTTTTTATGGGGTGGTTCTTTGCTTCAGGGCTTGAAATCCTTCATCACAGCAATAGAAAACTTGTTCCCCTTGCATGGGGAATTAACGGTGCTGCTTCTGTAATGGCAGTGCCCCTGTCCACTTTACTGATGATAAGCTTTGGTTCAGGTTTTGTTGCGGTAATCGCCCTCCTTCTCTACGGAGCTGTGCCTTTAACTTTAAAGGTATTTCGGGGAGGAGACGATTAAACCCGCTCAGAGTTTTTATCTACTATTTTTATTATCCTGGAGACCAGGACATCCCCATAGAGCAGAAGAAAAAGTCCCGCCAGGATCAAAGGCAGACCAAAGAAAAACAAGGGGCGCAACCCTTCGCCGCCTGCAAAAACACCCAGCAGAGTTGCTATGACCGGGTTTATCATGGAATAGCTGGAGATGCGGATAGAGGGTTCATGCTTCAGCAGGTAATTATAGGCGACAAGGGCGAGAGAACCGAAAACCCCCAGGTATAGAACAGATACAATAGAGAGGACAGATACGCCTTCATCGACGGTAGAAACCGGAACATTTCCGATAAGGATGATAAGTGCAGATACAACTGTTACTACCATCATCTGCATAGCCACCTGCATGAATATACCCGGATAAACTTTCAGCCTGTGGCCTGTGCTGGTGCCGAAACTCCAGGATATCACGGCTGCAAAGATGAAAAAGATTCCCGGGCTCCGGAGGCTTGCAAGAATAGACTGGCCGTTATATAGAATAAGACCGACACCTGTAACGCCGATTATAATCCCTGACATCTTATAAAGGCTCATATTTATTCTATAAACTACCCTGTTGAAAAAGGCTATAATAAAAGGGACCAGTGAGATTATGAGCGCAGCGATATAACTGTCAACATATATTTCTCCGATTGTAACCAGACCGTTACCACCCAGCATTAGAAAAAAAGCGATAAATACTGCTGATAGAATCTCTCTCTTTCCCGGAAAACGGAGAATTTCCTTTCTCAGGAAACTTATTCCAAACAGGATAATGGTGCCTGTAAGGTATCTGATCAGTATTATATAAGCAACCGAAAAATCGGCAACGGCAAGCTTGGTAAAAAAATAGGTGGACCCCCAGATCAGATAAATTGAGATATAAGAAACAACTACCAGCCCTGTTTTTCCAGTGTTCATGGACTTAGACTATATTGTTTGAATCGTGTAATGCAACAGAAAGATTGCATAAACTGCCGTTTCTAACAGATTTTATCAAATTATTGTAAATTTATTATGAAATATTTGCAAAAACAGGATGTTTCTTCTTGACATCTTTTCCTGAATCATACATTTTGTATAAATGATACACACGTGTGTATCAAGATGGAGGTTTTATATCAATATCACGATCAAAGATATTGCAAAAATGGCAGGAGTAA
>SDBV01014090.1_pt1 | contig 10103 bp, 30 predicted proteins | sample 2277081 | NCBI WGS metagenome assembly SDBV01 (sample SAMN10402039, study PRJNA504765) | marine sediment metagenome | isolation source: marine sediment core GS10_PC15, 223 cmbsf | place: Arctic Ocean: Southern Knipovich Ridge | collected 2010 | reverse complement strand
TTGTCATATTTTTCTATTTTGACATTTTCAAAAATTAGTTTTAATCTTTTTTTGAAAATAGTTGTTCTTGGTTCAAAAGGAAATAGATTAAAATATAATATCAATAAATTTTTAAATTTGTAATAATCACCAATAATAATATTGTCAGCATGCTTTATTCTTACACACTCTTCATCAAAAGAGACATAAGAAGGATAAACAATTATATTATCGCCATTATATTTCAAGTTAGTTTTTTCCTCTTCTATTTTTTTAATATCAGAAATACTTGGTAATATCACAAGAGTTAATTCATCAAATAATAACTCATTAATATCAACAGGCAGTTTAGAAAATACGACGTTATGTATTTTATTTTCATACAATAGTTCTTCAAATCTCTTTTGATACGCAACACAATTAAATAGTCTTCCATAGTTATTTTTTTCTCCAAGTAATTTTGCTCTTCTCATTTTCTATGTGTGTAGTTTTATGCGCTAACTTGATTGCCAGTTAACAAATATGTTTCGCCATCACTAACAACTTCGCCCGGTTCAACTCTATCTGCATTACTAAAAGTAGTTATTTGCTGGGTTCTAGCTTGTCTAATACCTGCAATCTGCATTGCTTCTTGAAGTGTTGTTGTGTCTTCTACATTAATCTGTTTCTGTTCTCCGTCCCAATCTCCTATTGTTATCGTTTTCATTGTTTTTTTGACCTCCTGCATGATTTAATATGAAATGAAATATATAAACATTATTATACTAAAATATATATATTATTTAATATCTACATTTGTTCTTTACTCCAATTGATAGTATTTCCACATTCACAAATATATTGTTTATTTTCTGCATCTACATCCATAGTTTCTTCACAATTTGGGCATTTCATTTTATAAGTCCCCCTTTATTTGTTCATCTTTCATAATTTTTCTAAATATTTTATCTGCAACTTCTATTGAAGTTATCTTGTTTTTAAACTTATTAGTTTCATCTACTGCCTCGTTAAGTTGTTCAACAATATATGTTATTTCTCGTACGTCTAAATTATATTTCTCAAATATTTTAACTATTTCACTTATAACTTTTTGTGCATTAGTCGAACTAATTATAAATCCGCCAAGTTTATTTTCTTCTGTCATTTTATTCTCTGAGCCTCCATTGGCAGTGTTTTAAAATCTCGTATCCATCTTGAAACTGTCACATGAGAAATATTCTCGTTTAATTTATTAGTTATTTCTCGAGTTGAATATCCTTTTTCATACAATTCGACTGCTTTATTTATTATTTTACTATCATGTCTCATTCTAAAACTGTCTTCTCGTATCATAAATTTTCTATGACAAGCCAAACATTCATACCTCTGGATAATTCCTTTTTTTGTGTATCTTTTGCCATGTCTTATCGAAACAATTGATAAACAATAAGGACATTTTACCGCTTGTTTGATTTTCATGAGTATTCTTCTCAGTTCTTTACTCTCGTTTCTTAATTCATTTATTGTTTCTTGTTGTCTCTTTGTCATTTTATTTTTTTAGGAATATTCCAATATGGACTTCCGCATCCTGGACATTTAATTGGGTCATTATCATTTCGTGGCATCCACTCATGCTCACATCTTTCACACACACATATCTTTATAGTTTTTTCTGTTATCACTGTTTAGTTTCCAGAATTTTAATTCTTTTCTGAGTATCTTCTAGCATAGACTTTGCTATAATTAATTGTGTCTCTGCATATTTTTTATCTTTAGTATTTTCAGCAGTTTCTATATGTTCTTCTATATATGATTTTGTCATTTTAGTTCCTCCAATACATAATACAACCAGGGTAAATAAGCAAGAAATCCCCAATACGTTGTAAAAATTATATTAAGACCCGTTGAAACAACAGCTCCGAAACCCCAAGCAATCCATATTTTTTTCATTGTGTTTCACGCTCCACAATTAATTCTTGATTCTCGTAGATGTTGCCGATTACTTCAAAAGATTTTATTGGAATTAAATTTCTATTCCATAAAACTCTTAATTGAAAACAAGCATCTAAAAAGATTACTTCCATTCTTAAACCACCTTCTCTTAAAATATCCCCCTCAAAAATCTCCTTGCCGTTTTTATCTTTCACCCCTGTGAATTGCATCCAAATCAATTCATTTCCTGTTTGTGCTTCTTCATTTATTAAAACTGAACCTTCTCCAAGACCAACATCTGCAATTTCAAGTGCATTAACAATCATTATTTTTCTTTTCTTATCCCAAGCCCTGAATTTTGTTTTGCTATTCATCATCATAAACCTCCTTTAATTCAAAAGTTGTTTCACATTTAGGACATTTAAACAATTTATCTTCAAACTCATTAGATGTTTCTAATAACTGAGGTTTTTCTTCATATTTTACTTCACAATATGGGCAATTCATTTTGATTCCTCCAATAATTCTGGATTCTCGTGGATGTTTCCGATTACTTCTATAGTATCAATTTCAGCCCCATCAGAAGTAAAATTTACATATCCTTTAATTTCAAAACAACATTCTTCTTCATTATATACTACAACCCCTTTTGTTTCTTCTGTGTAATCTTCGTTGCATTTAAACAAAACAATATCACCTTCAAATATTTCTTTTTCATTTTCGTCTGTCTGTCCTGTGAATTGCATTAAAATCATTTCTGGTAAATCTAACCTTATTAAGAAGGAGTTCTTAACATTTTCTTCCCAACTAACCATTTGTTTAGTTGCTTTGTTCCAACATCTAAATTTGATTTCTCTCATTTTGATTCCTCCATTTACTCATATAATCTCTATGATAACCTTTCCATCCCGGTCTTTGACGATATTCTCTCATATAAATTTTATTATTATGTTTCTCTAATTCTGATTTTGTAATTCTGTTTTTGTGTCTCCATTCACGCACTTCACGAGAATGTTTTCGCCTTCTAAAATAGTTTAGTATGAAGTTCATTTTTTATTTTTTTCTTCTAATTTTATATTTCTCATCTGGATATTTTTTGAAACTGCTTCTTTCCAATTACTAATATGCTTATGCCCTAGTTTTGCAGAGGCATAAGGTTCGCTAATGATTGATGGTTTTTCTTTATCACTTTGACTCGCTAAGGTGATGTGGCTTTCTTCACCGTCTTGGCTCGCTGGCGCTTTTTGGTTTTCTCTCCCTAGGTGGCTCGCTACTACTTTTTGGTTTTCTGATTCTTCATGACTATTTTTCATTTTTTACTCCATTTTTTGTGACAATCACAGTGTCACATTTTTTACAAGTTGAAGTATTCATGTCATTATTTTCTTTTTCAATTTTAAGTTCACCTTCACAAATTGGGCATTGTATTGTCATTTTTTAAATTTTCGTCGTTTAAATATTTCTAATCTTCGTGGATGTTTTTTTAATCTAATTACAATGAAACAATCAGTACACAATGGCTGTGTCTCATGAAAACTAGTAGCTCGTTTTCTACATTCTGTACATTTTAATTTTAGTTTTTGGATTGTCATTTTTTCTTCTTTAGTGTTTTTTTCTTATTTTTATGCTCACTTTTTAGCTTCTGATATTCTTCTGGTGTCATTACTTTATTGTGTGTATTCTTCAGATTTTTCTGGTTTAGGCCATTCTTCTCCACATCTTTCGCATCTTCTCATATTGTCTTTTTTCCTTGTGGCTATTTTCTTACAATCACAGACTAAACAGATAAGCTTCAACCTTCTTAAAGTTAATTCATCTTTCATTTTTTCTTTTCTCCTAATTTTCTTAAGTGATTATTTAATTGCATTCTATGTACTCTTTCTGGAATAACATAGTGTACATTACAGAGGTCACAACATATTCCATCTGTGATTGGTTCTGCATTATTCCCATACTTTCCTGCATCTTTTTTACAAAAACAACATTTAATCATTTCAAACTCACCCTTTCTATAAATCCTTCCACATCCATTCCCAATCTAAGATTTGGATTGTCTATTGCATCTGCAATATCTCTTAACTCATCTGCAGTGAAGTCAATTACTTTTTCGTTCATTGTAACACCTTCCTATAACAATTATAACAATATATAATTCCAAATGCTTTCCACCTACTATAAGTCATCTTATCACATTTGGGACATTTGAAAGCTTTAACTCTATTGTGACTTTCTCCATTAGGTCTTGCATTCCACATTTTATTTCTTCACCTCTCTTTCCATTTTTTCTCTCAGATATTTTATAATCTGTTCTATATGTTCTTTACAAACTGGTTCAGTTGTCTGGGTTATAGCAACCATTCCCAATTCATATTTACCATCACAAATAATGCAAGGTTCGGGTCTTTTATTTATTTTTGTTTCCATTTTTTGTATTGCCATTTTATTTAGTATGAAGGTTTCACAGTAACATTAGTCCCTCCAAGTTCATAATCTCCTTTATTATTTTTTGACTTTCTTCTAAATCTTTTCCTTTAATTGCTCTTAAAATTACTTTTCTAAGTTCTTTATCTTTTAGTCTTTTATCACAAGAATATTTATGGTCTTTCATTTCCTGTCCAAAACTTTCTGCATCATTATCATGTGCTTCTAATTCAAATTGTTGCCCACACCAAATACAAGTTCTATCAAATATTGACATTTTTATTTATTCACCTCTTTTATCCAATTCACACCCTTTGACTCATCTGTATATTCATATAATAAGCCATCACAATCTTCACAAAGCAAATCTTCTTCAATTGCTACTTTTGCACAATCATAACATATTGCATGTTTTCCTGTGCTTCTCAAATTGCAAGGTTTTTTCAATTCTCCACATACTTCGCATTTTTTCATTGTTTTCATTCTTTTTCTTTCTGCTTCAAATTCTGGATGAACAATTGTAACTTGTCCATCTTCAATTAACTTCTTGGTAGCTTCGTCTCTATCTATCTCTTCAAGCTCTCCAAACATTTTATTTGTTTTTGTTTCCATTTTAATTGAGTGTAAAACCTCGCCCTACTTGTATACTTTCAGATGAGGCGGTCTTTTTCCGGAACTGCTCCAACCACGGATGATTATGATTTTTTGTTTCCATTTTATATATATTATCTGAAAATAAGGTTTATAAATATTTATATTATGTAGTATATACATTAAAGTATACTTATAGTAGACTACATTTGTCAAAAAATTACTTACCGATGTCGTCATATAATGGTATTATTTCTTCCTCACGAGGAGAGGGCACGGGTTCGATTCCTGTCGGCTGCTCACGAATGATTGGTCTATCTATTTCGCACACTTCTGGTTTTTCATAATATCCAGCCTGAAATTTTATTAAGAATTGAGCAAATTGAAACAAAGCAATTACCATGCCCATAATTGCGAGCCATTTTAGTCCTAATCCTATTCCTTTCCCGATTGTCCAGTTAGTTTCCATTTTTATTTATTGTGCATCTCTAGTAATTCTCTAATGTCTAATAATATTTCAGAGATTAAATTAACTAAATGTGGGTTTTCATTAAATGCCAAATCATTTTCGAAAACTTCTTCTGCCAAATCACCTTCTATTTCTTTTCTATTTCTCATTTCTATCTTTATCACCAAATAATCTCAAAATCAATATAAGCAATATAGATAAAAGACCAGTCGTTATTAGCATGTTTATTAATAATAAATTCATTTTATCGTTTTACCCCCTTTTGAGTTTTCACTCTCTTTAACAGGGTATTTCTTCTCATATTCTATTAACTTCTCTTTTAATCCGTTTAATTCAGTACAATTATATTGAGGTTTGAAATCGCCTTTTTGGTCGAATTGATTCAAACAATATTCAACTTCTATTTTTTCTGCGTCACCTATCTCATCAAAAATCATAACTAATTTGTCTTCGGGATAAAACCATTTTCCAAAATGTTCATAACCTTCTCCACATTCTGCACAATAAATAACAAGTCCAACTTCGATTAATCGGTATATTCTGTTGTTCCTATTTCCCATAACTCTATACTCACTATCTTCTGCAACAATGCCCCAATTCATTTTAATATAACATAAATTTGAATTGCAAAATTGACATGAATGTAGTATATCATTTAATGACATTCTCCACGAATTGTCATCTTCAATTTCGTCAGGGTTTATTACTAATTTTTTTATTTGTTTTGGATTATCTTTCATTTTTCTGTTTTTATTTAATATATACATACCTTATGTTTAGGTATTTCTTTTAATTTTTTCATTAATTTAAGAGCACATTCCTCACTACAAACTTCTTTATTTAATCTTATTTCTCCAGTACTTCCAAACCATTCAGAAATATCTATCACTAATCGATATGATGGATAACTACCACTGTTTTTTATAATTTCTTCTTTTCCACATTCGTCACATTTAACTTTTCGATATTCTACTATTGTCATTTAAAACTCCCATCGACTCCGCAACAATTACAACCCCATTGTCCGCCTGAACATTTGGGTGGTTCAATATCTTTTTCAACATAATTATGAAAGAAATCGAAGATTTCTTTGATGAGTTTCTCTGCTTTTTCTTTGTCGTACTGAACTTCGACTTCTACAATATCTCCTTTTGATTTCCCGACGAACAAAAGAATTCCTTTTTTTATTTGAGTGAAATGCATGTATAACAAAACCTGATTTTTGTAATTTTCGTCACAGTCTCCTCCGCTACGAATAGTTTTTAGAGTCCAGTCACCTGCAGATTTTACATCGATAATTACGTTTTCCCCGTTCACAGATACGACATTATCAATTCGTCCGGAGATATATTCATTAGTTGGGATGTCTACTTCTGAAGCGACTAAATGGAAATTTGAACTTTCTTTTTCTATGAATTCTCGAGTCATCTGACGATGGATTATGTTCCCCAAAGTAAATAATCGCTTTAGTTCTTCAGTGTATTCTTCGCGGTATTCGCCACGCAATTCGAGATATTTTTTTCTCCAACATCCGCCTATACTACTTATTGTGAATTTTCCGCTTGAGATGTGATTAGTTCGTTTGGTATTTAAGATTTCTTTTATCATTTTGTATATTACATTAAACTTTCTCCTTTATTTTTTTCCAATCTTCTTCACTAATCACTACTGATGTCATGCCCGTCATCAAATTTCCAGCAGTAACTGCAATTCCTTTTGTTCCATCTGTCATTGTCATTTTTTCAATTTCTACATCATATAATTTATTGAGTCCTTTAACTTTCATTTTTGTAGTATATATTTACTAGAAAGACAATTTATAAACATTATTACACTAGAATATATATTTTACAAAAAAATTACAAAATTGTCAATTCGTCATTTTAAAAGAACCTTTGCCACCAAGATTTATAAAATCTTTCCCATTCATTTTCTGTAATTTGATGGTCTTTATTTCTATCTTTTGCAAAATGTGATAAATATGTTGTTGCGGCTTCAGGTCCGAATCTCCTAATTATGTAATGGAATAATACATCTTCAAATCCATCGTGATTCGTGTCGAATCCTGTAACGACATATTCACTTCCATCTTGTTCTACTCCATGCCTAACCAAATTCATATTATATAACTTTACATTCGGGAGACTATTACAACTAGCCAAAGCTAATCCCGCTAATGCTCCTGCAATTTTTCTCCTTATTTGTTTACTCATTTTTTATCAATTACCTCCTTCTAATTCTGTTTGACTTAAATCCTCTTCTAATGACCTTCCAGATGCTTTTATTAATAAATCCTTAAGTAAAGATTCGTTTGTGGCTAACTCATCAACAGAAACTTTAAGTGTATATAACCCATCTCGTCTACTATATTCCATTAACTCAAGTCCAGCAGTTTCAATTAAGTTATCAATTTCATCTGAACGTTCTAATCTTAATTCTAGTATAGTGTTTGCTTTTCGTGGTTTAAAACTCGCGAAATTATTTACACGACCATTTTTAGCCAACCCAATGTAAAACTTGTTATATTTTAATTCGTAATCAGCATCAAATGTATTTATCAATTCAAGTAACTTGTCTACAATTGCAACTGTTTCAGGTGTTCCTCTCTTCAACCAATAACTTCTATCTACATCTTCTTTTATTGTATCTTCATCATTCAATCCATATTGTATTTCATTTAACACTGTCGTAAAATTAAGCCAATAGTTATCTCCTTGTTTAAAAGCTTCCATTTTAATTACAATTAATGGTATATTCCCATTAAGCAAACTTATCACATTTAAAAATCTATTAGTTATATCTTCTGCAATAATAACTGCACAATGGTCATACTGGGGATAACGTTTCTTTTCAATATCCCAATATTCAATAGTTCGTATAATATGACTTTCGTCCACTTTCCCAAGTTGTAATTCTGTTTCCCATCGTTTTGTTCTATCAAAATTTTGAAATAGTAAATCGAGTATTCCAGCCCTGGGTTGTGTCCGCTGACCTTCTATTAGAACCAAATCATCGCCTAAACCTAAAATAGTTGGATTGTCTTCTATAATTTTTTGTATCATTGCCTCGTTTATGATAGAGTGATTTTTAAGACTAAATTTTTCTGGTGTAATTAAATTCATTTTTGTTTCACCTCATTATATTTATCTTCATCCCAATCTAGACTTTTACATCTGGGACATTGAATAGGGTGTTCTACACGACTTATCCATTTACTTCCACATCGTTTACAAGTATTTTCTTCCATATTATTATAATAATAATACATTTATAAATGTGATTATACTCTAATATATATATTAAAGTATATATTTTATACGTTCAGACGTTGATATTATTCGTTTATCAGTTCAAACACTCTCTGAACGTATTAGCGACAATATTTTTCGTCTAAAGAAATAGATAAAAATATGGACGTTCAATCGTTGATATTATTCGTTCATCAAGTTAGTTTTGACTTAGCAAAACTAAGGTATCAAAGTATTTAAATATTTATATAGTGTAATGGACTAAATGTGGTAACCATTTAGGAACTTTTAAAGAAAGTTCCGAAATGTTAACCACTTAAATTTAGATGCGTTTTTCTGAACGAATCTGAACGAATCTGAACGTAAACGAATGGACATAGAATATATACTAAATTTTTGTGACACTCATCACTGATACTTATTAGATTTGATTGTTTGCACTTTTTTATCTATTATAACGAGCGTTATTCTGCAATATCGTTCTTATCTTTTAATAAATTATAATGTTCTTTCTTGTACTTAATGTCATATTTTTCATTCTTAGCATACTGCAATTTTTTATGGCAATTTGGACAAACAACAATCATATTTTCAACAACGTCTGAACCTTCGTCGCCAAGTGGAATAACATGATGTGTTTCTGAATAATTTTTGCCGTTATCTTTCTTAAATGTAAAATTACAAATTTGACATTTATTATCATACAATTCTTTTAGTAGTGTTACTAGTAGTCTATTTCGTTTTATAACAGATATGATTTTAGTTATTGATATTTGTGTTTTTTCTAATTGTTCAAAATCTTTTCTTTCAGCTTTATTTAATGCTTGTATAAAGTTTTTTCCTTTTTCTGTTACTTCATCTAATATAATTGTAGAAGAAAACCCTTTGACAAACATTTTACTTATTCTTCTTTGATTTCGTTCACAAATTATATTAATAATTTCTTTTGTAGTTTCAACATCTAACTCTAATGTTTCGACATTGGGAAAATGAGAAATAAACCAATATGCATCATAAAGACAACTAATTCCTGTATCTTCACCCTCTTCAGTTTTGATATGTTCTAATTCTTTAACAAAAACAAAGCATTTTTTTCCAATAGATGATGCGTATGCAATTTCAGCAATTGAGCCATATGAATCGCTAGTGTCTAACCATGCAATTAAAAAATCACATCTATCAATTTCATACAGACATCTTTCTTTCAAATCATCTCGCATACTTTCAGAATTAAATATATTATGCGCCCAGCCCCATTCATGTTCTGAGTGATTTGAGCCATCTGAAGAAATAAATTCAGCATTTTTTATGCCTTTTACAATATCCCATTTTGTTCCACGAACTTTTCCTGCTAAATAAACTATTGGAAACTCTACTTTGTTTAATGCTTCTTGTTTCTTTTCATATGCTTCATGGTCTTTTTCATATGATTCGTATGTTTTGTCTTCTTCGGTTGTCATTTTCTAAAATCCTCTTTTGTATGT
>SDBV01014089.1_pt1 | contig 10103 bp, 20 predicted proteins | sample 2277081 | NCBI WGS metagenome assembly SDBV01 (sample SAMN10402039, study PRJNA504765) | marine sediment metagenome | isolation source: marine sediment core GS10_PC15, 223 cmbsf | place: Arctic Ocean: Southern Knipovich Ridge | collected 2010 | reverse complement strand
CAGACCTGGTGTTTAGCGATAATCTCATCTTGCTGCGCGGCATACGGCAAGCGGCATAATTCAAAAGCATGGCCAATACCGATAACCCCCTCGTCTAAGGCTATTTGAAGCGAGGGGCTTGCCACAGAGATCTTGATGAGCTTCTCGATATAGTCCCGGGTTAAACCGGTCTTTTCTCTGATCTGGTCCGAGTCGAGGTTATACTCGGTAGCGAGAGCTCCGATCACCTTAACCATTTCTGACACCGGAGTTTTACCCCGGGTGTGGTCCAGGAATAAGTTTTTAGTCAGGACGTCGACCATGTTACCCTCGAATACTACCGCGTCGACGGTGACGAGTCCCTGGGTAACGGCTTCCTCCAAACGATGAGCTCCGTCTACCAGGACCAGGTCCTCTTTTACCTGGCACACGATAACCGGGCTTACTATGCCGGCTTCCTTGATCGAGTTCTGGAATTGGCTCCAGATCTCGGCGTCGAAGCGCGCCCTAACTCTCAGCTCCGGGACTTTCACCTGGCTTGGCTTTACCTTTATCAGCTTCAAGTTTCTTTTCCTCCTCGATTATAGTCTTTGGTTTATTGCCGGCTACCTTGAGTTTAGGCTTCTCAGTTCCCACGTCCTCGATCTTGATGGCCATAGAGTAGAGAACTTCAACGGTCAGGATCGGCTTCTGGCCAGTCCGGACCGCCCTGTCAATCTCTTGCTTTACGGCGCCGAGATCTCCGCAATCGACCTTTGTGTACTTCTCCTCGTACTCGTCCCTAGTCCATACCTGGTAGTCCATGTTTACCCTCCCTTTTTATTTGTTGCCGGTTGACAACTAATTACCGCGGCGGCTAACTACTATATCTAGTGGCGCCCCTGGCGCCGCGGTATACTATATATTGTGGCTTGACATTTCGAGGTCCCTAAAATAGAATAGTCCCTGGCTCCGGTTGTAACGGCGCTGGGGACTACTCTCTCTCGGAGGTTAATCATGCAAGCGATCAACTCATCGAATACCTTAGCACAGACGTTCTTATCTGTCAAGCCCTCTATCAATTCTCAGATCCCCCTATTCCCGGATCCAGTGATACACCATAAGACTCCTCTACTCCGGGAGAGGATAATACTATATAAGAATAGAGTACGTAGGGATAACGGTTATGGTGTATCAAAGACTTACCGAGTTTTATCACCGCAGCTCCTTTTTAAGCGATTCGATCAGGTCAGAGATTGCCTGGAGTCTTGCCTGGGCCTTCCTACTGGAGAGAGGGAGGCGATACTCCGGGTCCTCCGCTTCTGGGCCTATTACGGTGCAGTATACGTGAAACAGTCCCAGGTTAGTGAGGATCCAGGCGTTAGTAAAGCAACCTACTGGAGAGCCATCCGCCGGCTTAAGGATGCTGGCCTCATCCGCGTCATTAACCGATTTATCATTCGTCCCCATGCTCAGATCTCCAATCTCTATAGATTTGATAAGCTGGTCATACTCCTGGCCAGGTATTTAGCCGAGCATGGAGTCGCCTTTTTAGAGCGTTGGCTTGCTCCCATTCTTGCCATGCCCGGTCAAACCTTTTGGGCGTCGATACTTCCAGGCCCGGGAGTGAGAGCTGGCCCAGGCGTTGTCGAGTTCTCGAGCTCTTAGTCTTACGGCGTAGAGGCAGCACGTTACTTTGCTCCTCGAGGTTTAGACCTTGTTGGGCTGCCAGGCTTTGGTGCGCCGCCGGTTACTAAGTCGACCTCAGTTATGGGGTAATTTCCCGGTTTCGGCACGTAGTTATAGGTAGCGCCACAGGACCGGCATTTAACATAAGCTCCCATGTCCTCCAGGTCTTTGCCCTGGCAGCCCCAGCATTGTCTTTCGTATTTAAGCGTCATTTTGTCCTCCTCTATTATTTTTATCGTCAGGGGCATACTGGGCTTTGATAGTCAAAAAGACTTCCCAGGCCGAGATATTCACATCCTCTCTAGTGCGAACGCCGAGCTCTCTATAAATATCGGCCGGCTGCATTTTACACAAGTTCCAGATCACCGGCTCCAGGTGAGGGAAGCTAGGGACCATGTCCTCGGTGATCTTATCCCACTCCTCCCGGGGCTTGATCTCCGATTTGAAAGGGGCTTGCCTCTTTGTTTTGTCTGCCTGGGGGAGAGCTCGAGATCCTGAGGCCTTGAGGAACCTGGTAATACACTTAGCCGAGTAGTCGGCCGGGATGCATAGCGTCAGGGCATTGCGCTGGCACTTCGAGAGGCCCTTCTGGAAGCAGTACGCATCGTCCTCAAAGTGGTGGCCGGTGATCTCCCCAGTCTTAGGATCCACGTCGTTGACTTTCATCTTCCGGGGTTGCTGGCAGCCGCCAAAGACAGTGAAGTTCCGGGTTAGATCTGTGGCCTTGACCATGATCCGGATAGTCTTGTCGAGATCAGTAACTACCGGCTCGGCGAGGACGATATTACCCCGGGACCGCGCTACCTCTTTGACGCCGGCCCAGGAGAGCCGGGCCTTGCTGACCTTTCGCCTGGCCTTCCGGTCGTAAGTCTCAGCGGTGTAGATCATTTCGCTGATCAGCTCGCCGGCGAGCTCCGCAAGGACCTGGCTCTCGTCCTTCTGCTCGACCTCGGCTATTTGCTTGAGCATCATGCTATCGATGTTCTCGGTTACCATCACTTCTGCCCTCGAGCACAAGCGTACTGCGTAAAGAAGCATTTACCGTCCCGGCTCCAGTAGCAGTTCGGATAACACACCGGTAGCTTAATTGGACAATTCTTGACTGCCTTACCTTTGAACATAGGTACTTTACCTCCTCAGTGTTTCTACCAGGAAAATAATATATAGCGTTACGCTGACACCCAGGGCCAGCATGACAAGCGGCTCATGGTGCCAGACCTGGCTCCAGTCCCACTTCATTTTAAGTCTGAGCGCTTGGTCCAGGAAGCCGCCGATCCCCAGGACAGCGGACACCAGGGCTAATATCAGCCAGGTCAGGGTTATCCTCTTACCGGTCCTCATTTCTCCAGGCTCCAGGGACGACTCCACCAGTTCCGGGTAAAAAACGTCAGAAGGTAGCCGATCAGGGCGGCTCCGATAACCTCAACCGTAATGGACCAGCTGGAGAACGTCAACAGACTGTCAATAAGAACTCCCCAGGCGCCGCCTAAAGTGAGGCACCCTATCAGGATTACGGCCATTCGCTTTTTCCTAGCTACATACATTATAGTCATATCACTTCCCAGCTCATTAAAGAGTCCTGGCCTCCAGATCGGCTCGCTCGGCCCTGGCCTGAGTCATGGCGTCAAACTTCGCTCGTTGCCACTCACGATAATTCAGTTGACCCTCCAAGACATAGAGGAGCTCGAATATCTGGCTCCGGGCCTTGAGTATTTCCTCGATAACCTGGCTAAACGTCTGCTCTTTAGTCCGGATCGTGTAGAGCTCCTGGTATACCTGGTCCTCAACCTTGATTGCCCTGCTCATGCTTTAACTTCTCCTTTTATTAGTCTTTTGTCTCACCTGGTAGCAGATGGATAGCTCCCCTAGGGTCATTCTGCCGCCATACTTGTTCTCGTTTCAGGGCTTCGATGCCTAGCTTGAGGGCATTGTCCCAAAGTCCCCAGGGGGTATGTTCTCGGTCTGGACTTCCCGTGGTTAGTATTTTAATAGCTTCTTCAAGTGTTATGGTTACCTCCTCTTATAACTTGATAACTAGCCGCCAGCACCACACAATGTCGGACCACTCGGACCTCTCAAAATATACCTTAAAGTCCAGGTCCAGGTAGATCTCTCGTAGGTGCCAGTCCTCCCACCGGACCGCTACCCCAAAAACGACAGCCATAATCACCTCCCTTTTGGTATACCGGAACCGGTGTCGGCATTGATTGAAGTAAACCACAGTATACCATAGTTGTCAATAGTATACTAGGTAACTGATACTGGGAAGGTCGCACTATAATTGTTATGAAAAGTAAACGAGAGGCCTGGTACCTCAAGCTGCCGAGGTACTAGGATATGGGAAAACGTCTTGAGGGGCCTAGATTTCAACTACAGAGTGAGCTAGTTAGGGCAAACGGTGCCGCCACTCAGCAACCAGCCTCTTATACTCTGTTTGGGCCGCTGAACGCTGCGACTCGGCCCGGTTTCGCTTGACCTGGAGGCTCTTTAATCTCTTAGTAATTGGCTCCGGTACCGGGACTCCCTCGATGATGCCGCGCTTCTCCTCATCGATGGCCAGGACAAGGGCTATGATATCATCGGACAGTTGCACAACCTTAGCGGCTGCCGTGGTTACTTCCTCGGGCATTTCGCTCCTCCCTAAGTCAGCGGCGCGCCTTAGTTTCCCGGTCCTCTCTTTGAACTCAGAGAAGTTTATCGGACTAAAGGGCGACCGCTCGGCCCTGAGTAGTAGTAGATACTGGGAGTCCGTCGGGCTAAAGCCGATCTCCTGGAGTTTCATGTAGCCGTCCTCGGGCGATAGGATCCCATTCTTTACCCCCAGGGTGATATCGGCTTTGGCCAGCTGGCGATCGGTCCCCTCGGCCGGCGGCGTGATGGTAGATAAGAATATCCGGAGTAGGAGCTGAGAGTCGGCCAGGGTATAGCGGAGTAACTGGAGACGCTCGATAACCTCAGGCTCGGTCAGCTCCCCGGCTTTTAATCCGCTGCGGATATCCGTCTTTGATAGTTCTCGTTGAGCGACTACCTTGTCGGTAGTGTCCTCAGGGACGTTAGTGTCCAGGAGCACGTCGGCCTCGTCCTCATCAAAGCCCAGGTCGATGAGGAGCTCGATGCCCTCAGCCCGGGTGAGCCGGTCCGCTTTTATTCCTTTGTAGATATCCGACTTGGTTAGATCGCGCTCTCCGGCGGTCCTCTCCGGCGCCACGGCCTTCATTTTAGTCTCGAGCATTTCGTCAACCCTGTCTGCCGGCATACCGTATCCGGCGAGCTCTGCCTTTACTTCCTCGAGGGTGAGCCAGCCGTTCCGCCACCTGGCGATCAGGTCCGGGAAGGCCACGTATACCTTAGTCCACAGTACATAGTCCTCCAGGTCCTTGTCATGATATCCTTGAGCAGTATAGACCTCCCGGAGCCGGGCCTCATCGATGGTCCTCATATCCCACCAGCGCCGGACGTCGACCCGGGTAGGGACTGCCCAGGATATCGCAATCAGCTTATCTCTCCAGAAGGGCGGTATCTCCACCAGGCGGAACCAGTCCCTTACCTCATCCTCGGTAAGCTGCGCTCTCCGGAGCATTTCGACCACCTGGATCCAGGAGGCGTGTTCCCAGTGAGCCCTCCAGAAGTTCCTTATCTGCTCGTCGGTCATGCCGGCTTTATAGAAGGGCTCTTTATCGATCTTCTCGAGCTCATCATCTAAACCGTACCGGCTGACCATTTCGGGCTCGAATACTTCCTTAGCTTGCCAGTTGACCAGGTCCTGGGGGCTGGGGTAGAAAAGGGTAACAAACTCCAGGGCTTTTATCCTGTTATCATCCCATCCCTGATGTTTTAGATCGTCTTTTACCTCGTCCCAGTTTTCGTACCCTCTCCGTAAGGCAATAATCCAGGAACTTATATCGAGACGAGGCCGGGCTACCTCCATTAGTTGGTCCTGGTTGTCGGGATGGAGCCCTTGCCATCGTAGACTTTCCCTTAGCTTATCCGCAGTTATCGAACCTCTCCAATGCATATTGATCAGCTGAAAGGCATCGAGGATAACAAAGTCAGGAATAAAACTCGCCGCGACCATGATCGGGCGGAGGATAACATCTAGTAACTTTGAGATGCCGCCGCCGATCAAGGCTTGGCCGGCTGACTGAGCAAAGAAGGCGCCTATTTCCCCGGTAGGCTCCTTAAGCTCGTCCAGGAGAGGTCGCAGCTCAGGGGGGATCCCTCCGATTGCCTCCAGCCTGTCAATCAAGGGCTTGAGCTTAGGAGCTGCTGACTTACCCACGACGTCAAAGAATGTTTCTATCCCAAAGGCTAACCAGGACGCCATCCAGGTACGGAACCGGTCCGCCCACCACTTAGCTACATCATCGATCCACTTTGCAAATCTCTCACCAGCTGTCATATCACTCCTCCGGTCCCAGGAACCAGTCAGTAAATCGGGATAATAGGAACTCCCCGGGATTACTAAAGAACTCGACGATATCGTTCCATATTTCGATCAGGTTATCATAAAAAGGGAACCACTCAGCCAGCCTACTACCGATTAGACCATCGATAGCAAAGAGCTTGCCGTTAAACCAGTTCTCGAGCTTTAACCAGTCCAGCAGATTAGGCAGGGTATGAGTAAAGAAGTCTCCTACCTGGCTCCCCAGGACCTCGAGCGTAGCCGTCCACTGGGGCCAGGTGATCTTCCAGAACTCATCCCATAGTACCTTGAGGTTATTGAACCCCTCGGTCGCAATATCGATCCAGCCCAGGACGGTAAACTTAGCGGAGGTCCACCAGCTATCGATAATGGCCCAGACGTTCCCGACGGCGTTTACTACCCAGTCCCAGGCAGCAAGAGCGGCTTCGATTACCCACCGAAAATGGTCCGCTATTTGCTCGATGCTAAAGATCTCGGCTAGCTTGCCGGCGGCCCAGGCCAGCCATTCGTTGAACTCTCCAAAGTAGAAAGCGGTGTAGTAAAATGCCTCGTAGATCAACCACAAAGGGAAAGCCAGAGCTCGAAACGGCCACACCCAACCGTTGACTTCCAGGTATGCCTCGTAAAAGTACCCGGCGGCATTATTGAGCCAGGTAACGATAAGATCCAGGAACCACATTATCGCCTCATAAGTTCTTGATCTTGTCGACCTCGATAGCCTTCTTTGTCAGGATCGCGGCCACTTTTGCCTCAGTGAAGTCCTCTTTGTCTATATTGACAGTAAGGACCACTCCGGCCTTTGTCTTGATCTTGTGCCGGTAGTAGGGCTCCAGGCCGCCGGCATCGCTCACCCTGGTCAGCTCGTCTATCGTTAGTACCTTGAACGCATCCGCCATTTCTAACCTCCTGGTTTCTTAGGCTTAAAGCCTAAGTTTATCCCATAATAAGCTGCTACCACCCCGAGCAAGGTCCAGGAGATATAGGAGTCATGCCCCAGGCCCAGGAGTATGAAGCAACCTGTTATAATGAGAACTGCTATAGCGTCTTTGGGTGTCCATTTCATAAGAAGGTCCTCCAGATTAGTAGTCCGCTAACAGCGACAAAGAAGCCGATAGCAGCCTCGAGTATATCTCTAAAGGCCTGGTCCGAGAGGTGCCAGTCCTCGTTTACTTCATAGGCTAGAAAGAGGGCAGCTCCGATAACCGGTAACGTCCAGTCAATCGTTGAGCTTAAGACAATAATAATACCGACCAGGTAGTGCGCAGCGTTTCTGTACTTTGGCATCGTCTATACTGTTACCTCCTCCTCCGATAATACCTCCTCATTTGGGCCATAAAGGTCTTTGACGGTGAACTTGTAGACCTTATCCTCGCCACGCTTTGACAGGGTAATGATCACCGATCCGTCAGGCTGCGGACGCTGATCCAAGTCATTAAACTCTCCGGATTTTAGCTTCTCTAAACCACTCATCTATATTTCGTACCCCCACGCTGACATATACATATCGCAGTTATGATTAGACCGATTAAGGACAAAATACTTAAATTCCTTCTCTGATGGTATGACTAAAGGTTTAGGGAAGGATAACCCCCCTCCTCCATTTCCGCCTAGAGTGGCCAGGTAAATAAGGTCAGTATTATTATATAACCAGGCGAGCCCCATTTGGTTCTTATCAGAGTCAGCAGCCAAATTAGCATAGATCCAAAAAGACGCACCGCTTATATACAGTGTCTTCCCAGCTGTAACTGTGTAGCTAGCGCTGGCACCGTTGCCTCTAGTTTGATTTGAAGCCCCGACACTGAAGTTCTTATCATCACCCTGGAGAGCGGCCCACTCAGGCTGTAGATAGATCCCTACATCTTGAGCCGCTATATTGATCACCAGCTCGGCTAAGTCCTGGCCAGTGATGTTAATATCGAGAGCCGCCAATGTCTGAGCTATGATATCAACGTTCAGCTGCGCTATCGTTTGAGCGATAATGCTGGTCGGGATAGTGTGATCCGGATAGTCAGGCAAGGTTACTCAGCTCCCCCTCCGGGTAAATAGCCTCTTAGGTGATAGTAGACCAAAAACAGACCGGAGGGCGTCAGCGATCGCTAACGCTACGATAGCTCTCCTGGGGAGTATCGCTACCTGGACAGTAACCACGTGATTATAAGCCAAGCCTACTCCCCAGAGCTTGACCTTGAGCTCATACGGAGGCTGATAGCTCTCATAATACTCAGCCCACGCCACCGGGAAGCCGTTACCGGTAATAGACAGCCCCTCGGTAGAGGGGGCGATCTGGTGCTCATGGTGATAGATCGCCGCGTGTACTAAGCCATTACAGCCAAAAGGGAAGAACACACTGATCCAGGTGATGATGCCATGGGCGATCGGGATAGTAACCTCGTTTTTAGCGCTAACTGTATGAGTGTTTAAGACGGTAATATCCTGACCGAAAAACATAAGGATTGCTCGCTATTCTTCTATCGGCGGAAGCGATAGGATCTCTCGGATATTAGCTTTGATTTCTGCTGTCTGCTCTGCCAGCTCCTCCGTCGTGATAGTTCCGTCCAGGAACTCCTGACGTAGAGTTTTTAGAGTAGAGTAGGCTTCGTTTAGCCTGTCATACTGTATTGCCATTTTAGCCTCCTAATTTGTTTTAAGCCAGTGGCCATTAAGGGTAGCGTAGATGTCGTCTCCCGACGTTGCTCCCTCGAAACGGACGATTGGGTACATTCCCTCCCGGAGCAATACCCGTCCGTTGTGCTCAACCGTCTCCGATAGAATGGGTGCCGGCTGAGTTTTCAGCCAGTTAAGGCGGTGTCCATTCCAGTACCCGACCCGGATCCTGGTCGGGGAGCTAGTGTCATCGTACCCCGATAGATGTCCCAGGATCAGGAGACGGCCGGGCGCTACCGTCTTAAACTTAAGGTCATTAGTGCCAGTACCAGCAGCCATATTAAGTTCATCATCTGCTCTCATGCTTTCGTCGAGATGTTGAATAACTAAATCTGCTGCCCGTTCCAGTACCCCCATTTGTTATCACCTCCTTTGTGTCTATTATTTTAAGGCATTATGCCAGGCTAGATGCGCTGAGGTTGAAAGCGCTATCCCCCCAAAGATGCGAAGAAACTCTATCTTGCCGTCAAGCGGATAGGTTGTCCCTACTACTGCCTTTCCAAGCCTAGCTACCCTGGCACAAGTAACCGGATCTACGTGAGTTCCTGATGTTTGTGGAATATCAACACCATTGACAAAAATAGTTACGACTGCTCCATTACGGGAAAAACCCAGAGTATAATCATTCCCGGCTAGAACATATCCTGAGTTACCATAAGAAAGCTGAGACGCTCCAGATTGATAAGTTTCTAGGTCAAGTCTGCCATTCGTATGTAGAAGAAAACGCCAGCCATCAATTCCACCAAAACCTCTATCAAAAAGCACTTGAAGGTTAACTACAGCCACTGGCTTAACACGCATTATCAGAGAAAACTTCTCAGAGGTAAAATTCAGCTGGTCATAGGCTGCCGGTATCTCTACATAGTCAGGCCCAGTCTTATCAAAGTCTAAAGCCTTACCATGAAGTCCGCTAACCCAACTAGCGCCTGATATAGCTCCATGACTACGATACCGGGACTTGTCAAAAAGAGTAGAGCCGGCCCCTACTCCGAAAGCCATATCTAGCTTGACATAGCTCGGCAGTATTAAGGCCGGCTCTCGCACTTTGGGAAGCAATAAATCCATTATTACCTCTCGTTTTTGATTTAGTACTTCCGTAGCTGCTGGAGAATTACTGCCACAGTTCCAGTTGCAGCTGCACCGGTACCAGCCTTTAATCGGAGACGGAGACTGCCGATTTCAGCCATATTATACCAGTCTCCAGGGTCTTTTTGATCTCCGAATGGGAATTGGAAACAGTGATTAGGTAGCCAACCTCTCTGGACGCCTTGCTGCTGAGTAGATCCACCCTTCAAAAGAGTATAGCCACCTCTCCCATTGGCTCCAATACCAGCCTGATCAGTACTGCCTTGTCCGATCAGAATAAGCG
>SDBV01014088.1_pt1 | contig 10103 bp, 10 predicted proteins | sample 2277081 | NCBI WGS metagenome assembly SDBV01 (sample SAMN10402039, study PRJNA504765) | marine sediment metagenome | isolation source: marine sediment core GS10_PC15, 223 cmbsf | place: Arctic Ocean: Southern Knipovich Ridge | collected 2010 | reverse complement strand
GGCTGGGCTTTGGGCTTCGGAATGAACTGTGCAATCCGTTGCCACTGTTCGTTTGTAATGTCCATAAACCATATATCGGCTCTTACTTACTCAAAAATTGAGGTTTTGGGATAGCTTCTAGTCTTCCACAAACTTTGGGACGTTAATAATTTATTTACAAGTCCTTACCTGCCGCTCAAAGGCTTTTATCATGGCTTCCCTTGAATGACGTGTGCGTCCCGGTTATTCGGCGGCTGGGGGATTTTTATAGAGTTTTGTCTCCAGTGCCCTGATGTAGCCTGTCCAGTTGCTGTTGCCCGGGTCGTTGTCTATCAGGTTCGTGACCTGGTTCATCTTTGCGTCCAGGTCGTCGATGTAGTTGACCATGACGGCCTCCGGGATGGCGGGCAGTTTCGGTGAGCCGAATTCGTACCTGCCGTGGTGCGAAACGATTATATGCAGGAGACAATCGAGCGTCTGCGAATCGACGGGTGTGCCCTTTTGGGCGATTATGTCGGCCCTTTTGCTTATCATCTGGACTGCCTGTACGATGTGTCCGAGCAGTTGACCCTGGTCGGTATAGCCAAACGCCATCTTGTAGGACATCTCGCATGTTTTGGCGATGTCGTGCAGGAAGATACCCGCCAGTACCAGCCCTGGGCGGACCTTCGGGTACCGCGGCAGGACCGCTGAGGCGACCTTTAGCATGTTGTGGGTGTGCTCCAGCAGTCCGCCGAGATAGCTGTGGTGCATCTGCATCGCCGCAGGGGCTGTGCAGAATTGACGCATCAGCTCAACGTCGGAGAGAAACTCATCGACCAGCGATTTGAGGCCCGCGTCCTCTATCGCCAGGAGCATTTCTTTGGTCTCCCGGAACATCCCGGCGACGTCTTTGTCCGTTCGCGGCAGGTAATCGCTCAGCGAGACCTGCTCCGGCTCGATAACCTGTATGTCATTGACAACCATCTGCATTGAGCCCTGGTAGAGTTCGCTTTTGCCGCGAATCTGGACAAATCCCTCTGTCGGGAGCTGGGCGTACAACTGCTGGGTGACCTGCCACATCCGCCCATTCATCCTGCCCGTACAGTCCGAGAGGTACATCGCGATATAGAGGTCGCCCCGCGTGGTATTCCGCAACACCGGCTGGGTGACCATATAAATATCATTGACCTGCATCCCGGCTGTAATATCCTTGATAAATAAATGCGACATAGTTTCTCCCGCTCAAAAGTTGTCAACCGTTCCGATTCCTCGGCTTTGATTCCTCGGCGGCATTATACGCCTGTCTCGGCGGGCTGGAAAGGGAAAACTGGGGGAATGCCCCTGCCGCCCGTTACGACGAGCCTGTGCCAGGCGGGGACGGCCCACCAAAAAAACTGTCTTTTTTCGGTTTATCGGTCGATATACAAAACAGATAACTTAGCACCGTTGGTGCGTTGTGCGCTTTTGGGATGACAGGGGTGTCGAAAATGCCGGCAGAGAAGCTGAAAACCGGAAGAATGACCCGGAAGTGTCCGTTTTGTACGGAATTTATCCGGTACGAGGCGGTCAAATGCCGTTTCTGCGGTGAATTTCTTTACGATGATCGGCCTTACGGCGTGGCTGAACAGCGATCGGGGCTCAACGTCGAGGACCACGACGAAGACGAACCCGGGGACGAAGACCTCTTGTACTGGGGCAGGCCGTCGGTGTTTGCATTGTCCAGGTCGCTTTTTATTGGGCTGTGCCTGCTTGGTCTGGCCGTGGCGTTGTGGTACTGCCCGGCTGGGGCACTGGTGGAGAACATACCCAGCCTGGACCTGTCCGAGGCACAGATTGTCAACATCGAGGGCAAACTTCGAAACGCCGGTGTCATACTGGCTGGCTTTGTCCTGCTGGTGCTGCTTTTCAGGGTCATCGCTATCAAAAGCACTTCCTACGAGGTAAAACCCGACCATATCGAGTGGGCACGCGGGATATTCAGCCAGAAAATCGACAATCTTTATATGTTCCACATCGTCGATCTGAAGCTGCACCGTTCGGTGCTGGACTGCCTGCTGGGCATTGGGACGGTAACGATCGCCACCCGCGACAAATCCAACCCCGAATTCGAATTCGTCAAGGTCCGCCAGTGCCGATACCTCTACGACGTAATCAAAAAGAGCAGCCTCGAGGCCGACAAAAAACGCGGAGTGATACACCTCGAATAGCCGTCAGGACATACTATAATACTCCCGGTCGTTTTTAAGGAAAAAGGAAATGAAACAGCGACTTATTCTGGTAAGTGCAGTCTTTTTGTGCTGCTTTTCGGGTTCCGGCACTACTGAAGCGGCGATTCCTCAGTACGAGATTATACTTCCGAGCTATCCGCCGGATGGGCAATTGTATGATGCAACGGCCATCAATGACGCCAACCAGGTCGTCGGACCTAGCGGTGGCTATTCGTACGTCTCTACGTACCTCTGGGAAAACGGCCAAAATACACTGCGGCCGTTTGAGGGTTTCTACAATGATTTTGCCCACGATATTAACAATTCCGGCAAGGTTGTAGGAGGGTCAGAAGCAGGCCACGCTCTTTTGTGGGATGGTGTTTCTGTGATTGACCTTGGCACACTGGGAGGAGCATATTCTATTGCGTTCGCAATCAACGATGCCGACCAGGTAGTCGGGCATTCGAGAATCGACGGCGACAACGACATGTATCCGTTCATTTGGCAAAACAGTGTGATGACGAATCTTGGAACACTTGGCGGAAACGACGGCAGGGCTTATGCCATCAACATTTCCGGTACGGTTGCCGGCTATTCGGAAACGGCCGGCGGATACCTGCGTGCGTTTATCTGGAAAAATGGGGTGATGACGGATATCGGCACGCTGGGTGGAAATGAAAGTACCGCAGTGGATATGAACGATGCCAATGACGTGGTGGGCTTTGCAGAGACAAGCAACGGCTATCAGCACGGGTTTCTTTGGAAAAACGGCGTTATGACAGATCTGGGTACTCTTGGCGGAAACCAAAGTCAGGCGTTTTCAATTAATAACGCAGGTGACATTATTGGCTGGGCTGAAACAGAGAGCGGCTATCGGCCTCTGGTATTATGGAGGGAAGGAGGGGTAATCAGACTGAATAATTTGGTTCCGGAAGACAGCGGATGGGAACTGATGACTCCCGGAGGTGTAAAGCAGGGGGAGTTGCCGTGGTTCGGTATAGACAATCATGGAACTATACTTGGCAGAGGGTATATCAATGGCTACATCGCTTGCTTTTTGATGAAACCTGTGAGTCAACTGTATCTGCTGCACGACAGTAACGATGACGGAGCGGTTAACATGCAGGATTTTTTCGCGTTCAGCACAGAGTGGTTAAAGTAGATACAGCATCGTCGGCAACAGGTGGGCCATTTTTAATAATTTCGTAACATTTCTAATACACTATTGCCGCGTAGCCGACGCTTTCGGTGCTTAGCTCGTTGAATTTGTCCATCAGCACCTCGCTGCTGGTGGTGTGTCCAAGCAGGATGCCCGTTTGGCTGGACAATTGTTTGGCGGCTGCGACGGCGGCGGCGGCGGCGCCCGGGCCGCAGGCACTGGAATGCTCCAATGCGTGTTTTTGCAATACCTCCGGCTGCATCGCCACGGCTGCGTCGATGAACTCCCTGTCGTTTACGTCTTTGGCCCAGGCGATTCCGCTCTGTCCGGCCCCGGCTGGCGCAAAGCCGTACCCAGGCCCGTAATGCGTAAGATCCGTCGATGCAATGCAGACGATCCGCTTATCGGTTCGGCTGGCAATGATCCTGCCGACCTGAGTGCCCAGAAGCTCGGCCTGTGCGCAGGCTGGGACGATAATCGGCACAATCTTCGCGTCGGCAAACAAATACTGTATAAACGGCACCTGCACCTCAATGCTGTGCTCGGCGAAGTGTGCGGCTGGGTCGGACTTGGCTATAGTCTCTGCGACGATTGCCTCGGCCAACGACTGATCGACATCAATCAGACCCAACGGACTCTGCCACGTGCCCGTGTCATAGACCGCGGGGGCGGCTCCATAATAGCGATGCCCCGCCCCGAAGATGACAAAGGTGTCAACGTCGCCGTTGGTCTGCTTTATCGCGCTAAAGACCATCCCGGCAAGATCACCGCTGAATACCCAGCCGGCGTGCGGTACTATGCCGGCGACGATCTGTGCGGGCAAAGCGGGCGATTCGGGCAGTTCGGGCGGGCTGGACTGGATCGGGCGGGCGGAGAGGTGTTGTTTGACCTCCGCGAGGCACTGCTGCCGGATACCCGGATAAAATTGCCCCGCAACCGTTGCTTCTCTGACGGCCATATTGTATCTCCTATGTTAATTGCGTTATCCACTGCCGCCCTGTATGGGCCTTGCAATCTGGTGTCGGTGCTGTTATCATCGGTTTGTCTAATGTAAACTTGAAATTACTGTTTGTCACGAGGAAAACTGATGACATCTGCAAAGAAGACTTCGCCGGTAGCGGTCGTTATGGGTTCGGACAGTGATCTGGGTGTAATGCAAAACTGCATTGACCAGTTAAAGGGCTTCGGCATTGACCCGGTGGTGCGTATTATCTCCGCACATCGCACGCCGGAGGTGGCCGCGGAATTTGCCGACAAGGCCGCCGACAATGGCTTTATGGTCATCATCGCCGCGGCTGGCATGGCTGCCCATCTGGCTGGTGCTCTGGCTGGACGGACACAGTTGCCCGTCATCGGTGTGCCGCTGGCGGCATCGGGCGGGCCTGCCGGACTCGACGCGCTGCTGAGCACCGTGCAGATGCCCCCGGGCGTGCCCGTGGCAACGGTGGCAATCGGAAAGGCTGGTGCAAAAAACGCCGCGATCCTGGCTGTGCAGATACTGGCATTGGCAGACCAGTCGCTGGCAGAGAAACTGACCGACTTCCGCAGGGTACAGCGCGAAAAGGTCATGCAAAAAGACTCTGAAATTCAATAACCTATGAAGCTGTGTGTTACGAAATCCAGGCTGAGCGGGACGGTTGCGATCCCCGGCTCGAAATCACACACCATCCGGGCTATCGCCATCGCTTCACTGGCAAAGGGCACCAGCCTGATACGCCGACCGTTGCTGTCCAGCGATACGGCCAGCGCGGTGGCGTGCTACCGCCGGCTCGGTGCGATAATCGATACGTCCGACGACGACCAATGGCAGATTGTCGGCACCGCGGGACTTATAGCCGACCCCGGTGACCAGATTGACGTGGGCAACTCGGGGACGACCCTGCGTTTGGCGATCAGCTCGGCGGCGCTGGGGCCAAAGGGCAGCCGAATCGTCCTGACAGGCGACGAACAGATTTGCAGCCGACCCGTCGGGCCGCTGCTGGCGGCGATCACCGACCTGGGCGCGACCGCTGAATCCACAGGCAACAACGGCAGGGCACCCGTCGCCGTCTCAGGCACACTCGCGGGCGGGACGACATCCATCGAATGCGTCACGAGCCAGTACCTCTCCAGCCTATTGCTGGCCTGCCCACTGGCTGAAAACGACACACAAATCGACGTGACACTGCTCAATGAGCCGGACTATGTACAAATGACGCTGGATTGGCTGGACAGTCAGGCGATCCGCTATGAAAATCAGGACATGAAGCGCTTCATCGTCGCCGGCGGCCAGTGCTATCGCCCCTTCGACCGGTCGATTCCCGCTGATTTTTCCAGCGCCACGTTTTTCCTCTGTGCCGGGGCGATATTGGAGGCGGACATAACGTTGACGGGGCTGGACTTTTCCGATAGTCAACCCGACAAGGCTGTGGCTGAATACCTCAAACAGATGGGGGCTGACATCGAAATGGTGGGCGAATCAAGCGTGCGCGTTCGGCGGTCGGACTTGCGAGGCGTCGAGATCGACATGAACCGTACGCCGGATGCGCTGCCAGCCATGGCTGTTGTCGCTGCCTTTGCTGAGGGCACTACCCGCCTGGTCAACGTCGCCCAGGCTCGAAATAAGGAGACCGACCGGATCAAATGCATGGCCCGGGAGCTGGGCAGGCTGGGCGTCCGGGTAGAAGAGTTGCCCGACGGTCTGGTGATAGAAGGCGGCGCTGGGAATTCGAAGCCTGCCGAACTGCACGGCTATGCTGACCACAGGATCGTGATGGCCCTGACGCTGGCTGGCATGGCGATGGACGGCAGGACCACAATCGACACCGCTGAGGCGATGAACGTAACATTCCCCAAATACGCCGGCCTGATGACAAACCTGGGCGCACAGATAAAACTGACCGACTAAAGGACGTGTAAAAAAATTATCTTCCATTTTTGGCTGGCTGTGGCTTCGGCTGGCGGCGTCAGTAAAATTCGACCTACCAACCACCAGGCCTGCGTTTTATACCCTTCAGGGCATAAAAAGAGTTATTTGGCCCCCGATTATTCTCGACTGTGTCCATTTTGCAGAATACGCTCTTGCTTTTGGCCAGATCGATAGCTACGATGGCTTGTATGGCTGGATGGGCCCTAATGAAATTTCCGTTATCCCCAAAGAGGAAAACCTGAAAAAGTTACCGGACACCTTTAATTCTTCTGGAAATCACAATAAACAAATGAGTACGGCGTTATACCATAAAGAAATTTGTCATGAACTCAAATTTACACTAAACAACAGCGCTGTGCATATCATAGCCCAGTGGCTCCAGTGTCGCTGCCTGATCCGAAATTTCCTGCCGGAATTGTTTCAAGTATTTATTATGATACCGCAGACTGGCGATTTATGCTGGAAAAAATTAATAGCGACTACCTCAAAACAAAAATTCGTCTGAGGTGGTATGCCGATATTGATACCGAAGAGCCCGGGGACAAATCGTATATCGAAGCCAAATTCAAGATTGGCTCCAAGCGAGATAAAATAAGGGTCGAAACGGGCCTTTTTGGCAATTGGCTCGATAGAGTTAATCTTGAAAATAAAAAACTTTTGCGAACACCACATCTGCTAAGGCCAAAAGGCGTAATCGTGGGCGGGCGACTTGTGCCTGTTTTCAAAATAAAATACAAGCGAAGACGATTTGTCGAACCGATTTCCCAGGCAAGATTAAGTCTCGATTACGATATATCATCGCCCTGTGTAAACCACAGTATTATGCCTCGTACTACCCCATTTCACTTGAAAGATGCCGTTTTTGAATTGAAGGGCACCTTGACTGAATTGCCGGATGTATTGCACCAGTTGACTGCGATCGGATGCCAAAAACAATCGTTTTCCAAGTATAGTAACTGCTATGAAAAGATCATGGGAATCAACTTTTAATTCACCTGCATAACGGGAGTACAATTAATGCTTACAGCTATAATGGAAACAACAGTCCCTAATCAATGGCCTTCAAGCTTGAGTGGGTTCGGTAGTCAGCAGATGGAAGATATCGGCATATTTCCCTTTCTTATGCTGATGGTGATTTCTCTGGCATGCTCGCTGTTCATTTCATTTCTTTATGTGAAATTCTACAAGAGCCGATCGACGGGCAGTCATATTCATCGCGCATTTCCGCTTCTTGGGGTGTCGATTACCGCTATTTTTATATGCATACAGTTTTCGCTGCCGCTGTCGCTGGGGTTGCTTGGCGCTTCTGGCAATGAAGTTTGGTCGCGGGCTGTTCAAAGGTCGGATGAATGACGGCATGCTGATTATCACTATGCCGTCAAGTGAGTATCAGGCCCGGCGCGTCAAATTACTGAACTTTCTGGACAAGAAACTTCCAAACGGAAGGATAGACAGCATTACAGAAAATCATGAAGAGTCTATCGTATCATATAGTTTCATGCGATTGAAAAATGACACACTAATGGAATTGCAGAGTGAGTTGCAGAAGATATCCAAAGAGGCTAAATCCAACGTATTCTTCAACCGTTCGGGGGAGATATAAGACCGAAAGCACAAGATATTGCTGCTTATGGTATTGTAGGTTATGCGTGGTACGATGGTAATAATTTGTTGTCTGCTGCTGCTGATAGCTGGTGGTTTCTGGTTGGAGCACTCGGCTCGCTTCGAATCCATAAAGCACGCTCTGCAAAGCCAAACCGTACCAACGGCAATATTGAATTACGGGGCGATGGGCAAAATTTTGAAGCAGTTGGCAATAATCAGCGCCGTTCCAAATGATTACTCGCGTTTTTCTGCATCAGTCCAGGGCCGAGAAGTTGACATCCACGCGAACATCTTCCAAAAAAAACGGCAGGTGGGACAATATCTATATTGTGCCAACCAAGGCGGTATGGAGGAGTTCCCCAGCAGCCAGGTGATTAAGTCGGAATACTTCCGGGCCGGTTGGCCTTTGATATCGGTTGTGACGGATGAAGCTAACCTGTACGACCCTAACACAGGAATCATTTCCAACAGCCGCAAAAGAGGGCAGGAATGGGAACGTCTGGCATATGTTTCTTATTATAAGGATAAAAAATTAGTATTTGCTTCGGCCGCTGGATTAAGAAAACATGGTGGCGATAGTCGAGGGAGAAGGAAAAGGGCGCATTTTCGATTATATTTCCGTAAAGATTACGGAACGAATCAGTTCGGCCCCGGCATCCTGTTCAGCAGGGAATCAGAACCTCTCAAGCGATTAGTGATACACAACAGTGATCGCAGCAGCTTTATCGAGTGCCTGGCTTTTGACATTGCACAACAGATTGGATGTGTGGTTCCGGAATCTCAGCCCGTCATGTTCTTCCTCAACGGTAAGAATCAGGGGACTTTTTATTTTCTGGCGGAGCATTTAAGTCGTCGGCAATGGGTGTCACATTTTGGCCATGACAATTTTGCTTTCTATCGTTACAAGGCTCAATCCGACCAGGAGACTCTAAAACATTTCTCGAAATTGGTTAGATGGGCTCGAAACCCCAACATAAAAATGACCATTGAGGAGGTAAGCAAACACATCGATATTGAAAAGTTTACCCGACATCTCATTGCCATTTCCTTCTGCGGTACCACCGACGGTTACCAGGGAGCTGCGACACTGGATACCAGCAAACCGGATATGAAGTGGTCCTGGGTAGCCTGGGATATGGATCACAGCTTTATTGATCTGTACAGAAAAAAGATGGCCAGAGTTAACAATACCGACATCAATAGAGAGCCCTGGCAGCAGGAAGGGCTGGAACTGGCGTTTAAGGAAACGAATTTTATACGCTCTCTTCTCTTTAACCGCTTGATGGTTGACAGTAATGAGTATCGCAGATATTTCGTTGGTCTGATGACAGATATAATCAATCACCGTATCAACGCTGAATTTTTGAACTCCAGAATCGAGTATTATGAAAAACTTGCAAGCTCTTATCAACCTGGGAAAAAACGTTCCTTTGACGATCATAGAATTTTTATGAAGCACCGTCCTGGCGTTTTAAGAGAGCAGATGCAACGATACTTTGGTTTGGGTGAGGTGCTGTCATGCCAGGTCAAGGGTCCTGCCGGAACCCATTATCAGATCGATGGCTATCCCGAAGGGCCAGGCTACCAGGGCAGTTATTTCAAGGGTACGATCATAAAAGTGGACATTGCCAGTGAACATCAGGCCTTGTTTTCACATTGGCTGGTCAATGGGGAAAAGGTTGAACATCGAAATCTTACTGTCCAAATACTCCTGGATACGACCATAGAGGCCGTATTCAAATAAAACTGAGGGTTTTCCGGGGGCATCGGGGTCAGCATAACAGTCCACCAGCCAGTTGGCAGGCGGGGTGGGTGGACACCTGGTAAATAAGACAATTAGGGCTGGGGCGGCGGCGGATTGTTTGTAAGTGCATGTGGGGGGCGGAGTTATGTGGGCTTGGTGGTGCGGGAGGCGGGAATTGTGGACCTGAGATTACGTGTTCAAAAGTGACCTAAATGCGCCCAAAGTGCGCCTAAAGTGACCCAAAAGTGACCAAAGTGCGCCCAAATGGACCAAAACGTGCTGCGGTGGGGTTGACTATTTTTGGGTCCAGCATGTCCATTGACTATTGATGATTGATTATTGTGTGGATTGTGGAGGGTCGGTGTGGTTTTTTGCTTGACAAATCGGGTGGGGGCGGTTTAGATAATTACGACTTGGTGGTGGCGGGGAATTGTGTCAAATTGGGATGGGCTTTGGGAAACGAAAAATGGATTGGAGAAACAACGCAGAAACTCGGACTACAAATGACGCTGCGGGCAA
>SDBV01014086.1_pt1 | contig 10103 bp, 5 predicted proteins | sample 2277081 | NCBI WGS metagenome assembly SDBV01 (sample SAMN10402039, study PRJNA504765) | marine sediment metagenome | isolation source: marine sediment core GS10_PC15, 223 cmbsf | place: Arctic Ocean: Southern Knipovich Ridge | collected 2010 | reverse complement strand
TTTGGGCAGCGGTCAACAAGCTCCCCATGTATGAAGCCGCCATTGACCTTTGCCTCGCCCCAGGCTGTGAAGTCCCCTGGATTCAACGATGGTGATACCAAACAGGAACAGAACAGAAGAGGCACCGGTACTTTGAACCACCGGAGGACGTTGCTTCACCCACGAAACCTAAGCACTCGAAGTGTCCGTCAAACTGGCACCATCTCACGCCGTGGTCTTCACTCTGACGTTACTCGTGTCCGGTGATTGCTTCAGGCAAGCGGTCATCGATGCCGCGAGCTGATCCTGCATCTGGAAGACTTGATCAAGCGGCCCAACAAGCTTCGCGAAAGCTTCTGCTTTTCCTGTGGCCACATCGACCAGTCGCGCTGATATGGGAATTCCGCTCTCGGTCTTTTCGAAGGCACCGGACGCGATCCACCGGCAGCCCAACGAAAAACCGCGAGCCTGGTCTGCCGATCGATCGTCGTCGTAACCAGCGGATACAATAGGTGCGCACGAACGTCGTTCGCCGTCCTGCTCTCTATCGGCGGTAGTTCTTTTTCAAGGATAGAGGCCAGGCGCTCAGCGGTCGTCTTGCCTGGAAATACAGGACTGCCGACCACTGCCTCGTAAAGGACCGCGCCGGCACTGAATACATCGCATCGAGCGTCGAGTGGTTCACCGCGAAGCACTTCAGGCGCCATATAACCGGCTGTGGCAACAATGCTGCCCGCGGTCGTTAGCCAGCATTCAGGATCCTGCTGGACGTGCGGGGCGGCATGCACGTCTTTGGCTAATCCAAAGTCCAGCAGCTTGGCGACGCCCTTGCTGGTGAGCATGATGTTTTCAGGTTTGATGTCGCGATGCAGAATATCCGCCGCGTGGGCATGCGCAAGTGCTTCAAGCACACAGGTGACGGCGGCCGCGGCTTCCTGCCATGGTAAAGGGCCGCGCCGAAGCCGCTCGCGAAGCGTCTCACCTTCAACGTATTCCATGGCGATGAAAACCTCGCCCTGGAAAACTCCGGACTCATAAAACGTCGCGATTGCCGGGTGTTGCACTCGTGCGCTGGTCTCAGCCTCGGCCAGTAGTCTCGACCTTAGCGCTGGCGAATAGCCACGAGGTAGAATCTTCAACGCCGCAAGACGTCCTCAAATCCCAACTGCTTGGCCACGCGGTCCATCGCGCGACGAAGCTGCATTCGCAGGGCGTCTGGCGACTTGCCTTCATGGACGGCGATTTCTTCCCAACTCGCGCCACCTGCCCACTGCCTTGCGATGCGGCTTTCGGTTTCCGGTAACAACTCATGCACGCGTTCCAAGAGCTCCTTGGCGGCCGCCAAACTGGATGGAGATCCGCCCGGGGCCTCAACATGAGTTCCCCCGTTTGCATCGACGAGCGGCGTTTCGCGACGGAGATCTCGACGCGCAGCTTGCTGCCTGCGCCTCGTGTCATGCAGTTTGTTACGTGCCATCGCCGCCAGCAACTGAACGAGTTGTCCGGGTGTATCGATCTCATACTGCCCTGTCGCGGCACGTACGAAAAAGCTGGCCATAACCGACTGGCAGATGTCCATCGAGTCAACAAGTTTCCGCAGCGCCGAATCGTCCATGCGAACACGGATCACCCGGCGAATGTGCGGCTCGTAGGTACGCACCAGTTCCTCGGCTGCCCGGTCGTCGCCCTCTCGGACCAGTTGGATAAGCCGCTGAAAACGCTCGTCGTCAGCCATCCTATCGTTTCCCCGCAGACGAATTCCAGAAATCTCCTCAACAACGTGTTCGCGGATCGTGGCTTTCACGATTATATGAGTAGGAGCCCCGTCTGTAAAGCAGCGTGACCGAGTGGATCGACGTAGCCCGTCATCTCCACGGTCCCCATCTGCGTACGGATTTACTCGATTCTAAGACCTTATTTCTAGGAGTTTCCAATGAACCGGCTGCGTAACCGAAAACTGTATGCCGAAAGGCTCGAGTCCCGCACGCTGATGGCAGCAGACGGGCTAGGGGTCGACGTGCTTTGCGTATGCGAACCCGAATCCTGCCCGATTGAATCAGCTCCCAGCGTTGTTGATCTAGGCGTCGACGCTGTAGAATCTGACCAACAGCAGCCGGGCGACCGGGTGCCCTTCAAAGGCACCTTCGAGGTAACTATCTCATCGTTTATTCCAATTGACGAGTCGACGGCGCTTGTAACGTTTATCGTCGAGGGACATGGCACGCATTTGGGACGGTTCACCGGTGAAGCGGAAGCCGTCTTCAATCTCGCGGACCTGACGTACGAGGGAACCTCTCACTGGATCGGAGCAAATGGCGACACGATCTTCGGCACTATTGCCGGCAGTTTGACACCAACGACAACAGAAGGCCTCTTCGATAACGACGAAACATTCACAGTCGAGGGGGGCACAGGCCGTTTCGAGGGTGCCACCGGCAGTGGATCCGCGGGTGGGCAGATCAACCTTGTCACCGGACTTGGCGACTCACCGTTTCAAGGGACCATATCATCGCCCGGGTCGGCCAAACATAGGCTGCCATGAACCATCGGCCATCCTCCGGCTTTAGCCACATTTGGTGGTTCAGCGGGTGCGTGCCGAAATACCTTCAGTTAATACTACGGGTTGAGTCAACACGCCGCCGCCTCACCAGCGTCCGCAGCCTAATCTGATGCCAACGGCGCCCTTTGGCCCGCCCTTCGCCTTATCGGGTCCGGCGCACAGCCCGGTCCGGCCCGCCCAGGCAAACGATCGTTCCGTCAGTCGTCGATATGTATAGCCGCCCTTTCGTGGCGGCCATGCCGTCCCAGACCGGGGGCGCCTCTAGTGTGATCTCGGCAAGCCGATCGCCGTTGGCAGGATCGACGGCCCAGAGCACCGCGCCCTGCTCTGCTTCGATCGCACGCAACGCATCCGCTGCGGGAACCGCCGACGGCGTTCCGGCGATGAACAAGACGTCTGCTGTGAGTGTCATGGCAGCGGTTCGCATGGGCACCGATATTTCCCAGGCACCCTCCAGAGCTGTGCGGTTGTCTGAGAAGCCGGCCGGCGTTCTGTTGAGTCTCGGCTGCCCGAATACCTTGTATTCGGAGACGCCGACCTGAAAGAGTTGCCTGTGCCACAGAGTGTGTTTGGGAACCCACTTCATGCCGAAGACCAGATCGTCGTTGTAGACCATCATCTTGGCAATCAGCCGATCGTCCAGGACCCATCCCACGCGATCGTAAAGGCTGTCGTCGAGGAACCCTCCGACGGCACTTATCGGGCTGCCCGACATGCCCTTGCTCGGCGCCCCGGCCGATATATAGCTCCATACGCTTACACGGATGTCAAAGGTGCTCGCATCAACCACGAGGTTCTTCAGGCAAATCGACCCGGCATCTTGCACGAGGATATCATTAGCTGTTCCCGAAGCATGCCTCTGAGCTCCGCGATCGGTCTGCTCGGCTTCCTCTTGGCCGACCGTGTGGTACCGGGTCGATTGGATGACTTTTCCGCTGTCGGCGTCCAGGGCGTAGAAATAGAGCCCTCCGTCAAGGTACGAAGAGCGCCCTGCCGCGAAGTAGACCATCCCCTCTCTTACGACGACGCTGCCGTGAACCGGCCATGCCGACTCGACGTTCTCGTAACTGACGATTTGTCTGAAGGCCGGATTGGCGTCAAATCTCCAGACCAGTGCACCGTCCGACGCCCGCAAACAGCACACGTGCCCGTCTGCGGTGCCGAAGAATACTCTCCCGTCCGATATCGTGGGAGGCGTATCTACGAGGTTCCCGACCGTATACGACCACAGCCGTCGACCGTCGTCGGCGCCTACTGCGCACACGCGCCGGGTATGCCTGGTTGCAACATAAACCCTGTTCATTGCGATCGTCGGGGCCGTGATCGGCTCGTTGAAGGCGGCAGTCCAAAGCCGATCGAGCTTGGCGGGAACTTGGCTGCCGGTGGCTCCGGAGCGATGCGCATCGCGGCGATAGATGCTCCAATCGTCCGGCGTCATTTCAGGTTTTTCTACGGACTGACCGTAGGCAGGCCCTTGGTGCAGACGGTCCGCAGGCACGACGGCACGTGCGTTGTCACTGTCGTTGGAAGAGTAAGCGTAGCAGCCGTTGTATCTGGCCGAAGGAAAACAGGCGCAAGGCTGCGCCGGCGAGTAGACCAGGCCGTTGGCCGGCATAATGCCGTATTGGCAGATGCCCCGCACCCAGCGGTTGATGTCCAACTTCCCGGTAGCCAAATCGACGTATTCCAGACCGTTTCGCGAGTAGATCAGGTAGTTTTCCGTCGCCTTGCTCGGGTAGCAGCGGAAGTGATGGACGGTGTCGAATATCGACTTCACGGGATACCGTTTGATTTCGTCGCCGGTCTTCGGGTCCAGCCCGAGCAGGACGGAGGCACTCTCGGATTTCGGCGTATACGGTGGGTTGGACTGAACCCACAATAATCCCTGCGCCGCGTACACCCTCGGCAAGGTGGCCAAAAACGTGGCGCTTCCGCAGATCTTGCTCCAAAGGACCTCGCCGTCGGCAGCGGAGACGGCCAACAGCTCGATCCTGTATATTGACGCTCGATTCGGCGGAATCTGACCCTGCCAGAAGTAGAGAGCCCCGTCGTGGTAGAGCATCGAGCCGAGGTCCCACGGCATGTTCAGCACGTGTCCGTCCCTGGGATTGCGGAAGCTGACCTTCTTGGGTCTGGGCGTTCGCCAGGCTTCCTTTCCCGTCTCGGCATCAAGTGCAACGATAACGTCATCTTCAAGCGAGTAGATCTTCCCGCCGCCTGAGGTGAGGTGCAGGCGGGCCAGCTTTGCATCTAACCCTCGCACTCGCTTGTCTTCGACACCGCGGAGTCCGGTCGTTTCCCAAAGTGTTTTTCCCGATTGAGGGTCGACGGCAACAACGCTCTTGTTGAGAGCGTGCGTACGCCGGCCGGCCTTCCGGGCTGCGCGGTCGACCACGGCGTAGAGTATTCCGCCGTCCACCAAAACCTCCGAAGCAAACGCCGTATCGTCGAGCGTTTGCAGAACGCCGCCGGTTGCCGCGTCGAGCACGCTGATCGGTGCCGCAAAGCCGAGAGTGACGTAGAGGTGATTTCCGTCCACCACAAGGCGCTTGTGGATCATCCTCGGATTGATCGACCAGGGAGCGAATCCGAACGGGTATTCATCCGGCGACCATGCACCGGTACCCCAGTCCTCGATCGGCTTTTTCCACAAGAGGACGCCGTTGAAGGCATCCCGGGCGAACAGCTTCCACCGTTCCAGCTTGTTCTGAGGATTCTTGATTCCCACCGGCCCGTCGTCGGCAATGTAGAAGATCCGTCCCCCGGCAGTCACCATGCCGGTCATCGAGATTGCCGAATCATGAGACTTCGACCACTTGGGCGTGGCAACCCATTGCACGCGACGCGGGGGACCGACGAGAAGGTCCTTGGCCACCGGATTGTTGTCCGGGCCGTGCAACCAGTGGGTCCACTGGTCGATTTCCTCCGGCCACGGTTTGACGGTCTTGGTCCAATCCCTCGCACCACTTTTCACCAAGGCAACGCCGCCGGGCGCCAGCACGCGGGTGACTTCATCCGGAGAGACGTCGCCCAAATCCTCGCAGACAAACAGATTCACGAGGTTATCCGCATAGGGCAGGAAATCTCGCGTCCAGTGCTTGACCGACACGGAGCCACTGAGCCCCAGGGAGGCGATATGTTTTCGAGCTTCCGCCACCCGGCGCTCATCGCCGTCGAGCCCCTGGACGACATAGGCATCATTTGCCCGCAGGGCGGCCGTGAGCCGTCCCTTACCACAGCCGAGTTGAACGACCAGCCCGCCCTTGACGCCGGCGGTGTCCAATATCTCCCTGGCCGCCCCGGCCTGAACTCCAGCCGCCCCGGCCTGAACTCCAGCCGCCCCGGCCTGAACTCCAGCGGCCCCGGCCCCGGCCATGCACACCGCGGCCACCGACAAGACGATCCAGTTGCGTCGCTTCATCATCACTTGCTCCAATGTTGCTGGGGCTGATAGTCAAAGCCTCCGGCTTCCGTGCGCTACTCGCCACCGAAACATAGGATACTGCCGTCGATCAACGCCAGGTACAACTTCCCGCCCGCCGCGGCCATGCCGTCGAAAACGGGAGGTGACTTCAACGGATACTCGGCCAGCTTCTTTCCATCCGCAGCCGATACGACCCGAAGCAGGCCGCCGCGGCCGCCTTCGATCGCGGCGACCTGCTCGGCCAGCTTCGCGTGCGTAGCCGTGTCATCGATATGTAGTTGCGCGACCTCCATGTCGACCACGTCGGGCGGTCCGGCCACCAGCAGTGCATGGCCGGCCAGGACCAGCGCGCGTCCCAGCAGCGGTGACTCCACCGACCAGTCGACCACGGGCCGGGTCCCGGGGCCTCGCCTGGAATCCCGCTTCGACGACGTAAACTTTGCGATCTCCGGCTGCTTGCCGGCGGCAAACAGGTGATACTCCATGGTCGTCGTTCGGGGGAAGTATTGCGGCTTGCGGCCGAAGGCGTAAACGCGCTGTTCGTCGAAGACCATGATCCGCCCGGCCGGTGCGTTGTAAGCGGCCCGATACCATCCGCCCGCGCCGCCGGTCGACGTCTTGCCGTACATCCAATACGTGCGGTGCCACCAGGTGTCGTCCAGGAAACCGGTGTGAGAGAACAGGTGGGCCCCCTCTCCACGCTGATCGGCGGCGTCGGTCGCGGCGACCACTTGCGTGCGACGCCCGGCAAGATCGAACCGTTGCGACCGCATGTAGATGTACTGGCCGTCGCATGAGAGGACGTCGGGCAACGCGACCGGCAGATTCGGCCATTTGACGTTGGCGTCGAGCGGCTTGCCCGTTGCCGGATGGCGGTTATCCAGGATAGTTTCGGACAACTTCTTCCCCGAGCGCGCGTCGAGCCGGACAAGCCGCATGCCGCCGTCGAGGAACATCGAGCGGCCGGCCACACAGTACACCTGGCCTTCGCGCACCAGCACGCTGCCGTGCAGGGGCCATGCCGACTCGATCTGCTCGAACGCCGCAAGTCGCATCTCCGCAGGCGCCGCGCGAAACCGCCAGACCAGCTCACCGTCGCTCGCTCGCAGGCAATAGACCCAGCCGTCGGCCGAACCGAAAAGGGCCAGCCCCTGCCAGATCGTGGGGGGCGAATCGACGCGCCCGCCGGTCGTATAGCTCCAGAGCTTTCGGCCGGAATCGGCATCCAGCGCATGGACCGAATGGTCGTCGACCGAAGCCACAAACGCCCGGCCGCCGGCAACCACCACGGCGCTGAGTTTGCCGCCGAGGTGGGTCTGCCAGCCTTGCTGCAGCCTGACCGGCAGTGGCGTTTTCGTTCGACCGCTTCGGGCCGCGTCATGGCGATAGGTGGGCCAGTCGGAAGGATTTGTGATTTCAGATTTCAGATTTTGGATTTGGCCGAAGGCCGGGCCGCGCTCCAGTCGTGGTCCTGCTTTCGCTTTCGGATTCTCGCCTTCCACTTTTCTCGCCGGCGCCAGCGCGCTAAAACCGTTGAGCTTCGACAGGATGTAGCAGCCGCAACTGTGCGTCGGCGCATAGGTCAAGCCGTTGGCGGGCATAATGCCGTAGAGACAACTGCCGCGAACCCAGTCGTTGCGGTTCCAGTGCTCGGCGCGGAGGTCGACGTACTCGATACCGGTTCGCGATGCAAGGATGTATTTCTCCGTCGCCTTGGCCCGATGGCAGCGGTGGTGCGGCATGTGCAATCCGTCGTCGGCCGGAAACTGGGCCTTGATCTCGCCGGTAAGCGGGTCGCGCCCGGTCATCATCCCCGAGTCGGCACGGTTGGTCATCGGCGCAGTCCAGACCAGTCCGCCCACGACCATCAGATCCTCCGGCGAGTCGTACCCGGAGGGCGGATGCGGCGCGGTCCAGAGCACCTTGCCGCTGGTGGCCGACAATGCCGTCATCGAATCCTTCCCGCCGCGGTGCCGGGTGATGCGCTCTCCGCCGGCAAACAGCACCACGTCCTGGTAAACAACCAGCGTGGGGGCAAACCACGAACGGATGGCCGGCGCGCGGCCGATCGGCTCGGATGCCCATCGCTGCCGGCCGTCGGCGCGAGCAAGGCAAACGATCTTCGTCCCGTCGTGGAAGAACACCCGCGTGGCGTCGGCGGCGAGCGTCATCGGGACCACGGCCGATTGCTTCTTCCACAGCAAGTTGCCGCTGCGGGCGTCGATCGCCATCACGGCCCTCGGTGACGTTTTCCACGCCCATTGCTCCGGCTCGGCCCGCAGTTCGTTGAGATGTTCGTACCGCCGCACGGTCGACCAGGGCCTCGCGGTGGGATTCTCGTTGACCAGCAGCACCAAAGAGCCGTCGCAGAAAAGCACTTCCTCGGTGCCTTTGGTGCGTTGGTACGTGCGGATCGTCTCGCCCGTGGCGGCGTCGAGCGCGACAAGCGGCCCGTCCAATCCCAGCGTGACATACACGGTATCTTCCACCGCAACCAGTCGTCTTGGAAGCAGCGCGGGCCCGCTTTTGAGCAGCCAAAGTTGCGTGTGCCACGGGTCGAGCTTCCGCCGCCAGAGGATCGTCCCGTTGAACGCGTCGCGGGCGATCAGCGACCACACCGGCGGCAACTGAATGGCCGAGGTGGGTCCTTCGTCAAAGATATAGAAGATCCGCCCGCCGGCCGAGACCATCGCGCTGGTGCTGGCCATGTGGTCGTGGTGCCGGGCCCAGGGCGGGCTGCCCACCCATTGCAGATGCTTCGGCGGGCCGACCACCGTGTCTTGCGCCACCGCGTTGTTACTTGGGCCATGAAGATAATGGGTCCAGTCGTCGATCTCTTTCGGCCGCGGCTTGACGGTCTTGGTCCATTGGCCGCCGGCGTTGATATACGCCACTCCGCCCGGAGCGAGCACGCGCATCACTTCGCCGGTGGGAACGTCGCCCAAATCCTCCGACACGAGGAGGTTGACGAAGTTGTCGATGTACGGCAGGCGATGGCCTCTGAACCGTTCGACCGACACGTTGCCGTACAGCCCCAGCGACCGGATGTGCTTGCGAGCCGCCTCGACGTTCTCCGCACTCGCGTCAAGGCCGTGAACCAGGTAGCCGTCGCTCGCCCGCAACGCCGCGGTCAGCCGCCCGTCACCGCAACCGACGTGGACGATCAGGCCGCCCTGGATGCCGGTGGCGGTAAGGATCTTACGCGATAGCGTTTCTGCTTCTTGCGCCGAACCGGGGGAGGCTTCGACGGTCCCGAAAGTACCCAGGCACACACAGGACACCAGGGCGAGGAATCTGCCCGGCGCCGGCACGAAACGCGCGCTTGTGTTCTCGCTCATCAGTTGGCTCCGCTGTTGGTGGGAAATCGCTGATCGGATGGTTCCGGATGTCGCTGGTATCGACGGACTCGACGGTTCAGGTCCGTGGCGCGGCCCGTTCACTCGCCCAGGCAGATAAGTTTGCCGTTTTTCAGGGAGATGAACAGGTGGTTGTACGCGGCGGCGGCACCGTCGAAGACGGGGTCGCTCTCGAGAGCGTGTTCGGCAAGACGTTTACCCGTCTTGGCCGAGTAGATGCGCATGACCGAATCGTGCAGATCGGGGTTGCCCTCAGACAGGGCCCGTCCCGTCTTCAGCTCGATCGCCAGCGCGTCGAGCCAGCCGACCAGGAAGAGGTTGTCGCCGGCCAGCACCATCGCGCGGGGCTGGAAGGCCTCGGTGATCGACCACGACGAACCGGCCGACTCGCGTCGCCCGGCGGAACTCTTGGCCGAGATCGTCGAGCCGATCGGGAAAAACGACTCCTCGTAGCGCGTGAACTTCTGGTGGAGATGGCCGTCCTGCTTGTACTTCGCGTACTGCGCCTTGCGCTGGAACTTGAGCCGCGAGTAGGGATTGACCACGCTGTACGAGGCGTTGTCGTCGAACACGACAAGCTGGCCCGTGGTGTCTTTGACCTTCCAGCTCTGGCGGTGGAACCACGTGTCGTCGAGCAGGCCCTTGGAGGAAAACAGCATCCCGCCCCCGCCGCCCTTTCTCAGCGTCTTGTCCAGGCGGACCTGCCGCATCGCGATGGTCTGGCCGTCGGAAACCAGGATGTCGACCAGGGCCCCGGTGGGACGCACGCGCCGGCCTGTCGGCG
>SDBV01014085.1_pt1 | contig 10103 bp, 12 predicted proteins | sample 2277081 | NCBI WGS metagenome assembly SDBV01 (sample SAMN10402039, study PRJNA504765) | marine sediment metagenome | isolation source: marine sediment core GS10_PC15, 223 cmbsf | place: Arctic Ocean: Southern Knipovich Ridge | collected 2010 | reverse complement strand
GGATCCGTCTACGCAATAGAATACAGTGGATCCTCAGATCTCCACGCATTGTCGGCGGCTAACGGTCTCATTCGCTTCGAGCCGGGTATCAGAGAGTTACCACGGGAGAGCATGATCAATGTTAGACAGATATAACAGAGATATAAACTATCTGCGCATCTCGGTTACCCAAGACTGCAATCTTAGGTGTGTTTACTGTGCGCCAGATGAGTATCGCCCGTTGCAGGATAGTGTATTGAGCATCGATGAAATCTTGGATGTCGTTCAAGCCGGCGTGCGTATCGGTCTGAAGAAAATCCGCCTTACCGGCGGAGAGCCACTTCTTCGACGAGATATTGTTGAGATGGTCGCAGGGATAAAAGGTGTTGACGGTATTGAACAAATCGGGCTCACGACCAACGGTATCAAGCTTCCGCTTCTCGCTACTTCGCTGCGCCGTGCTGGACTAGATAGTGTAAACATTTCTCTCGACACATTGGAACCGGACCGTTTTCGAGAGCTCACCCGCGTCGGCAGTTTATCCGACACGATCTCAGGTGTAGAGGCAGCGACTCAGTGCGGGCTATCGGTTAAGATAAACATGGTAATCCTCTCCGACACCACGAACAGTGAGATGGCTGCCATTCGGGAGTTTTGCGATGCACGTGAGCTAAAGCTGCAGCTCATTCGGCAGTATTCGCTAGAGGAGACAAAACTCGACGACTCAGACTATGACCGTCCGCCGCCTTGCGAGCATTGCAATCGCATTAGGCTGCTTGCCAATGGTATGCTTAAGCCGTGTTTGCATAGCGACACCGAGATAAAGCTCAATCGGAATAATCCTGGGGATTCTCTGGTTTCAGCGATTAACTCAAAACCCGCTCGAGGAGCGATCTGTGCCGGCAGAAAAATAATCGAAATAGGTGGCTGATATTGTGCTGACTCATGTCGCCAAAGAAGGTAATTCCAGAATGGTTGATGTTTCTGGGAAAAACCGGCGGTTCGGCGTACTGCTCGTGCCGCCGGTACCGTGCTGTCGACGGCGAAAATCGCGAGCATTCAAGGAGCGAAGAAGACATACGAAATAATCCCGTTGTGTCACCAAGTTTTACTCGACCACGTTGATCTGAGCTCTACTGTTAGGCTAAATAGAATAGATATCGAAGGCGTATCTGTAGGCGGGGACAGAATCGGCGCGGAAATGGAAGCGATTACCGCTGTCGCGATCGCGACGGTCACGATTTGCGATTTGTGCAAAGCCGCAGATAAATCCATTACGATTACAGACATTAAGCTCTTGGAAAAGACCAAAGAAGAGGTGTAGGATGAGACCAGAAGGCGCAAGTCGCACATTCAGGATTCTTTCAGTCAACACTTCTGAAGGCGAGGGAGCGGACATACAATTCGGCTCTTTCGCAGAAAGAGTCACTACAATTGGATATCCCCTTGCGGAGTTGCCGATCGGCACGGTTCTGCAGTTGGGCAACACCTCGATAGAGATTGCCCAGAGAGGGAAGGAATGCCGGCAGCGGTGCGCAATCTACCAGATTGTCGGTGAATGTGGTGCCGAGACGAGGTGTCTTTGCCTGGGCAATCAGTGATGGCGTTATCACGCGAGGAAGCCGATGTCGATTCTTACCTTGATCGGCCCAAGGCGGCTAAATCGCTGCCGACGGCGTTTGCAGCAGGTAGGTGAACGATGAATCGGACAGCCTATATACTTATTGTCATTATCACTGCTATTGTCAGCGTTGCGGCGAATGCGCAACCAACGGACGATATTCTAAAACTGGCGACTACCACCAGCACCGAGAATTCCGGATTGCTCGATGCCATTTTGCCGCAATTCGAGAAGCTGACCGGCTACCGAGTAAACGTAATCGCCGTAGGAACCGGGAGAGCGCTGAAATACGGGGAAACCGGGGAAGTCGATTGTGTGTTAGTTCATTCAAAAGCAGCCGAGGAATCGTTTGTGGAACGCGGTTTTGGTATCAATCGGAAAAAAGTGATGTACAATGATTTTGTGATTGTCGGCCCCGACTCCGACCCAGCAGGTGTTGCCCTAGCCGACAACGCGCCCGATGCAATGGCACGAATAGAGGCTTTGGGCGAAAAGACTGCCTCTAGTGGGCGCCGATCCGTGGTACAGTATGTCTCCCGGGGTGACGATTCCGGCACACACAACAAGGAAATGAGTCTGTGGGATGATGGCATGGTTTTCCCGAGGCGCGGCTGGTACCTCGAAGCCGGCCAGGGCATGGCGAGGGTGCTGGTTATGGCATCGGAGTTGGACGCATACACACTATCCGACCGGGGCACTTTTTTGGCATTGAGAGAGCGACTCGAGTCTGTTGTCCTATTCGATTCCGATCCCCTGCTTCATAATCCGTACAGTGTTATTGCGGTCAATCCCGCCGTCCATCCGCATGTAAACGCCGCGGCTGCGTCCGCGTTAATAGATTGGTTGGTCTCTCCGGACGGCCAAGAGTTGATCGACGAGTTTCGCCTTGACGGCGAGCAGTTATTCTACCCGAACGCATCAAAGACTCAATGAAAAACGGGATCTTTCAAGCGGTGTCCCTGGTGATTTCAGGCGATGCCGAATTGTACTTCTTGGCCTACTCCACGCTACGGTTCGCCTTTCTTTCGATCCTCTTCTCGGCACTTATCGGTATACCGATTGGCATTCTGCTGGCCTTTGGCGCCTTCCCCGGCAGGAGGGTTTTAATCGTGTTGTTCAGCGGGGCGATGGCCATCCCAACGGTGGTAATCGGTCTTTTTGTGTTCTCTTTTTTTTCTAAATCCGGCATCTTTGGCAATGGTGCCATTATGTTCACCCCGCTTGCGGTGATCGTTGGCCAGGCATTATTCGCTTTGCCCGTCGTCGTTTCACTCACTGCAAGCGGACTTGGACGGATCGACCCGCGTTTCGCCGAGACTCTATTTACTTTGGGGATTCGTCGCCGATACCTGTACGCAGCGAGGGAAGGCTCCGATGAGATCTTCAATGCCGTCCTCACCAGCTTGGCAAGGGTGATCGGCGAGGTCGGTATCTCGATGATGCTGGGGGGTAACATCAGATGGTATACCCGTACGCTCACTACGGCAATTGTGCTGGAGACCGGCAAAGGCAATTTCGAGCTGGCCTTGGCGTTGGGAATAATCCTCCTTGCAATCGCCATTTTGATCAATGCACTTTTGCGGATAGCCGCCGACCGTATCAGGAAGCTTAGCCATGTTCGAGATTGAAGGAGTAGGCTTCGCCTACGGTGATACTCCTGTTCTCTCATTAAGATCGATGCGGATCGCCTCAGGTGAAATTCTGGCCATCCAGGGCGATAACGGAACCGGAAAAACTACCTTTTTGAAGCTTCTTGCAGGAATTGTACAGGAACAGACGGGCAGGTTCTCTTACCAGGGCATAGATCAAACGAAGGCGAGGACTGCAATGCTTCGCGAAAACGCGGTGTTTGTGCATCAGAATCCCTACCTGTTTAGTGGATCTGTATATCACAATATAGCCGCCCCCCTCGGCCGCAACACAAATCGAGCTGCCATCAGGAAGGCGGTTTTGGAGAGTCTAGATCTCGTGGGATTGCATGGATTTGAAAATCGCAGGGCTCGCAAGCTGTCTGGAGGGGAGATCAAACGAGTTGCTCTTGCCAGGGCCTTAGTTCTAAAACCGAAAGTACTTTTGCTTGATGAACCTACGGCTTCGGTCGACTTGAGTACATCTAGTCGAATTGTGGAATTGCTTAGGAGTTTATCAACGGCGGATTGTACTATTGTTTTTAGTACGCACGAGCCCGGTGTTGCCTATCGCGTAGCGAATCGCCTGGTGATACTGAAAAACGGAGATACGACTGCCGCCAGTCTCAATATCTATAGGGGTTCTATTGCCAACATCGATGAGAGCTTCCTCTACTTCTCAGTGCAGGGATGCGAGATAAAGTGCTTTGTCCGGGACGGAACGTACACCGCGGCCGTGTTACCCTATGATGATGTGATATTGTCTGAAAATAAAGTTGAAACGAGCGCTCAAAATCAGCTTGCATGCCGGGTAGAGGAGATAGAAAAGATCAATGGGCGATACAAGATCTGCCTGGATTGCGGGATCAAGATCTACTCTCACGTTACACTGCGGTCGGTTTCTCAGATGCAAATAAAAATAGGAAAGAAACTCTATGCGATCTTCAAAGCCGCCAGCGTGCAGCTGTATTGATAGGTGCGTTGCGCGAGTGGGAAAACACTGTTTTCAGGAGCCACAGCAATGACAAACATGATCGACGCCCCAAGAATGCTCTTGATTGGGTCCACCGGCAGAGGCTCCGGGAAAACCGCTTTAGCAACGAAAATAATCGCCCACTTCAAGGATCATACCGATATTATCGGTCTGAAAGTATCTACTATCCATAGTAACAAGGGTGAATGCCTTCGCGGAGGATCGGGATGTCGTGTCTGCACATCCCTCGACGGACCTTTCGCTTTGACTGAAGAAACCAGCAAAAACGGCTCCAACGATACATCGAAGTTGCTGTCAGCCGGTGCCCACAGAGTCTATTGGCTATGCACGAAAGAGAGGCATCTTGCCTCCGCTGTTGCTTTTTTTCTCGAAAGAGTCTCGCCAACCGGCCTAATAGTCTGTGAGTCGAACAGCGTTCGCGCGGTCGTGAAACCGGGATCGTTCCTGATGACGACCGACTTGAGGAACGAGCAGATCAAAGCCTCTGCGCGCGAAGTGCGCCCCTTCGCGGACAGAATAATCACGTATGACGGCACAACCCAGAACTTCCGCGTCGAAGATCTGCACGTAGACCGTAGAGGCGTTCATATTACCCGTCGGGCGTCCGCGCTTGTGCTCGCAGGGGGGAGCAGCCGCCGTATGGGTTCTGACAAGGCGCTTCTAAAAGTTAACGGTGTGGCAATCATCGAGCGGATAGTGTGCCAGCTCGACGAGCTCTTCCCGGAAGTACTGATCAGCGCCAATGATCAAGCCAAGTACGCTTTTCTCAACAAGCGCGTCATTATGGACCAACATATGGAGGCCGGACCGATCGCCGGTATCGGAGCAGGGCTGGCGCAATGCGCACACAAGCGCCTGTTCGTTACAGCGTGTGATATTCCCAGGATTAATAGCGATCTTGTCAGCGAACTTCTTTCCGCGGATAATGGATACGATGTTGTCGTTCCGGTGACGCCATCGGGACACTTTGAACCCGTGCATGCAATATATGACAGGCGTGCACTCGAAGGCATTGAACAGCTGCTATCAAGCAAGAACCACAAGATCGTCGATCTTTACGGCAAGTGTCGCACCTTGGCGTATCCAATCGACGCGCCATTACCGAATCTAAATACGCGTGATGATTATGATTCCTATCTGGGAGCATCAGTAACCTAAAGCCCGTGCATGCTGAGACGCAAATAATCGCATACAAAGCACACCAACTCTGAGATTTCCGTAAAATCAAAGCATGGGACCGCTTCGCTGATTCGAGAGTCAGCCACAATCGCTATAAGTTCGTTGGGCGGACACACTAGCCTATTCTCGCTTCTGACAACTTCGATTTTTGGCACTTTCTCAGCCTTATATCCCTCCACGACTACCACATCAAATCCACTGAAATTGCGCATAAGATCGGCCAGCTCGGTCTCCGTCCTGGTCTTCAACAGGATAAAGGTCCTTTCTCGTGAAAGAAATCCAACAGCATCGGCGCCTGCCTCCGCCATCCGCCAGCTGTCCTTTCCAGGTTGGTCAAACTCTCCGGGATGATGGCCGTGCTTCACTGCAGCAACTTTCAGGCCGCGCCTCTTGAACTCGGTTATCACCTTAGTAACAACCATCGTTTTTCCGCTGTTTGATTTACCTACGAAATGGATAGCTTCCGGTAACTTGATTGACTTACTCATGCCGCTGTGCGCTTGTACGGTTGCCTGAGTTGGTCCTGCAGGCGGATTTCTGCAAGGATACAGCTTTTTCAGGACAGGCTTCGCGGCAAAGGCCGCAGCCGGAGCAGAGCCAAGTGTTAAAGAAAAGCACATGCTTGTCGGCGTCGTCTATCCGTTTGAGCACGAATGCACCTGAAGGGCACAGACCCACACAGAGTCCGCACCAGTTGCAGCTCGCGGTAACCATCACATCATAGTAATATGCGGAAAGTAGCACATCGATTTCGTCTTCGGCCATAGCGCTCATCGCTGTGTTCAGCGCTTCTCTGGCCTCTGGCAAAGCCTTGGTTCGGTACGCTGAAGCGCGTGACATTTCCATGGCATCGAGAACGGGTTGCGACATTGACCTCAGGTCTTTTCGAAACTTGCCTAAAAAATCCCGCCTTGATAGCATGTTGTGCTGGAAGTTGAGTTCGTGCTCGTCCTCGATCACTTTAATATCGAGGGGCGGTTCACCGGGAAGATTCCGACGGATCTGCGATATATCATTCTTCACCAGCTGAAGAACCACACCGGTCGGGCACTCCGAGCAGTTGATGGCGTTTATCTGCAGTGGTTTTTTCAGGCTCATTTCGACCGCTAGCAGGATATCCTTTGTAAGATATCCGATGCACGGTAATCTTACATTTGCCTTTTCATGGAAAACTTTGCTGCAGGCGACCACAGGCGTATCACACGGAGAAATATGCCCAACCAACCAATCCAGGGTAAACTGTCCGGCGCATATTGCACCAGTCGGACATGCGGCGACACAGACCATACACCCCGTGCATCGCGTCTCAATGATGTCGACATCTTCGCCACCGACGCTGATGGCGCCCCAATGACAAACGTCTATACACTTTCGGCAGGTGCTGTCGTTCCATCGATTCCGCGAGCATCGCGCCTTTACGAATGAGGGAAACCATTCGAATCCTGGTCCCTCAGTATTCAAGTCCTTGGTTTTCACTTCGCACTAAGACTTGGTGGCTTGCAGGGAGCTCAGATCCAAATCAATGAAGCCAACCAGATTTTCGCCGAGGGCCTCATATACCTCATTCTCCGTACTCTCCCGCATCCTAGAAGCGAACAAGGGTACCCAAGGTATAAGGTACCTCTCGAGAAACTCGCGTTGCTGCAACATGAAGTCGTGGGCGAGTTTATTTTCTCCTTCGGATTCTGCCTGCCAATGCTTGTGGCATAGGTACTGCATGAACTCAAGTTCAACCGCGATATGGTCGGGGATGTCAACAAAGCCTTCGTTCATGTTGAGCCCTGCTGCGCGGTAGTAGGCGAGGACCTCGATGGTGGATTCACCCATCAAAGTCCCGCCGTTGTCGAGGTACACCGAGCCATAGGGAGCCGCAAGCACGTGAAACGGCCCCAGAAAAAGTCGCGAGAACTCCACCAAGAGCTCCTCTCTATCGCACGCTTCTGTTGCCCGCGCAAGCCTTGCGGCCGGATCCGAGAAACCCGGCGCGAATCCGCCAACGTTGTGTCGATAGCGCAAAAACCCATCTGGGCTCGGGAAAAAAGCCGCGTCAGGGGAAGCGAAACACGCAGCAAGGCACTTATATATCTCACTTCTGGCCAACATCAATTCGGGAGTATCCAATTTATGTGTATTCATCTGCTGCGGAAACGGCGGCCCTTCGATCCGAAACAAGCAATTACGCAGTTCTGAATCGAAGCTCCACGCCGCATCCTACACCTGGAACGACCGTATATAATAAACATTGGGATCCGTTCCAGCCTCCGGTTTCAGCACTCTCGAACTATGTTGTTCAAGCAACGCACTGATTCCACTGCCGGCATCATCCAAATCTCCAAACACACGGGCACCCGAAGGGCATGCTTCAACACAGTAAGGATCCAAGCCGACCCGTACTCGATGTACACAGAAGAAACACTTTTCCACGACGCCTTTAGGTCGCACATCAGAGCACTCTGCCACGGCGTACCGGGTTCGGTAGGGCGGAGTGTCTCCGGCCAAGTATGAAATTTCAGTTCCACTTGAAGTACTGCCCGGAATAATCGACTCACTACTCTTGTAGAAAGGATGGGTCTCATCCGAGAAATCGTTGAAGCTGATTACACTATACTGCACTCCTTCCCGGTCCACATCCCTCGCACTGTATGGACAACGTATCTGGCATAATCTGCAGCCGATGCATCTTTCATCGTTGTGCAATGTGATGTTATCCTCCGACTTATACATTGCCTTCGGGGTTACCGGGCATGCTTCGATGCAGGCCGCGTTGGTGCAATGGTTGCAGAGAACAGGTTTATTCTCGTAGCTGACCTTTGGGAATGACCCTTTCATCTCAATGAGATGATCGGCCCAGTTGAATGTCTGTCCGGCCGCGCGATTCTGCGTGTTGTTCTCCGTCTTGCACGCCAAAGCGCATCCGCCACAGCCGACACATTTCTGTAGATCAATTACCATTCCATATCTTGGCATCAATATCTCCTATCCGAAATTCTGTCAAATTTTTCTTACTCGTACGCCGGCAAAGCCGCCGTTTCGCACGGTGCTGCCACTAAGCCGTTCATAATCGTCCGGCATGAGCAGGTTGTTGCTGCCGCCCTTAGGACTCGCGTTCTTATAGTCCGAGGCGACCCTGCCATACGCCCAATGGCCCATTCCGTAGCATTTCGCGACCGTACCCGGTTTGAGTCCCGGCATCAGCCGCGCTACACCTTGTATACTCCCTACCACCGAGGTCACCTCGACCTCATCGCCGTCGCCGATACTGAGTGACTGGGCGTCGACGGGGTTGATCAAGAAGGAGTCTTCCCAGCTTTTGCTGCCGACATCGACCTTTCGGAACTCGTGGTACCAAGGAGAGTTGGCGCTGCGGCCCTCCCGGTTGAGTTTCGATTTGTAATCGACGAAATCAAACGGATACTCGCTTCTGCTGCCGTACCTGAAGGGCGCTTCATAGTGAGGTACGAAAGCGAGCTCTCCTCTCGCTTCATAGTTGCAGGTAGCCAAAATGTCATCGATGTCCGTCGAATGTTTTTCCGCGTGTTTGGCCAGAGCTTCTTTGAGCGTCTCACTGTAAAACTCGAACTTGCTGGTTTTAGTTTTGAACTTGCCCCACCGAGCCCGGTATTGATACTCATCGGAGTTCCACATTCCTCGCTCAACAAATGCTTTCCAGCCGTTAATGCGGTCTCCTCCGACATCTTTTTTACCGTCCCATATAGGCGCGGTAACTACCTTAAGCACATTCTCTCCGAAATCCGCTTCATTAGCCGGCTTGATGCCAGTCTCGGGATCCGGATATTCATTGTGGAAATAGTCGTACAGGTTGCTGAAGCCCCGCTCCTTGAGCTTTTCAGCCAACAGCCAGGGTATTTCCGTTTCATCCGTATAGACGTTCCACATGCGATCTACCACAGGAAGTACCAGTGTCGCGGTGGCATACTTGTTGGCTTTAGTCTTCACATAACCGTATTTTTCAAAAGTAGTTATTGCCGCTGGAAGTATGATATCGGCGTATTGCGTCATTTCCGAGGCATGAGTCGTAATGTGAGCAAAAAATGGAATCTTTTCCATCGCCTTTTCCCAGCGCTCGGCTCCGGTACAGGAAAAAACGAAATTATTCATGTATCCGATCGCTACCTTGATCGGGTAGGGATCATCGGCGAGGACGGCGTTTGCTACATTATTGGTCACGACACCACCGCCGGATTTTCCGGCATTCAAGGCCGGGAATCCCTTGGTACCGCGTTGGTCGATCTTTTGCATTTTTGAATGTTTTTTTGCCAATTCGTCTTGATAATTGCTGTAGCTCGGAAAACCTGCCACCGTAATCGTGGATTTGCTGATAGTTCCACCTTCGTTGTCGACGCCTCCGAGAAGCCCGTTCAGGGCGTGGATTGCCATGGCCGAGTAGGCTCCTCTCACATGCATGGACGCGCCCGGACCCATCCATACAGCGACGTGCGGCGCCGCGGCACCCATTCCTTTACCCACCCGCTCGATTTGTTCTAGCGGGATCTCCGTAAGCTGGGAAGCTCTCTGGGCAGTCATATCCTTCAGAACCAGGTTCCACCACTTCACTATCCCGGCTGAGTAATTCTCGTTGAAGAGCTCCTCGTCCACTTCGACGCCCGGTTTGAACCGATTGACGCCGTCTCCAAAATCCCCCACAAACTCCTTGCTCCACAGCCCGTTGACCAAGATAATA
>SDBV01014084.1_pt1 | contig 10105 bp, 5 predicted proteins | sample 2277081 | NCBI WGS metagenome assembly SDBV01 (sample SAMN10402039, study PRJNA504765) | marine sediment metagenome | isolation source: marine sediment core GS10_PC15, 223 cmbsf | place: Arctic Ocean: Southern Knipovich Ridge | collected 2010 | reverse complement strand
CTGGCTGGGGCAGGGATTCGAAAGATATTTCGTTATCAGCGTCAGGCAATCAAGCAGGGGTAAAAAGACATGAAATGCAATATTACTAGTGCAGCAGGTGTGATGGGGGTGCTGATCGGCTTTGTGTCCATGACAGGCTGTCAGAATGGATTTGCCTTTGGAGGCCTGGGTGTTAGATCCTCTGATGCATATGGCATTATGATTTATAGTTTCTCGGGCCCAGGGCATCAGGCCCAGGCTGAGAATCAACTCGCCACTGCTGAGCAGGTGACCGGTTGGAAAGGGCTTCATGTAATCAGTAGAGAAGATAATAGCAGGGTTGTATGGGGGAAGTTTTCATCAGTTAAGTCTGCCCAGCGTGACTTATCCAAGGCAAAATCCTATGTGCTGAGAAATGGCCAACGCCCCTTCGGAGCCGCTGTGATTATTCCGCTACCAAGTCCGGACGTCGGTCCGCCTGAGTGGAAACTTGAAGGAGCCCCAGGTGATTTTACAGTTTTGGTGGCTGTGTTTTTCAATGTCCCCGAAGCCAATTATGTTGGAAGGAAGAAATTCGCTGTTATGTATTGCGAGCAACTTCGCGAAGAAGGCGAGTTGGCTTTTTATCATCATGGGATGGTTCGATCGATTGTGACTGTTGGCTTGTTCGGCCGGGGAGCTGTCCGAAGTTATATGGATGGGCCGGTCCAAAGGACAGTAATCAACGACCTGAAAGCAGTTGCGATAATGGAGCGATATCCTCTCCTGGCGATTAACGGCAGAGAGGAACGAATTCGAAGTTTCAACCCGAAGACTGGGAAATTCAAATCTGTTCCGCAGAAGACTCGACTGATTGGCGTGCCAGGCAAGAAAGGATCGAATGAAAGCCCAACGGACAATCGTAGTAGCTACCAGCAATCCTGGTAAAATACGCGAGATTTCAGATGTCCTGGCCCGAGCCCAGATTCGACTTGTAGGACTCGATCAGTTCGGCCCAATTCAAGAGCCTCAAGAGACCGGTGAAACGTTTGCCCAAAATGCCCGGGACAAGGCCCTGTACTATGCCCGTGCGACGGGGCAGTGGGCACTGGCCGACGATTCAGGCTTGGCTGTCGATGCACTGGATGGGGCGCCAGGCGTCCACAGCGCTCGATATGCAGTCGATCAATGCCCCCCTGGAGCGGGGCGGGAGATTTTAGACCCAGCCAATAACACTAAATTGTTGGAAGCCCTGGCAGACGTTCCCGATGAGCTCAGAACAGCGAGGTTTGTTTGCCATCTAGCATTAGCTGGCCCTGATCGCGTGTTGATCGAAACCTTCGATACGATTGAGGGAAGGATTGGTTGGACAGCAAAAGGGGACAATGGATTTGGGTATGATCCGTTGTTTTATGTAGATCAATTTGGCTGCACTACCGCAGAGCTTTCGCCCCAACAGAAGAATAAAATCAGCCATCGAGGCAAGGCCTTGATCCAGTTTACTGACATCCTGGCGATATTTCTTGTCGGATTTTCAGACGACTAATACTGGGCTGTTGGCTGAGAAAATAGGGACAAAAAGAAAGAGCCGCCGGATAAGTATCCGACGGCTCTTGTTCAATTAAGATTTTACCTTAGGAGCCCTTTGGGAACCGCAGTTCCTCTTCTTCGGGCTGGATGATGATCTTGGGCTTTACCAGGATCAACAGCGTCTTTTCGTCACGGACCTTACCGCGGTTACTGAACGCTCTCTGAAGGATGGGGATCTTGGAAAGAAGGGGTACGCCTTCTTCGCGCTCAATCTCGCCGGCTTGCTTGAGGCCGCCGATCAGGAGCGTGCCGCCATCGGGAACCGACACGGTTGTCTCGATAGTCTGGAACCGCAATTGTGGAAGTTCGACGATTCGAATCTCCGGTGGAAACAGAGGTCCGAGATCACGGAAGCCAATAAGCTCGGTTACCTGCGGATGCAGCGTTAGAAAAACGTAACGCCTGTCAGCAGATACAGTCGCCTCGATATCCAAAAGCAGACCTGATTGAAGGATGTCCGTTGTAACGGTTGATGTTGTTACAGCGACACCATTTGTAACAGTTACGTCAGTTTCAAACTCTGAAATGTACACAAGCTGGTCGGACAACTGGATATTTGCCCTCTGGCCGTTGAAGAGCGTCAGGTTTGGTGCGGTAAGTGTCCGCGTAGCCGAATGTGCCTGAGTAGCTTCGATAAGGAAGTTGACCTGGATATCATCCAGGAATGCACCGGCGAAGGACAGGGCGGGGCTGGTGACGAGTTTACCAATACTATCGGATAGAGGCGTGCCAACGCCGAGCATGTTTGCGAATGACTGGCTGTCCTGGAACATGCCGATAGGCGTCCACTTATTGTCGCCCGGCTTGCCAGCCCAGCTGCCCCCCGGCAACTGGACATTGACCGGCAGGCCCGTTACAGGATCGATAACGACGCCAGGATTCAACGTCGAACCCAAGTTGATGAAGAAATCAAGGTCTATGCCGATACTCTCGAGGTAACCGGTATCCACACGGATGAAGCGGGTTTCAATGGCAATTTGGAGTGTATGGGCCTCTCTCAGGCGGCTAATCAGGTCACTGATCCTTCGATGGTTCTCGGCCGTTTGCGTAATAATCAGCTGCCCGTGCATTTGGGTTACCGCGCCGATCTCACCAGTGGGTCGCCATGAGTTCGGGTCAATGTTCTCGGTGATCATCGTAATCAAAGCCTGGATGATTTCCTGCTTTGACGGATCGTCACCGGCTCTACCTCTACCGCCACCTCCACCGCCACTGCCGCCACTACCACCGCCACCGAATAATGACGATCCGCCGCCGCCGCCACCGCCACCGCCACCGCCACCGCTGCCACCACCGCCACCGCCACCGCTGCCGCTGCTACCAGGCAGGGTCATATTCTGGCCTGCAAAGTTAGGCACGCGGAAGGTCATGTCGCGGATATCGTAAACCAGCGTCTGTGTGTACTGCAGTGAGGAAAGGTCATCAGCGGTAGAGATCGTTATGACTCCGCCGTCGACGATGTAGCCAAGTGGGGTAATAACACCAACGTCATCCAGAATCGTTCGCAATGCTTTATCGAGTGTGACTTTCTTAAGATGGACAGTCATGGTAGTGCTATCTCGGTCGATCCCTGCGGTTTCTAGTGCCTGCCACTTTACGTGGAAGCTCAGGCCAGAGAGGATTCGCAGGTGGTCTATAGCACCTTCAAAGCTGTAGTCGTCAAAGTCCAAACTTTCGACTGTTTGACCGAGCGCTATTCGGACACGGGCATCGGCTTCGGATTCAGTTGCCGTACCTGCGCCTGCACCGGCTCGCCGCATGGTAATTTCTACCCAATTGTCAGGGTAGCGAAGCGGGGTCCACCAAGGAATCTCGGCCTCGCGGAGTTGGTTGAACAACTCCTGTTCCTGGATGGCCTGGGTTTTGTCTAATCCTCGTTCTTCTTCAAGAAGAACCAACTGGCGAACCAAGTCAAGTTTGTCAGCTGCCCATTTATTTGTCCGATCGAGCGTTAGTATCTGACGAATTACCTGCAGAGCCTCTTCATTGTTTCGCTCGGCCAGGAGAGTTTCAGCACGCTCAAAGAGGGTATCGATCTTACGAGCGAGTTGCTGTTGCTCTCTACGAATACGCTCACGCCGAGACCGTTCGATCTGGGCCATTCGCTGATTGACTTTTTCTCCCTGCCATACCTGTTGCTTGTCAGCGATTGAAGTCAGCTGATCTTCAACCTGCATGATCCTGAGGCTGTATTCTTCGCTGTTATAGAGGCGTTTATTTTGCTGAAGAATATTGCGTGCGATATTGGCGTTGTTCGTCGCGCTATCGAAGGAGTCCTGGGCGAGATTCTCGATGGTATCGGAGATAGCCTGGCGAGATTTGGTCAGTGCGCTATCAAACTCCAGGTCCGCTACTTGCCTGGCCACCCTCAGATTCTCCTGCAGGCGAACGAGGATTGAATTATCAGTTGAAGCGGTCACCGGGGCTGATACTGCCGGAGCGAAATCTTCCGGGCCAGCTTCTGCGCGCCGTCGGGCGAGTGATTCCAAAAGCTTTTGCACCTGCTCTTGCTCATCACTGGGGGCAACGTCTTCGGTCGCCTCGTCAGCGGTGGCTTCAACTACAACTACTGTTGTTTCGGTTTCGGTGGGGAGGCTCAGAAGGCTTTCGTCGGCGGGAGCTATCTCAGGTTCCGGCTCAGGTGTCGGTGCCAGAGTGATATCTTCGGCAGTCGTGACGAGAGGCTCTTCGGCTTCGGCCGGGGCCAGTGGTTCAGGGGCAGGTTCAGCTATTGGGGCTTCGGCCTCAACGGCGACTACAACGGCTTCGGTTTCGGCAGGAGCCTCGGCGGCAACTTGTCGGGCCAACAATTCCATCTTGGCCTGGACCTCTGCGACTTTGGCGCGGGCGTCTGCACGCGTCTGTGGGTAGAGGTATTCGCTTTGGGCGGCGAATGCAAAGCCATCTTTCGCTTTTGCCAATACTCCATTTCGCAGATCCTTCTCGGCCTGGCGATAGGACTCTAAAGCAGCCCCTTGCCTGCGGATACCAGTGTCAGCTTTTGTCAGGTACTCGCCAAACAGCGATGAGTCTTCTTGGGAAAGGTAGTCGGTGTCTACCTGAAGAAGTGTCGCCTTGGCAGCCTTGAAGTTCAAAGCCTTGTACTGTGCTACCCCCTTGTTGAGCATGGCCTTGGCTTGGTCGGAGTCGGCGTCCTGAGCGCCGGCTGGGATTGCCCAAACTAGCAGAAGCCATACAGCCATGGCTACGGGAAGGTTCCGGTGAAGTTTCAGCACAGCAAACTCCTTTCAAGAGGCAAATCTAGCATGGTCAATTTGCCGGCGTGACCGTTATGGTTTGGCCAGGTTAGGCGGGGTCCGCCGGCGGGTTATCCTTATCCCTTATGTTTGCGTCCTTGCACTGCCAGCGGTAGTCGAATAACTTCTCCAAAGTACAACTACCGATGAAAACTCTCGCCGGCGCAGGTCCGGCTATCGAGGCCCAGAGAATACGCTAAAAAAACAGTCAATTGCAAGCCCAAATTCAAAGGTTCCTAAGTTCATTTAATTGGGTGTTGAAAGGGTTGGGCAAATCCTTTCTCACCACAAGCGGCCAAGTAACGAGCTGATTGACTCAGGTCGTTACGAATGGCAGTAAATATTGTGTTACTCTTCGCCCCTGCGACGGCGACCTCGCCGGCCTCGGCGTACCTCTTCGCCAGGTGAACTTCCTTGGCTGCCGGTTCTTTGGGTTTCTCGTGGCCTGAGCTTGGGTGGAGGAGGCGCAGAGTCCTTAGTTTGCTTGATAAGCTGCTTTTGTCTGTCGGAGTCAGTGTCCAAAGCAAGTAACTTACTTCGCAGTTGGCCCTTGGCATCGAGGAAAAGAATCTCGGTGGTCTTCTGAGGTCTGAGCAGATTATTGACATAAACTTCTTTATCGAAGTCAAATTGAACGGCAAAAGCGCCGGTGTCGTAGTTGACTTCCCGGGTGACGCGCCGTCCTGAAATAAGGTCAACAACCTTGGCTGCGCGTCGTTCGCCGATTTTCTCGCCCAGCGCAACTTGGAAAGTTTTACGCAGTCTTTGCCCCAAAGCCTGGCCGTAAACGCGAATACTTACCTCGCCTACGTTTGGGGCCTGGCCCGAGAGGTGAAATTCATTGGCGTTGGGGATAAATACAGTGTCCGACCATTCGCTCCAAGGGCTTTCGATCGTCGGTGTTGTCGCGTCTTCCTTGCTATCGCTTTTGACTTCGCGTTCGTAGGTGAATAGTGGATTCACTAATGAAAGTTGCAGCCTGTAGCGATAGGCCTTCATGGGCTCAAGGGAATTATCATGTATCCACAGGAGGATCACCCCGGCCTGTTTTTGCTTAAAGAGGCCTGCCAACCCAGTCTGGGACGCTTGAGTCGACTTGGTTGGGGTAATAACCTCTTCGAATGATCTGGATTCTGTCCTGCCTTCATCACCTCTACCTCTGCCTCTTCTGCGGCCTTCTCTCCCAGAATTGGACGAACGGCTTAGTGATGGGGGGGTTAAGCCGGGAGTGGCTGCATTGGGCTGAGGATCTGCTTTGATGTCATGTATTTTGGTTTTCGGCAGATGGATTGTCCAGCTTCCCCATGAAGCGTCGCTGGATCGCCAGATATCGTAATATTCCGGCTGGACGATCAGTTCCTGCAATTTGTTATCCGACAAAAAGGCAACAGTCTGTCGAATAGGGCGGACATCGATTCCGTCATAAGCAGGTAATTGCGGTGGCCCGACCCAGTTGCCTCTACTGTCATACATCAGCGGGGCAGTCGTGTTAGCCTTTCTGGCTTGAGACCAGCGGCCGTCTTGGTTCATCTGTTGGATTTCGGCTTTTACGTCAACAGCTACCAGGCTGACAGGTATACGCGGGTTGTCTTTAAGTACCGAGTTCCACTGCTTGACCAACTTGCCCCAGGGATAAACCGCTACTACGTGACAGGTAACTTCATCCTCTGGAGCACCTTGCTTGAAGGGTACTTCCCAGCCGGCCCAGGACTCGGGTTTTTCCGGCTGGGGGATAGGAGTTATGTCATCCAGGCCAATTGGTATGCTCTCACCGGGAGCGAAATCCAAGTTGATCCCCTCGCTGGGAGGGGTAAGGTTGATTGCCTGGTCGATCGGAAAAGATCCCTTCCTGGCATCCTCAAACTGCTTAAGAAAATCAGGAACATTCTTAGTGGTAGCCTTTTCCCGTTCGTAGGAATCCTGCTTGTTTTGGGCTTGAGACAAAATCTTTTTGTCTACTTGTCCGGGCGCCATCCCACCACGGTGACGGGGGGATGAGGCCACGAACTGTATCAAGACAAAAACAAACAGCCCCAGGCATATCGCCAGAACGATCTTCTCAACATGTTGGACCAGGAAGTTCGTCTCGCCGACCTTGGCCATTTTTCACATCTCCTTGCCGTCGCCGGCAGTTGGTCAATCTTTATTAGTTATGTCTGTTGCTCAGCAAATATTAATAGATCTCATCGTCATCAGGGCCAGATGAACGCTGCTGATCCTCAGGCCGGAGCGCTTCGAGGGGCAATAGGCCAAGGGTCTCGACCGGCATTAGGGGCCGTACCCAACTGCTCAAAAACAGCATTTCACCTTCGATTGTAACTAGTGCCACCGGCTCAGGGCCATAGTAGTAGGGGCTTTGGCTATCTTCGGTAGACATTACAAAGGAGTCCTTGAGGACCGTATGGTATGGAAGTCGTTGAAGTTGTGCTTCCAGGGCCGGGATGTGCCTTGTGGGCATGATCACGATGAAGCTATAGTGGATGACGTCGTATTCGGGAGACGTTACCCTTTGCGTGAGGGTTGGGGATGCGGTGCTTCCCATTTCCTCATCAAACGAGCTGGATGATCGGCCTCGACCGCCCCTTCGGCCCCCTCGTCCTTCGTCGGAGGAACTTTCGCCGCCACGGCCGATGGAGCCACCGCCCGGCCCCCCGCCGGTATAGTAGCTTTCATCGACGTCGATTTTGATCAGTCTTTTTACCAAAGCTGTCGAAACGGTAAGTTTCTTTTTAGCATCGGATCCGGTGATTACTTCATTATTTGCCCCCGCTATTGCCTTGACGATGTCCTGTTGGACCCAGAGATTAATCTGGGCAGTCCAAAGGTCGTTCTGGGTTGCCAAGGTCGACGGTGCGGAAAAGATAGGATCAAAAGCTGATGCGTCTGCGTAAATAGCTCCGCCTGATGATTGCGAGAGAATCGAGCTGATTCTTCCCTGCTGGCTGGCTTTTTCGGTGACCTGTGCCTGGGTCAGGGGGGGCGGGGGAGTCTGTCCGGCAGCTTCGGCGGTGCGTATCTTGGCTTTGTGTTGATTAATAATAGCCGAACGCGAATCCTCAATGAACCGAATGATTTCGACCTCCGATGGAGCCCTGGTAGGGTCGAGTTGCTTTACCAATGCACCAAGTTGTTTGATGTATTGCTCGGTGAAGGCATAGTTAAGGTTGCCAATATTTCCAAATTTCTCTGTCGAAAGAGGAAATGCCGGGACCATTTGCCCGCTTAAATCCTGGATCGCCATAGGCTCCTTGCGGTTGAGCCCTTCACTACGCTGCTTGACGGTCTTGCCTCCCGATTCGATAGCCTCGACCATTTTGCGTTGAGCTTCGACTACCTTGGGGTTAACGGGCCTTTTTTTTGACTTGATCTTGCTCTCCAAAGCAGTGCGGGTAGCAAACTGTTTGTCGTAATCAGCGGTCTTTCCGACATACAGGTACGCCATTGCCCCACCGGTCAGGAGAACCACTGCGATCAGGATCACATAGAAGATGTTGTTTCGTAAGAAATCCATTGAAGCCTTCTCCTGATCGTTATTCGATATTCTCTTGGCCCGAATTATCAGCTGACTGTGCATCTTGAATTTTGACCACCAGAACAATCTGGAAGCTGGAGTCCTGGGCCATGGATTCTTCGGGAATCAGCGGGTCAGGAAGCACAATTTGTTGCCGGGCTGTTGGCTGAATCGGCTGGCCGGACCTGACTGTAGTTCGGGTGGTTCTTGCCCGGCTGCGCCTTTCGTCTTCGAAACCACCTCTACGACGCCCGCCTTCCTCATCGCCGCGACCTCTTCTACGACCGCCGGCTTCATCAGAACTCCGGCTGAATAGACCGCTGCTTGCGCCACCAGATCGGCGGCCATCGCCTGCCACCGCCCCGGTGTAGGTCGCCAGTTGCTCCAGGTTTGTGTAAACAACTGACAGACTGGGGAACTGCTGTTTTTTTGTTCCGGGCCCATTGCGGTCTGCTATAGTCTTTGCATGTTCCATAAACTGGACCAGAAGCTGGCTGGCTCGGTTGGCTGGAAGCGGGGTTCGGCCGGTGAGTCTTATTTGATAACCGCGACCGTTTACATTTGCCTGGCCAGCTGAGGAGGGAATTACATCAGCCAGATTGGAAACATACTTGGTTTGCATCTGCTCAAATAGCAACGTCTGTCGTTGGTTCCGCGGTTTGTTGCGAATTTGCTGGAGTACTTTGTCTATATTAGCCCTCTTATTGGCCCCTGTGCTTGCTGCATCACAGTAAGAGACCAGTAATCTTTGATCCTCTCCGGTAGACCCCAGCAGTGCCTGGGCTATTACCCCGTGCAGGTCAGGCCAGAATCGACCGTGGGCGAACAGGTCTATTTTCTGTTGTATTTTCTGCTGGAGTGTTTCGATATCCCGGTCGACCTGTTTATAATCGTTCTCCCATTTTTCCAGCGTTTTCACGATGCTCGCAGCCTGGTTGAGAGTGCTCTGTCCCCTTTTGAGGGCGGAAATATCCTTACTGACTCCGTAAAGCATGCTGCCTAAAGCCAGCAGAACAACAGCGGCCGAGGCGGCAAACCAAGGCTTTTTCTTTGCCCAGATTCGCTTTCGGGTGATCTCTTCGGGAAGCAGGTTGGTCTGGACCACGGTCTCGCCAAGGCCCTGTATCGCCAACCCATAAGAGACGCCGAATGAGAGGGTGTTTTCATTAAATATTGGAGCACTGACCTGCGCCGACAGGCTCAGTTTGTTGTAATTGTCTACCCGAGCGACAGGCATGTTCAGGTTTTGCTCCAGGAACTTTTGGAGCCCGGGCAGGCGGAAGCCATTTCCCAGGCCAACCATGCGGCGGAATCGTGATTCACGATGCAATGAGGTGTAGTAACCGATCGATCGCTGTATTTCCTGGACCAGGTCGGCGAATACAGGCCTCATAGCCTGGAATATCTGGCGGGCGTATTTGCTGGAAGCGGATGTCTTTTTGAGCTTCTCAGCTTTGTGGAAGCTTAGCTTAAAGGACTTCACCAACGCCTGGGTGAAGTTATTTCCACCTATCTGGAGGGTTCGGGTCCAAATACTCGATCCATCAGAGACTACAAGGTCTGTTTTGTCTGCTCCGATATCGGCCAGGAGCGTTGCCCCTTCGGGGGAGGTCTGGTCGTCGTACTTCATGAAGTTATACAATGCCAGCGGGGCCATCTGTATAACATCGACGTCGATTTCCAGATCAAGGAAATGATCCAGAACTGAAGCTACGTCGATCCGCTTCATCGCAAAGATGCCGACTTCAATTTCGGGCGAGTTGGGATTAGCGAATGTCTGCCACCGCCA
>SDBV01014083.1_pt1 | contig 10105 bp, 8 predicted proteins | sample 2277081 | NCBI WGS metagenome assembly SDBV01 (sample SAMN10402039, study PRJNA504765) | marine sediment metagenome | isolation source: marine sediment core GS10_PC15, 223 cmbsf | place: Arctic Ocean: Southern Knipovich Ridge | collected 2010 | reverse complement strand
TCGGCCGTCATCCCGCCGCCATTGTCTGCCACGGAGATCAGCTTTCGTCCGCCGTCCTCGATCGTCACGTCGATGCGTGTTGCGCCTGCGTCGAGTGCGTTTTCGATGAGTTCCTTGACGACACTGGCCGGCCGCTCGACTACCTCGCCGGCGGCGATTTTGTTCACCAGATGTGTCGAAAGAATCCGAATGGCCATGGGCGACAGGGTATCAGGAAACGCCGGAAGGGAGAACGATTTTCCGGACTAGCTCCGCCAACTGCGAACGCCCAAGCGAGCGGTTTTTCTAATGAGTGCCTACGCCGGCGTCACTTTTTTCGCTAGCCGCGAGCGCCTGACTCCGCACAACTTCCCTGCGAGTGCCTAGTGTTCGACCGGCTCGCCGAGCATTTCCTTCAGCACGCCGAGCTTTTCGTTCATCATCGTGTCGTCGCCAGCCTCCAGGCTCAGTCGCAGCAGCGGTTCGGTGTTCGACGGCCGCACGTTGCACCACCACTCGTCGTACTGGCAGGTCACGCCATCCAGCCGATCGACCTCGGAGTCTGAAAACTTCTCGGCGATCTCGTTCATCTTGGCGTCTTTGTCTTCGACCTCGAAGTTGATCTCGCCGCTGTGGCTGTATCGCTTCAGCGGGGCAACAAGTTCGCTGAACGGCCTGTCCTGCGAGCTGATGATCGTCAACGCCGTGGCGAACGCGATCGCGCCGGAGTCGCAATTGAAGTTGTCGCGGAAGTAGAAGTGCCCGCTCAACTCGCCGCCGAACGTGCCGTGCCCGTCGGACATGGCCTTCTTCATGAACGAGTGGCCCACTCGCCCGCGACGCGGAACGCCGCCTGCGGCGCGGATTTCTTCGGCTACCACGCGCGACGAGCGCAAATCGTACACGATCGTCCCGCCCGGAGTGTCGGCCAGGAAATGCTTGGCCATCACCGCCGTCATAATGTCGCAACGAACGGACTGGCCGTGCTCGTCGACGAACATGCAGCGGTCGGCGTCGCCGTCCAGGCAGATGCCCAGGTCGGCCTTGTGCTTTACGACAGCGTCTTTGGTCATCTGGAGGTTTGCCTCGACCAGTGGGTTCGGCGGGTGCGCGAAACCCTGGCCGATTTCGAAGTTCAGCGGGATGATCTCCACGCGATCGGCCTCATCGAAAATCTTCGGAATCATCACACCGCCCATACCGTTGGAGGCATCGACGACGACTTTGAGCTTGCGGGGCATTCGCAAAAATCGCCAGACGTGCTTGCGATACTCGTCCCATAAATCCACGCAGTCGGACGGCGTGAGCGAGGCGCTTTTCGGCATGCGACGCAGCGTCGTTACGATGTGCTTGATCTCGTTGAGCCCCGTGTTGCCGCCAATAGGGCGGGCCTTCGTGCCGGAAATCTTAAATCCGTTATACTCGATAGGATTGTGCGATGCAGTCACCTGGACCCCGCCGCACGTGCCCAAATGGTTGATCGCGAAGTAGACCATAGGCGTATCGACCATGCCGATGTCGATGCAGGACGTGCCGCTCGCGGAGACGCCCTCGATCATCGCTTCTACGAGCGATTCGCTGTGCGGACGCATGTCGCGCCCGACCACCAGGCGATTTGTCGCCGCCTGGCCGCGCTCGTACCCGCTTAGCAGGCTCCGCAGAAACTGCCCGCACGCATGGCCGATCTTCCAGGCCATGTCTTCGTCGATTTCATCGCCGTAAAGTCCTCGTACGTCGTAGGCTTTAAACACCTTGTCGATTACGGACATTGCACGTCCTTTCGGTTTTTTCGCAATTAGGCTTCGATGTGATTATTCCGTCGAAAGCGCCAAAATGCAATCGCCGATTGCGAAATGTGCTTCGCGAAGCCCATCGAAACCATCGTTCAGCCCAGCCCGAACTGCCTGACAGCGAACTCAACCGCTTCGCCGTCGAAAATTGTCGCCATCTGCTCGTCCGTCGCATCCGGGTATTCGTCGCGGATACGCAGGACGCATTCGACGCCCAGGGAGTCCAGCTTGTCCTTGAGCACCTCGCCGAACCGCGGATGGTGGATGCCATAAGATGAGTCAAGTTCGGGCGTCGGCGGGATATTTCGTCGGGCGTAACAGGCAAAGACCGGCGGAGCGTCGGCCGTGGCGTGTGTTATGGCCGAGGCCTCGGTGAACATTTTCTGCTTGTCAGGGTCGCTGAAATCTTCAGGCCGGGCGCGGAAAAGCATCTGAAGGCAATTCTCGTTGCCTGCATTGGGGCCGATGATTTCGCAAATGTAGTTCGGATCGTATGAACTCTGGGCGTCGTAGCAGAGCAGGCAGTTCGGCCGGGTCGATTCGCGTGCGACAAAATCCTCGCTGGCCGGCTCGGCGAGGTCTTCGTGAAACCCGAGCCACAGCGAGATACCGCCGCCTGCGGAACTTCCGCCCGCAGCGATTCGGCTGGGGTCGATGTTGAACTCTTTCGCCCGAGATCGCAGGAACTGCAACGCCCGCCCGCCGTCGTGCATCGGTGCGGGGAAAGGCGCCTGCTGCGAGAATCGGTAATTGATGCTCGCAACCGCCATGCCGGCTTCGAGGGCGGCGTTGACGAGCGTCGGCCGCACGCCATTCTTGTTGCCGAGGTAGAACCCTCCGCCGTGAATCCAGACCAGTATCGGCGCCGGATCGTTGCTTTGCGACTGCCAGATATCGAGCGTGTTTCGCGGGTGGGGGCCGTAAGGGATGTCCGCATAAGTCGGGGCGGGCTTATCCATGTTGATCTACTCCTGAGCCAATGTGTTTACCCTCGCAAGTCATCGCGGGTGCATCTTAGCGGCTGGTCGGACCAAAGTCACCCCGCAGGCCGACGCGCAGCCGAGAAATGTCGACGTTGCAGCACCTTGACCGGCCGGCGGCGAACGTCTACAGTCTGCCACCATGGAACGTACGTTAATTCTACTCAAACCGGATGCCGTGCAACGGCAAATCGTCGGGCGCATCCTGTCCCGCTTCGAGGACAAGGGCGTCAAAATCGTCGCGATGAAGATGCTGCAGGTCTCGGACGAACTGGCCAGCCAAATGTACGCCGAGCACGAAGGCAAGGGTTTCTACGCCCCATTGATGGCGTTCATTACAGCCGCGCCCGTGGTGGCTGTGGTGCTGGAGGGCGTGGGCGCGATCGCGATCGTCCGCAAGCTTATCGGCCAGACGTTCGGCCCGGATGCCGACCCGGGAACGATCCGCGGCGACTTCGGCGCTTCGCGACGATATAACCTGATCCACGGCTCGGACTCGCAGGCTTCGGCCGAGCGGGAAATTCCGCTGTTCTTCAAGCCCGAAGAGCTACTGGACTACGATGTGCTGACGGCCGGGTGGGTCTATGCACGCCAGGGCGATGAACTGATCTGACGAGACGCGGCAGCCAGGCCGGAATAGATGATGATGGCTGATCCCAATTCCAAAAGCATCGCCAAGCATGTCGAAAAACTTCGTGCGGAGATCCGCCGGCACGATCGGCTGTATTACGTCGAAACGCAGCCGGAGATTTCCGACCGCGAATACGACCTCCTGCTCAAGCGGCTCCAGGAATTCGAAGCCGCCCACCCGGAGCTCATCACGCCCGATTCGCCCACGCAGCGCGTCGGCGGCGAGCCGCAGACAGGCTTCGAAACCGTCGTCCACGCCGCGCCGATGCTCAGTATCGACAACACCTACAACGCCGACGAACTGCGCGAGTTCGATGCACGCGTCGCTAAGGCGCTCGGCGAGAGAAGCTACAGCTACGGGGTCGATCCGAAAATCGACGGCGTGGCCGTTTCGCTTCGATACGAGGGCGGCTCGCTGGTGCTGGCTGCCACTCGGGGTGACGGGCGAAAGGGCGATAACATCACGCTCAACGCCAGGGCGATCAAGGCTATTCCGCTTAGCTTGCATGGTGCGGGCTACCCCGCCGTGCTGGAAGTTCGCGGCGAAGTATATTGGCCGCTGAAAACCTTCTACGAGTTCAACCGTAAGCGAGCGGAAGACGGGCAGGACACTCTGGCCAACCCGCGAAACGGCGCTGCCGGCACGCTGAAGCAACTAAATACCGCCGTCGTGGCCGAGCGGGGCCTGTCGTTCCTCGCGCACGGATTCGGCGAACTGTCGGCCACAGTGGCCGAGACTGGCGACGAGGTCATGAAACGCCTCCGCGATTGGGGACTGCCGGTCAGCGATTATCTCAGCCGGTGCGATGACATCAAGGCCGTGATCGCGCGAGTGGACGACTGGGTGACCAAGCGATCCGAGGTGGATTATCCGACCGACGGCATGGTTGTGAAGGTGGACGAACTGCCCCTGCGAGAGCAACTCGGCGCGACCAGCCGACACCCGCGATGGTGCATCGCCTACAAATACGAGGCCGAGCGGGCCGAGACAATTCTTCGCGAAGTTTCGTTCCAGGTAGGGCGGCTGGGAACGATCACGCCTGTGGCCAACTTCGATCCGGTTCCTCTGTCGGGCACGACGGTTTCCAACGCGTCGCTGCATAATTTCGATCAGATCGAGCGGCTGGACGTTCGCGTGGGCGATACCATCCAAGTCGAAAAGGCCGGCGAGATCATTCCGCATGTGTTGCAGGTGATCTTCGACAAGCGACCCAAGGACGCCCAACCGATCCCCGAGCCAAAGACCTGTCCCTCCTGTGATGGCGAGACGGCCCGTGATGAAGACGGCGTGTATCTGCGATGCGGGAACGTGGAATGCCCCGCCCAGCTACGCGAGCGACTGCGATTCTTCGCCGGCCGCGACCAGATGGACATCGAAAATCTTGGCCCGGCCATCATCGATCAACTTGTCGACCGCGAGATCGTTCAGCATTATGCGGACCTGTTCAAACTAAAATCCGATGATCTGATCGAGCTTGAGCGAATGGGCGAGAAATCATCGCAGAATATTCTGGCTGCGCTCGAGGCAAGCAAGCAGCGCGGGTTGGTTCGGGTGCTGGCGGGGCTTGGCATTCGCCACGTCGGAGGCAGGGTGGCTGAAGTTCTGGGCGAGGAGTTTGCGGACATCGACAAGCTCATGGCCGCCTCGGTCGAGCAACTGACGGAGATAAACGAGATCGGTCCGATCATAGCCGAGAGCCTCCACCGGTTCTTCGCCAGCGAGGCCGGCCGCGACACGATCCGCCGGCTGCGGGATGCTGGCGTGATGATGAAGGTCGCCGCCCGACCCGCCGATGGAGGCGCCCAGCCGCTGGCTGGGTTGGCCGTGGTGGTAACCGGGAGTCTGAGCGGTTTCTCTCGCAGGTCGGCCGAGCAGGCCATTAAGGACGCAGGCGGGCGAGTTGCGAGCAGCGTATCCAAGAATACAGATTTCGTCGTGGTGGGGGATTCCCCCGGGTCGAAGGCGGACAACGCCCGGTCGCTTGGCGTGGAAGTAATTGACGAACAAGAATTTATCCGCCGCCTCGGCCAGAACGACCAAGTCGCGCAAGAGGCGCATGAAGACAGCAGCGATGCGGGGCCTCTGTTCGGGTCTGAATAGGCAACGGTGGGATGGGGCTTCGAACGAAATTCGAAGTCTTCATAACTGATGGTCTGCAAAAAGCTTCTAGCAGAGGGCTGCGAAGCTCAGAATGATAAACAGCACCATCTTCATTTTACGATTAATCTCTTGGCGAGTCACTTATTTCGCCTCCTAAGGCTGTGCTCGGTGTTGCACCTATGATACCACAAAAAGGGGAATTTCAGCCTCAAATTGTCCGGATTGAGTAGGTATATCTGGAAAAGATAATATGGGGAAAGCCTGCCGGAAGGGTAAATTGTGAGGGTTATGCGGGCGAATTCAGTGGTATGGCAAGGTTGCGATCGCCGGCCTACGGTTCTTCGCATGCCACACTGCCTTGATATGCAGAGTGTTATGCGTATCGACTCGGCTGCCCAAACATAGCGCGGTGGGGCTCCTGTACCACCGCGCCGAACATATACGCGCCGGCCACGTGCTGGACGCTCTATGTGTGGTAATCAGCGTTTATGGTGACGTACTCGCGGGACAGGTCGCACGTCAGGGCGGTGAAGGCGCCCTTGCCCAGGCCCAGATTGCACTCGACGAGAATCTCCTGCCCGGCGAGGTGCTTCTTGAGCTTTCGCGCGTCGAACTTTCGGCCAGTGCCGTGAGCAAAGACCGTAACGCCGCCGATCCGCACGGTGAGCTTGTCGGCTACGATTTTCGCGGATGACTTGCCCAGAGCCATCACGATCCGGCCCCAGTTCGGGGCCGCGCCATGCACCGCCGTCTTGAACAGCGGCGAGTCGGCGACCGCCTTGGCGGCGATTTTGGCTTCGGCGTCGCTGCGAGCGCCGCGAACGGCGACCTCGGCGACTTTCGTCGCGCCTTCACCGTCGGCCACCAGTGCATGGGCCAGCTCGCCGCAGACCTCCGTAAGCACGGCCGAGAATTTTCGCAGTGCGGGCGAATCGCCGGCCAGCGTTTTGTTGGCGGCTACCCCCGAAGCAAACACAGCCACGGTGTCCGACGTGGACGTGTCGGAATCGACGGTGATCGCGTTGAACGTGGTCGCGACGGCGGCCTTCAGTGTCTTGTGAAGCGCAGCCGGCGAGATGGCCAGGTCGGTCGTGATCACGCCGATCATCGTAGCCATCGAAGGCGATAGCATGCCAACTCCCTTGACGATCCCAGCGACGGTGACTTTCTTGCCGGCGATGGTCGTCTGCACGACGGCCGACTTCTCGCGAGTGTCGGTCGTCATCATGCCGCGCAGTGCAGCATCGTCGTGGCGTCGGCCCAGCTTGTCGGCTGCCGATGCAATGCCTCTGCGAATCTTCGTCATTGGCAGCCGTTCGCCGATTACGCCCGTCGAGGCGACCAGCATTGCCTGCCTGTCTGCGCCGATCAGCTTGGCCGCCTGGGCAGCCATCGTTTCGGCGTCGCGCAGGCCTTGCTTGCCGGTGCACACGTTCGAACAGCCGGAGTTGACCACGATCCCGCGGGCCTTGCCGTAGCCCTTGGGCAGGATCTGTCTGCACCACATTACCGGCGCGCCGACCACCTGGTTCTGCGTGGTAACCACGGCCGTCGATGCGTCCGAATCGGCAGCGATGATCGCGAGATCTTCCTGGTCGGTTGTCTTGATCCCGCAGTGTACGCCCGCAGCCTGGAAGCCGCCGGGCAATGTTATGTGACGAACTTTCGCCATGAGTCGTTCTCCGTTGCGTTCGCGGGCCTCGGTTAGTACAGGCCGGTCGTTTCGTCGAGGCCGAACATTATGTTCATGTTCTGAATTGCCTGGCCGGACGCGCCCTTTAGCATGTTGTCCAGTGCGCTGAACAGGATCACCTTGCCCTTGGCTACGTGTGCGGTCACGTCGCAGAAGTTCGTGCCGGTTACGTATTTCGTCGCGGGCAGCACGTCGGTCCGCACTCGCACGAACGGGCTGTTTGCATAGGCTGCCTGTAGCACGTCGAGCAGTTGCTCGCGTGTGACACTTCCGGTCGGATCGGCATAGATGCTGCACAGCATGCCGCGGTCCATCGGGCACAGGTGCGGCTGGAACAGCACGCTTGCGGCCTGGCCGGTCACGTCGGTGAGCACCTGCTCCATTTCCGGCGTGTGCCGGTGACTGCCCACACCGTAAGGTTCGAAGTTTTCGTTCCGCTCGGGGAAGTGCGTCTTGAGCGAGGGCGTTCGGCCGGCACCGCTGACGCCGCTTATTGCGTTTACCACGATGCCTGTCGGCTCGATAAGCCCGGCCTTGAGAATCGGCGCGACGGCCAGTGTGGTGCAGGTCGGGTAGCAGCCGGGGTTGGCGATCAGTCGGGCCGACGCGATTTTATCTGCGTAGTATTCCGGCAGGCCGTAGACCGCTTCGGCCAGGCCCTCGGGGTGCGTGTGGGGCACGTACCATTGCTCGTAGACGGCCAGGTCGGACAGTCGATAGTCGGCCGACCAGTCGATGACCCGCAGCCCGGCCGCCAGCAGCGCCGGCACGTAGCTCATGGCTACCTTGTGCGGAACGCAGAGCATGGCCAGGTCCGCATTCAGCTCGGCGAGTTTGTCTGCCTCGAAGAGTTCCTGCGAATGTGCCACTTGTTTGGACAGCAGGGGGTAGAAATCGTCCATCGGGCCGAGTTCATTTTCCGGGCCGAACACGCCGACCAGTTCCGCCTGCGGATGTCGCGCCAGCCAGCGAATAACCTCGAAGCCCGTATAGCCCGACCCGCCGATCAGCACGATTTTGATTTTTTCGTTATCGTTTTTCATATTCGTTCATTCCTGACCATCTGGTTCCAGATTGATACCTGATATTTTTTTAAAAACAAGCCCCAGCGTTTTGGCCGGGGCTTGGTGGTTCGCGATTGATCTTGTGCTGGTTTAACGCTTGGAGAACTGGAATTTCTTACGGGCGCCCTTCTGTCCGTATTTCTTCCTTTCCTTCATGCGAGCGTCACGCGTGAGCATGTTGTGGTCGCGAAGGATGCTTTCCTGGTCTGGCACGGCTTTGATCAGCGCTCTCGCCAAGCCCAGCGTAACAGCGCCCGCCTGGCCGGTGATCCCGCCGCCGCCAACGTTGACCCACACGTCCCAAGACTTGAGCATGTTGATGACCGTCAGGGGAGAGACGATGGCTTCGCGGTCGCGTTCGTGGACGAAGTAGACGTCCGATTCTTTCTTGTTGATGAGAACCTTGCCCGTGCCGGGGCGAATTCGCACGCGGGCGACGGCGCGTTTCCGCCGGCCGGTTCCCCGCCTTTTTGGCCGCGCAAGCCTCCCCCTTGATGGGCGAACCGGAGGAAATCCACGCGGACATCATGAATCTGTTCGAGGGGAAAACCTTAGACTTCGCCCATCTGGAGCCCTGGCTGCGCCGCAGGGTAGAGCCGGCGGCGTAGGGCGGCGGTTTCGCGAAGCCCGTTTCAGCATGGCGAATTCCGGGGGCCGTAACGTATCTACTGAGCGCAATTCTTAACGAATCTACAATCCTTACGGGCAACAATGAAGAATGGAAGGGAAAAGGGCACGAGCCGCCTTGTGCGAAATAAAACGATCAGAAATCTGCTTGCGCTGGTAGGTGGGGCACTGGTGACCATTGCGTCCGCATACGCGACTTTAACAATCCTGAAGGCCTTCGACTCCGACCCGGTTGATACCGAGGCGCTGGTGAAGGGCGCCCTTGCCGCCCTTGCCGTCCTGCTGACCCTCGGCGTCGTGGTCATCAGGACGGTCCGGGCGGAAGCCTCCGCCAGGAAGGCGCGGGCATGAGCGCTCCAGCAGAAAACACCGGCGAAACGAAACGGGGTCAAACGGGGTCAGGGTCAAACGGGGTCAAACGGGGTCAGGCTTGAAACGGGGTCAGGCTTGTATTATTGTATTATTGAGAATCAGGAATTAGGAATACCGTCGAAGCGCAATAATACAATAATACAAGCCTGACCCCGTTTCGTTTCCGGGTAGGTGCGCTGCGCGTTTGCGTGTAGCTGGGTTAAGTCGCCGCGGGCGCAAGATTGTCATTGCGAGGCGCGTAGCAACGAAGCAATCCAGGCGGATTCGGCGATCTCTGGATTGCTTCGCTCCGCTCGCAATGACGTGACCCGGCGATCCGGCCGCTCCCCCCTCAACTCACCACGATTTTCGGCATTTCGCGTTTGCCGGTGTCGGCGCCGTCGAGTTTGGCCATCAGGCGGTCGGCGATTTGGCGGAAGACCTTCGCGTTCTCGCTGTCGGGCTTGCTGACCACGATCGGCGTGCCGGCGTCGGAGGTCTCGCGGATTTCGATGTCGAGCGGGATTTCGCCGAGGAAATCGATGCCGAGCGTCTCGGCTTCCTTTTGCGCGCCGCCGTGGCTGAAGATATCCGTCTGGTGGCCGCAGTTCGGGCAGGCGAAGTAGCTCATGTTTTCGATGATGCCGAGCACCGGCACGTCGACCTTGCGAAACATGTTCAGCCCCTTGCGCGCATCCAGCAGCGCGATGTCCTGCGGCGTCGAGACGATGATCGCGCCGTCCAGCGGCACCTGTTGCGCCATGGTGAGCTGGGCGTCGCCGGTGCCCGGCGGCAGATCGATGACCATGATGTCCAGCTCGCCCCAGTTTACGTCGTTGAGCAGCTGCTGGATGGCGCTCATCACCATCGGGCCGCGCCAGATCATCGGC
>SDBV01014082.1_pt1 | contig 10105 bp, 5 predicted proteins | sample 2277081 | NCBI WGS metagenome assembly SDBV01 (sample SAMN10402039, study PRJNA504765) | marine sediment metagenome | isolation source: marine sediment core GS10_PC15, 223 cmbsf | place: Arctic Ocean: Southern Knipovich Ridge | collected 2010 | reverse complement strand
TATCAAACTACAAATTCCGGCGAGGCTGCTTTTGTTTTGGCATTGCATTGTCTGCAATCCGTTTTAGAATTGCTGGATTCGGACGATAATGAATGGATGTATAAGCATCTCTACAAAAAATGAACAGGATTTACAATGGCCAGTCCTTTTGCCGTATTCCGTAAGCACCAGAAGATTCTGATCGCCACACTTGGTCTGTTGGCGATGATAGCCTTCGTTTTCCTGCCGATGATCCTCAAAGGTCTGGGGGAGGGGGGGCGTAGCAAAGATCCGGTAGCGGTGACCAGCAATTACGGCGATCTGACCGAGAGTCAGTTGCAGAGTATGCGGAATCGTCGCCAAACGGTCATACAGTTTCTGCAACGGGCCGTGGACGCGGCTGCTTTTGACCGCGAGACCACCTATCGCCGCAAGATGGGTATCGAGGAGTTTTTCGGCAATGCCGGCGAGGAATCGACCGTCGACCTCTGGCTGTTGGTACAGCGCGCCAAACAATTGGGCATGACGATCAGCGACGGGGCCGTGAGCGATTTTATCGGTTCCGCGGTGACCGACAATCGGGTCACTAACGAGCAGTTCGCCCATTTGTACAAATCCATGAAAATCTCGGAAGACGTTATTTTCGACACTCTTCAAGGGGAACTGCTGGCTCGAGAATTGCAGGAGGCCTTTTCCACATCGCTGGGCGGCACTACGCCCGCTCAGCGTTGGGAGTATTTCCAGCGACTCAACCGCAAGGTTGAAATCGAAGTCGCGGCCGTGGCGGTGGCCGACTATGTGGACCGGGTGGAAGATCCCGATGACGATGTTCTGCAGAAATTCTTCGCGGAGCATAAGGGAGAGCTTGCCGGCCCCATGTCGCCCCAGCCCGGGTTCCGGGTGCCGCCGAAAGCGGCGGTCTCGTACGTAAGGGCCGATGTGAGTAAATACCTGGACGCGGCACCGGTAACCGACGAAGAGATCGAAAAATACTATCTGAACAACCGCGACCAGCGGTTCGTGAAGCCGGAGTTGCCCGGTCTGGACGAAGGCGATCAGAAAACCGCTCCGGCGGAGGCTAAACCGCCCGAGAAACCCGTTGAGAAAAAGCCGGCCCAAAAGCCAGAGGCAAAACCGGCAGCGACCGAAGCTAAGAAGCCCGTAGCGCCGAACAAAGACGCGCCGAACAAAGACGCGCCGAACAAAGACGGCCCTTCGCCCCAGGATAAGAAGACCTCGGCCCGGGATTCCAACTCGCCGTTCCGGCTGGTTTCGACGGCCGAGAAGAAACCCGTCGAGAAGAAAGCAGAAGACCAGCCCGCGACAAAACCGGTCGAGAAGAAAGCCGAGGATTCGAAGTATCAGCCCTTGGACGACGTGCGGGCCGAGATCCGCCAGATCTTGGCCGCCGAGAAGCAGGCCGCCGGAATCAAGGCTTTTGGCGAGGTGGAAACCTCGTTGCAACCCATCCGAGAAGCAGTGACGAGACATCGGCGCGACTTGAGTCAATACAAAATCAAGAAGAGCGAGGGTGAAGAAGCCACCGAACCGCAGTCGCCCGACTTCCAGGCCTTGGCCAAACAAAACGCTCTCACCTTCCACAAGACGGGCCTGATTTCCGTGGCGGAGATGGCCGATTTGGATATCGGCCGATCGATGGTCGACGGCGGCCAGTCTTTCCTGGGCTACGTCTACAGTACTTCTAATCTGAATCGACCCCGCGTTGCTCGCGACATGGGCCGCAACATCTATATGTTCTGGATAACGGATTCGAGCAAAGAGAAGGTTCCCAAATTCGAAGACGAAGGCGTTCGGGCCACGGTTCTGGCGGCCTGGAAGATGGACAAGGCTCGGGAAATCGCCCTGGAAGAGGCCGAAAAACTGGCCCAGGAAACCCGCCAGAGCAAGAAGACGCTGGGGGAAGCCCTCGGCGGTCTCAGAGTGGTGGAAAAAAGCGGTCCGTTTTCTTGGATAACACGTGCTCCGGTGCCGGGCGCCCAAGGCCAAACGCGGCTGCTGATGAGCCGTGTCGAGCACGTCGACAAGGCGGGCGACAAATTCATGCGCAAGGTCTACGACCTCGAGGTGGGCGGCATCAGCGTGGCCATGAACCAGCCGCAAGACGTGGCCTATGTGGTGCAGTTGGAAAAGACCGAGCCCAGCGACACCGTGCTCTGGATCGGATTCCAAGCCGATCCATATAGCGTTTACGCGGCAGTCGGCCGCTCCGATCAGATGAATATTCTCAAGACCTGGGTCGACGGTATTCGCAATGACGCCGGTTTGAAGTGGGAACGGAAACCGCTTCCGCCCGCCAGAAGAGGGCAACGGTAAGAGGATGTAGGTTGCGTCCGAGAAAGAGATAATCGCACAAACTCGGCGTAACGCACGGAAGGTACGGGTTCCTTCAATTATTGCTTTGGTTGTTCAGGGATTGCGCATGACCCAAAGCCGTTAGGCTCGGCAACCTGAATATGTTTGCAGATGTGTGAGGGTAGATTGCTATGGAACTCACTTTCCGCACATCTCGATGCGATTTTCTTCGAATTTCCAGGGCCGGTCGTCTTGAAGGATCTTTCCGCGGCGGCTACAAAGGGCGTCGTCGCGCAGTTTGGTTTTCTTTTTCCGGTTCTTCGCCCAATTTAATGGGCGAAGAACCAAAAAGTCTATAATTTGTTTCCTTGTGGGGCCTTTGGGCGGGGGGGCTCGGATGTTCGCTGGAAGATGCTATATTTTGGAGGCTGGAATTACATCGACAATTATAGCACAAAGGATCCCAAAATGCTCGAACTGATCGATCTCGACGTGCGGCTCGATAAAGAGGTTTATGGACGGGTGTTTTCCGAGTTGGAGATCCGCCTGGGCCAATGCCAACGGGCCGCGCGGGCCGCTGGCGTTCCGGTGGTTATCGTTTTTGAAGGCTGGGACGCGGCCGGCAAGGGAACGATCATCAACCGCCTGGCACAGGCGCTCGATCCCCGCGGATTTCGCGTGCATCCCATCTTTTCGCCCAGCAAGGACGAACGCTACCATCCGTGGTTGTGGAGGTTTTGGAACAAGACGCCCGCCCAGGGGCTGTTTGCCATTTTCGATCACTCCTGGTACATGCGGGTTTTGAACGAGCGGATCGACGGCGCGGTTTCGTCACGCCAGTGCGACGAGGCTTATGACGAGATCCAGCAGTTCGAGCGTCAACTGATCGATGCCGGCACGGTTATCGTGAAGATCTGGCTGCACATCGACAAGAAGGAGCAAAAGCGTCGCTTCAAGCAGCTTCGCAAAACGGCGGCCACGGCCTGGAAGGTCGGCAAAGCGGAACGCCGCCAGTATCGCCGCCACGATAAATGGACCGCGGCGGTTGAAGAGATGCTGCAGCGGACCAGCACGGCCGACGCTCCCTGGACCATCGTGGAAGCCACGCAAGGCCGCTTCCGGCGGGTGAAGTGCTTTGAGACGATTGTCGACGCCGTGGAAAACGAGCTGCGGCGACGCGGCGACAAACCGCCGCCCCTGTTCAAACCGATGGCGGCGCCGAAGCAGTCGCCCACCGAAGAGAATACCGTCTTGGACCGGCTGGATCATAGTCTGTCCATGACCCGCGAAGAGTACGATCGAGAACTCGACCGCTTGCAGCGTCGCCTCTTCCGCCTGGAACACGAGCTGTACGTGGAGCGTATCCCGGCCGTAATCGCCTATGAAGGGATCGACGCAGGCGGCAAGGGCGGCAACATCAAACGTCTGACGCGAGGTCTCGACCCCCGCGGTTACGAGGTCGTTCCCATTGCCGCGCCCTCCAAGGAAGAAAAGGCGCACCATTACCTTTGGCGTTTTTGGCGCGAAGTACCCAAGGCCGGACATATTACGATTTTCGACCGTACCTGGTACGGCCGTCTGCTGGTCGAGCGGGTGGAAGGATTTTGCGCCGAAGAGGATTGGAAACGGGCCTATCGCGAAATCAACGAGTTCGAGCGACAATTGACGGACTTCGGCACGGTGATAATCAAGTTTTGGTTGCAAATCAGCCAGGACGAACAGCTCCGCCGATTCAAGGACCGCGAGAACGTGCCGGAAAAACAATGGAAAATAACCGACGAAGATTGGCGTAACCGCGATAAGTGGGAAGAATATAAAGCGGCCGTGGTGGAGATGCTTTCCCGCACTAGCACGACATACGCTCCCTGGACGATTTTAGAGGCCAACTGTAAACTCTACGCCCGAATAAAAGCATTGCGGACGGTGGCCGATGCGTTGGAAAATGCTTTGCAGCGGGGATGAGTGATCCGGCCCAATACTAACCCGAAGCGCGAGCGAAGGGCGGGAAGCAACTCGTAGGGCGGGTTATAACCCGGCCTACGTACCCCGACCAACTAAATTACACGAATATCCGGTAATGAAAACCGCCGCGAACAACCACGCCCTACTGCTAACGATTCTGATCCTGGCATTTGCGCTGCGGTTGGGGGTGGCCGTTTGGTGGCAGACGCGCGTCGGCGAACGGTTCGCGTTCGGCGATAGTCTTAGTTATTGGTCGCTGGCCGAGGCGATTTCACAGGGCGAACCGTACGTTTACGGCAGCTACGACGCCAAAATCTTCCGCGCGGCGGGCTATCCGCTTTTGCTGACGCCGCTTTTTTGGATCTGGGACGGCGATCCGCCCATTATGGCGGTCCGGGTGCTTGGGGTGATTTGGGGGACGCTGGGAGTGTGGGGTGTGTGGCGGTTGGCACGCGAGCTGTTTGGCCTGCGAGCGGGAAACGTTGCAGCGGTGGTGGCGGCCGTATATCCGGGCGCGGTGGCAATGAGCGCGTTTGTTTTGAGCGAGTCGGTGTTTTGTCCATTGGTGATTTTCCAGTTGGTCCTTTGGGTCGTCGCCTGGCGAGAGGAGCGTCGGGGCCGCGCGGCGGTTTTGGCGGTTTGCGCAGGCGTGGTAGCCGGGGTAGCTACGTTGGTCCGACCCGAGTGGCTGCTGTTTACACCGTTTGCCTTGATCGTGGGTCTGCTGTTGTGTCGAGATAGGTATAGGCAACTCGGTCTGGGGGTAGTGACAATACTGGGGTTGGTCGTGGTGATGACACCTTGGTGGGCTCGTAATGCGGCCGTGAGCGGGCGTTTTGTCCCCACAACATTGCAGGTGGGGGTCAGTCTGTACGACGGTCTGAATCCAGAGGCAAACGGTGCCAGCAACATGGAGTTTGTCGAGCCGTTTGTAGAAGAACTGCGGCGTGAGAAACCCACAAGCGGCGATTTATTCGAATATCGCCTGGACCGGCTTGCCAGATCGCGGGCCGTGGATTGGGCAGTCGACAATCCTGGGCGGGCGCTTTATTTGACGGTTGTCAAGTTCCTGCGGATGTGGAACATCTGGCCCAACGAGCCCAGCCTTTCGGCCTGGCCGATTCGTTTGGGGATTGCGGTGGTGTATATTCCGGTGCTGTTGCTGGGAATTTTAGCCGCCGTGAAAACCTTCGGGCGGGGCTGGCCGTATGTATTGTGTTGGATACCGGCGGTTTATCTTACGCTTTTGCATGTGATATTTGTGAGTTCAATCCGCTATCGGCAGCCGGCCATGTTCGGTTTAATCGTGCTAGGATCGGGAGTTTTGGCAGCCTGGGGGAATTGGGGTACCGTAAAGTCAGATTTTTTGGGAGGGCGAAGCTCCCGCTGAGCCGGGAAGCGAGGATAAATACTACGTCGACTTCGGCTCAGCAGGAGCTTCGCCCTCCCGTTTTGTGACTTTGCGGTCTCCTGTAAAATCGTGTGGGAGAACGTGCGGGAAAACGTTAAAATATGACGGAATGCATTTCCGTCTAACGCCGAATTAACCATGGAGGGTTTTTTTATCGTCAAGGGCTTTGTCAACTTCTGTTGGTTCATCTTTAAGTGGGGACTCGTTCCGGGCGTGGTCGCGGCTGCGATAATCGTGCCGTATTTGTACCACCGCGTTGACGAGGAGATTCGCCTGCGGGTGGAAGCCCGTTTCGCCCGACACTATCCCGATTTGAAGGTCAGCGTTCGCTCGGCCGAATTGGTCGAGGGCGTGGGGATCGAGATCCGCGGGATGTCGTTTTCCCAGCGCGGCGCAATTGCCCACGGCGACGTCGCGGCCGACGGCGAGTTGTTGTATCTGGAGCATGTGGTTCTCGATTGCTCGACCGATTTGACGGAGCTTATATGTCCCCACGTGCCGATATCGAAGATCACGATCCGTCGCCCCGTGTTTCGCCTCACGCGTCGGGCCGACGGTTCTTGGAACGCGGCGAATCTTTTGCCGTTGCCGAGTTTCAGCGACCGCCCGCCGCAGGTGGTCATCGAGGGTGGCACGGTGGAGATTGTCGACGAACGTAAGAGTCCCGCCAGCAGTTTCACTCTTCGCGACTTGAATCTCCGTCTCGGTACGCTCGAACGGTCCGCCGATACGCACAGTGCGGCTAATATCTCTCGCATTCGCACGGTGAGCGGTTCGCTAACCGGCGATCACCTTCGCAGAGTCGAGTTCACGGGTACTTTCGACCCCGGCAGAGGTGATTCCACGGGTGATTCCACGGGTGATTCCACGGGTGATTCCACGGGGGCTAGCTGGGACATAGGGGGCGTTATCGAGGGCTTGGAGTTGTCGCCCGAGCTTTGCGGATCGCTGCCGTCGCTGGCGGCCGAGCGACTGAGGGCGTTGGGTACATTCCGCGGCCGAGGGCAATTCGATTTTCGTCTTCGTAGCGGCGATTCGCAAGAGACGCCGCTCGTTTTTCAGCTTTCCGGCGACGTGCAGCAGGGGCGGCTGGACGATCCGCGTCTGCCGTATCCGCTGACGAACATACGGGCCACGATCCGTTGCAACAACGACGGCTTTTCGGTGACGGATCTGTTTGCGCAAAGCGGGCAGACGACGTTGCGTCTTTCGGGCAAGATGGATGGTTTCGGCAAGCGTGCACCGTGGGAGTTCCAGGCCCAGATCAACGAGTTGAAACTGGAGCAATCGTTGATGGCCAGCCTGACGCCCCCGCTGCGGGCGGCCTGGGACAAGTACAGCCCCAGCGGCCAGCTTCGACAGGTCAATTTGCAGTTGAAATCGGATTTGACGGGTTTTCGTCCGGATCTGGCCCGTGTCTCGGTGGTCTGTAGCGACGTTGCTTTTTCTCACGAAAAGTTCCCCTACCGGCTGGAACACGCGCACGGCACCATCGATTTGCGGCAGAGAGTTTTGACGGCGAATTTGACGGGCTATTCGGGCAACCAGCCGGTCGACATCCAGGCCGAGTTAACCGATCCCTTGGCAGCGGCCGAAAATTCCGTGCCGGCAAAAGGTTGGGCCAAGATCCGCGCCGCTGGGATCCCCTTGGACTCGAAGCTGTTCGCGGCGGTCGAGAAGTTCAACACGCGTTCGCACGAGACGCTGGGACTGCTGGATCCGCACGGCTCGGTCGACTTTCAGGGCAAAATATGGCGCGACGCTCCGGGCGCGACGCCGCAGCACCATTTCATTATCGGGCTGAACGGCTGTTCGATCAAATTCCAGCGATTCCCTTACCCCATCCGCGATATCAACGGGACCATCGAGCGGTTCCCCGATCGCAGTTGGGAGCTGCGCGAGCTTGAGGGTTACAACGACACGGGCCGAATTACCTGCAACGGTACGCTCAGCGATTCGCCTCGCGGCAAGCTGCTTTCGCTGACATTGACCGGCACGGACATCCCCCTCGAGGAAGAGTTGCGTAACGCACTTCGTCCGAACTTGCAGCGTTTTTGGGACGATATGAAGCCGCGGGGGATCGTTGATTTCGAAGAAATTCAGATCGGTTGGTTTGCCGACGAAAAGAAGCTGGACCTTACGGTGGTTGCCCGGCCACGGGGCGACACGGTTTCCATCGAGCCCAAGGCCTTTCCTTATCGCATGGGAAAAATTCAGGGCCGCATGATCTATCGCCACGGGCACGTAACGCTGGAGCGCATCGAGGCTCGTCACGGCCAGGTGGAGATGTCCGCGAGCGGCTACTGCGAGCTATCCGGTGCAGCCGGCTGGCACTTTCATTTGGACGGGATTTCGGTCGACCGGCTGCGCATGGATCGCGAGCTGGTGCGAGCGCTGCCCAGCAGATTGCGCAAGGGTCTGGTGGAACTAAATCCCACGGGTGCGATGTATCTCAGCCGCGGCTCGTTGGACCTGGTTAGCAGCGGGCAACCGGGCGAAAGCGTTAGGGCCGGTTGGAATCTGACCATCGGCTTTCACCAGGGCGGCATCGACTGCGGTTTGAAGCTTCACAACATGCACGGTGGGCTGACGATGGAGGGCAAGTTCGACGGCGAGCACTTTTACTCGCAAGGCGAATTGGCCGTCGATTCCTTGATGTATAACGACATCCAGTTCACCGAACTCAGAGGGCCGATATGGATCGACGACCAGGTGGCCTGGTTGGGTTTTGTGAAGCGCAGGGGCGAGCGGGGCACGAGCATGGGCGGCGAGCGGCCGCGGAAGCTGACGGCCAAGGTTTTCGGCGGTTTAGTCGAGAGCGACTGCCGCATCGAACTCGGCGGCGGTCGGCACTATTCGGTTCAGGCGACTCTGGCCGGCGCCGAACTGTCGAAATGCGCCACCGAGACCATGGCCGGACGGCAACGGCTCAAGGGCAAGGTGTTCGCCACGGTCGGTCTGCGAGGGGCCGGCAAGAGCCTCAATACACTGAAAGGACGCGGCGAGATCAAGCTCCGCGAGGCCGACGTTTATGAATTGCCGGTGATGATTTCGCTTTTGAAAATCTTGAGCATCCGCGAACCCGACACGAATGCCTTTAGCGAGAGCGATATCCGCTTTCGCATCGAAGGGAACCATATTTATTTGGATAAGATCAACTTTTCGGGCGACGCCATCAGCCTGCGAGGCGATGGCGAGATGGACTTTCAGTCGAATATTAATCTGAAATTTTATACGGTGGTGGGCCGCGATAAGTGGCACGTGCCCATACTCAGCCCCGTTTTGGGCGGCGTCAGCGAGCAGGCATTGGCGATCAACGTGACCGGCACATTGCAGGATCCACACACCACGCGGAAGATTTTCCCCATGGCGCAGGAAGCCTTGCAGCAGTTGCAGGCCGATTTGCGGGGGACGACCTGGGGAGCAAGCCCTTCGTCAGGCAGCCCCACGCCGGCCCTTTTCCCCGGTTCTCGGCCCTGGTCGACACCATCGGCACGACCCGCCCAGAGGCGACAACCGCTACGACCGCGCGGAGTAGGGCCCTAGTCTTCGTGCGAAATCAATTGTTGGACCTGCATGAAATACTAAACCGAAGCGCAAGTAGTGAAGATGTCATAAATAATCCCGGTAAGAAATACCACTTCGTAAGACATAAACTATAGTTGATTTGATGTTAGAGGAGATTTCCGCCGCCTAGATTCGACAGCATCTGATTTTCGAGCACATACCTGTCCAAACCGTGGGAGAATTCGCATGAGTATCGGTGCCAGCGCGGGGCTTGCGGGGAGTGTGGCCGCTACGCCGTTGGCCAAGGCTTCCAGTTCGGAGTCAGACCGCGCGGGCCAGGAAGTCGCGGCTCAGCAACGCCGCACGGCCAGCGAGAAGAAGGCCGAAAGCGCTGCCGGGATCGGCGAGACCGACGGCGAAGATCACCAGGCCGAGGACCGCGACGCCGACGGCCGACGGCTTTGGGAAAAGACGCCCCAGGGGAGCGGACAGCCCCACGGCGATGGGGCGGAAGAGACGCCGCCGCGCGTCAAGGACGTCAGCGGTCAGAGCGGAAACCTCCTGGACCTTTCCGGCTGAAGTTTTTCGTTAGAAGGTGTTTTGAAATGGGTGCCACTGCTGGCTAGTCCAGCAGTGCAGAGCGCATCTTCCGGGAACAACACTGCTGGACAAGCCAGCAGTGGCACCCTGGGACGGCCTACAGCCATTTTCAAAACACGTTTTTAGATAACAATCGCATTTTTGCGGAGAAGGTAAGATGGGAAACGACGATAACCAAACGCCATCGACGGAAGAGGCTTCCACGCAAGAGCAAACGTCGAGCCGCGTCTGCTCGTTGGGCGATGGGCTGAAGGAAGCGCGACAGTGTTGCCACGATATGCGACGCAAGGCCGTCGAGCGTCTGCAAAACGCGCGGTCGACCACTCTGGGCGA
>SDBV01014081.1_pt1 | contig 10106 bp, 6 predicted proteins | sample 2277081 | NCBI WGS metagenome assembly SDBV01 (sample SAMN10402039, study PRJNA504765) | marine sediment metagenome | isolation source: marine sediment core GS10_PC15, 223 cmbsf | place: Arctic Ocean: Southern Knipovich Ridge | collected 2010 | reverse complement strand
GATGATTACCCTGCCTTCAGGAAACTGTTAGAATTTAGGGTAATGCCTGATTTTCAAACAGTTGTAAATGGTTCAATAGCAATCTCCGATGTTGAATTATCTGTTGCTAGTATGACGGGTGAGATACTATATACCCTCTCTGAGAAAGCCAAACCTACAGCGAAAGAAATAAAGGAGAAATTAATCCAAATTCCTACTTTTAAAGAAATTGATGTTATTGCTGTACATAAATTAGAAAATAATGGTTCTGCTCCTCTCAACGAAGTGAGTGTTCAACACCAATTTTTCACAGATGAGTTTCAACCCCCAAACGCAGATGAAGTTAAACTCCTTATGAATGGTAGTGAGGTTGATTTATCACCTGAAGCAATTATTTTTGATGACAATACACTTAAAATCGAGCTTGCAAATTTAAGAGATACTGATGCCGGTATGTTTGAACCGGAATCAACTATAGAAATTCAATACCCAATTCATTGTGTTAACCCGGCAAGAGATTCTAGGTTTGAAACTGAAGTTGTTCAATTAGCTAATACATATCCAGTTAGTAATGAGCTGGAAGTTAGACCTGAAGTTCCTGTAATTGAGGCAATTCACCTCAGGCGGAAGTTTAGAATTTCTAAGGAGGTAATCGCCATTGGTGAACTAGGAAATTACCAGATTGTATTAGGCATTGAAAACATTGGTGATATGGCACTACCGAATCTAGTTCTGTTGGATAAGGTACCTGATAATTTCGAATATGGAGATTTTTCAACCAAACCTGAAATTACAGACGAAGTCGGATCAGACACATTAAAATGGGCTATTGAATCGTTAGATGAAGCCGAAAAATTAGAATTTACCTACGAAATTCATGGTAAAGGAGAATATTCTCCAAGTGAAGCCCAATTAGGGTTCTAAAATTTACTAATATTTTTTTTTTTTATTACTTTTAAATTATTCTTGTTTTATGTTACATTTACAAAATGATTAAATAGATTTATTTAGTCTTATTTTATAAGAAATAAGTAATTAAAATTTAACGAAAATTCTCAAGCTATCAAAAAAATCTAAAAAATATGATCAGAAAACACTTTCATCAATATTGGGTTTTTGAATGTCCCGATGCAATAATGACATGTTCAGTATTAAAATGTCCAAAAAAATCCTACATGGTATTCGGTGGACATGATAAAACCTTGTATCTTATGAATGATGAGTTAATGATCCTAGCTGATGTTGAATTCGATGGCTGGTGCAGGTGTACTTATCCTATTGACATTGATGGAGATGGATGTGACGACTTGTTGGTTGGGACTGGAGATGGGAGATTTTTAGTATTGAAATTTGATAAAAAATCGCAAAAATTAGCAGGAATAATGAATTATAAGTCAGAGGGAAAAGTTAATTGTTGCGTGGCTGGAGATTTATACAGAGATGGAAATATCGAATTAATTTTTGGTGGAGAAAATAAGAAACTCTTTATCTTAAAAGATATATACTCAAAGGAGCCTATTGAGACATTTTATTATGATTCTTGGGTTATGAGTTGTACTTTAGGATTTTTAAAATTTCCGAAATCCACAATGCCAACATTTTGTTTATTGATCGGCACTAAAAACGGACTTCTTCAATTAATTCAAATCCAAGATAATAAACCGGATATCATTTGGCAACAAAATGTCTATTCTTCGATAAATGATATCAAAATTGGGGATGTTACTAATGATGGTTATAATGAAATAATTGTGGCCTCAGACGATTCTTACATAAAAGTTTATAATTGTGAAGGGAAACGGTTAAAGTTCATCAAGATCGAAAATCATCAATCAAAATCAAAGTCTAAACGTCATAAATTATTAAATCGTCCTACAAAACTGTTAATTCATGACATTGATGGTGATAAAGCAAATGAGATTGTTGTAGGTTGCGCAGATGGAATTTTAAGAGTTTTTCATAATAAAAATTTAAATTCTAAGAATTTTGAATTAAAATGGAAAAATAAAACAGCAAGTTCTATCAAAAGTGTTTGTCCCTTAATCGAAGTTGAGGATGGCAAAAATGTGACACATATTCTTTTTGGCGGCTATGACAGAACACTGCGCAATATTTCGGATTTTGAATGGGGGAAATTGCCTTTTCTAAAAATACCTCAACGATTTAAAATTCCTGAAATTCCGTTAATAAAACCGAATAAAGATGGAGAAAAGGGGGGAATTGAAGAGGAACCTACTAATTTAAGAGGATATATTACTAAACTATTAGGAGATCATGGTTTTTTTTTGACACTTGATTTGTTAATAAATAATTTATTAGAAAAAGGATATAAAAGAAGGGAAATTGAAGAAGAAATAGAATCAATGAAAACTGAAAAATTCATGAGTTATGGAAAAACTGATGTTCAAGTGTGGAGCTTAGTAAACGAAGATATTGATGATGCCATTAGTAATGAATTACAAGACTCAAAAAAAGGTAACTCCGAAAAATCAAGAAAAAAAAAAACCTAAAAAATTCTCTAATTATTGTTATTAATCAAAAAGTATTTAGGTTAAAATAGAAAGTTAATGGCTTGATTCTTGTCTTTTAAATGAAATAATTCCTTATTTCATTCTTAAAAGACTTAAACTGCGAGATTTCAGTAAAATCCTGATTATTATATCGTTGGATGAAATTTTCCATTATTGGCTCTAACTTTCCAAGAAATCGTTTCACATATTTATCAGGATTTTTCTTTTTCTTTTCTATTAACCCATACAAGATAATAGGTTCCTTAAACTTATTATCTTCTGGCTTAACTTTTCCCATCTTAAAGATAAATAAAATTTTGCCTGATTCTAAATATTCTAACGAATTATTACTAAATGCTGTCTCTGCGAAAGAACTGATTGCTGATATGAAAGCGCCTCTTAAGTCTTTTTTGTCATCCAATTCTTTTTGTGCAGGGAGTAAAGTAAAATTATGGCTGACTATTATAAAACCTCTAAAAATTATTCCAATCTCGTAAATCTCTCTCAATTAAAACCAATTTGCTTTATTTCTAACTATAACAAAATTCAAAGAATATTTTTTTAAAAAAAAATTTTCTCAGAGTGATCATATAATTATTTCTATTTAACTTTTTAACTAAGAATCTGGGAAAAACTAATGAAAAATTAAATATAATTTTTAAAAAATCTCTTGAAATGTGATGTTAAAAGTATAATTGTAAGGATAATCGTTTAATCAGATGCAATATACTAAAAGTTCTCTAATTTTCTTAAACTTTTCAAAAGCCTTATCTCGATCACCTTTTTTCAATGCCTCTATTGCTTCATTGTTTAATTTGTTAATAGTGATTTTGATTTCTTCATTTTTATATATTTCTAGAAGTTTATAATGGTAATCCATTGTTTTCGATTCCATATTTCCTACATTCCATTTAATCAAATGTCCACTCATAGATTCTGATGTGTCGTCAGGTAAAAGTTCTCTCGGTGTTTTTATTAAATGAATATAATAAAGCGGTATAATGTCCTCTACAACTAGTCCATTTATCATTTCTTTATATGGATTTGTAAAGGGAAGTTTTGCGTCGTAAATTCCCTCAAGTTCAAGGGGAGATAGATTAGAATGGGTTTTTATTATTTTCACATTATCTTTAATGATGAAAATTATTGTTCGAGAAATTCTTCGTCTTAAATCATAATTAATTTCGATTTTTTCTTGTGGATCAATATCAGTAAATTGCCATTTTAGCTCCAAGCCTTCCTTCGTAAGATTATATTCGGGTAATTCCTTAACTGTTTTTCCATTAAGTTCTATAGAATTTATTTCAAAATTGTAAGGTATGAGGTCTGTAAGAATTGCCTCTTCTATCGCATCTTCAAAAGGATTTTCAAAACCAGTTTGAACATTGAATTTTAATGGCTCATCTTCTTTCTCGGATTTTTGGACTATTTTATTTTGATCAAATCCAACTATTTCACCTGAAGTGCTTTTTAAAAGATATTTATTAGAAATTTCGTCTTTAACATCAACTCTATGCTCGTTCAATAAAGAGCTAATTTGTTTTAATACATCGTCAATATCATCTGATAAATCACCCAAAATATCGTTGACAGAAAATTCTTCAACTAAAGGGAGAGTTTTTTCGTCGAATTCAATAAATTGTTCAAGTTCTTTTGCTTTTTTAGCTAATGACTCTAATTCTTTCTTTTTAGCAGCGTTTTCATCTTCAATATCTTTCTTAATATCTTCTAAAATCTTATTGAATTTTTTTACAAGATCTTCAATATTTTTTGATTCGGCAATCTGTAAAATTTTTTCGCAAATGCTTAGAGCAGTCAAAAGGTTATTATTCTTAAGGTTATCATTTAAATCTCCTTCTAATCTATCTATTTCTTCGAGTTCCTTCTTTAAATCACCTCCCTCTTTCTTTTCTAATTCCTTAGCACCTGAAATGACATGTTTGGCATCTGGAAAAGCTTCAGGGAACTCTTGGAAATACTCCTCATGTTTTTGAATCAACTCTTGAGCAATTTTATGAGCTTCGGATGTCTCGTTTTCAGCAATAAGAGTGTCAAATTTTTGCTTTATTTCTCTACTATCTGTTTTCACAGCGTCAATCTTTTCTTTTGAGTAAAACTTTTTTCCGTATTTGTCAATAAATTTTTGTTGTTCTTTTATTATGTAGAAAAAATCACCTTTCTCTGCTACTCCAATAATCTTATATGCAAAATCAATTGCTGGCTCAATTTCTGCTAATCTAAAGTGGTGTCCTTTATTAAGGTCAAAATAATCGATTTGTTCAATCAATTCGAGTTGTTCTACTCTACTTAAATCTGATGGCATATCTTATTATTCCTCCATTTTAGTTATGATTGTTTTATATATCTCGAAAGCATCGAAATATTTATTTTTATTTACAAACTCAACGCCTTTTCTGCTTAAATTAATTAATTCTACGGTGAAGTCCTCTAATTTTTTCAATTCTTCTTGTTCTCTTTTCTTAGCTTCCTCTATATCCTTTATTTCTCTTTTAAGTTGCTCTAAAATTTGTTGATATTTATCAACTAAATCGATTTTATTATTTTTGTCACAAATCTCGATAATATTCTCGCAAATAGTTAATGCTTTTTCAAGATTTTTAATACTCCTGTTATATTTTAATTCTCTTTCTAGTTTTGCCAACTCATTTCGAAAATTAAGTTCTTTCTCCGCATCTTCTAAAATAGTTGTGTATTTTCTTACTAGATCGCTTCTCCTAACTTTCTTGGTAATTGGGACGATGTCTTGGCAATTCTTAATTAGAGCATATATGTTATCTTTTTCTTGATTAGTTTTTATCTCTCCTTCTAATTTTGCTAATTTCTGTAGCAATTTATTGTAATCCTTTTCTGCGTCATTGATTTCTTTACGAAAATCTAATAATCTTTTATTATATACTCTATCTTCTTCTTTTCGAATTAATTCAATCATCTCATCGACTTTTGCAGTTGCTTCCTCAAATTGAAACCTATTCTTTAATCTTAAACTTTCCTTCAATGCGTCTTCAATGATACTTATAGTTTCTTCACTTAATTTTTCCTCAACGAAATAAAATTTATAATCGAATCGTTTTTGAACGCCGTTAACAATCGTACATGAACTTATAACAATATTCTTGTACGTATTTCGCCATGACGATAGGACTTTTTGAAAACCTGCTTTTTTGATTCTATCCGTCGCATCTATTCTCTCAAACTTCTCAATAATGCCTTCTTTGAATGCGCTCTCAAAATATTTTAGAAGGTAAGTTCTTAATTCTTCTTCTCTTCCTAAAAGAAGTTTTTTATGTTTTTCTATGATTTCGTTAATTTGTAAGCTCAATTTTGAGCACTACTCCATAATTACTCTTTTAAACAATTCAGTTCTTATATTATTATAAGAGAAATTTGATATTAATAAATGTTTTTCAAAATAAAACCATTTCAAAAGTATAGGTTTCAAAATTTTAGAGAAATCATAAATGAATTTAGTCTCGATATAACAAAAAAATCCTAAATCCTCAATTAATATGACAAAAATTTTTACATTAATTTATCATTTAATGTAATATGAGTAAACAAAATACTTTTGAATCTGACTTAAATATTAAATTTGATGAAAAAATTAAAGAATTAGAAGAATCATTACCTAAAGGTACTCCAGATGCAAACTGTTCTGCTTTAACATTAACGCACACATTAGAAGTTCTTGGTAACCCTGAATTTAGTAGTTTCTACTTTAATAATTTGGCAATTCCCCTTGGAGGGGGTTACGGGGGTTTTAAATCTATAAAAGGGTGGAAGCCACCCTGCGGTGCGGTGAGTGGGGGGTGTATGGCCATAGGTATAATTATTGGCGGTCAAGAAAGATTAGGCTTTAAGGATCACATGAAGGCTTATCAAAAAACGGCTAAATTTGTTCATAATTTTGAAAAAAAATTCGGCTCCGTAGCTTGTCACGACCTATGCGGTACAGATTTTAGTGATATAAGTCAAATCAATGAATATATTAATAATGACATCTGGGGAAAGGAATGTTATAAGTTTGTTGTGTTTGCGGTCGACCAAATAAGAAAAATCATGGCGTCTGAGTTAAAAAAAAAATGGCAATAATTTTTAAAAAATAAAATCCGAATCCAATACAATAGATTTTCTCCATTGAATCGTAAAATTTTTTAAAAGAATAATGTCTAAATTTTATTATAATTATAATTATAAAAATTTAAATTAAATAATAAAAGATGGTTAAAATATGACTGATGAGGAGGGAAGGGAATGTCCCTATTGTGGTGTTGTGCTTAATTCCAATGAGTGTTTTGCTCAGGGATGCTTAAAAACACCCCTACTGGGCGCATATCCAAGAACTTAACCAAATTTCTGGTTGAAATGGAACATAAGCACCCGGGGGAATATCGGCGAAATGAGACGTGGATCCAACTCTATAAAGATTACACTTCAAAAGCTTGCACATTTCGTGAAATAGCTGGAGAATGGGAATGGATTCGGAGATGTCTTTAAATGCTAGCACATTTCGTGTATATTAATAAGCAGAAGAGTGGTAATCGCTGAATTATTTAATAATTCCCAGGAAGACGTCACAGCTTATCTAAAAAAGAATAACGTCTTATAAAATTCATTTTTATATTTTTATTATAAGTATCTGTGATGTTCAGATGTTTTCCCTCGTGAAAAAAACTATTGTTAAGAAATTATCTTCATTAACAATGACATAGAGAAAGAAAAATCTTTTTGATTTGAAATAAGGAATTATAATGGCTTTATTTTAAATTTATATGGTGAATGTGTGATGAAAATAGCTAAGTTTTGTGTGCCCTAATTGAAATAAAGTCTCTTCTAAGTTGAGATTCCCGAAATAGGTTGTACTGTATTTATTTGATAGTTCCTCTAGATCTGATATGTTATGTGTTTCAATGACCTTGTTAAGAAGTTCTTTTAGATGTTTTCCCATTTTTTCTTTTTGTTCAATTAGATTATTAAAAAAGTTATAGCTAATTAAAATTGAATTTGAGTTATTTGTTGCTTTCCAATATGGATTTTCAACTTTTTTTAAATCGACTATTAGAAGAATGACATTAGAAATTATATATTTGTTAATTTTATCTGAGATATTATCTATTGATGTATTTGATGTATAGTCAATAATTAATGCATCTATTGAGTTTATATTAATGGAAGGAAAATAAGTTGAAAAATTTCCTTTAAATAAAGAGCCTATTTGATTATTATTGTTGAGAATTAATCCATCAATAATGTTATTGTTCTTAGGATCAAAATTTAATTCAGTATAATACTTGCTGTTAAGGGTTTCCGTGAAATGGGATGTATAGATATATCTCAAGATTTTATGTTTTAGCGTTCCTTTTAATTTATGAATACTTTGAGGAAATCTTTTTTTTATTTCTTCTTCGGTAAAAATGTTTTCTGCATAAAATTTTTTAATTACACTATGACTAGTGCCAACTTGTTCACCAATATATGTTAAAGTAGGCGGTGGTTCTTGTATTAACAATCGTTTTATAAGATTTTTCTCTTCATTAGTGAATTGGCGTTTTGCAAATTTTTCTCCATATATTTTTTTAGGTAGAATAAATAAGGCAAAATTTCGAACTATGTTTCTGCTGAGATTAAATTTCTCCGAAATTTTGAATAAAGATAAAGGATGATTTTTTTTAATTTCATTGATTAGATTTTTTAGCTGTGTTTCGCTTAATCGGTCTATTGCCTTTATTGACCATTTTCTCTTTATTTCATCATCATTAAAATATCTTTTGGCATGGCGTCTGATTGTGGACCTAGATTTACCTACCCTTTTTGCTATTATCGTTATTGGTATGGGTGGCTCTATAAGAAGATTTTGTTTTATTATCGCATTTTTATTTTCGGTTATTTCTTTGGTCTTACTCCATTTGTTCCATCTTTCCTCCTTTGTGAAATATTTGTGGGATCTTTTACTTATTGGTGTCGACGTTAAGCCAACCTTTTTTCCAATTTCTGTGAAAGATGGTGGATTCTTCTTAAATAGTTCTTCTTTTATTATAGCTTCTATGTCTTCTTTTAATTTGTGTTGAGGTAGAAATTTTATCATCTCATCAATTGGAACAATATTTGGGTTATTATAAATACTACAAAATATTTTATGTAATTTTGAAATTCTTAGGCGATAGCTTTTTGGTAATTTGTAAAAATTATTTATATCTTCATAGTTCATTCTCCAAGTACTAATTTCCTCAGAAGTATATGAATTAATAGCCCCTGCTAGAACAGAGGGATTCATTTTTAAGTTAATATGAAATTTTGGTTCAGATTTAATAATATCGCTATATATTTGAGTTGATAGATCAAGCATTCTCGTTTTTATATTATCTGACAAATTGAGAACGCTTAGTAGAGATTTAAAATCTAGTTTACTTTGTCTGACAATCTCATTTATTTTTGGATATGTTGCTTTTTTATACTCTAATCTTTTTTTGATACTAAAGAAATTTTCAAATTTGTTGTAACTCTTTACGATACTATTCCTATTGGTGTTTGTGATTCTGGAAATTTCAGCAGAAATTCCATAAAAATAAAAACTTGAATTTTTTAGGATATAATTAACTAATCCAACGGCAAATGTTTCTGAACTCATCTTGTTGTTATTGTAATGTATACCGCCTTGAGATTCTGGTAATAATGCTACATCTAAATGTTCGCTTATTGATCTAATTATGTCTTTTCTTTCCTTTAGGATGCCTACTTTTTTTTGGAATAGCTTACTTGCACTTATTTTGCTGATGATAATTTTTATGTTCTCTTTAAGTGTATTTTTGGAAGATATTCGTTTTCTATTTTCTATACTATTTCCTTTATCTAAGAAAAATCTTTTTAATTCTGTTATGCTTTTGAAATGGGTGTTTCTTTCAATCCATCTTTTCACTATACTTTTTAAATTGCTTAAATTAATTTCATGGGAATCTTGAAAGTCTTTTTTTATTCTATCAAGTGTTGGGATATACTTTCCATTTATTATGTCGTTCTTTTTTGAACTAAGAAATTCCTTTAGTTTATTTTTGTATTCATCAGAACTAAACACTCTTTGGGAGTCAAGAAAATGTCTTTTTATTTCTGTAATGTTCTTATCAGCTTCAATTGATAATTTTTCATTTAAAGCTTGATTTTTTTGAGTTAATTTCTCTAATTTTTTCCATTGGTTAGTTAAATAATCCTCAAGATCCAAAAGTTTTGAATCATCCCGTTCACTTGAGACATTTTCGTATGTATTTCTTACTAAATCCTGCAGATAGTACCCAAAACATTCATTATATATCTTATCTGCCTTTAATTCAGAGCATAATTTTTGGTAGAAAGTGTTGAACTGATTAATCTGGGCTCTATCCATCTTATCTAAATACTCTTGTTGTATAGATTCGTTGATTATAATTCCGGTCTTTAAATCATCCGCGATTTGAGCTATTTCTGTATTTTTTAATTCAATCTGGCCTACTTTTACCTTTCTTAGATGTGCTTCATATCCTATTTTAATGAAACTCAAGCGAGTAAGAGAATTTTCCAAATTAAGTCTGAAGATTTCAGGGAATCTATTATCTTTTCCAAATAAAT
>SDBV01014080.1_pt1 | contig 10106 bp, 5 predicted proteins | sample 2277081 | NCBI WGS metagenome assembly SDBV01 (sample SAMN10402039, study PRJNA504765) | marine sediment metagenome | isolation source: marine sediment core GS10_PC15, 223 cmbsf | place: Arctic Ocean: Southern Knipovich Ridge | collected 2010 | reverse complement strand
GGCATACATGAGGCTGTACCTCAATACATTTCGGGGAGAACCAGCTATCACCAGGTTTGATTAGCCTTTCACTCCTACCCACAGTTCATCCGAGCTTTTTGCAACAAACAACGGTTCGGGCCTTCATGCAGACTTCTCAGCACTTCACCCTGACCATGGGTAGATCACCTGGCTTCGGGTCTACTGAATATAACTAAATCGCCCTGTTAAGACTCGGTTTCCCTGCGGCTCCAGTCATAATGACCTTAACCTTGCTACATCCAGTAACTCGCCGGCTCATTAATCAAAAGGCACGCCATCACCCCCAATGCTTTCTTGCGAAAGCAAGAATAGGGGCTCTGACTGCTTGTAAGCATATGGTTTCAGGTTCTATTTCACTCCCCTCACCGGGGTTCTTTTCACCTTTCCCTCACGGTACTCGTCCACTATCGGTCATCAGGTAGTATTTAGCCTTGGGGGGTGGTCCCCCCGGTTTCCCACAAGGTTTCACGTGCCCCGTGGTACTCAGGATACCGCTTCGGTTACTACATGGTTTCGCCTACAGGCCTATCACCCTCTATGGATGAGCTTTCCATCTCATTCAGCTACCATATAGCAGTCCTACTCACGCGGTCCTACAACCCCCACCTTAGTAACGCGTAACGCGTAAACTGTAACATGACGATTCATTTGCTCGTTACTCGTCACACATCACCCGTTACTAAGGCGGGTTTGGGCTCTTCCCCTTTCGCTCGCCGCTACTGAGGGAATCTCTGTTGATTTCTTTTCCTCTGGATACTGAGATGTTTCACTTCTCCAGGTTCGCCTCATATGCCTATGTATTCAGCACATGATATCCCGGCTTTACCCGGGATGGGTTGCCCCATTCGGACTCCCACGGATCAAAAGATACTTACTCCTCCCCGTGGATTATCGCAGTTGGACACGTCCTTCATCGCCTCCTGATGCCAAGACATCCGCCATATGCCCTTACTTCCTTGACCCAGCCTTTTTCTAATCCCTACAGTTGTCAAAGATCACACCCCGACTTGTCGGGGCAATTACAGATTTTAAAGTGCAAATTTCAACTTTGTAATCTGAAATCTGTAATTTTTAGAAGTAGGCCCGCAGATCTTTGTGTAACTTCATGGAGCTATGTAACACCTAACTCCTTAGAAAGGAGGTGATCCAGCCGCAGGTTCCCCTACGGCTACCTTGTTACGACTTCACCCCAATTACCGGCCATACCTTCGGGGGTTGCCTCTCTGATTGCTCAGAGTTAGCTCACCCACTTCGGGCACAACAGACTTTCGTGGTGTGACGGGCGGTGTGTACAAGGCCCGGGAACGTATTCACCGTGGCGTTCTGATCCACGATTACTAGCGATTCCAGGTTCACGGAGTCGAATTGCAGACTCCGATCCCAACTGAGATGAAATTTAGAGGATTGGCTCCCCCTCGCGGGTTGGCTTCCTTTTGTGTTCACCATTGTAGCACGTGTGTTGCCCTGGACATAAGGGCCATGAGGACTTGACGTCATCCCCACCTTCCTCCAGCTCTTCGCCGGCAGTTTTCTCAGAGATCCCCGATTACTCGGGGCAACAGAGAATGGGGGTTGCGCTCGTTGCGGGACTTAACCCAACACCTCACGGCACGAGCTGACGACAGCCATGCAGCACCTGTGCAGGCTTCCCGATAAATCGGGATCGTCACCTTTTCGGGTTCCTACTACCTGCATGTCAAGCCCAGGTAAGGTTTTTCGCGTAGCGTCGAATTAAACCACATGCTCCACCGCTTGTGCGGGCCCCCGTCAATTCCTTTGAGTTTTAACCTTGCGGTCGTACTCCCCAGGCGGGGTACTTAATGGTTTCCCTTCGGCACAGATGACTATTGCCACCTACACCTAGTACCCACCGTTTAGGGCGTGGACTACCAGGGTATCTAATCCTGTTTGCTACCCACGCTTTCGCGCCTCAGCGTCAGTCATGGCCTAGAGGGCCGCCTTCGCCACGGGCCTTCCTCCTGATATCTACGCATTTCACCGCTCCACCAGGAATTCTGCCCTCCCTTGCCTGACTCAATCCTAATAGTTTCAAATGCAATTCTTGAGTTAAGCTCAAGGCTTCCACATCTGACTTATCAGGACGCCTACACGCCCTTTAAGCCCAGTAAATCCGAACAACGCTTGCCACCTCTGTCTTACCGCGGCTGCTGGCACAGAGTTAGCCGTGGCTTCTTCTTGAGGTACCATCACCCCCAATGCTTTCTTGCGAAAGCAAGAATGGGGGCTTTTTTCCTCACGAAAGGGGTTTACAACTCGAGAGCCTTCTTCCCCCACGCGGTGTCGCTGCGTCAGGCTTTCGCCCATTGCGCAAAATTCCTCACTGCTGCCTCCCGTAGGAGTCTGGACCGTATCTCAGTTCCAGTGTGGCCGATCAACCTCTCAGTCCGGCTACCCGTCTTTGCCTTGGTGAGCCATTACCTCACCAACTAGCTGATAGGCCGCAGGGCCAGCCCAAGGCGCCCCGATTGCTCGGAGCTTTCATCCCATGGCATTTCACCTTGGGATTATATCCGGTATTGTGCCCGATTTCTCGGGAGTATCCCAATCCAAGGGGTTGGTTCCCTACGTGTTACTCACCCGTCCGCCACTAGTCTTTGACCGGGTATTGCTACCCAGTCTAGACCCGTTCGACTTGCATGTGTTAAGCGCACCGCCAGCGTTCGTTCTGAGCCAGGATCAAACTCTCAAATTAAAAAAATTGACTGCGGGCCTACTTCTAATTTTCAAAGAACAAGATTCTTCACAAGAGAAAAAAATAATTATAACGCACAAAAACTCTCTTGTACGTTATAATTATATAACCTACATTTTCAAAAGAATTCTGTCAGTCTTACGTCTTATTAATATCTTATATGATTAGCTGAATTAAAGTCAAGAAAAAAGATACTATAAGAGAATTCAGGCAAATAACGCCTGTTTTTTAAAAAATGCTATTAAATCCTCCATTTTACCCCTTCCCCCTTCACCATGACAGGAGAAAAATACAGCCGCTCCATGAGCCTGTCCGACAAACGTAGCCGTCCCGAAGTGTCGGGGCGTATATATTGCGTAACCTAAGGGTTGCAGCTACAACTTCTTGACACAAACATTACTTTGTTGTATCTTATTAGCACTCTATGATGAAGAGTGCCAATAACTGAATGCACTTTATATAACTGATGACCGTGCTGGATGAAAGAAGTCTAAAAATACTCTGGGCAGTAACAGAGAGCTATATTGCTTCCAACGGGCCTGTAGGTTCACGTACGGTTACCCGAAAATATTCTTTTGCCCTGTCGCCTGCTACCATTCGTAATACTATGGCAGACCTTGAAGAATTAGGGTATATCATCCAGCCTTACACTTCAGCGGGAAGGATACCTACTGAGAGAGGCTACAGGCTGTACGTAAACTCAATTTTAAAAAAATATAGATTAGCTAAAAATAAGAGAAAGAAACTGCTTAAACAACTCTCAGACAACCTGCCCTCTATTGAAAAAGACGTACACAAACTTATAAGGGATGTCAGTAAGACCCTTTCTGATCTTTCTCACTATCTCGGAGTGGCAACTCCGCCAAAAGAAGAGGATATAACTTTAAAAAGAATTGAATTCATAAAACATGAGAGAAAGAAAGTTTTTGGTATCTTAATCTCTGATGAGGGAATAATCAAAAATAAACTTATATACATGGAAGAATTATTCACTCAAAAACAGCTCAATAAGATAGCCAGATACCTGAACAACGAACTGACAGGGCTCACGCTCGGAGAGGTAAGGGCAAGAATAATATCACAGATATCCAGGGAAAAAACAATATGCAACGAGCTAATAATAAATGCACTGATATTATGTAAAAAGCTCATTGAATGGGACACGGAAAATATATTTCATTCAGGAGAAATTTCAGGTGCAGCCAATCTGCCGGACTTTGCAAACATGACGCAGATAAAGGAGCTGTTCAGGGCAATTGAAGACAAACACCTCATGGTAAAACTTCTTGATAAAATGACTGGTTCAGAAGGGGTTCAGGTCTTAATCGGTTCAGAGAGCACTATTTCGGAAATGAAAGAATTAAGCATGGTGGGCTCCACATATAATGACGGTAATCGAACTCTCGGCACTATAGGGGTCATAGGCCCCACAAGAATGAACTACGAAATGGTAATTCCGATTGTTGACCTCACTGCAAAGACACTAACACAGATTCTTTCGGAAAGATAAGCCATCCTATAAAAAAGATGCCTGATTACACAGATTGAGAGACAAGATTACACAGATAGACTATCCATGCAATTGCTGTCAAATTCGGTGTAATCAACTATAATTATAGCAGGAGGAATTAATAAGTGGCTGAAGACAAAAAAGAAGAGTTTTCAGATAATATAGCACAAGAAGAAAATAAGAAAGAAAAAAACACAGAAGACCACACAGATGTCACTGAAGCAGATTCTGCTGAAGAAACCGGACAGAAACAGGGAATTAAAGAGATAGAAAAAGAGCTATCAGATTATAAAAACAAGTATTTAAGACTCTATGCTGATTTTGAGAATTATAAACGGGTGTCAGCCAAAGAGAAACAGGAGCTGGTAAAATATTCTGTTGAAGAGATTATCAAAGAGCTGCTCCCGGTGGTTGACCATTTGGAATTGGCTCTTGAGCATTCATCTGACGATGAGGCATCAAAGACCTTAAAAGAAGGCGTTGAAATGACTTTAAAAGAGTTAAAAACCGCTCTTGAAAAGTTTGGACTGACTGGCATTGATGCTCTCGGTAAACCCTTTGACCCTTCTGTGCATCATGCTATGTCTCAGATAGCATCAGATGAGAACGAAGAAAATACTGTTATGGCTGAATTCAGAAAGGGATATATGCTGAATGACAGGGTTTTAAGAGCATCGCTTGTAGGCGTATCTAAAAAAACACTTCAACAAGTAAAAATAGATTTGGAGGAGGAATAAACAATCATGGGAAAAGTAATTGGAATAGATCTTGGAACCACTAATTCCGTGGTAGCTGTAATGCAGGCAGGTGAGCCAACTATTATCACCAACCAGGAAGGTACGAGAACCACCCCGTCAGTGGTAGCATTTACAGAGAAGGGTGAGCGGCTTATCGGACAGGTTGCGAAAAGGCAGGCTATCACAAACCCGGAAAATACTATATTTTCCATAAAAAGGCTCATGGGCAGGAAATATGATTCACCTGAAGTTAAAAATAGCATAAAGAGGCTTCCTTATAAAATAGTGCAGGCCGCAAACGGGGATGCTCATGTTGAAGCGCACGGGAAAGTCTATTCCCCGCCGGAAATCTCTGCTATGATACTTCAGAAATTAAAACAGGCTGCAGAGGATTATCTCGGAGAACCTGTAACAGATGCGGTCATAACAGTTCCGGCATATTTTGATGACAGCCAGCGACAGGCCACTAAAGATGCGGGCAAGATTGCCGGCCTGAATGTCCTTAGAATAATTAATGAGCCAACAGCTGCCTCGCTTGCCTACGGCATGGACAAAAAGAAGGAGGAGAAAATTGCAGTTTACGATCTTGGCGGCGGAACCTTTGATGTCTCTATCCTGGAGATAGGCGAAGGGGTTGTAGAGGTCAAGTCAACTAATGGAGACACGTTTCTCGGAGGAGATGACTTTGACCTTCAGATAATGGACTGGATGGTAGCAGAATTTAAAAAAGAACAGGGTATTGACCTCAGTAAGGACAAGATGGCTCTGCAACGGTTAAAAGAGAATGCTGAAAAGGCAAAAATAGAATTGTCTTCTGCCATGGAGACCGAGATAAATCTCCCGTTTATTACTGCTGATGCAAGCGGGCCCAAGCACCTTCTGCTAAAATTATCGCGGTCTAAACTTGAGCAGCTCATAGGCGACTTCATTGAAAGGACAAACGGACCATGCAAAATAGCTTTATCTGACGCGGGGTTAAAACCTCAAGACATATCCGAAGTAATACTTGTTGGAGGACAGACCAGAACCCCGAAAGTTCAACAGCTGGTCAAAGATTTCTTTGGCAAAGAACCAGGCAAGGGAGTCAATCTTGATGAGGTTGTTGCAGCAGGAGCTGCAATACAGGCAGGGGTGTTAAAAGGCGATGTAAAGGAAGTCCTGCTCCTTGACGTGACTCCCCTTTCCCTTGGCATTGAAACACTTGGCGGTATCTTTACAAAGCTCATTGAGAAAAACACCACAATACCGACCAAAAAAAGCCAGATATTCTCTACCGCGTCTGACAATCAGCCCGCAGTTACTGTAAAGGTATGTCAGGGCGATAGGGAAATGGCCGCAGACAACAAGCTCCTCGGCCTGTTTGAACTGGTTGGCATACCTTCGGCACCGAGGGGCGTTCCACAGATAGAGGTATCGTTTGACATTGACGCAAACGGCATACTCCACGTCCATGCAAAAGACCTTGGCACAGGTAAAGAACAGTCTATCAGAATAACTGCTTCCAGCGGCCTCTCTGAAGAGGAGATTCAAAAGATGACAAAGGATGCAGCTGCTCATGAAGATGAGGACAAGAAAAAACGCGAACTCGCAGAGAAAAGGAACGAGGCTGACACCTTGGTATATACAGTTGAAAAATCCTTAAAAGAGCACGGAGATAAAGTTTCAGAGGATGATAGACAAAAAATCTCCACTGCCCTTGAACATTGCAAGAAATTAAAAGATACAACAACTGAACCTGACGAGCTTAAAAAGGCTATTGACGAATTAAATTCAGCCTCCCATAAGATGGCTGAGCAGATTTATAAAACAGCCTCTCAGGGCGCCCAGCAGGCAGGCGCTGGATCTGAACCACCGCCGGAGTCAGAGCCTGAAAAAGAAGATGTCGTAGAGGCTGAATTCGAGGAAGTGGATAAACAAAAAAAGGAAAACCAATAAAAAACAACGGGTAGCAGGCAGTTAAGGATACAGGGGAAATAATAAAAAAACCTAACTGTGTTACCTGCCCGACTACTACCTATTTTACATGACTGACTATTATGAGATTCTCGGCGTATCACGAAATGCAACTGAGGCCGAAATTAAAAAGACATTCAGAAAACTCGCCTTAAAATATCATCCCGACAGGAATCCGGGAGACAACGAGTGCGAGGAAAAATTCAAAACGATTAATGTTGCATACGCGTGTCTTTGCGATCCCCAGAAAAGAGCTCATTATGACACCTATGGAACGTCTGAAGGTATTGGAACCGGAGACTTTGGTTTTGACTTTACCTCCAACTTCGGGGATCTCTTCGGGGATCTCTTCGGGGACATCTTTGGCACGTTCACTGGAAAGAGAAGAGCGCGGCCTTCAAAAGGCACAGACCTCAGATATGACCTTGATCTGACCATCAAAGAAGCTGTTCTTGGTACGGAAAAAACTCTGCATATCCCCAGATGGGAGACATGCCCGGACTGTAGTGGAAACGGCTCAAAAGATGGCCAAGACATTACTACCTGCTCTGCGTGTAAAGGCGCCGGGCAGACAAGACTTCAGCAGGGTTTTTTTACTATTTCAAGGGCATGTAACAAATGCAGCGGGTCAGGCCAGGTGATCACTAACCCCTGTACAGAATGTAAAGGCAAAGGTAAAACAAGAAAGCAGAATGCTGTGTCCCTGAAAATTCCGCCCGGTGTAGATACCGGTATAAAACTTAGAGTTTCCGGTGAAGGTGAGGCGGGAAATTTGGGCGGTCCAAACGGAGACCTGTACGTAGTAGTCAATGTTGAGCCACACCCTTTCTTTAAGAGAAAAGAAACAGACCTTCTGTGCGAGGTTCCCATATCATTTATACAGGCCACGCTGGGAGGCGAGATTGAGGTCCCGACCATAAACGGGACTGTATCTATAAAAATTCCCTCTGGAACTCCGTCAGGAAAGGTCTTCCATTTAAAGGGAAAAGGCGTTCCCCGGTTAGGCGGTTATGGCAGAGGAGACCAGTTTGTAATGGTTTACATAGATGTGCCAAAAAAACTCTCACGCCGTCAGAAAGAACTGCTGAAGGAGTTTGCTGAAATCAGCGGTGATGACATCTCAAAAGGTTTTATGGACAAAATAAAAGATATGTTCGGCGAGGCACAGGTCAACTAACATCTGAACAAAATTTTTTATAAATTTTGTTCAGAAATGCAAAATGCAAATTTCAAATTGCAAAAGTCGGTATTTCTTAATTTTTCAATGATTCGTTTATTCCTCCCCCCTGAAGATCTTACCTCAAAACAGATAACTATTTGCGGAGAACAGGCCCGTCACCTTTCACTGGTGCTCAGAGCAAAACCCGGAGATTCCCTTGCTGTATTTGACGGGCAGGGCCACAGGTATATATGCAAAATCAGCAGTGTCCACAAAAAGGAAGTCCTTGCTGACAAGATAAATAAAGAACCCTACTCTGCTGAATCAACTGTTTCAATTACCCTTGCACAGGGTGTTCCAAAAGGCGATAGGATGGATTTTATTGTTCAGAAATCAACAGAGCTCGGTGTTAAAAAAATCATCCCTTTAATTACAGAATATTCACAGGTAAGAAAAACAGGCAGGGTTGAACGGTGGAGAAAGATCGCCCTTTCAGCTTCACAACAGTCAGGCAGGGGGAAAATACCTGGAATTGATGAACCTGTTAATTTTAAAGGGTTTATAGAAGGAAATGTCATTGGTTATGGCATCATATTCTCTGAAGGAGAAAAGAGGCAAAACCTTAAAAAAACCCTGAATAATTTTCAGTCCACTGACATGATTACACTGCTTGTCGGGCCTGAAGGAGGGTTTTCAGAAGATGAGGTAAGCACTGCAATCCAAAAGGGTTTTATATCAGTATCCCTTGGCCCGAGAATCCTGCGCACAGAAACCGCACCGATTACTGCATTAAGCATTATCCAGTATGAGCTCGGAGACATGGGGTAGCCCTACCCTGTTGTTTTATTTAGACTTTTTCAGTCTTTCTGTAAAGAGTGTCAAGAGGACTTCTAGGAGCATTAGCCATATCTCTCATAACATGAGTATATATCATGGTTGTTTCAACGTTTTTATGTCCCAGCAGTTCCTGAACCTCCCTAATATTGACACCGTTAATTAAGAGATGTGTTGCAAAACTGTGCCTGAGAGTGTGAACAGTTACATGTTTTGCTATGCCGGCCTGCCTGACAGCTTTTTTCAGTGCATTCTGAATTGCCTTGTCACTTACATGATGCCGTCTGATTTTTCCGCTTCTGGGATCAATTGACAGCTTTGACGAGGGGAACACATACTGCCAGTGCCACTCTTTTGCAGCATTTGGATATTTGCGCTCAAGCGCATGGGGCAGATATACCTCACCATGCCCTGATGATAAATCTTTTTCATGCAGGGATTTTACCCTTTCAAGATGCAGTTTCAATTGTTCTTTTACCGTTTCAGGCAGAATCGTTGACCTGTCCTTATCGCCTTTGCTGTCTCTGACAAACAGCAGGTTTGAGCCAAAATCAATATCCTTGACCCTTAATCTGGCAGACTCCATTAGCCGCAACCCTGCGCCATAAAGCAGTTGAAGAATTAAAAGACTGGTCCCGCCGGCATGTTGTAATAATTCAGTGACTTCCTCAACAGATAAAACCACAGGCAGTCTCTGTCCCCTCTTTGCCCTTACTGTTTTGGATAAATCACCAGGCTCTAACTTGAGAACGTCACGGAAAAGAAATAACAAGGCATTAAACGCCTGATTCTGGGTAGATGCCGATACTCTTTTTTTGACTGCCAGATAACTTAGATAGTCCTTTATATCACCTGAACTCAGACCGCTCATCTGTACATCTTTCTTTTTTACATCCAACGTATAATGTAAAAACCTTTTTACCCAGTCAATGTACGTGCGTTCCGTGCTGTAAGAATAATGCTTTATCCGTAATGCTTCCCTGATTTTATTGATTGTTTTTGAAACATCAAAATGTTTTTTATCAGTATGTGAAGCGTTTGGATAAAGAGCGGTTTTATTTTCATCAAGAAAGCTATGGACATATAGCCGAAGCGCTTCTTCAGCCTGTTTCACCTGCCAGTCAGCAATGTTTTTCTGTGTCTTTAAGTGATTCAGAAACTTCTCAATTCGCAGGTCAT
>SDBV01014079.1_pt1 | contig 10107 bp, 6 predicted proteins | sample 2277081 | NCBI WGS metagenome assembly SDBV01 (sample SAMN10402039, study PRJNA504765) | marine sediment metagenome | isolation source: marine sediment core GS10_PC15, 223 cmbsf | place: Arctic Ocean: Southern Knipovich Ridge | collected 2010 | reverse complement strand
AGGAAATTATGTTTCACTAGACCAGTGCTTCTTGGAAAATGCAGATGCTATTGATGCAGAGGTTGAGGAAATAAATAATATAATACAATGGCAGAATGAGAGAGCTAAGGAATTGCAAGAGACAAGCGAGGAGAAATTCTTAATAGAGACATTTGCCAATACAGATAAACTCATGAAAGCATATTCACCAAAAGTTCAGGGATTTTTACATGAGCGGTTTGGGGACAAATTTTTTGATCCTGATAATCCTGATAAATTTATTGATATGATTAAAATGAATACTAGTTTGTCTTATGCTGGCTTTGATAAGGGAACTTATACAATGGAGCAGATTAGAGATATTGAGCTTTTAGCAAAACTTTTAGAGTCTGAAGAAAAAGGCAGTGATTTGTATGAAAAGGCTAAGAGCAGACTTTATTCTTTGTTTTCAGATGTTCAGAAAACTTCAGAGGGTTTTAATGAGGTATCTTCTTTACAATCTATATTAAAAGGAGCAGGATATGATCTTGGTGTTAGTGTTTATGGAGATGAAAGAGCTATTCAGGACACTTATGACGGAAAAACTATTTTAGGAAGTAAGATTCCTGTGAGTTCTGAGAAGTGGGAAGGAAAAGACGATAACATAAAATATCCTGCAAAGATTGTTATATTTGATGGAATTAAGTATTTAGTTATCTTACAAGCATCAGTAGGCAATGAGTATTTTGTAGATAGAGCTTATGAATATAATGGGGTTTCTGATCAAATAATTAATTTGGGGGAAGAAGAAACAGAACTAATAAGAGAAAAGTTCTCAGTATTTACAAAATTTGACAGGAGTAGATATGAAAATCCATTTATTTCTTCGTCAGGAGATAGTGTGCCTCTTGTGAGATATTATGAAACTCAGCCTTACAAAGGATTCCCTGCAATTGTTCCGTTTGATTTAGATAAAGGTTGGTATGTGGCTATGAAATCAACCATGCCTATTTTTGGCAGAGTAAGTTCTTTTGATGCATCTGGAAGACCAAGCAGCTTTTACTTGTGTAATGTTGGTGAAAATAAAAGGGAAGAGTTTTTCTCAGGAATAGGGGATGATATTTGTCAAGGAATTAATCTTGGAACACGTCAGACTTACGCTCAGTTTAGTGGGCTTAGTTCTTCAGAAACATCTTCATTAGTTAATAGGGCTGTAGGAGACAGAGGAGCTGTTGAGCAGGCTCAGCAACAACATAGTTCAGGAGTTAGATATGTTTCAATTTTTGGTCAGAGAATTAAAGTAGGTTCTCCTGCAACAGAGATTCCAGATATCCAATGCCAGGATTTTATGTCTCCAAAAGATTGCAATTTGCTTTTCAATTTTTGTGACCCTGTCATATGCCCTTCAAGCAGATGTGATTTTGGTGGAGCATATCCTGTTAAAGATGTTATTCAATCAGGAATTGTAGGGAGTATTGCACTTTGTCTTCCAAACTGGTATGAAGGAATTAAAATTCCTGTGTGCTTAACAGGTATTAAGGCAGGAATTGATTCATGGTTAAGTATTGGAAAATCTTACAGAGATTGTTTACAAACTAATTTAGATACAGGCCAGACTATTGGAATTTGCGACGAGATTTATAGTTTTTATATATGTGACTTTTTCTGGAGGCAATCACTGCCTTTAGCAAAAATAGCTATTCCAAAAATTATAAGTGTAATTCTCGGGCAAAATCTTCGCGGAGGGGGAGAGTATTTAGGAGTTATGGATGCATGGACTAGAGCAGAAGGTTCTATTAATTATTTCACACAATATTATGCTGCAAATTCTATGAAAGCATTTAAGGCAAGGTCAACAGAAGAGCTTGCAGGAGAGGCTGTGTGTAAAGTATATAGTTCACTTGTTCTTCCTAAAGGAGATTTAATAGATGCCTTGACAGAGCCTGATTCACCACCGCAATTCCATGGACGATTTGACGAAATTCCTTTCACAACAGTAACAAGTCCTGCAATTTCACACTATAAAGTATTTTATCATATTTATGCAGGCTCAGACAGGGGGGCTTATTACAAGGTTTATCTAAGACCTGGTCCTGGTGGCTCATTTTATCAGGATATTGCAACAATAAGAATGGTTGCAACAGGATATATTCCCCTAGGAGAATATGTATCAGAAACAGCAGACTTTACAGCTCCTTCTGGATATAACGAGTTGTGCATTAATGTCAATGAGTATGAGGAATGCGGATTTAAAGAGGTTTCAACAGCTTTTGCAGTTAATTATATCAAGGACCAGTATCTGGCAGAGAAGGCAAAGCAAGAACAAATTACAACAGAGCAAGGGTGCGCTTCTGGAAGTGAAAGAGGTTTGATAAGAATTTGTGCAACAGATAATCCTGGGAAAGGAACAGATGCTTCTGCAGATATGGAAGGCTCAAGATGGGTCCCTGCTGGTTATTGTGGAAATGTAAAAATGATATGCTGGCTTGATACTCAAAGTGTTAAAGATATAATAAGAACAACAACAATTGAAGAAGAAGCTGTGAAAGATGTTCAGCAAGGTTATGTTGATGATTTGATTGAAAGAGAAGGATCTCTAAATGAGATAGGATTTACAGCAAAGATTAATGAAATTAAACAGCAAGAGTCTTCCAGTACAAAAATAAATATAATAAATGAGATTATTGATAAGGTCTTTCTTAATCAGCAAAAAGCTTACTTGCATTTCCTGAGAGGAAATGCTTATGCTAAGTTAGCTGTGCTGGCTTATGAAGGGGTAAAGGCAGAAGAACCACCAACAGAACCAGGAGAAAAGCTGCCTACGCCTACAGCAGATGAAGAAGAATTTTTTTCTCCTTTTTTTGAATATGAGGACGGAACAGCCACAAGAAATTTATATTATAAATATCTATATGATAATTGGTATTGGGCATTTAATATTAATATTCAGGGAGTGAAATTGTTTAATGTAAATGATTTTGAAGAAGATCCAGAAGGGTACAGCACTCCTGATAGTGAATTCATATTGAGTTTGAAAGAAGCTGAATCATATAGTGCTGGATTAAAATTATTAATTGACAGAACTATGAAAGAGAAGGGAGGTGCACTTAGTTTTATAGGGTTAGGTAAGCCAAGAATATCTACCGATAAAGTTAATATGAATCATAAAGGAGAATTTACAATTAAATTAAAGGGAGAATCAAATTTTTATATTGAATGGGATTCTGAATATAATTCATGGGCGTGGACATATAGGGAAGAAGCACGTAATCCAGAATTAATAGAAAGTTTAACAGGAAAAGATCTTTATGAAGGAGCAGAGATTCTTTTTGCACTTAATCTTGAAGAAGAGATAGAAACTCCTATTAGTGAAGGAGAGGAAGAAGATGAAGAAGATGAAGAAGAACCAACCCCTACTGCTGATGTTAGTAGAGAATTTGAAGTTTTTCCAAAAGAAAAAGTGGTGAAGAAGAGCGCAGAATTCAAAATAGTTACAGAATATCCTTATGAATTTGAATGGAGAGCAATTAGTTCAGGGGATGTGAGCAGACGGGGAGTTGTAGAAGAAGGAGAAGAAAAAGCTTTTGATATATCTGATTTGGAAAATGTTACTGCTGTTACATTAGATATCTATGAGCTTAAAAAAACATTATTTTTCTTTACCAATAAAATTTCTAGAGGGCATTATAGTTGGAAGATTGTTGAAGCAGAAATAGAAAAAATAGAATTACAAGTATTTGATGAAGGAGAGCCAGTAGTAGAAGAGCTATTGAGATTAGAAGCAAAGCCAGTTCCGTTGCAAATTCCAGAAGAACCAGCAGATACAGTTGAAATACAAGTTTCTTTAGTTTTAGAAACAGTTTCTACTGATTCAATAGGAGTAACTATTACAGGATGTGTTGAAGAGCCAGTATATGTTTGTGCTCCTCTTGTTGAAATAAATCCTGGTGAATTCGAACTGGAGCCTGTTGAAGAGGATACAACAATAACGATAGAAATAGATCAATCTCAACTTCTTGATATTGCAGATACTACAATAACAGTTCAAGCAGTAGAAGATACAACAACAGATTTAACAGGGACAGCAGTGATTAGTCAAGTTGCAGATACTTTAGTAATTACAGATCAAACCACAGGTCAACCAATAGATGGTTTAGAAATAACAATTATAGATCCCACAACTGATGAGGTTATAGATACTTTAGAAACTGATTCTCAGGGAGAAATTGAATTAGAAGAGGATGTTTTAGAACAAATTTTAGGAGGAGGACCAGGAGAATCTATTCAAGAAGAAAATGTGCAGGAGAGGATTGAAAATATTATAAGTAATCCAATCATTACGAAAATTGAAATTGAGAAAGGAGAATATTATTGTGCATTATATGTTACAGACACATTTGATTATATATTTGGAAAAGGGAGAAGTTATTTGATTGGTGTTAGAGGGAGTGCTTGGGATTTTCCGAGTAACATGAGAGTGCTTGACGGAGCGAGAATTTATAATAGAAAGCTAACAGGACCAAAATTTACAGATTTTGATTCTTTAGTTGTAGGAGATGTATTTGGTTTTAAAATGTATGGGGAAGAAGAGTCCCTGATATCTATATGGAGAGAATGGACTTCTTGGGCTGAGAGAGAAACAAGAGCAGCTGGAGAAAATTATACACATGCTGGATTATATTTAGGAAAAATAAATGGAAAACACTATGTTGCTCATCAGATAGGAGAACACACATATGCTCATGATTTAAATTATTTCTTGAACACTTTTGCAGGAAGAGCTTGGAGTATTGAAACTATTTTAAGACCAAATCAAGAAAATTTATATATCTCTCCAGAAAATTATGTTGAAAAGCACGGGCTTTCTCCTGTTAAATATATAGTTCAGTTAGGAGATACTCTCGGAGAAATTTCTTCTAAATTTATAAGAGATATTCAATATCAAAATGCAATTATGTGGCTAATCGTATCTGAAAAAGGCAGAGATGAACTTCGTATAAAAGAAACCCTGACTACATATGAACTTCCTTTTAATTTTGAAAAAAGCGAGTTAGCAAGGGGACTAAATCTTATATTCAGACTTGGAAGGCCTCTTAGAGAGGTTAAAGCATGGGATGAGGCAATTGATTATGCTTTTGATAAGGCAGACTTAAACAAAAGCCCTGAAAATTATGCAATTGTTTTAACCATTTTAGAGAGAGAGTCTACCTTTGATGAAAATCCTCCATTAAAAAGGGGAACGAATATGAAAGAAATTTGTGAATATATTTTAGATTACCCTGATGAAAGTGAATGGGGAGAAAGGTGGATGTGTAAGAGGTATAGAGACGAGGCAGAAAAGATTAAAACAGAAAAAGATTATTTTAATAGTCACTTTCAAACAGGAGGCATCAAGTCACTTTGGCAAGGCAGCAAATTAGGCTCTGTAGGACCAATGCAACTAACTATAAATAATGCTATGAAGATAGCAAGAGAAGAGCAAAAAACCATTAATGGAAAACCCATTACTGAAGATCAGATGTATAATCTCTTATTCACGAAAAAAGGAGGGGTTGAATATGGTGTTAAATTTTTAAAACCAATTATAGAAAATTACGCTCCTGATGGGGAAATTACTAGTGAAAATCTTCAATTTATATTTGCAGATTATAATGCAGGTCTGTTTAAATCCAGAAATGCAGCTCTCCAGAAACAGATTAATGAGATACTGGGGGAAGAGAAACTTGAGTTAGATGGTTATCTGGGAGAGAAGACACAGGAAGCTATAGAAGAAATATTTGAAATAGATGTTAATATGGAAAAGGGACAAGAATATATTGAATATTCAGACGAAAAAATATTTGAATCTCCCCCACCATCTTCCAAACCCCAATTATATCAATTAATAAAAAAGAGGTATACTCAAGTAACAGATGACAAAAATCCAGAATATGCAATTGTACCAGTGATAGAAACAGGGGACCCAAAGTATGGGGTAGTCTCATCAGTAGAAAAATATGCTTATAATGCAAAAATAGCTTTTGATACATATTGTACTGGTTGGAAGCTTATGCAAGAATGTGAAGTTGCTTAAGAATTCTTTTTTAATATGGGGGCAATACTAACCTTAGAATTATCTTTCATTAATAATTTCTTTGATTGTAAGAGAATTTTCCCCTAGTTGAGATAATTTTATTTTTTCTATTTTATCTATAAATTGATGATAAAACACTGGTTCTCCTTTTTCCATTCCAGCATAAACCATTAGGTGGGTGTATTGAACTTTTTCATCTTTTTCATCTCTATCATTTAAATGTGCACTTCTTGAAAAATAAGTGCCTACAATTGTCCCTTTTTTTATTAATCCCTTTTCTACTAATTTTTCAAATTCTTCATTTCCTGATAATTTCTGTATTTTTCCACTATTATATCTTAAATTCCATGCATCTGAATAAGGATAGTTTTTCTTAAAACAATCCCTAGCAACACCAACAGCATATGCTGCACAATATGTGTCAGGATAATTATATCTTGGGGCTGAAGGTATTAGTTCTTTAGAAACCTTTTTTTCCAGAGGATTTCCAGATGCTTTTATTTCTGCAGGACCTCCTGATAATAGAATTGAAAGTGCTAATCCACTTATTATTCCTGACGCAGTTTTACCTAATGTTTTTACCATATCTTTGGTTCTTAGAAATAAATTTATAAATCTTTCTATTTGGTTTTGTCCAATCTTCTTTCCTGGTTTACTCCAAATTTTTTTGAAAAATTTGAATGCGGAGGACAGGATTCGAACCTGCGTAAGCACTAAGCTACTGCGGCCTAAACGCAGCCCGTTTGACCACTCCGGCACCCCCGCTTAACTTTCCTTAAAATACAAAAAATCATCCATATAAAAAGGTTTAGAATGTGAGCTAACCTGTGAAATGTGATTAAAAGTTATGGCTAAGAATCCTGATTTATTTATCGTAAAATTACTGGCGATATATGTTGAATAGTTATACAAGAATATAAATTATTTCTTCTTCTTGGACTCGCTTTCTTTTTGCTTTATTTTTTCTTCTAAGTTAAGTTTTTCTATAAGTTCTTTATATCTGTTCCTTATTGTAACCTCTGTTATTCCTGCAATATCTGCAACTTCTCTCTGGGTTTTTTTCTCGTCATTTATAAGAGCTGCCACGTATAGGGCTGCTGCTGCAATACCAGCAGGTCCACGTCCTGATGTAAGTTCAACCTCTTCTGCTCTTTTTAAAACTTTGAGTGTATCGTTTTGGGTTTTTGGCGAGAGTTTGAGAACAGAAGAGAACCTTGAGATATAATCTTTTGGTGAGCTTTGTTTTACTCTTATTCCGAGTTTTCTTATAATAAATCTGTATGTTCTTCCTATTTCTTTTCTCTCAACATCTGAAGCTGTTGCCATTTCGTCAAGAGTTCTTGGAATATTATAAGAACGACATGCTGCATATAGGCAGGCAGCAATTACAGATTCCATGCTTCGTCCACGCACAAGTCCTCTTTGAAGTACATAATTGTAGATTCTTGAAGCCTCGTCTCGTACAACATTTGGCAGGCTAAGATAAGATGCAATAACTCTTAATTCTGCCATTGCAAGCCTGAGATTTCTTTCAATACTTGTAGAAACTCTTTCCTGCCATTTTTTTAATCTTAAGAATTTTCGTGTTTGTCCTGGTTCAAGTTTATAGATATCTGAAATCTCTCCTACATTTGTTGTCAGTCCTTTGTCAAATTTCTGCATACTCATAGGAGCACCACCACGGCCTTTTTTTTCACTTTTATCAAATTTTCCCTGTAAATCCATGCCTGTATCAACCATTTTTTCTTCAACAACAAGCCCGCAGTCTTTACAGATAATTTCTCCGAGGTGTGAGTCATAAGTGAGATTTATACTACCACATTCAGGACATTTTTTTATAAAAGCCATTTTAAAAACCTAACGCAAGATTTATAAAGCTTTTCTATTTATAAAGCTTACCTTTTTTATAGTCTATTTTAGTAGTAAAAGATTTAATAGAATCCTTTTTATTTCTTTCTACTCAACCAGCACACCATTAACAACCCCTTCTTGACTGGGACGGTTTGTTATCCTGACTTTTCCTTCAGGAGTTTCAACAATTGTTCCTTTTGTTAATACCTTCTGCCTTGCCAAGAATCTGCTTGAAGGAGTTTCAAGAACATTTTTTATTTCAAGTTTTTTCAGTTTGTTTTTCACCAGAACATTTACAAGTTTTGCTCTAAGTAAAAATGTTTTTTTATTTCCACCCCTTCTCCTTTCTGTTTTTCTTTTTTCTTCACCAAGTTTAACAATTCTTTTTTGCCCAGCTATCTCATAAGATTTCTTTTTTCTTCTTTTGGTATATTTTCCCCCTGTTATTTTTCTTCCTTTCTTCATGTTTTCTTTACCACAATTTCCCTTAAATACCTTTCTGTAATATAAAAAAGTTTATACAACAAATTAAAATTTTCATTATAAATTTATGAAAAGATTTATAAACACCGACTATTAAACTAAATAATGGTTAACGGAATTGAAAGACCGCTTGATTTATTAAATATTTCAAAAGGTAAAGAGGTTTTGGTGCATCTGAAAGGAGACAAACAGGTTGTTGGAACTTTGCTGGCTTTTGATATTCATATAAATTTGGTCCTGGACAATATAAAAGAAATGCAGAATGGAGAAGTTAAGAGAAAACTCGGCCTTACTTTTTTAAGGGGGGATACTATAATTTTTATTTCACCAGCCTCAACTGCATTGAAAAAAGAATAGAAGAATTTAAAAAGATTTTCTGTTAAATACTTTTATGGGTAGAGGTTTTTATGATTTTATCACAATAGTTCTTGTTCTTTTAGTAATATCTCTGGCGCTTGCTTTTGAGACGATGTTTGTAATCTTAATAATTTATGTAATAATATATACAATTATTATTGTTATTTTAGGGTTTAAAAAATCAGAAAAAGATAGCCATAAAATTGCTATATTAATAGGTTCTATAATTCTTCCAGGATTAATGCCTTTTATTTATTATGTTACTTATTTAAGAAAAGTGTTCAAAAAGGAAAAGCAAGTTTCAGAAATAAAACAGCAGGTTATACAGGAAATACAGCAAGAGCAGGAACCCCCACCCCCTTCCCAGTAACTTATATAAATGATTTTTTACTTTTTCTTTTATGATAAAGATAACTTTTTTAGGAACATCCAGTGCTGTGCCAAGTGCTGAGAGAAATCATACTGCAATTTTATTGACTCATAAAGGAGAAAATATACTTGTTGATTGTGGTGAGGGAACACAACGCCAGTTTAGAAAGGCAAAAATAAGCCCCATGAAAATAACACGGCTATTAATAACTCACTGGCATGGAGATCATGCTCTTGGAGTGCCAGGCCTCTTGCAAACACTTACTTTAAATGATTATAAAAAGCCACTTCTTATTTATGGACCAAAAGGGATAAAGAAAAATATAAGAAATGTTTTAAAAGCTTATCCTTCAGTATGTAAAATTAACATAAAAGTTCATGAGGTTAGAGGGAAATTTTTAGAGACAGCTGATTTTTACTTAGAAGCTAAAGAAATGACTCATGGAAGGATTCCATGCAATGCATATTGTTTTGTGAAAAAAGGTATGAGAAGAATTGATAAGAAAAAATTATTGAAATCAAAATTACCCCAAGGTCCATTAATGCAGAAATTAAAACAAGGAAAAGATATAAAATATAAAGGAAAAAAATATCTCGCAAAGAATTTAACTTATATGCAGGATTCCAAAAAAATTTGTTTTGTGTTGGATACAACTGAAAATAAAGGGATAGTGCCTTTTGCAAAAAATTCAGATTTACTAATTGCAGAATCTTCTTATATGCACGAGCTTAAAGAGCTTGCTAAAAGGCACAAACACATGACGGCAAAGCAAGTAGCAGAAAATGCAAAAAAGGCAAAAACAAAAAAATTAATATTAACTCACTTGAGTGAGAGATATGCAAAAGATCCTAAAAAAGTTTTAAATGAAGCTAAAAAAATATTCAAAAATGCATCTCTGGTTAAGGATTTGGATGTTGTTAGGGTTTAAAACAAAAGCTTTTAAATAGAATTCTTTGTTATTTTATACATGGGCCTGTAACTCAGCCTGGATAGAGTGCTAGCCTTCTAAGCTAGA
>SDBV01014078.1_pt1 | contig 10108 bp, 9 predicted proteins | sample 2277081 | NCBI WGS metagenome assembly SDBV01 (sample SAMN10402039, study PRJNA504765) | marine sediment metagenome | isolation source: marine sediment core GS10_PC15, 223 cmbsf | place: Arctic Ocean: Southern Knipovich Ridge | collected 2010 | reverse complement strand
TGAAAACATGTATCGCTTTTGCAAACGGATTTGGTGGAAAAATTGTCATTGGAGTTGAAGATCAAACTCGCAAAATACTCGGAATTACAGATAAAGAACGAGATCAGATATATGATGAATTCCCTAATTCCCTTTATGACTCAGTGAAACCGACCCTCATACCGAGCATTTGGGAAAAAAATTATGGTGATCTTTCCGTAATATGCATTGAAATGCCCCAAAGCCCTAAAAAGCCCTATTTCCTCGAATCAGAAGGTCCTACAAAGGGAGTTTACGTACGAATTGGGACCAGCACCCGAAGAGCCAATCAAGAATATATTGAAGATTTAGTAAGAGAAGGTCACCGCACGACATTTGATGAAGAACCCATCTACTCCCAGACAGAGATTCTGTCAAAAGCAAGATTAACTACATTTTACGGGAAAAATATAGAGGAGAAGAGACTGCTTGCTGACAAAGTGATCACTCCCTCCCCAGCAAATCATGATCGTTCCATTCCCACAGTGACTGGCGTGTTATTTTTTGCAGAGGAACCGGAAAAGTGGATCCCAGAGGCCGTTATTTTGGTAACCCAATTCAAAGGGAGTCAAGGGAGACAGATTCTACAAACACGTGAATTGAAAGGACCTATCAACGCATTAGCAGAAGAGGCCTTAGAGTTGCTCTCTTCCTGGCTTGAAAGAGATTTCCATCTAGATCGTGTTTATCTTAAGGGAAATCTTCCCCTCCCCAAAGAAGCTCTAAGAGAAGCGATCATCAACGCACTGATTCACAGAAAATACTCCATCCCAGGAGCGATCAAAATTGCTTTATATGAAGATCGATGTGAGATTTTCAACCCGGGGTGCTTTCCTGGAGTTGTTGAACTCTCAAACTTAGGAGATGGGATTACCTACTTGCGGAATCCCCATCTTGCACGTATTGCCAGGAAAATGCGCTTGGTAGAAAAACTGGGATCTGGAATACGCCTGATTTTTGACTCTTGTAAAAAAGTTCATTTAGAAAAACCTGAATATACTGAAGGGGGAGACTACGTAAAACTCACCTTTTTCTTTGCAGGTACCAAACAATCCCATGAAACAGATGAAGAGATCATTCTTCGCACAGCAAAAACAAAAGGAGAACTTACCATCAAAGAAGCGACGCAACTGCTAAACATCTCTCGAAATACTGCGACAAGAAAAATGAACGAGCTGATCAAAAAGAAGAAAATGCGCCGCTCCGGCCGTGGCCCTGCCGTCCGCTACCACCCAGTACATTAATTTGTTCTAGAGATAGGTTATTTGGGGCAGCAGTTGCGGGCGCAGGTCCCGCGGACGAGCATACAGGATGAGGTAGGGACAAACTCGAGGAGGATGGAGACGATTGCAGCGATCCAGTCATCCCGGCGATTGGGGGCGGGGAGGCGGTAGGCTTCGAGTCCTTTCTGAGTGATGAGGGGAAGGTACTCTCGCTCAATTTCAAACAGAGTTTCGATGTGGTCTGAAGTGAAGCTAATAGGGATAAATAGGACGTGTTTCCTCCCTTCGTTCCAGAGCTCGATTTCCTCGCAGGCGTCTTGGGTATAGGGACGGAGCCACTCACCTGGCCCAAATTTCGACTGGAAGCAAAGCCTCCCCAAAGCCTCAGGGAAGGCCTCCATCACTTTCTGAAAAGAAGCTCGACACTCGTACTCGTAGAGGTCGCCCGTATCGACAAACGAGCGGGGAATGCCGTGAGCTGAGAAAAGAAGTACTACGTCTTCTTCAGCGAGTTGTTTCTCCTCCAAAAACTCTCGTATAATCTTTTGGAAAACACCTGCAAATGCCGGGTGAGTGGGATAGGATTTGCACCACTTGAGTTTTTTTCGTGCGGTTGGGATGAGCTTTTCTTGGAAAAATCTGGCGATACTCCCTGTTGTGGCATACGTAAACTGCGGAAACATTGGGAAGACCCGGATTTCGGGATGGGCAAACTTTTCGATTGCGGCAAGTGAGGCGGCATGGGTCTCTGGCAAATAACGATGAAATGTAAAGACCGGGGCATCGAGCCGCTTGCGCAGTTCTTCAGCAACATATTCCGTATCGGCAAATATGGGGGAGCCTCCTCCGATTTCGTCATAGTCATGGGAGACTTTTTTGGCCCGTTTCTTGGCGATTCTGTTAAATAGAAGATTATGAATAGGCTGAGGGAATTTTGTCCGCACGACATCCTTGTCAGTGAGAAGAGCACGCAAAAAAGGCTCCACTTCACTAAGAGTGCGAGGACCTCCAAAATTGACGAGTAAGTAGCCGACTTCTGACATACGAAGCAGTTAAGAGGATCGAATCATTTTCTTCAAACATGTTTTTTGTGTAAGATGCGGATATGGTACGATTTTTGCGAACTTGTGTGTTGGCCTTGGCCATTTTTGCGGGAGAATCCCTCTCTGCTGATGGGTACTCAATTGGAAGAGATCCGAGCTGGGCCCCGTTACAAGTCGATACTTTCCAAGATCCCCTCAATGCTTTTACCAATGCCCTTACCCAGGCGATTGCCAAGAAAGAGGGGATGTTCCTACGTCTATTCGATGTAAGTACTATAAATCTCTTCTACAATCTCGACAGTAGAGAGGTCGATGCAATCCTCTCCTCTCTTCCTCCCTCAGATGTCACCCAGGATCGCTACTCCTTCTCCGACCCCTTACTTATGTTAGGACCCGTTCTTGTCGTGCGAGAGAATTCCCCTGCAACTTCGCTTGCTGATCTTGGGGGAAAAATTGTGGCGGTCAACCAATTCGATAACTCAGTCTTAGTGGTCCAAGATTACCCCACGATTGTCATCCGCTACTATAAGAATATGCCTAATGCTCTAGATGACCTCTCTAATAGCAAGGTAGATGGCGTCTTACTGGCTACTTTAGAGGCTCATGCTCTGATTCCTGCTCGTTACCAAGATGAGGTGAAGATCGTCAGCGGGCCTTTAACTGATCGAGCGATTCGGTTGCTTACTCTTGAAGGGGAAAACGAGGGGCTTATCACGAAATTCAATAAAGGCCTTTCGGCCCTAGAAAAAGAGAGCCTCTACACTTCCCTCCGCCACCTCTACAACATAAAATAATTTGAGAACAAGAGTTGGAGAGTGATCCTGGATATCCTGTTTTTTTATGATGTTATTTTTTGAAAATGGAGTTTAATTCACTGATTGTCTATAATGTTTGGCGAAAAAGGGGATTTTTATGAACATGCCTCCTGATGAAGATTTGATTTTGACTTCTCCTGTGCATCAGGATAGTAGCACGAATATTCCTGACGCTCCAAATAGCAAGAGGGGTGGTGTAGATGAGAGTTCGTCATCTTGCTGGGGGCGGATGTTTACTTCTGGGAAGCCCTCTAAAAAAACTCTTTTTATGACTGCTTCAGCGGTTGGCCTGATCTTATTCACCATTGGATTGGTTGCTCTTGCCGGATGCTACGCCCCTCAGACTTCCACAGCAGATTGGATCAAGATTCTTCACGCAGCTCACAAGGTTACAGTTGCAGCCGCTTCTGCACTTGCAACCAATCCCGTTCTTCTCTCCATGATAGTCCTAGGAATAGGATCTGGCCTCACTTTTGGTGGGGTGGCAGGAGCTATGGTCGAAAAATGTAGACCTTAGCTTGAAACACGAAGGGTCGATTCTTTGTAAATCGCCTCCACCTCAGCAAGAATCGTAGGGTCGATGGGACACTTCTCGATTTTCCAAATCTCTTCAACGTAATTTTTGATCGATTCGTCCGCTGAGAAGGGGCCCATTCCGGCTATATTGTGAAGAGCACATTCGGCCCATTTCGATTTGTCTTGGTAAAATAGTTCAACCCGTTTTTGCATCTCGTAATAGGCAGGGAGGTCGTATAAAACAAAAAAACGGTCGGCTTTTTGCCCCCCAAATCCAAGTAGAAGGGCGTCAGAAAGGATGCTAAAAGCCTCTCTCTCCGCTTCACTTTGGACAAATGTGTCATCTTTAAGGGAGTCGACCGCCCGCTTGATCTTGGGGTGAGAAGAGTAGACATCCCAAGGGTTGTATGAATCGTGCCTTCGCATCTCCTCAAGCTCTCCAACGCTTGCCCCAAAGGAAAAGGGCCACCAGGGCTCTTTGATCGATTCTCGCATCTCGATATTCGCCCCGTCTTCAGTTCCAATAGTAAGAGCACCATTGATTGTAAGTTTCATATTCCCCGTTCCAGAGGCCTCCATTCCAGCTGTAGAGATTTGCTCCGAGAGTTCAGCAGCAGGGATAATTGCCTCGGCACGGGTTACAGAATAGTTTTCCACAAAAACGATTTTCAACTGATCTTGAATTGCTGGGTCATGGTTCACTCGTCTTGCAACGCAAGAGATGAGTTGTAGAATGTTTTTCGCAATGAGATAGCCTGCTGCAGCCTTTCCCGAAAAGATCACTGTCCTTTTGATCGTGCGACTTGTAGGATTCTCCAAAAGGTCGAAATAGGTCATGATCAGGTGAAGGACATTCATCAATTGCCGCTTGTATTCATGAACTCTTTTGATCTGGACATCGAAAAGAGAGTCAGGATCGAGGGAAGTGGGCTCTTTTAGAAGAGGATTTCCAAAAAGATCGCGTGCTGGAACAAGCCGGTGGAGGTAATGGATGAAACGTTCTTTATTCTGTCTCTTGATCTCTAAGAATTCTTGTTGGGTTGTGGAGTCAGAAGCGTAGTCACGGATCTGCTTGATTTGAGAAAAATCTGTAAGCCACTCTCTCCCTATCCGTTTATCTAGAAATTCTGAAAGATGGGGGTTGCAGTGCCAAAGCCAATGCCTTTGGGTCACCCCATTGGTCACGAAGGTAAATTTTTCTGGATACATCTCGTTGAAGCGAGGGAAGACCTTCTCCTTTAAGAGCTCACCGTGAAGGCGAGCAACCCCGTTGATCTTATGCGATCCATAAATGGCCAGATGGGCCATGTTGATTTGCCCTCCTTCGATGATCGACATCTCACGAACCCGTTTTTCATCGGTGGGGAAACGCTTCCGAACCTCCTGACAGAGTCTCTCATTGATTTTTTCGATGATGGCAAATTGCCTAGGAAGGAGGTAAGCAAGCCGATCACGATTCCACTTCTCTAAAGCTTCTGAAAGAATTGTGTGGTTGGTAAATCCTACCACCGCCTGGGTCCACTCCCAAGCCTCCTCAAAGCGTGCATTGTGGACTTGGGTCAAGATACGTATCAGCTCTGGAATGACAAGAGTGGGGTGGGTGTCATTGATCTGGATGCGAGTCTTCTCAGCAAAATTCGATAGATCTGGATAGACACTTAGGTGCCTTTCAAGAATATCTTGCAAAGAGGCTGATACAAGGAGAAATTCTTGCTTAAGGCGGATCCTTTTTCCCGTTTCGTGATTGTCATTGGGATACAAGACATCGGTTATGGCGGTGTTTTCAGCAGCTGGGCCGATTTGTCCCGCATTGTATCTTTGGAGATGGAAGTTGTGGGGCGACTCCTTGGTCGACCAGAGCCGTAAAGTAGCCACACTGAAGTGTTGATTTTGTGCAAATCCAATAATCGGAAAATCGAAGGGAAGAGCCCGCACCTCTTCAAAATCGTGTAACTCATAGATCTTCTCTCCATGAATATTCTGCTTCTCTTTCGCAACTCCCGCAAACTTCACGGTACGGGCATTCCCATCATTCCGAAGAGACCACGGGTTCTCATTGAGGAGCCAACAGTCGGGCTTTTCCACCTGTACCCCTCCCCAAATCTGCTGCTCGAATATTCCGTATTGGTACCTCAGCCCATACCCCATTGCAGGGTACTTCTGAGTAGCTAGAGAATCTAGAAAACAGGAGGCAAGCCTCCCTAAACCCCCATTTCCCAAACCTGGATCAGGTTCGAGGAGGAGGGTTTCATGATAAGAGTATCCCAACTCCTCCATCACAAGCTTCATCAAATCGTGGGCATGGAGGTTGGAGATGTTGTTGACAAGCATCCTTCCGGGTAAATACTCCATCGAAAGATAGTAGAGTTTCCGCACTCTTTTTTCTCTAATCGTCTGCATTGTGGCGGCCCAATTGACCATGATGCGCTCTCTTAATGCAAGGGAGACAGCCTGAAATATTTCCCAAGGATAAGCCTTTTTGGGCGTACGCCCCATATTGGTGATCAAATAGTGACGCACTTTTTGCGCGACGATTTCTGCTTGGTCCTTGAGATCCTTGTCTCCTTCCACTACACTCTCCTAAACATGTTTCCCCTTTACCCTTCATACCTTTTTGGGAGGATTATGAAAAGCTACCATCTCACTTTATGGGGAGTTCTCCTGTTTTTTTTCGGAGTCATGGCTTTTGTTGTGACCCTAGCCTTTTTGAGAGAATCAAACGCAACAGGGCACGATCCTGCCCAAATCGCCCATCTCCGTCGAGAGGGAGAGAGAAAATGACCCTCTTTTTTACTCTTCTTCCCCTCTACCTTTTGGGAAATTTTCACTGCGCCGGGATGTGTGGACCCCTTGTCATGCTCCTCTCATCCTCCCCTTACCGATGGCTCTACTTCCCCGGACGCCTCCTCTCTTTTACCTTAGCAGGCCTCCTTGCCGCAGAGATCGGCATGTGGCTCTTTCTCTCTTTAGAAAAGATCTATCTTCCAGCCATTGTCTCAATTGCTTCCGGAGGGATGATCCTCCTCTTGGGAGGGCTCCAACTCTTTTCGCTCTCTCTCCCCAATTTCTTAGGGAACCCAGCAGCCTCTCTTGCCCAAAAAATCACCCCCTTACTCACCCAAAACACCCCAAGAGGTGTCTTTCTCTTTGGGATGGGAACCCTCCTCCTCCCTTGCGGCCAAACTCTTCTTGTCTTCTCCGCTTGCGCCCTTGAGGGAAAGCCGCTCTCAGGACTCCTCAATGGATTCTTCTTTGCCCTCCTCACAACCCCTAGCCTCATCGCCTCTCTTTACGCCACTCGCCTCTTTCCCAAAAAGCCTTCTCTCTACAAATATGGAATGGGTGGGGCGTTCATTCTCCTCGGTACCCTCCTCACCTTGAGAGGGATGGCCCACCTCTCCTGGATTCCCCATTGTACCCTCCCCCCCCACTCCTCAACCCACATCGTCCTGTTTTAAGCTTGCGTAAATTTAGAGAATGACTTTATGCTGGGCCCGAATTTTGAACTCAACGACGAGGTGTTGTCATGTTAAAAAAACTTACTACTTTCGCAATGCTCTTTTACGCTAGTGCTCTATTTGCTGATCAAGCTCCTGTTTTTGAGGAGATTGAGAAGCCAGAAACCGTCATCTCTTGTGCAGCTCCTCCCTTCGTAGGGAGTGACGATGAGCACAAGTGCACTGATGGCTCTTGCCAAACCTCCATACCTGCTGAAGAACCAATCTTTGAAAAAGATGAGGAAGCTCTTTCTCCAAAGGCGAGTTTCACTACTTGGAGCCGCTACAAAGCGAATTTTGGGATGGAAAAACTCCTTATCCGCTTTCCTCAAAAACCTGCTGTGAGCCAAAGCAATACCCTTCTTACTGCCTATGCCTATGACCAAGCGATTATGTATTCAGTAACTGGGTATTATCCCCCCATTGGAAACGTCGACTTCGACATCTGGTTTGAAGAGATCCTCTACAACGTCTCTTCTCACCCCTATACTCTTGTGAATCACTCGATCTATCCGGTAGATGGAGATTGGGTCTTGGATTATGTCGCCCATGACTATATCCAAAACCTCGTTCTAAAAGTACGTTCTGTTGTCACTCCATTCAATGCCTACACAGTGCAGTGTGTCAAACCTCAAGGAGCTCGGGACAACTTCGATTACTTTTTAGATAACTTTTGGATCCAGTGTGATTGTGATCATTAAAAAAACTTGATCCTTAAGAAAATCTAGTGTACTTCTCAGCATAGAACACAATTTTGTGCTGGGAGTTTTTTTATGGAAAAATACGAGCTTATCGTAATTGGATCGGGGCCTGCAGGAGAAAAGGCTGCGGTGAAAGCCGGGTATTTTGGACATAAGGTCGCTCTTATCGAAAGGGAACCCGTCTACGGTGGTGCTGGAGTGAATACCGGGACACTTCCTTCTAAAACTCTCAAGGAAACCGCTCTCTATCTATCAGGAAAATACGATAAAGGGCTCTATGGAGTCGACCGAGATATCGAGGGAGATGCGACGGTTGAAAACTTCATGTATCGGAAAAACTTCATCGTCCAAACCGAGTCAGAAGAAGTTCGTCACAACCTCCAACGCCACAAAGTCGATGTGTATCATGGAGTTGCCTCCCTCGTCGACCCCCACACGATCCACGTACAAGGCCCTAGGGAAGTGAATCTTCAAGCCGATTCGATCATCATCGCTACGGGATCTTACCCCTTCCATCCTGAGAACATCCCTTTTGACAACAAGCGGGTACACGACTCTACTTCCATCTTAAATATCACCCGCTTTCCTAAATCGATCGCCGTTTTGGGGGCGGGAGTAATCGGATGTGAGTATGCGACGATCTTTTCCACCATGGGGACAAAAGTCTTCCTCATCAACAGGAGCGACCGGATCCTCCCCTTCATCGACCGAGAAGTCGTCTCTCATTTGATCGAATACATGGACTCCGACCAGATCGACCTTCTCTTCAACAAATCGGTGAAAAAACTCGATATTCCTGAATCAGAAAAAGAGATGATTGGAGTGGAACTCGAATCTGGAGAGGTTCTCCATGTCGACATGTTCCTTTTTGCAGCAGGAAGAAACGGCAATACAAAAGACCTTAACTTAGAGAAGGTGGGGATCAATGTCACCAAGAGAGAGGCGCTCGAAGTCAACGAAAAGTACCAAACCTCTGTCCCCCACATCTATGCGGTTGGTGATGTAATCGGCTTTCCTGCCCTTGCAAGCACGGGAATGGACCAAGGAAGAGTCGCAGTGGCCCACATTTTCCAAATCAAAGATATCGAGGAGATTGCCCCTATTCTCCCCTTTGGAATTTACACAGTACCCGAAATCTCTACTGCAGGAATTAGTGAGGAAGAAGCAAAAGAGAAGGGACTCTCCTACTGTACAGGAATTGCAAGACACAAGGATATGCCTCGCGGAAAGATCATGGGAGCAAAACGGGGGATGCTCAAGCTCGTATTCACAAGAGACGACCTCATCATCCGAGGGGTCCACATCTTCGGCCACCTGGCAACAGAGCTCATCCACCATGGCCTCAGTCTAATCGACGGGAAAAAGACCCTTCTCGACGTCATCGGCAAGGTCTACAACTACCCCACCCTCCACGACCTCTACAAATACGCCGCCTACGACGGCCTCGGCAACCTCTCCGGCCACAAACTCAAATAACTCTTCTCCTCAGCTTTCCAATAAGACTTCGTTTTATACACGTGCAGTCAAAAAAAGCAGTCCACTCATACCTACCATAGAGGGAGAAACTTCACCTCCTTCAGAGATGTGTGCTTCAACTGAATCCGAGGATTTCGGGTTAGAAGAAGAAGACCCATACATTGACTCCGTTTTTTCGCTTAACACCCCATCAGTTGAAGATTTCAAAGAAGAGCTTTCCTTAGACTGAGATGGTGTTGGTGTCAGTATGAGAGACGGCGTCAGCGTTGGACTGGGCGTTGGGCTCGGTGACGACGTTGGCGTTGGAAATGGTGTCGGTGTTGGAGTCGGCGTCAGTGTAGGAGTGGGCGTCGGTGTTGGCGTCAGTGTAGGAGTGGGCGTCGGTGTTGGTGTTGGCGTCGGTGTTGGCGTCGGTGTTGGCGTTGGTGTTGGCGTTGGTGTTGGCGTTGGCGTTGGCGTTGGTGTTGGCGTTGGCGTTGGCGTCGGCGTCGGTGTCGGTGTCGGTGTTGGTGTTGGTGTCGGTGTCGGTGTAGGAGTGGGTGTTGGCGTCGGTGTAGGAGTGGGTGTTGGTGTCGGTGTCGGTGTTGGCGTTGGTGTTGAGACTTGCAATCCAATCGGATTCCCATTAGCATCGTACCTCTGCCCGTAGACGCCATAGAGACTCCCATCTTGGTCTAAGCTTCCCCAAGTGACGACAAAGTCCCCATCATTGAGGAGCGCCACGCTTGGGTTCAATTGGTTGCTTGTCGTGTAGGTGTTGACCTGGAACTCTACCCCACTTTTCACTCCGCTGCTGTCATACCTCTGCCCGTAGACGCC